>JAERMT010000019.1_pt2 | contig 53440 bp, 47 predicted proteins | sample 9267081 | NCBI WGS metagenome assembly JAERMT01 (sample SAMN17071939, study PRJNA684904) | human gut metagenome | isolation source: diarrhea sample from child under the age of five | host: Homo sapiens | place: South Africa: Mafikeng, Mafikeng Provincial Hospital | collected 2019-09
CTCGACTCCCCGCTAACCCAATGAATTCGGTTTCCAAGCGCGAACCTCAGGCCGGGAAATCCAATAAAGGAAGACCGTCAGGCGGCTCGGTTCGCGTACGACTCCCCGGAAACCCTTTGAATTCCGTTTTGATGCGCAAACCGAGCGCCGGGCACTTTGAGAATTTCATCCCGGCGGCCGCCGCCCGGCCGGCGCCGGGATAATAAAAAATCTCCCTCAGTTTCTTCACAAATGCTTGTGAAGAAACCCCTTTTTGACAAAAAGGGGGAACTCGCCGCGGCAAGGGCATGCCACGGCGAGTTCCCATTTTTTCGTCAGGATTTATCAACAAAACTATCGTTCGGAATTTTTCTCCTGATTTGCCAGAAGATCGCGAATTTCCCGGAGAAGCACCACGTCTTCGGCCGGTGCCGGCGGCGCCGCCGGTTCTTCTTCCTTCTTCTTCGCCAGCTTGTTAAAGCTTCGAATCACGCAGAAGATAACGAAAGAAATCAGCAGGAAGTTGATGACCGCCTGGATGAAGGCCCCGTATCCGATGGTGGCCTCCCCCACTTTAACCGACAATCCGGTGAAATCCAAACCGCCCACTAGGACGCCGATCAGCGGCGTGATGATGTTATCCACCAAGGCGGTGACGATGGCGGTAAAAGCGCCGCCGATGACAACACCTACGGCCATATCCAGCACATTTCCGCGAGAAATAAACTCCTTAAACTCCGAAACAAACTTTTTCATTAGCGACTCCTTTTCCGAGACTCCTTTCTTCCCGGGATTCTCTACACAATCAGTTCAATTGCACTCTGAAGGGTGTGAATCTCCACATGATCTGCGCCCTTCTCATATTCCCCGTCCAGCGTCCAGTGGGTCCCCGGCTGAATGTCCACCTCGATGTCTCGCGCACTGAAAAATTGAATGTTCGGCGCGTCCAGTGAACCGTCCAGCAGCGCCCGCACCATCTCGTTCAATTCAATCAGCGACGTCGGCGATTCAATCAGAAGCACCTCCATCATTCCGTCATTCATATCCACATCGAAGGTGTCCAGTTTCAACAGACCGCCCACCGAAGTAGAGTTACAAATTGCCCCGAATATATAATCTCCCTCATGGATCTCTTCATTTGGCGTCCCATGATCCGTAACGATTTTTGCGTGGATTTTCTTGATGTTCACGATATCCCGAATGCCCTGAAGCACGTAAGCCGTATGACCCATGATATTCTTCAGGTTCTGGGGAACGCTGTACGAAGTACTGGTGAACGCCCCAAAAGAAGCCACGTAAGAAAAGTATCTTCCGTTAAAAGAACCCACATCGAAGGTCTGAGGTTTTCCGGTGAGAACCACTTCTGCCGCGTCCATGATGCTCTTCGGCAAACCCACGCTGGATGCGAAGTCATTGGTACTTCCCGATGGAATGTATCCGATTCGCACCGGGGTTTCCGCCGTAATCACTCCGTCAATCACTTCATTCAAGGTACCGTCTCCGCCGGAAACTACGATGGTCTCCACCTCCGACGCATACTGAATGGCAAACTCTCTCGCATCCCCGCTTGCCTGGGTCATCAGCACCGAAGTATAAAAACCGGCATCAGAATACATCTGCAGCATTCCCGCTAAATACCGGAATGCCTGCATGGTTCCGGATTTCGGATTCATAATAAACAGAATCCGATCCCGCTTCTTCTCTAAATCACTCATCTAAGAATCCTCTGTCTCTTCTTTCAATATTTTGTTTCATCTCCGTGTAAAGCTCATCCGCTTTCGCATCGATGATCTGTTTTCTTCGAATCTCCTGCTGTTTCTTTTCGATTTCCTTTTCGAAACCGTCCACATACCGTTTGCTCATTTTCACCGCAACGGAATCCAGCTCCGGATACAATAAATCATCCGGCCGCACGAAAAAGTTCTCATAGCTCTGACCGGAACCTTTGAGCTGCGCCTTCAGATATCCTCTCATCTTCGTCAGCGTCAGCCGATTCCGTTTCATCACGTCGTCCCAGGCTTTGTTGAACATCATACCAATGCAGAGCACCCAGGAAATCAGATAAAACCACAGCATCAGCGCCACGATGTTGGCGAAGGTTCCGTACAGGATGTTGTAGTGGGCAATCTTATCGCTGTAGACCGAATATGCCGCCGTCACAATCATGATGCCGATCCAGGCAAACAGCGCGCCGGGAAGCAGACAGCGAATCGGAACTTTAATTCGCGGAAGCAAATAATAATTCATGAGAATCATCAGGAAGAAAAGTCCCGCCGCAATTGGCAAACGCAATGCCACCAAATATTCGGCAAACCGGCTGTGGCGGAAGAGCGTTTGAATAATATTCTCACCGTATACGTAGATTACCAACGAAAAGGCGATGGCCGCAATCGAAATAATCGCCGTCGGAATCGCTTTCATTCGCTCCGTCCAGAATTCAAACCGGTAGGTACCGTTGGTCAGCACATGACTCTCCAGCCGCCCCAGCGAAAACTCCAGGCTGGATGCAGACCAGAGGGCGACAATCACCATGACCGTATTGGTGAACTGCACCGACGTGGCACTGAACAAATCCATCACCAGGCTGTTCACATTGGAGCTCACATGGGTCTCCAGCCACACCTTAATGAAATCCAGCGATACGTCGAACAGACCCAGCACCTGGGACAACACGATCAGCGTCGGCATACTCGCCATGAAAAAGAAGTACGCAATCTGCGCCGCAAATCCGGTGTAATACGGGTCATCGAACTGCCGCCATACATGGAATGTGATATTCAAAAGATTCTTTTTGGTTAATCTCTCTTTAACATGAACATTTTTCACGAATCATATCCTCAAGTTTCTCCAGCGCTCGAGCTCGATGGCTAATCCGGTTCTTTTCTTCCGGCGCCATTTCCGCAAAAGAACGATTCTCGCCTTCCGGAAGGAACAGCGGATCGTACCCGAATCCCTCCGTTCCGTGAAGCTCCGTCAGAATCTTTCCTCTGCATTCACCACGAGCCACCAGCTTTCTCCCATCCGGGAAGAGCATGGTGATAACGGACACAAAAGCGGCTCCCCGTTCTTCCTCCGGAACGCCTTCCAGCTCCTTCAGAAGCTTTCGATTGTTGTCCTCGAAAGTGCAGTTCTCCCCTGCAAAACGGGCAGAATAAACTCCGGGAGCACCCTCCAGTGCATCCACTTCCAATCCGCTGTCATCCGCAATGGTGATGGTATGGGCCTCATCCAGGATTGCCTGTGCCTTGAGAAGAGAGTTTTCTTCGAAAGTCGTTCCGGTCTCTTCCACCTCAAACTCCGGAATTCCCGCATCGTCCCGGGAAATGGTTTCCATGCCGAACTTCTCCAGGATTGCCTGAATCTCTTTCAATTTTCCTTTGTTTCTGGATGCCAGAATTACTTTTTCCATAATCTTCCCTCCTATTACGATGCCTGAACTATTCCTCCAGTCCCAGCTCCTGCTCGGCCACCTTCAGCATAATCGCGCATTCGATTCTTTTACGGTGGAGTTCACACCCCAGTTCATATACTTTATCGATATCCCCGTTGGAATGATAGTTGTTGGCCGAACATCCGCCGGCGCAGTACCGCTTCGCAAAGCAGTCCCGACATTTATCCCGGGTATATACGTTATTTCCCTTCAGGAACATTTCCACGATTTCCGGATGGGTAACCCCTTCGTACACGTTGCCCATGAGCATTTCATCGTTGCCCACGAACTGGTGACACGGATACAGGTCTCCCGTCGGCGTTACCGCCTGGTATTCCGTTCCCACGCCGCAGCCGGCCACTCTCTTGTAGATGCACGGACCGCCGGTGAGGTCGATGGTGTAATGGTAGAAGTTGAAGCCTTCGCCCTTCTTTTTCCGCTCCAGCATGCCTTCTGCCAGCTCTTCGTACTGCTCGCAGAGGAACGGCACGTCCTCTTCGTGAAGCGCATAGTCCACATCCGGTGCGCTGACAACCGGCTCGATACTGGTTTCCTTGAAGCCCATGTCCGCCATATGCAGCACGTCCTTCGCAAAATCCTTGTTGTAAGCGGTGTAGGTTCCCCGCATATAGTAATTCTGCTGGTTCCGGGCATCCGCCAGGCGCTTGAACTTCTCGATAATTTTATCATAAGTTCCTTCCCCGGATTGTGTATGTCTCATGAAATCATGGACTTCCTTCCGGCCGTCCAGGCTCAGAACCACGTTTCCCATCTCCTTGTTGCAGAAATCGATGACTTCATCATCGATCCGCAATCCGTTTGTGGTGAGGGTAAAATTAAATTTCTTGTCGTATTTCTTTTCCAGCTCGCGGCCGTACGCCACCAGCTCTTTACATACATCCCAGTTCAGCAGCGGCTCTCCGCCAAAAAAATCCACTTCCAGATTCTTCCGGCTTCCGGATTGCTCCACCAGATAATCCAGCGCCTGCTTTCCCACTTCCAGCGGCATGATTCCGGCCTTTCCGCTGTAATCGCCCTTTCCGGCAAAGCAGTAGCGGCAATCCATGTTGCAGCCGTGGGCCACGTGAAGGCAAATGGCCTTCAGCACCGATTGCTTTCTCTTAATCTTTGACGCCGCCTCTTCGAAAATGTCCTCGGAGAAGAGGGTTCCTTCCTTCTGAAGCTCTTTCAGGTCATCCATCACATCCCGAATGTCCTGCTCCGTCAGATTTTCCGAAGCGTACTTCGGCAGGATTTCCTTGCAGATTTCATCAAAATCCGCATTTTCGTACATGCCGATGATGTCGTACGCCACGTCGTCCACCGAATGAACGGATCCGCTGTTGGCATCGATTACAATGTTGTATCCACCTAATTTGTACTGATGTACCATGTTTCTAATTCACTCCAATTCTATGAGTCCGCAAATAGACGAAAGCGACCTGTCAGGAGACAGACCGCCTAAATGTCAGCAAAAAGCGCTGCGAACCGCAGCGCTTCACAATTAATTTTCCTTGCACTGTTCGCAATGCTGATTTGCTACGCTGCAAGAAGTCTTGCTTGCAGACTGGCAAGAAGTCTGGCACTCGCCACAACCACCGGTAACAGATGATTTCTCTAAGTTTCTTGTGGAAATTGTCTTGATTCTTTTCATTGTTTTTTCCTCCTATAGTTTCATTTCAGAATAACAAAACATCGACGTTTTGTCAAATTTTTTTCATTCCGTCAGGTCCTCCTGAGCGGGATTACTGTCATCTTTTCGAATTTGGTAATGGAATACCGCCTCCGTCTTCATATTTCGGTTCACCACGCGAATCCGGTCAATGACATCACCGGTTCCGGCGTTCACCGGTATTTCCATCGTCTCGCCGGTGGAAATATCGGTGATTTCCTCATCTCCGTTCTCCGGCGGAAGATCCCACTCCCGGGTTTCCGGATTGTAGGATCGATGAAGGAACCGCACTCGACCCCGGGTTACGTGAATCCGGTAGATAACGTCGCCCTCCACGCTCGGCAGCAGGCATTCGCTCTGCTTCAGGCTGAGCGCACCGCGAAGATTCACCGTGCTCTCCACATTCCGGTAGATCATTCCCCGATACTCTTCCTTCATATTTCGAGCCCGTTCCTGCACCACCAGCACGTTGCATCCGGCGTGTCGGATAATATAGGAAGCGGTCATGCCGATGGTATTGCTGTGGTTCACCTTTGTAGATTTCATGATGACGATCATGCCGGCACCGGTTTCCTGAGCGCACTCCACGATTCGCTGCCCCGGCTTTCCGATGGCGGTTTTTCGAATGACGGAATACCGCTCCAGATTTTTCGCGATGATTTCCAGCTGGGAATCCAACTCTTCCTGAATCTGCCGAATGGCTTCCTTATCCGTAATCATCATCAAATTCTCATGCACCATCATCAGCACGATTTCGAAGGCCTTCGGGGAGAAGGTGGTCTTAATGTGCTCCAGTGCAATCAGGCTCTTTGGCGATCCATCGATTGGAACAAGAATCCTGTTCATGTTCTGCCTCCTAGTTCTTCCTATTTCACAAACCCGTTCAGCGAGGTGATGAGCTCCTGCAGAATCATATACCACAACAGGTACTCATTGTCCAAGCTGCAGATTACATCGTTTTCGATTAATCCGGTGGATTCGAAACGAATCCGCGGCGAGGATGCCAGCACCGCTTTCCGCTCTCCGTTCAGGGTCAGAATATAGTTCATTCCGATATTGCCCCGGCGCACCGCCCGGAAGGAGTCCAGGCGAAACTGACCGTCGGGGCCATCTAAATAGAACACATCGTTATCCGCCGACTTATCGTAATATACGGTACCGTATTTTTCCCCGGAAATTCGCACTTCAAATCCATCGGCCCGCTTCTTCTTGTCCCCCGTCACCGTTGCCACTTCGTTCCCGTCCATATCGTAGATGATGATGGACAGCGGCTCGAACACCACGGAAGTTCGGGCATAACAGTTCTCGTCCATATCCCGAACGGTGGTATCCGTACTGTTGTAGTGATACAGCGTGTACATGTCCAGGGATTCCGGCATTTCACCGGTTCCGGCCATCTGAGATTTCAGCAGTTCTGCCAAGTCTTCCAGCAGCACCGCAGTCATCACTTTATCTCCGGCAAAAGCAGAATACCGCTTCGGCGTCACTGCCAGGTTCTCCGTATCCAGGAGCTGATCGAACCGCCACTGCTCCGATTCCGGGGCAGCCAGGTGGTCCGTATCGGTTCCGGATACCAAATGGATTTCCTTTTCGTCGGCGGTAATCAGAATGTAATCCTTGAACAGGGCCGGTCCGAAAACAATGCATTTTTCGCTATTTTCTTTTTTTGACCCCATCCAGCAGGTCCCCAGAGGGGTTTCCAAAGATGCCAAACGCTTGCAGATTTCTTCCAAGGTCCAGCCGGCCGTGTTCTCCACCTTCTTATCATACAGATTTCGACGGTTGAAGTCTCCGCCTCCGATATTCATGTGGATGGCCAGTGCCGCCAGAATGGCAATGCCGCTGTAGGTCCACTTTCCTACTGAGAAAAACAGGATGGCCAGCAGGATTACCAGCGCCGTAAATATTCTGAAAAGTCTGTCTTTATTCATTCTAACTCCGATATCTTACTTTTCTTCTTCTTCTGCATGAGCTTGCTTCAGCAGCTCCTCTTTCTTGCTCATGATGTGACTGTACTCTCTCAGTGCCACCATAGCATTCACTGCCTGCTCCATGGTGGAGAAAGCCGGAATTCCGTGATCTCTCAGCTTCATAATCGCTTCACGGCACTCGTTTCCGCCCTGGCACTCCATGATGAACGGTTTGCCCAAGGACTTGTACTGCTTGTGAATTTCGATGACCGTATCCGTAATCGCTTCCACATCGGTAACGGCGGTCGGGCATACGGAAATCACGATTCCGTCTACATTCTCGTCCCGATATGCGGTACGCAGCGCGCCGCCGTACATCTCAGATGTTGCGGTACCGCTGATGTCTACCGGATTCAGCGGAGAGCCGAAGGACGGCATATATTTCCGGATGGCGCTGCGCAGGTTCTGAGAGATTTCTTTCAGTTCCTTCAGCGGCATGCCCAGACGTTCAAAATGATCGCACGCCAGCAGTCCGGCTCCGCCGCCGTTGGTAATCATGACCACGTTGTCTCCGCGAAGCGGCGGGCACATTCCCAGAGCCAGGGAAGTATCCAGGAATTCCTGCCAGGTTTCTTCTCTCATTACGCCGGATTCCAGGAACAGCTGGTCGTATTCCGCATTGTTATGTCCGGTATTGTCGGAAGCGGTGTGGGCAAATGCTGCTTTTACACCGATCTTCGATGAGCCCACCTTGATAACGGTGATTGGCTTCTCGCACTCCAGGCACGCCTTCTTGAATGCTTCCGGGCTGTCCAGCGCTTCGATGTATACGGCGATGCACTTGGTGTGCTCTTCCTGCTCTGCATATTTGATGACTTCACTGAAGTCTACGTCTGCCTTGTTGCCCAGGCCGACGAACATGCTGATGCCGAAGTGATCCAGCTGGGAAGAACCCAGCGCCGCCAGAAGGTTGGAACCGGACTGAGAAATCAGGGCAACCGGTCCCTTATTCGGCAGATACGGTACGAAACCGCAGTTATAGTTGTGATACGGCGTTCCGATACCTACCAGGTTCGGTCCGATTAGAGGCAATTCATTCTCTCTGCAGTATTCGGTAATCTCGTTCTGCAGATTTTTATTTCCGATTTCTCCGAATCCGGAGGAAGAAACTACGGCGATTTTCACCTTCTTCTCCACGCACTGTTCCAGAGCTTCGAACACGCCCGTTGCCGGAAGGGAAACGAATGCCAAATCCACTTCATCCGGAACATCCAGAATGGATTTGTATGCCGGCAGGCCGGCAACCTCGCTTGCCTTTACGTTAATCGGGTAAATAATTCCTTCATACCCGCATCGGCGCAGGCCCTGAATGACCTTAAAGCCTACTTTTTTCTCGTTCCGGCTCGCTCCGATTACCGCTACGGACTTTGGTTTGAAAGCGTAATTGAGTCGATCAATTACATATTGTCTTGCCTCTTTGATTTCCATTTCCTATATCTCCTTTCAGAAACAAGTAACAATAATGTATTAAAGAGATGCCATATAAGTCATGGTGCGAATCAGCTGACTCACATAGCTCATCTCATTGTCATACCAGGAAACCACTCTAACCTCATAGATATTCGTACCGCACCGCTGCGCCAGCGTCTGGGTCGCATCGAACAGAGAACCATAACTCATGCCGATGACATCGGTGGATACAATTTCATCCTCATTATAGCCAAAAGATTCATTTTGTTCTGCCTTCATGGCCGCATTGATTCCTTCCACCGTCACGCTGTCCGTCGGGTCTTTCAACGTTGCGTCCAGAATGGTGATGGATCCGGTTGCCACCGGAACACGCTGTGCCGAACCGATTAATTTTCCGGCCAGCTCCGGAATCACGTTTCCGATGGCCTGCGCCGCACCGGTTGTCGTCGGTACGATGTTGATTGCCGCCGCACGGGATCTCCGGAATTTGTCCCCTTTGTCCGGTGCATCCAGGATTTTCTGATTGCCGGTGTACGCGTGAATCGTGGTCATGAAACCGGTTCTCACCTCGCGGTAATCGTTCAATGCTTTTGCCATCGGCGCCAGGCAGTTGGTGGTGCAGGATGCACCGGAAACGATTCGGTCCTCCGCCGTCAGGGTTTCATGATTGACCCCGTAGACAATGGTCTTCATATCATTTCCCGCAGGGGCAGAAATCAGCACCTTCCCTGCGCCGGCATCCAGATGCACCTGAGCTTTTGCCTTCGATGTGTAGAAGCCGGTGCACTCCAGCACCAAATCGATATCCAGTTCCTTCCACGGAAGGTTCGACGCATCCGGCTCCTTGTAAATTGTGATTTCTTTTCCGTCCACAACCAGGCTGTTCTCCGTGCTGTCCACCTGATGTCCCAAATACGCCCCCTGTACACTATCGTATTTGAGCAGGTACGCCAGCATCGACGGAGATGCCAGATCGTTAATCGCTACAACTTCAAAGTTCTCCAGTTCCATAGCTTTACGGAAAGCCAGCCGGCCGATTCGGCCAAATCCATTAATTGCTAATCGAATCATAGTGTCACCCCTTTTTAATGTAAACTATCCAAGCAATATGAATCAAAATATTAAATTGTCTTATTCAAACGGGAAGGTAATGTCAATTCCGAATTCGTCCCGAACTTCGATGAATTCCTTCTGAACCGCTTCGCTCATCGGAACGCCCTTGTCCGCACGGTATTCCTTCATGATCCATTCCTTCTCGCCCGCCGTATAGATGCGGTCTTCGCCCGGTGCCTTCTGAGAATTTCTCAGTGCCCGGAGGATATCTCCGCAGATCTTCTCAAAGGCTTCCCGACCCATGAATGCTTCCGGATCGATTACCACGAAGAAGTGCCCCAGGTGATATGGCTTCAATCCGCCGTTTTCATCATAGCAGGTCAGGCTCTTCAGGAAATTACCCTGTGCCAGCGCCGCCGACAGGATTTCAATGGCTGCCGCGTAGCTGTAGCCCTTGTATCCGGCCATCTCCTCGCCGATGCCGCCCAAAGGTGCCAGTGCCGCATCTCCGGTGGTCAGTGCCTTCAGAATGTAAGAAGTATCGGTCAGTGCGGAACCGTCTCTTCCGATAACCATGCCCGCCGGTGTATCCTTGCCGATGTGCTCATAGTATTCCAGCTTGCCTCTCTGAGTGATGGATGTTGCCGCATCGATTAGGAACGGATACTTCTCATCGCTCGGAAGACCGATGGTCAGCGGGTTGGTGCCCATCATGTTCTCCACTCCGAACGTCGGTGCGATGGACGGACGCGCATTGGTACCGGTGATACCGATCATGCCCTGATCCGTCGCCATGGAGGCCCAATATCCGGCGATTCCGTAGTGAGAAGAATTGCGGACAGCCACGCAAGCGGTTCCGTATTTTTTCGCCTTCTCGATGGCCATATCCATGGCCTGCTTGCTGGCAACCATTCCCATTCCGTCATTGGCATCCAGCACCGCGGTGGTCGGAGATTCTCTCAGAATATCGATCTTCGTCACCGGATTCAGAATTCCCTTCTTAATGCGGTCCACGTAAATCGGCTTGAACCGATTCACCCCGTGGCTCTCAATTCCCCGGCGATCGCTCTCCATCAGGACATCGGCACAGATCTTCGCATCCTCTTCCGGCACGCCCAGCTTCATGAAAGCCTGCGTCATGAAAGATCCTGCCATTTCCCAAGACATATACGGTCTTGTTTCAGTTATCATATGTTCCTCCTTTACTCTCTCGTCCATCCCGGATAATCCCCCCGGTCCGTGACTATTTGATATCCAATATATTTCATCCGATTCTCCAGGCAGGCGTGGCATTCCGCCGCCTCCTCCCCGGTACAGATCTTTCCGTCGTACAGAAGGTACTTTCCCCGCACCTCCTTCGGCGAAAGGCTCGGCATGATGACATTCGCTCCGGCTTCCACGCCCATCTCGCGGCCCCGCGGGTCAATGGTTCCCAGCGCTGTGGTAGCGGGTAAAAGCACGTTCGGAAACATCAGACGGAGTATGCTCAAGCAGTACAAGGTCATCTCCAGGGTTCCGTCCGGCCGATCCCGGAACGGCGTATCCTGATGATGGATGAACGGCCCGATGCCGATCATGTGCGGCTTCAGCTCCGCCAGATACAGAAAATCCTGTGCCAGATGTTCCACCGTCTGTCCCGGTGCGCCCACCATGAATCCGGCCCCCACCTGAAACCCGATATCCTTCAGGTCCCGAAGGCACCGCATCCGGTTGGCCAGCGTCAGTTCTTTTGGATGGAGCTTCTCGTACAGCGCCTCCGATGCCGTCTCATGACGGAGAAGATACCGCTCCGCCCCGGCCCGGTAGAACGCTTCGTAGCTTTCCCGGCTCCGCTCCCCCACCGAAAGGGTGACGGCACAGTCCGGAAACTCCGTCCGAATGCTCTTCACGATATCGCAAATCGCCTCATCGCTGAATCCCATGTCCTCGCCGCTCTGAAGCACGAACGTCCGGAAGCCGAAACCGTATCCGGTTCTGCAGCAATCCAGAATCTCTTCCTTCGTCAGGCGATACCGATCCGCCTTGGCATTGCTTCGGCGAATCCCGCAATACAAGCAATCGTTCCGACAGTAATTTGAGAATTCAATCAATCCTCGCACGTAAATTCGATTGCCGAACACCTTCTGCGCTTCCTCCTGTGCCAGCTTCCTCATGAACTCCGTATCCTCCGGATTCCGCTGTTCCAGAAGTTTCACATATTCCGGCGCCGTCAAAATATGATTTTCGTGCAAATTTTCTATCAATGGCTGTAATTTTCCCATATTTCTACCTCTACCGCTCTATTTTATCATACATGCATTCCTTCTCCAATACGTGGTATGAAAAATTGAACATTCGAGACAAATCATTTATATTTTTTATGAAATATCACAACAGGTCCGGACGCTTCCGCAATCCGAACCTGTTTTTTTACAATGTATGAATAAGATATTCCGTAAAAACACTATACGATTTCGCCGGCATTGGCACGCGCCTGTTCTTCCGGTGTCATCTTTGCAACGGTGATTCCGAAGAATGCCATTACGAAGCATACAATCGGCATCATGTAGTTGAACACTGCCCATGGCAGGTACTGTGCGGTGGTTACGCCCAGTGTGGTAGCAATGAACATTCCGCAGGTGTTCCACGGAACGAGACAGGATGTAACCGTTCCGGCAGATTCCAGTGCGTTGGACAATGTCTTCGGGTGCAGGCCTTCCTTGCGGTATGCCGGTGCAAACATTCTGCCCGGAACCAGGATGGAGATGTACTGTTCCGGCATCACGATATTGGACAGGAAACAGGTGAGTTCCGTTACGCCCACCAGAGCTGCTGCGCTGTGGATTTTCTTGATGATTGCTTCGATTACTACGGCCAGCTGTCCGGTGCCTTCCATGATTCCGCCGAACATCATGGCGATGACGGTCATCAGAATGGAAGAAGCCATGTTCATCAGACCTCCGGTGGTCAGCAGGCTGTTCAGCGCATCCACTTCCGTCTTGCAGAAGAAGCCGTTTCTGGCAACGCCCAGAATATCACCGAAAGTAACGCCGGTGTGCAGGTATTCCAGAGAGTCACTGAAAATCTTCAGATTTCCCTGGAAAATCGGTGCCATCACCGCTGCGGAAAGCAGTCCCAAAGTGATTCCCGGAATGGCAGGAATCTTCAATGCGATGGCCAGAATTACTACCAGCGGTGGAAGCAGCAATATCGGATTGATATTGAAATTGTTTTTAAGACCTTCCATCAGAAGCTGTGCCTGGGAGGTATCTGCGGAACCGCCGGAAGCAAATTTGAATCCCACAACCCCGAAGAACACCAGTGCAATCGCATAGGTGAACAGAGTGGATCGGAGCATGAACTTCACGTGGGTGAACACGTCCGTTCCGGCCATAGCCGGTGCCAGATTGGTGGTATCGGACAGCGGGGACATCTTATCGCCGAAATACGCTCCGGCCAGAATCGCGCCGGCGGTCGGTCCGATTGGCATTCCCAGGCCGTGGCCGATTCCCATCAGTGCCAGGCCCATGGTTCCCATGGTTCCCCAAGAAGTACCCGTTGCCAAGGAAGTGATGGAACAGATCAGCACCGCCGCAATCAGGAAGATGGACGGACGGAGCAATGTCAGTCCATAATAAATCATGGTCGGAATGGTTCCGGAAAGCAGCCACACGCCAATCATCATTCCCACGATTGCCAGAATCAGAATGGACTGCATGGCTTTGGAAATTCCATCCACCATCATATGTTCGATTTCACTCCAGCTGAATCCCAAGGAGAGGGATACAATCGCCGCAATAATTACTCCAATAAACATCGGAATATGGGGATCTACGCCAAATTTCACGATGCCCACAGACATCACAATAACGAGTCCCAAGAATGAGATAATCGCATGAAAGAGTTTCACAGGTTTCTTTTCTCGTTCAGCAGTAAATATATTCATATAATTGTTCCTCCGTTCTACGGATTGTCAGTCAGTCTTTTTTCAAACTGCCAACATGTGCTAAAACTTATATTGCTATTATTATAACACACTGTCTCTGTATAATATACAGATTTATTTGTAAATTTTGTGAGATTTTCTATTGCGTTTTTCTTCAAGAAAACATATAATAAGTTGAGAGTTTAATAAGCTAGTACTCTGGGGTAAGCAAAAGGATGAGGACCTATGAAGACAATAGCAGACAACATTAAGGCATTAAGGAAAAACTATTCCTTAACACAGGGACAGCTCGGGGAAATTGCTGGTGTAACGGATAAGGCAGTCTCAACCTGGGAAAATGGTGTAGCCGTTCCACGGATGGCTGTAGCAAGAAGGATTTCGGAACATTTCGGCATCAGTCTTTCTGAGATTTTGGAAGAAAGCGATGAAGCAGCAAAGTACGACGTTGATCCGAAGGCACTGGCCCTTGCAAAGACAATTGAGCAGAACCCGTCACTCAAGCAAGCGCTGCACGCATTGCAGAAACGTCCGGAGACCATTCCGGTGGTTCAGAAGATTGGCATGCTCACTTCTGACGAAATCGTAATGCTGAATCAGCTTCTCAGCCGGTTCTACAGCGTACGGACAAAGAAGTAAGCCTTTTGGTGGTAGGATTATGAAATAAAAAAAGCAGCTCGTTTTTACGAGTTGCTTTTTTGCTTTTTGCATTTCCGAGCCGGCACACAGCTCCTATTCCGCCAGTTCCCGGATATGGGCCCTGGTCTCCCGCTTGTAGGCTTCCACCCCCGGCTGGTCGAAGGGGCACACCCCTGCCAGCAGCGCGGACACCGCACACTGCACTTCAAAGAAATACATCAGCATTCCCACGTGGTACGTATCCTGGCTCGGCATGGAAATCTCGATGACCGGGATTCCCGCCTTCACGTGGGCATCGAAGACGCCCCGCTCCGCGCATTTGTTAATCTGATTCAGGGTTTTGCCCACCAGATAATCCAGCGCCGTCTCCGGAATCGGGTAATCCGTAGCCGCACCGGTTCCCTCATCGGAGAGGGTGAACAGCGTCTCGAAGAAGCAAGGGTGACCCTGTTGCAGGAACTGACCCATGGAATGGAGGTCCCGGCTGAATATTAACGTGTAGGGAAGAATGCCTCTTCCCTCTTTGCCTTCGCTTTCTCCGAAGAGCTGTTTCAGCCACTCCCCGAAGAAATTGAAATAGGGATCGAAGGACTCGAAGACCTCCACGTTCCGCCCCCGAGCATACAGCTCCTGCCGGGCGATGGCATAGTCCAAAGCATCTCCCTCAAAAGCCTCGGCCTTCGCCAGCGCCTTCGCGCCGTTCAGGAATTCCCGGATGGAAATCCCCGCCACCGCGATTGGCAACAGCCCTACCGGCGAGAAGACGGAATACCGTCCGCCGATGTTTTTCTCCAGACTGAAGCAGGCAAGGCCTTCCGATTCCGCCTTGTTCCGGAGATAGTTGGACTCCTCCCCGGTAATCACATAGGTGCGGGAAGCGGCTTCCGCCCCGTACCGTTCCTTCATCCATTTTTCAAATATGCTGTACGCGGTCAGGGTTTCCATGGTGGTGCCGGATTTGGATATCACGCAAAGGGACACATCCCGGTCCCCCACCCGCCGCATGATTTCCATCACGTAGCGAGCGCTGAAATTGTATCCTGCAAAAATCACTTCCATGCCGGAATCCGGAGACTGCAGCAGATCGATCACTGCTTTTGCCCCCATAAAGGATCCGCCAGCCCCCAGAACCAGAAAAACCTCGCTGTTTCCGCGAATACCCGCCGCCGCCTCTTCCAGGCTGGCGATGGTCTCCTCGCTGCACCGAACCGGATAATCCACCCAACCGGTGTAATCCATCTCCCCGGACCACAGTGCCCGAAGTTTTTCTGCTGCCGCATCTCTTCTTTTTTCAATTGCTTCTTCGTCGACTCCCGAACAATTCAGGTTCACGCGAATATCCATCCATTTTTCCTTTCCGGTTAATTCTCTCGTTTCAGCATTTCCATTATGCCGTCTTCAATGCATTGGAGATTGGCCTCCGCCTTCTCCATGGAATCCCCCTGTGCCATCACATAGATTTTAATTTTCGGTTCCGTTCCGGACGGCCGAACCGCCAGATTGCAGCGGTCCGCCAGCTCGTAGAAGAGCACGTTGGACGGTTCCATTCCGGTGGACACCCGTTCGCCGGTGGCCCGGTCCAGAATTTCCTGTTTTTCGTAATCCCGAATCCGAAGAACCGGCAGTCCGATTTCCGCCGGGATATCCGCACGGATTCGATCCATCCGAGCTCGCATCTTCTCGCCGGCATCGAACCCCTCGTACTGAACGGAAGTGGTGTGTTCCCGATAGAATCCGTATTTTTCGTAGAGCGCCTGCAGCGCCTGCACCAGATTCATCTTCCGGTTCCGGTAGTAGCAAGCCATCTCCGCCACCAGCATGGAAGCCACCACCGCATCCTTATCCCGGGCATAGGTGCCCGCCAGGAAGCCGATGCTCTCCTCGAATCCGAAGATAAAATTATATTCGCCGGTCTCCTGAAACTCCTTGATTTTCTCCCCGATGAATTTAAATCCGGTAAAGACCTCGTGGATGGAGACCCCGTTCATTTCGCAAATTCGGTTCGCCATCGGCGTGGTGACGATGCTTTTCACCGCCGCCGCGTTCTCCGGCAGAATCCCTTTGGCTTTGCGCACCGAAATCAGGTAATCCAGCAGAAGCACGCCGATCTGGTTTCCGGTGAGGGCCTGATACTCCTCGCCGTTCCGAACCACCACGCCACAGCGGTCCGCATCCGGATCCGTTCCGATGATCAGCTCCGAATCCTTCTCCTTCGCCAACTCGATGGCCATTTTGAAGCCCTCCACGTTTTCCGGGTTCGGCGACGCCACGGTAGGGAAGTTTCCGTCCACCACCATCTGCTCCGGCACCGGAATGATGTGCTTCATTCCGATTCGGCGCAAAACCTCCGGCACCAGCCGATATCCGGCCCCGTGGAACGGGGTAAAAACAATCTCAAAATCATCCGGCGCCGCGGCCACGAACTCCCGGCCCACGGACTGAGCCAGCACCGCGCTCATGTATTTTTCGTCCATCTCCGCACCGATGATGGTGAGCAGTCCTCCGGAGGCCGCTTCTTCTAAGTCGATGCGCTGAATATCCTCAAAGATATCGATGCGCGCCATCTCCCGGGACACCTTCTCGGCATGTTCCGGCGGCATCTGAGCCCCATCCGCCCAGTACGCCTTGTAACCGTTGAATTCTTTGGTATTATGGCTGGCGGTAATGTTGATGCCGGCGATGGAACCGGTCTCCCGGATAGCAAAGGACAGTTCCGGAGTCGGTCTCAGATCCTCGAAAAGATTCACGTGAATGCCGTTGGCCATCAGCACGGAGGCTGCTTCGCAGGCGAATGCTCGGGAATTGTTCCGGCAATCGTGAGCGATGGTGACGCCGTCTCCGATGCTCTCGCCGCAGTTCCGAATGATGTTGGCAAAGGCCTGGGTGGTATGGCGCACCGTGTACACGTTCATACCGTTCAAGCCGGCTTGCATCACGCCGCGAAGTCCCGCCGTGCCGAACTCCAGCATGGAGGTGAACCGGCTCTCAATCTCCTCCGGATTCCCCTGGATTTCCCGCAATTCTTTTTTTGTATCCTCATCCACCGCGTCGCTTTCCAGCCAGCGGTGATAATTGTCCAGATAATTCATTCGTTCCAGATCTCCTTACTCTGCCTGATCCGGGCAGTTCTAATAGTTCACAACAGTGGCAGTCAGGGCTTTTGCCGTCGCCACGATCAGGGCGCAGGAAGGTTTGCTCCCGCCCCGGGGATTCGTCAGGCTCCCGGGATTCAGCAGGTGAATGCCCGCTACGGTCTCGTTCACCGGCACGTGGGTGTGGCCAAAACAAACACACCGGCAGTCGTACTCTTCCGCCAGATAGCACAAGTTCTGAAGGTGCCACTTGACGTTCTCCGTATGCCCATGAGTCACGGCGATTCGGCCGGCGGGGGTTTCCAATACCTGTACCTCCCGCGCCGTCTGCCCATCGCAATTTCCATGGACAGCGGTCACGGGCAGGCCCAGCCGCTCTCCCAGTTTCAAGGCGTCCGTGTAATGGTCCCCGCAGTGAATCAGGGCATCGACAGTCATCCCTTCACTCAGCCGCCGGTACATCTCCTCCGCCCGGTCAATTGCACCGTGCGTATCGCTTACAACTAAAATATTCATCAATCCGTCCCATCCTTCGGAAACTCCGCCGCGCTAGATTCGGTGCGTCTCCAGATATTCTTCAAAATCCATTTCTTTTCCGTCCAGCGCTACGTACTTCAGGGTGTCATCCAAGGCGTATTGCAACTTCAAGGAAAAGAATTCCTCCCGCTCGCACAGGAGGCTCAGGAAAATCCGGTCGCCGGTCCACAGCTCCAGTTTTCCGATTTCGTCCATGGGAACCCATTCCAGCACCCCTTCGTCGCAGGAAATTCCCTCACCGTCAAAAGCCGTCGCGGTGAACAGATGCATGTATTCCGTCACTTCATCGCCGTAGCAGAAGGTTACCAGCCCCCGGAATCGGTACTCCCGCAAGGTGTACCCCGTTTCCTCCCGGGTCTCCCGGAGAATACATTCCTCCGGACTCTCTCCTTTTTCGAAATGGCCTCCCACGCCGATCCACTTGTCGTGGTTGATATCGTTCTTCTTCGTCACCCGATGCAGCATCAGGTAGGATTCCCGTCCCCGGACCTCCTGCTGAATGTAGCACAGGGTGCTCATGGCCGTCTTCATGGGTTACTCCTCCGCCTCCTCCGACTCTTCAATCACGTCGAAGAGGTTGTTCATCCGCTGTTTGGACAATTCGTTTCCCACAAAAAGAATCACGTCGTTCTCCTGAATTCGTTCGTACGGTCCCGGGGAAATCACGTAATCCGTGCTTCTCTTAATGGCCACGATGGTGGCGCCGGTCTGCTGCCAGATATTCAGCTCGCCGATGGATTTGCCCAGATACGCGCAGTGCTCATCGATGCGGATATCGTACGGTACGAAGGAAGCGGTGGAATGGCTTCGCTTCGTCTGTCCCACCAGGGTTTTCAGCAGCTTGGACAGATGGTCCAGCTCCTCCTGCTGCCGGTTCACGCATTCCGATATCTCCCGGCGAATCTCCTGCATAGATACGGTATTCTGATACCGCTCCACGAAGAGGTGGGCCTTCTCCCGGGAAGCCACGTAGGTTCCGCTTCCCTGGCGAATGGTCACGATGCCCAGGTCCACCAGAATGTTCACCGCTTTTCGCGCCGTCTCCGGAGAGACGTTGTAGTTGCTGGCCAGGGTGGACCGAGCGCTGATTTTCTCTCCGATGGTGTACCAGCCGTCCGCGATTTTCTGCGCCAGCTCCACAGCAATCTGCTGGTATCTGGATTCATATATGTATTTTCGTTTCTTTCCGTTTGCGTCCACTTTGTTGTTCTTCACATCCATTACGGTCACCTCGTTTCTTCATTCCGACTAGCGGATATCCGGATATTCTTCAAACAGCTTTACCGGGTCTTCTCCCGCCCGGTAACGTTTCCGCAGGTTCGCCATATGCTTCATCACCATGAGTTTGCGGATGGTGCTCCCCCGGTAGCGCCGGTCGGACACCAGCAAGGTGTTCTCCGTCATGGCCGTGGCAACGCCCATCTCCTGCAGCGTCAGGGCGAACTGATAATCTTCCATAATCGGGATCTCCGGGAACATGCCCGCTTCATAGAACACTTCCCGCTTGATAAAGAGCCCCTGATCGCCGAAAATAATGCCTTTCGCCGCCCGCCGGTTGGAAATCACCTTGTTGGTCCACATGAAGAAGTTCCGGCTGCGGAAACGGATTCCGAAGCAGCCCGCGTCCACTTTCTCCATCACCGAAAGGATCTCTTCCACCGGATGTTCCGGCAGCTCCGCATCGATGTGCAGGAAGAACAGAATGTCTCCGTTGGCCGCCTCCGCACCGGTGTTCATCTGCGTTCCCCGGCCCTTCGGACTCTCCAGGAAACGAATCCTTCTACCGCTCTCGGCTTCCGCCTCTCGGAGCACCGCCCGGGTTCCGTCACTGCTGCCGCCGTCCACGAAGATGATCTCGCACCGGCCCTCCAGCCGCTCCAGATTCTTCACAAAAGGCTGCACCAGCGCCACCTCGTTGTACACGGGAACGATGACGGAAATGACATGGTGTTTTTTCAAGTACTCCCCGGAATGGCCTTTCGCACTTTCCCGGAACAGGAGCAGATCCTCGATGGTATCGATATCCCACTTTTCCTCCAGAAGGCCGTAACTCTTCCAGCTTGGAATCATCTCCAGCGTATCCTGAAGCACTTCCGAATGGCTGTACTCGCCCAGGGAAAAAAGAGGCTTCATCATGCGCTCTTCTCCGGCCCGGGCCCCGATCAGCCAATATCCGCCGTCTTCCGTGGGTCCCAGCACGTAATCCTTCTCCCGAAGAATGGTGAAGGCGCGGTTGAAATCCACTTTATCCGCATACGGGACATCCGTTCCGATGAGGATGCACCGCTCATATCCCACGGACATGGCCCGGCTCAGCGCATGGTACATTCGCTCCCCCAGACCGTCCCCTTCCTGTTCGAAGAACTGCGCCCCCGGGAACAGCTCCCGGAACGCCCCTTCGTTGGGTCCGCCGCCGGTATACGCCACGAACACGTCCGCGATGGTATCCGTTAGGGCCTCCGAAAGGTCCTGCAAGAATGCCATGTGCAGTCCGGCACACTCCTCCGGCTTCAAATAGGGCATCAATCTCGTTTTGGTTCTTCCCGCTTCCGGGATTCTGGTAAAAACAACTACTGCCTGATTCATACTAATCCGATTATCCTATTTCCTATCTGCTGTTCTTATCTCAAAAAGATATAAAAAGTCATAATGTTTCATATTATTTTATCATAAACATTGCTTAATTTATATCGATTATTTGTTTTCTCGGTGACCGGCAAATTCATTTTTTGTATTTGCCACAGAATCGGCATGCTGTCGGGTGCTATTATACCACAGTTTGCATTATTATTAATAGCACAATTTAATATTTTTTGTCAAAAACCGTTCCATTTATGCTATAATGAATATACTTTGCGTGATATTTAAAATATCCTTTGTGATATTCTGAATATCATTTCTACTTTTTTATGCAACACAAAGAACAGGAAAAAGACTATGAAAACATCACTCGTAATTATGGCGGCGGGCATCGGTTCCCGGTTCGGGGGCGGCATTAAACAGCTGGAACCGGTAGATACCAACGGCCACATCATTATGGATTACTCCATCCACGATGCCGTCGAAGCCGGCTTTAACAAAATTATTTTTATCATCCGAAAGGATATCGAAGCGGATTTCCGAGAAGTTATCGGGAACCGAATCGAAGCCATCTGCCGAAAAAACGGCGTGGAAGTGCACTATGCATTCCAGGACATCCGCGATATCCCGGGCGAGCTGCCGGAGGGCCGCACCAAACCCTGGGGCACCGGACAGGCGGTGCTGGCGGCCAAAAATCTGATCCGGGAACCCTTCATCGTGATCAACGCCGATGACTACTACGGCAAGGAGGGATTCCGTCAGATTCACGAAGCCCTCACCTCGGAGAACGGGGAGCACTGCATGGCGGGCTTCGTGCTGAAGAATACCCTGTCGGACAACGGGGGTGTCACCCGTGGCATCTGTCACATGAAGGATCGTTATCTCACCCGAATCAAGGAAACCAAGAACATCCGAAAAACCCCGAAGGGGGCGGAAGCCGACGGCATCGCCATCGACACCAACTCTTTGGTCTCCATGAACATGTGGGGATTCCGGCCGGAGTACCTGCAGCAGCTGGAGCAGGGCTTCCGGGACTTCTTCCGCAAGGAAGTTCCCCAGAACCCGCTGAAGTCCGAGTTTCTGATTCCCATCCACATCGGCGATCTGCTGGAGGCGGACGGAATTTCCGTCAAGGTGCTCCCCACCGATGACACGTGGTACGGCATGACCTACAAGGAAGACGTGCCGGAAGTCCGGAAGAGCTTCGCCAAGCTGATCCAAGGCGGAATCTATACAGAAGAATTGTTCGACGATCTGGCGTAAAATATTTTTATGATTGGTATATGAAAGGAATCGCTATGAAAAAATTATCCATGGACAAGCTCGTCTCCACCGTTCAGGCCCGGCGGGAGGCTTTGGGGCTGACGAAGAAGGACCTGGCGGAGAAGTGCGGCATGAACCGAACCATGATCAGCCATATGGAGAACCACAACTATGTGCCTTCCATCAAGCAGCTGCAGGATCTGGCGGAAGCGTTGGAGTTCGACCCGACGGATGTTTTTGCGGAGGAGCACGCGGCTCATGTAAAAGCAGACCGGAAGTACAACATTGCCGTTGCGGGCACGGGTTACGTGGGGCTCAGCGTGGCCACCCTTCTGGCGCAGCACAATCACGTTACCTGCGTGGACATTCTGGAGGAGCGGGTGGACAAAATCAACCGCCGGGAGTCCACCATTCAGGACGATTACATCGAGGATTATCTGGCCCACAAGGACCTGGACATCACGGCCACCCTGGACGGGGAGGAGGCGTACCGAAACGCGGAGTACGTCATCATCGCCACCCCCACCAACTACGACAGCAAGAAGAATTTCTTCGACTGCTCCGCCGTGGAAGCGGTCATCCAGTTGGTGCAGAAGGTGAACCCGGATGCCATGATGATCATCAAATCCACCATTCCGGTGGGATTCACCGCCTCCGTTCGGGAGAAGTACCACACCAAAAACATCATTTTCAGTCCGGAGTTCCTGCGGGAGTCCAAGGCGCTGTACGACAACCTGTACCCTTCCCGCATCATCGTTTCCTGCGATGAAGACAGCAAGGAAAAGGCGCAGACCTTCGCCACCCTCCTGCAGCAGGGCGCCATTAAGGAGAACATCGACACCCTGTTCATGGGTTTTACGGAGGCAGAGGCGGTAAAACTCTTCGCCAACACCTACCTGGCCCTGCGGGTTTCCTACTTCAATGAGCTGGACACCTACGCGGAGATGAAGGGTCTGAACACCCGGGAGATTATCAAAGGCGTGTGCCTCGACCCTCGAATCGGCGACCACTACAACAACCCATCCTTCGGCTACGGTGGCTACTGCCTGCCAAAGGACACCAAGCAGCTGCTGGCCAACTACGCGGACGTGCCTCAGGAGATGATGACGGCCATCGTGGAATCCAACCGCACCCGGAAGGATTTCATCGCGGACCAGGTGCTGGAGATGGCGGGCGCATACGGTGCGAACAGCGAATACGATGCGGAGCACGATGCGGAGAAGAATGTCACCATCGGTGTATACCGACTCACTATGAAAAGTAACTCGGATAATTTCCGACAGTCTTCTATTCAGGGGGTTATGAAGCGGATTAAGGCCAAGGGCGCCAACGTTATTATCTATGAGCCAACTTTGGAAGACGGCAGCACCTTCTACGGAAGCAAGGTGGTGAACAATCTGAAACGGTTCAAGAACAAGTCCCACGCCATCATCGCCAACCGGTACGATGAATGCCTGGATGATGTCGTTGAGAAGGTATATACCCGAGATATTTTCAAGAGAGACTAAGGGGGGGGCGAACATGCAGAATATCGATCTTACCGGAAAAACAATTCTCGTGACCGGTTCCGCCGGTTTTATCGGTTCGAACCTGGTGCTGGAGCTGCTGAAGTCCGAGTCGAAGGCCACCATCATCGGGCTGGATAATGTAAACGATTATTACGATGTAAGCATTAAGGAGTGGCGGCTTTCGGAAATTGAAAAAGCCGCTGCCGAGAGCAGCTGTTCCTATCATTTTATCAAGGGAGATTTGGCGGACCGCGCTGTAATCGACCGCCTCTTTGCGGATTACAAACCGACGGTCGTTGTAAACCTTGCAGCGCAGGCGGGCGTAAGATATTCCATCACCAATCCGGATGCATACATTCAGAGTAACCTGATTGGTTTCTATAATATTCTGGAAGCCTGCCGACACGCCGAACCGGCGGTGGAACATCTGGTATACGCCTCCTCTTCTTCGGTATACGGCTCCAACAAAAAAGTACCGTACAGCACCGAGGACAAGGTGGACAACCCGGTTTCCCTCTACGCGGCTACAAAGAAGAGCAACGAATTGCTGGCCCATGCCTACAGCAAGCTGTATAATATTCCGTCTACCGGTCTCCGGTTCTTCACCGTATACGGACCGGCCGGACGACCGGACATGGCGTATTTTGGTTTTACCAATAAGCTGCGGAAGGGCGAAACCATTCAGATTTTCAATTACGGAAACTGCAAGCGGGACTTCACTTTCGTGGACGATATCGTGGAAGGCGTGAAGCGTGTGATGAAAGGCGCGCCGGAGAAAGCGGTCGGTGAGGACGAGCTCCCGATTCCGCCGTATGCGGTATACAACATCGGAAACAGCAACCCGGAAAATCTGCTGGACTTCGTGACCATCCTTCAGGAAGAGCTGATCCGCGCAGAGGTCCTTCCGGCAGATTATGATTTCGAGGCTCACAAAAAGCTGGTGCCGATGCAGCCGGGAGATGTTCCGGTGACCTATGCGGACACCGGCGCGCTGGAGCGGGACTACGGCTTCAAGCCGAACACCGGCCTGAGAGACGGGCTGCGGAAGTTCGCGGAGTGGTATAAAGAATTCTATAAGGTATAAAATAGTAAAACTTTGGTGTTGGTGATGGAAATGAATCTCATCATCAGCACCATTTTTTAAGAATAATTCTATTCCAATTATCTCTATATCGTGTGTGGAATCTCATGTGCCTAGAACTTCGAGGTGAGTTCACGCTTTTGGTCCGAAAATGAGATTTAGCGTGAACGATTTTTGCCAAATTTTCAGGATTCTAATTTTTATTCACGCTAAAAAGCCTATTTTCCTTCAAAAAGCGTGAACAATCCTCAGAGCTTACGTCTCTATACAGAGCATCATCCGAGTAAGACGAGAAGAAGCAGAAAATCGTTCACGCTGATTTACAAAATCTAAAAGATTAGCGTGAACTTGCCCTGAAATTCTAGGCATATTGAACTATCATTTTAATGTCTTCTCTAATTCCTGAACGCTTTTGCTTTTCACCAACACTATTTGACAAAGAGTCCGGAGCTTTCTTCAGCTTCTTCCACTTCACATTTGCTTTCGTATTATTCACTCGCTTTACGCTTGTGATAGACACCTTTGACGGTACCTTTGCCTTGGATGCTGCCGAGACAGTCATCGGCGCAGCTGATGTGAGCATCATAACAGCTACTGCAGATGCAATAATCTTATTTTTTACTTTCATACTAACCTCATTCACACTTTTATTTGGTATTATGTGTTTCTAATCACACTTTTATTAAAAGGCATGGATGTCCCCCTCAGCCTTCTTCCAACCATCCGTCTTCCCATCAGCGCCTGTAGATCTCGATTCCTTCGTGCTTTCAGCCTTCGCATTGTCTGCCTCCCCGTTATCCGTCTTGCCACCGTCGGGGTTCTGTGCATCGGAACTCGATGACTGGCCGGATTCATCCGGCTGACTTGGCTGCTCTGGTGTGTTCGGTTTCTCTGGTGCATTCGGGTCTTTCTCGAAGGTGACGTCGATGCGGTGAGTGTTTTTGACGTTCCGGATAGTGTAGGACTTGGCGGTTTTGCTTATTTTTACAGTCTTACCGTCAACCTTACAGGTGCTGATACGGTAACCGTCGTCCGGGGTAATGTGGAAGGTGCCGCTTCCGCCCCACTTGATGTTCCGCGTCTCATCGATGGTGCCGTGGTCGCCGGCGGTGGTGGTAACCTTGAAGAAATCGATGTACTTCAGGCCTTTGACCCGGATAATCATAGCAATGCGAGGGTCCTTGCTGTAAGGATCCCGGGACTGGGTGGTCATCTTCCAAGGTCATTGTAAAGTCTACATTATCCGTCGCAGGTAGCAGAAACTCCTTAAACGCTGCCTTGCTGTATACAGATATAATGACGCTCATATCCTCCACCCCGAAACACCTTTTTATAAATCAGCTACACTAGAAAATTCTATTTCCTCTTCGTTTTAATCAGCTTTTTCCCAGACCATCCAGAATAATATGTTTTACCCTGCACAACGCGAACAACACGAACAGTTACATAGTAAGAATGTTTCTTTTTCAGTTTCGTTATTGTCTTGCTAGATGTATTTCTTGAAGCTTTGATTGTTTTTCCTTTCGTCCAACCGAAACGAGAATACGATGCTGGGCTTGCGTATCTAATCTGGTAGTACGAAGCTTCATTTTTCTTTTTCCAGGTTACCTTTGCACTTGTCTTTTTTGCTTTTACTTTCGTGATTTTTGTTTTGTCGATTGCGTATTTTGTTGTAAAAATATATTCATTTCCATCTCCGTACCATTCCCAAACAGAGATGTAATACTTTTTTCCACACTTCACATCTATTGTTCCCTTGCATCTCGGAGATTTAATACCAGCTCCCATTTTCTCTGAAAACAGTTCTTGGAATTCATCATTATAAACGTCAAAATTCGCCTCATGCCCACTAGGATTAGGAACCTGTATATCCAAGCAAATCTTGCCTGACTCTGGTGCAGTAAATACAAACCAGTCATATTCATCATGCCCTTTTCCCTTGTATATTTTCCCTTTTACTTTATCACCAATATTAAATGTATTTGCCTTACCCATGCTATCATTCGGCTCATGTTCCGACACCGTCTTTGCAGATACTGTTACTGTACTAAGCAACATAAATGTACTGATAATAATCATTAACGATATTAATTTGCTTCTTCTCATCATTGTAACTTTCCTTTCTTACTTACTCTCCATCTTCCTCCAACGCATCGTTACCCGTAGCACCACCTACACCTACAGACTTCGATTCGCTTGCACTGTCTGCCTCGCCATTGTCTTTCTCACCGTTATCCGTCTTGTCACTGTCTGGGTTCTGTGCATCGGAACTCGATGGCCGGCCGGATTCATCCGGCTGACTCGGCTGCTCTGGTGTGTCCGGTTTCTCTGGTGCATTCGGATCCTTCTCGAAGGTGACGTCGATGCGGTGAGTGGCTTTGACGTTCCGGATGGTGTAGGACTTGGCGGTTTTGCTTATTTTTACAATCTTACCGTCCACCTTGAAGGTGCTGATACGGTAACCGTCGTCCGGGGTAATGTGGAAGGTGCCGCTTCCGCCCCACTTGATGTTCCGCGTCTCATCGATGGTGCCGTGGTCGCCGGCGGTGGTGGTAACCTTGAAGAAATCGATGTACTTCAGGCCTTTGACCCGGATAATCATAGCAATGCGAGGGTCCTTACTGTAAGGATCCCGGGACTGGGTGGTCATCTTGGTGAGGTCCAGCCGAGTGTCCTTGCCCCCCATGGTGGCGATGTGGCTTACCATGTAGAAAATCATCTTGCCATTCTCGTCGGTTCCGGCATAGATCTGGATGTGGTGACCGGAGCCGGTTTTCCGGACAACGGAAACCATGTCACCCTTCTTGAGGGATTTAGTGCCGGTTCGCTGTACCAGCTGCGAGGCCGGAATCCCCTTCTTGGCGATCATGATTCGTTGAATCTTCTTGCTTTTCTTAATCTGCTTGGCGTTCTGCCCCTTAATCTTCTGGCCTTTGACCCAGAATCGCTGCCCTGTCGGGATGACTTTGTAACGCTGCAGGCACCAGGACACGTAATCCGCACAGTGGAGACGAGTCCTCTTTCCATATCGGGAGCGCTTGAATCGCTTGTCAAAATAAGATGTGGGGCATCCCTTACCGGAATAAACCGCCTTCTCTTGGGTGACCTTCACGCAAATGCTCCGACACTGTTGCAGCCACTCGTTCACGTTCATGCTCCGGGTGGCCGCATAGGTATCCTGCATGCCCAGCTGCAGGGCGAAGGCCAGCGTCCCGCAGGTGATCATCAAGGTTGTGATGAATCTGTTCTTTCTCATGTATGTTCTTTCTTTATAAAAATAGGTTGGTGCCGTTCAGGTATGCCGATTTTATTTAGTTTTTGGCCATTTGTATTTCCAATCTATAGCATTGTAAGTTTTGCCTTTTACACGTTTATAGGCATCTACATATACACAGTATTTCGTATGACGCTTTAGTTTTTTTATCGTTATAGAATTCTTCTTATTCCCTTTTATCGTATACGTCTTAACTTTTAGAACTCCATAATCCTTGCCCAATTGACAAACCTTCACTTTGTAGCCGGACATTCCCTTTTGCTTTTTCCATTTGATTTTCATGCTCTTTTTCCCGACTTTCAACTTTGTTATCTTGGTCGGTCCCGGATTAATTATTATCTTGCCTGTTGTAACAACCGTGCCGGTCTTATCACCTTTGAACTTTGCAGTTATCTTGGTAGTACCAGTCCCAATCTTCTTGTTGTTGCTGTATTTATATGTGACGTTATAATCCTCTTTTGGCCATAAAATATCTGTGCACTCACACCCATATGAATCTTTATATCGAAGATCCAGCTGATATCCCGGCTTTTTCGATTTTCCGTTATATGAATAATATCTTGTGCTCTCAACTCTTAAATCCGCACGACTCACCTTGAAGGGAGTTACAGTGAATGGAATTGTAACGCTACCTGAAAACGGAGCTTTTTCCGCCGTTATAAGCAATGTATGCTTTCCTGGTTCCGGATAAATCTCATCATTCAGCCCAATAGAATTCTCTCCACAAATCTCAAAAGTTATATCCTCTCCAATCTCCGGCTCTACGCCTTTCGGTGCGGTATATTTCAAATGCTTGTAAATATTCTTTTCCCGTGCTATCTCATCATGCTTCCCGTAGTACTTCTTCGCCTTATCCTTCATCACACCATACTCAAATGTGGTCTTGTCCAGATGGAAGTTCCACTTGGTGATGTCGTAGGCATCACTGCTCTGTGCAGCCTCTTTTGTCTCGGTTGTTGCTGCCTTAGCGCTCTCTGTTTTTACCGCAGACTGAGTCTGGCTCTTCGGCTGCTCGGCTACTTTCGCATCATCTGCGAAAACTCCGATTCCGCAGCCGGTGATGGCCAGCACGGCGGTTAGCAATATGCTTGCAATTCGTTTCATTGGTTTTACCTCCTTGTATACCAATTGATTTAACAAAAAAATGTAGACAACACCGATGGATCATTTTACTTTTCGGTATTGTCTACACCCTCCCCCATGTATGCTCGACTTGAGATATATGCAACTATAGTATTGTGTTCACCTTCGGGATTTTCCGAAGAATGTATGTGATGATGAATGCGACCATGAAGAATACCAGCGCCATTCCGATGAAAATCAGGAAATTGTACCGGTACGGGTTGAAACCGAACCACTTCATAGACGCGGTGACGAATATCATGTGAATCAGGTAGATGCCGAAGGAACAGTCGTTGAGCGTGTTCACCCGGGAACGTTCTTTGACATCGATATTCATCAGAAGGTTATAGATTCCAGCAGTCTGCAGAACCACCGGAATGGATCCGTATCCGAATAGAATCTGGAATGTTTCGTCCGACATTTGCCCCGGCACTGCGCTGCAGTAGGTGGATAACATGATGATTATCACGCTTGGAATCAGGAACAGCATCCAGGATTCCACTTTGCCCAGGGACTTCTTCCGGAACATATGCCCCAGGAATAAGTACGCCGGGTAAATCATGGTGGTCGGAATGTAGAATCCCGGTTCCAGTCCGAAGCTTCGGCTCAATGGCAGCAGGGACACGAACAACACGATGCTTCCGATTAATCCCCACATCTGTCGATCCGTGGCGTGATCCGCCACCATCTTGTAGAAAGGCATCATGAGGTAGAGGCCAATCATCAGATAGAGGTACCACATGTGGGCCCAGCTCTGTCCGGTGAACAGCCGATACAGCCAGTCGGTGAGCAAGGTTTTCCGGAAACCGGTGGCATAGTCCAGAATCTGGAACAGAAGTGTGAATACCAACAGCGATATCACCATTCGCCGAGTGTATTTGAAGATTTTTTCCCCGGTCAGGTTCTTGTTCTCGTCCAGGAGCAGTGCGCCTGTAATCATCAGAAAACAAGGCACCGCCCACATAAGCATGTTCTCTGCGGTCTGGGTTACCAGCTTCTCCGTTCCGGTGATGAGTCCGTCGTAATACGCGTTGCTGGCGAACAGGGTGTGCAGCACCACAATGGCAAAGCAGGCGAAAATCCGAATGTACGGAAATTGTTTGATATATGTTTTCTGCATAAGTTCGTCCTTCCCCTTTGCTCTCTAGTAGAGATCCTTGGCGCTTCCACCGACGCAGCCGGCAGAGTTGGAGTGTCTCGACGAACCGGATTTCTTGGAAGACCTTCCGGAACTTCCGGAGCTGCCGGAACTGCTGGAGCTGGATGCAGCGGCTGCTGCAGCAGATTCTTCCGATTCGTACTGACTATCCGTCTTGATATCCCCCAGCTTGCTTTTACCCTCTTTCAGAAGCTTCCGGATTGTCTTCTCGTCCGTTTCCTTCCGAATCTTCTTCGTGTACTCGCTGATAATCTTCTCTACCTGCTTCTTCTCTTCGCTTCGGTAATTGGACTTATTGATGCAGCTGTTCAAGGATTTGATTGCCTTGTTCTGCGCCTCCGCAGTCTTGATTTCTGCCGCTGTCTTCACCTTATCGATGTCCGACTTCATGTTCTTGGCGATGATGTTCACCGCTTCTTTGCTCTTAGCCTCGTCAATCTGCTCTTTGCCGTCTTTGACCAGCGCCTTGATTTCTTTCTGCTCCTTCTCCCGGTAGTCCGAGTAATTCACGTCAGAAATCTTCTCGATGGCAGCATCCTTTGCTTTCATCAAGGTGTACTGCTTATAGGCGAAAATCCCACCTACCACGACCACCAGTGCCGTTACCACAGAAACGATTGCGATTACATATTTTCTTTTCACTGAATTCCCCTTTCGCATTGCGCAACAATAGAGGTGTCCAAGGGCACCTCTATTCCATCTGTTATTCAATTAGTTCATCTTGTGATAATTCGTATATCTCCAGGTTCCCCGTTTGCCGTACCAAATCTTCCATCCATTGCCTCCGGTTTCGTTCCGGAAATTCGGATCGTAGACATAGTACTTCTTACCATGCTTAATCACAGTCCAGGAATGAGGTGCCCGGTGTGCCACCTTGCCCCGTACCTGATGCACGTTGTATCCCAGAAGCTTTGCCTGAATGTAGAAAGTGGCTGCCATTACGTAGCAATTGCCCTTTCCTTTCTTGAATCCGCGAAGAGCATATTTCTCTGAAGAGCTCTGTCTCCACCATCTATCATAGTACTTGAGCTTGTAAGAATTCTTGTACGCCTGACGAAGAGACCAATGGGTTTTGTTCAGCTTGCGGATTCCCAGCGCATATGCCTCGTGAAGCTCTCCGCTCTTTGGAATCTTCAGATAACCAATCTTGGTATTTTTCGCCATAGCACCTGTCTTTGGGTAAAAATAATATCCATGCAGCTTCTTATTCCGAGTCAATGCCTGCCACTTGGTTGCCAGAACGCCATGTCCCTTGGAATAATAGGTCTTACCGTTGTAGTTGAAGAATCCTTTGCCCTTGAGTGTGCCGCTACCGGTGTTGAAGAAGTACAGCTTCTTGCTGATTTTCTTGACGCCGGTTGCCATCTTGCCGCCGCTGTAGAAATAGCGGTTGTACTTGTCCGGGCACTTCACCCAGCCGGTCTTGGTGATAGCACTGCCGTCTTTGTTGAAGTAATACAGGCTTCCGGATACTTTCTGGACACCGGTCGTCATCACATTTCCGCTAAAGTAGTACTTCTTGCCGCTGATGGTCTGAATACCGTTCACTAGCACGCCATCGGTTCCGGCGTACATCTTGCTGCTTCCGGATGGAATCCATCCCATCTGCAGAACACCTGTCTCACTGAAAAAATAATTCTTTCCTTCAATCGACTGCTTTCCGGTAACACACTTGTCATCCACGTAGTAGTATTTGCTGTCGTTCTCGGTCACCCAACCATTCTTCACTTCCGGCTTCGCATCATTTGAATTCGTTGTTCTCTCTGTTGCTGCCTGCGTTCCGGCTTCATTCGCCGCCTCTGCGGTGGTATCTGCAAAGGCGCTCATCGGAATCATTGCTGCCGCTACAATCAAACTCAGTAGTAGAACTTTCAAGTTCTTTCTCATGAAATTTCCCCTTCCGTCTATTCTTCCAATCTTATTTTTCATCGTCAATTTCTATTATACCCCCCCCCACCGATATTTTTCAAGTATTTTGGATAGATTATGTTGATTCTGTATTAGAGCTGTAGTTGAATGTGAAACGCCCCGAGAATTCGTCCAATGACGGATTCCGGGGCTTTTGGGTGGTTGCAGTTTTGTAGACAGTCGCACATTATTTTTATATGATTTAATGTGCGGTCGTCACTTCGTGATTGACAACCGCACATCATTTTTCTATATTATAATGTGTAGTTGTCAAAGTGAGGTGAGAAGTATGAATGCCAAAGATAAAATCGAAGAACTGCTGGAAGCGTCGGAGGGCGGCACGATTACCGCAGCACAAGTGACGAAAGCCGGACTGCATCGCAGCATTTTACAAGAACTTGTTAAGAACGGGGAAATCTACCGCTTCGGGCGCGGTCTATATATGCGGAGCAGTGCATGGGAGGATGATTTCTACCTCCTGCAGCGCAAGTATGGGCGCGGGATTTACTCGCACGATACCGCCCTGTATCTGCTAGGCTATTCAAATCGTACCCCGGCGAAATATACGATGACCTTTCCCAAGGGCTACAATGCATCGTCATTAAAGCAGGAGAACTTAACCATTAAGCGTGTTGTGCCGGAAAACTACGACTTCGGCACAATTGAAATTGAATCCCCCTCCGGCAATCCAATTCGTGTTTACGATTTAGAGCGAACACTGTGCGACATTCTGCGTGGCAGCGGCAGCGATGTCCAGGTTGTCGGAGAAGCGATGAAACGCTATGCAGCGTCCAAAGATAAGAACATTCATAAATTGATGAAGTGCGCAGACCAGCTTCGCGTAAAACCCAAGGTACTGCGCTACATGGAGGTTTTGCTATGATTACAAAAAATCCGATGCAGCTAAAAGCTTTCATTAAGAACAAAGCGGCCGAGAAGCACATCTCGGCACAGCTCGTCATGCAGAACTATATGCACTGCACGGTACGGAGTGCGATAAAGCAACGTTGCGTCATGCCTTAGAACGGACAACGCAGAAACGCGGCAGTAGAATGGTTCTGTCAGACTACCCGGAGATTATGAAAGAGATTCGCGAAAGCGATACGCTACGCAAGCGATGGGAGAAATACAGTCACGAATATGAGTACGCAAAGGATATTTCTTTTGATGATACTTGTAATACTATTCAAACGATTATGGATACAATAGTACACGCCTAGTGACAATGTGAATTGCAATGAAACCGCCATTTGACCTAAATTTAGATTAGCATATACAACCTCCTTAGAATGAATTCATTCTAAGGCACGGCAATGATGATTTCCACCTCCGGAATACTGATTTCCAGTAAACCGGAATGGCGATTTCCTCAGTCCGGACAGGTGATGTATTATACGCTGGAATATTCACTTAACCAAATTCTCATCACCGTTCCCCAGCAGGAACTCGGTAAAGGTCATTGAATCAATCGTTCCATAGATGCGCTTCTTCACACTTTTATTATGAATTTTGTGTTGGTAATCACACTTTTATTATATTTAATGGGTTGAAAAATGCAGTACAAATCACAAAAGTATCCATATGTCAATGTGAGAAGTCTGTGGAGCCCGCTATACTTCTGTAAGAAGAAATGCCATGTAGAGCGAGAGGGTAACCAACTTAAACAACTTTTTCAAGGGAGTTTTTGGAAAAATCGCAACTTTTTCAAGGGAGTTTTCATTAAAAAAGAAAATCCGAAAAGACAAGAGGCGAAGAAAACCTGTAATTTTTAAAAAATGTAAATTATATCATGTGCGGTGCTGCCACACATGATACCGTACATGATGCCGTACTCGGTACCCCATCTCTGGAATACCGGTACCCGACGCTCCGGAATGGCGGTTTCATTGCTGAGGAATATTCAGGTTATTCGGGAATCCAGGATGATAGGGGTACTTGTACAGGCGTAACCGGTAAACCACCCGTGCCTACCCTGAATCCTTGAAAAACCGTAAAATACCATATACGGGTTTTCAAGGATTTTTAGTATGGGAGGAAATGTATGAACGAAATGGTCAAAATTCAGCATCAGCAATGGGCACGGGACTTAGACGATCAGAGGCGAAGCGGATTAACGCAGCGTGAGTGGTGTCGGATTCATGGAATCAGTATTCACACCTTTGAATATCGATGTAGGATTGTTCGGCAAACGATGGAAAATCTGCTGTCGGAAAAGCAACCTTCCGTTCAGTTTGCAGAATTGGATGTTCAGCCGAGCGTTCCAGAAACATCCGGTATTCGGATTCAGGCTTCGGGAATTTCTGTAGAATTCTTTCCAGATGCAGATTGCAATCAGATCAAAACCGTGATGGAGGTACTTTGCCATGCTGCAAAGTAGTCGTTTTAAGAGAATCTACATTGCCTGTGGATACACGGATTTAAGATATGGAATTGATGGACTGGCGGCAACCGTTCGAGAGCGATTCAACCTGAATCCTTTTGAGACAGACATACTGTTCCTTTTCTGTGGAAGACGAAATGACCGAATCAAAGCTTTAGTCTGGGAGGGGGATGGATTTCTGTTACTGTACAAAAGGCTGGAAGATGGAAAATTCAACCTGCTAAGAGAAGTCAAGGAATTTTTCTCTTAGCAGGTTCCTAATTTTAGGTATAACAAAACTACTGACTACGTCAGTCACAGTTTCCATATTGAATACGTTTTTTATGCGTAAACCTCCAATACTCGAGCGTAGTATATCCTTAAGAATTTATTTAGGGCTGCTATCTTAGCTGCTTTCTTTGCTTTTCCTTCAGATTCTTTCTTTAGCATAAAATCATATACTGCTGGATCATCTTCTGATATTCCGTTTGCTTTTACGCATCGCATAACCTCATACCCGATTTTTCGCAATGTTGAAGATCCTCGTTTAGTTATGTGTCTGTTTGTTCCAATTAACTTCCCGGACTCATATGGAGGGGGATCTATACCAGCATATGCTACTAGAGACTTGCTGCTATGGTATTTACGAACATCTCCGATTTCAGCCATTAACTTAACAGCGAGTACATCTCCAACACCACTCATAGCTCTGACAACAGGATATTCAGGGAGTGTCTTTGCTAATTCCTTCATGCGTGTTAAAATAGCAAACAAAGCACTGTTAATTTCGCGTAGTGCTTTTGTAGCTTCTAACAACAACATTTTGGTCGATGGTGCGTTAGAAGGAACAGTTGGGATACCTTCCTTCGCGAGTCTGTAGATTTGAACTGCTTTTGTCTCGCTGAACTGGTATCCCTTTTTCTTTGTCCATTTCTGATACCTCTCTACAAACTTCGACTCGCTGAATTTAATGATGTTGTCGTAATGCCAATATTCTTCAACAAAATCACATAGCTTATCCTTACCTGAATACTCGCTCCAGCCGCTAAAGCAGCTCTTAAGTCCTGGCATAGTGTAATCAAGAAGATGTGTAAGATTAAGAAGCTGTTCAATTCTTGATTCCATATAGAATCTGTACTGTCTTCCCAGAAGCCTTAGTTCTGCATATACATCCTCTTGAGGAGTGAATTCACGCAAATTAATCCATTTATCAACTCCATAGTTTGCAATAACCATGGAATCTCTCTTGTCTGTTTTGACCTTTCGAATATCCTGAGAACGATATACTTTCATTTCATAAGGATTGATTATCGATACAAATAAGCCCTGTTCCCTTAGAAATGTTGCTACTGGTAGATGATATATTCCGGTTGCCTCCATAACAACGCGTGCATCATCATCCAATCGCACGATCATACGTGCAAGCTCTGATAGGTCGGATTCTGTATGTGCAATTTCAAATGGACCAAATACAATTTCACCTAAATGGCGCATACCACACACAGTACTTTTCTCTTTAGAAACATCGATACCAACACTAAGCATAAGTATTTCCTCCTAAATAATATTAAGCAATTGTTCCACCTGCACTTATTGCCAATCATTTTTGCTCGTTACACGGATGCTTGATCCAACCTGCTTAATCGACGGTTTCCAATAAGGAGATGGTTGACGGTTTGTATTACGGATGCGAAATCCAAAAAGGCCCACGCCAGACCAATTACTCTCCTTATAGTAAAAAAATAAGTGCAAGTTTCCAAGTATCTGGTTGATACTCTTTACTTACACTTTTATGGTACAAAAATGGCCCCGGAAGACGGAGGATTTGGAGGAAATTAGCGAAGAGCAATTCCGGTGGCTGCTTACCGGGCTAGATGTAAATCCCGGCATTCGCAAAGTGGTTCCGCCGAACTGGGTGCTATAGACATCTTCTATTTTTGCACTTAAATACATTGCATAGAATGATAGATAAAAAAGGCCGAAAGGCTTTTTTTGCTTTGGCAAAATTGGTATAATTAATCCATGGAAAAGTACACGAAAGAACAACTGAATGCAATGGACAAAGAAGCGCTGGTTCAGATGCTATACAATACTCAGCAGACGTTATACAATACTCAACAGCTGCTGGAAACATTGGTGAAACAGAATCAGGAACTCACGGAAACGATCGCACTGATGAATCAGCGACAATTCGGAAGGAAAAGTGAGAAGAATTTGGTCACGAAAGATCAGATTACCATTTTCGACATGGGCGTCAATGAAGCGGAAGTTACCGCCTCTGGTCAAATTCCCATGGAACCACCGATGGAAACGGTAGTTGTCCAGGAACATAAGAGAGCCAAGAAGAAAGGAAAGCGTGAGGAGGATTTATCTCGTTATCCGGTGACTATCGTTCGGCACGATTTGAATGATGCAGAACTTCGGGAGAAATTTCCGGAAGGATGCACCACGCTCCCCGATGAAGTGTATAAGAAGCTGGAAGTACAGCCGGCAACCTTCATTGTGAAAGAACACCACATTACGGTGTACAAAGGAAAAGATGGTAGCATTGTCAAGGGAACACATCCGAAGGAAATGCTTTCGAACAGCATCGCTTCGCCATCACTTGTAGCCTTCATTATGAATGCCAAATACACCAATGCCGTACCGTTATACCGGCAGGAGCAGGAACTGGAAAGAAACGACATCCGAATCTCCCGGCAGAATATGGCTCACTGGGTTATCACCGCTGCGGAAAGATATCTGTCGCTTCTATGGGATAGATTGAAGAAGGAAATTACCTCCTGTTCTGTTGTTCATGCGGATGAAACGCCGGTATCTGTGGTCAAGGATGGACGGGAGGGAATGCACAAAAGCTACATGTGGGTGTATCGAAATGGCGGCCTTCAGGATGAGCATCCGGTAGTCCTCTATGACTTCCAACTAACCAGAAAAAAGGAGGCCCCTGGGAAATTCCTGGATGCTTTTACCGGAACACTGGTGACGGATGGATACCAGGTATACCATTCGCTGGAGAAGGACGCTGAAACCCAGTTCAAAGTGGCCGGATGCTGGGCTCATGCCCGGCGAAAATTCGCCGATCCCGTGAAAGCCATGGGGATGGAGAAGGCGAAGAACACGGTGGCCTATGAAGCTTTAGGACTAATCCAGCACATCTACCAGCGGGACAACGAACTGAAGGATTTGAAGTCCGGTGAGAGAAAACGAAAACGAAAAAGCCTAATTCGGCCGCTTGTGGATGATTTTTTCCGATGGATTCGAGAGGTGCAACCGCAGGTCAGCCGCACCTCGGAAACGGGAAAGGCACTAACCTACTGCTTGAACCAGGAAAAATATCTTCGGGTATTCCTGAAGAATCCGGAAATACCGATGGACAACAATGCGGCGGAGCGAGCTATTCGGCCGTTCTGCGTTGGAAAGAAAAACTGGAAATTAATCGACACTATCCACGGCGCTGAAGCCAGTGCCATCATCTACAGCATTGTGGAGACCTGCAAACTCAACAATCTGAATATCTTCTACTACATCTCGCATCTGCTGACCGAGATTCCGAAACATATGGACGATACGAATCTGGATTTTCTGGAAGACCTGCTTCCATGGTCGGAGAAGCTTCCGGAAGAATGCAAAAAGCGGATTGCCGAGATGAAATAGCCTTGCCAGCAGCGATGCTGGCCTGATTGAAATGCTGAAAACAAAGAACGAGGAATTCTCGCAAGAGGTTCCTCGTTTTCGTTTGCTTCTGTTTGTAAAGGCACGGGTGGTTTACCGGTTACAAGAATTCTATAAGGTATAAAAATAGTGAAACGCCCCGAGGGTTCGTCCGATGACGGATTCCAGGGCGTTTTGCGTGGGTGCGGCAGCGATGTCCAGGTTGTCGGAGAAGCGATGAAACGCTATGCAGCGTCCAAAGATAAGAACATTCATAAATTGATGAAGTGCGCAGACCAGCTTCGCGTAAAACCCAAGGTACTGCGCTACATGGAGGTTTTGCTATGATTACAAAAAATCCGATGCAGCTAAAAGCTTTCATTACGCAAGCGACGGGAGAAATACAGTCCTCTTTTCATCCGTCTTGTCAAAGTGAACCTCTCCGGATCCATTCAGTTTCACGGTAATCGGTGCCGTATTCGGCTCCGTATCCGAATGCTGCGCTTGAGTCTTCCCTTCCGTGCTTGGCATGGATTCACTATCCACAACAAAGGATGTCACCGGCTGGAATACCATGGCGGTGAGCATGAAAAAGCGCGGGCGTCAATTGGACGCCCCTCTATCTTTTTTCTCCTGTCACTGCAGATAAATATAAGATTCAGATTATTACATGCACACATCACATATATCCGAATCGAAGTCGCCTCTTTCATAAAAATAGGTAATCATATCTACAAAACGTGGCAAGCATCCATCTTTTTCCTGCATAAACGCTTCGAATACATACTCCTTTCCCATACACTTTGCCATATCAGAGCATGTTTTGTACTGTGCCCGGCGCTCTCGAACAAGTTCATATTCATTCAAATTCAGATGTTTAATTGTGCTTTCTCCCATGGATGTTCGCCCTTCAATCCGGCCATTTGGAAGAAACCGAAAATGTTCCTCGCACTCTTCCTGAAGTGGTGATACGAAATTCAAGTCATACGAATTTCCTTTAGCTGTTCCGCAAGTTTTTGATGTACACGATACCAGAAGATTGTTGTAGTTCATGGATTCCTTTGGAAATAAATCCTTCGGCTTAATGTGCTCGTTGTGGGAATCATCCATACTAATTACTCTGCAGCAATAACAGCATATCTTTTTCTGCTGCAAAAGCATGTGCTCACGCAATTGTCTTCGTATTTGCTTACCATCTTCTGTTTTTTCCAGATCATCATAATTGTACTTCGAATGTCTGCGTACATATTCAGTCCAAAATTCCGGCGGAGGATCTTTAATGATTCTTTTCATAAATCAATTTCTCCCTTTTCAAATACCCTTCTAGTTCAATTACTATAGGATTATTAATTCCCACAATTTCTCGTATCTCTCTAATAAGTTCCTCTCCATCATCAAAGCGATTATCATCAATTAACTTGAATGTCTTGTTTACCAATGCACTGAATTTCGGATTTGATGAGGCTGTATCCATATATTCTTCCAGAATATAATTTGAATCGAATCCATCCATTCTTTTAACCGAAGTAATTATGTTTTTATTTTCTTTCTCCGATACCATGAAGAGGTTATACCGATTCGAAACTTCTCCTAGAACCTGTGGTGAATGTGTAGTCACCAAAAACTGAATATTCGGAAAAGTCTCACTTAAAATCGGCAAAACTTTTCTTTGCCACGATGGGTGCATATGAAGTTCAATTTCATCAATTAAAACAATGCCTTCCCCTTCTAGTGGGTTTTCCAAATTTTGGTTTGCGAGAGCGAGGCGACGAGCCAAATCCCCCATCAATGCCAAGGTGCATTTTTCACCATCCGATAACTGTTCTACGCTATATTCTATGCCGTTTTTAGTTGCAACCAGTCGAAGCGGATTCCGTTTAACCTGAAGATTTCCAAATTCCGGAAGCATCGCCTGCACTGCTTCCCTTACACATTGCAGAGGGACATCTGTATATGAAAAATCTTGCTTTTCACGAATAATCTCTGCCTCGTAATCTTCCTGATTTCGAAACCATTCAAAGAATGTTCTATAATCCAGTTCGTTCTCGTTCGCCCTCTCTAATGCAGTCCATTTTGAAAATTGATGTTTGTTTCGGATTCGAAGTGGAATATCCAGTACCGAACGGTTTGTACCATAATTTACAAAAATCGGGATATTCTTATCTTCATCTTCATAAGCAACCATGAAATGGTTTATAAATGCATCATATAGCTTCTTATGTGCCGAAACCGCTGCGCCTTTACCGGGGCGGGCTTTCGTATATTCTTTTTTTAGTATGAATGTTTCTCCGGCGAATTCAAATACACCGGAAATTTCTAGTTTTGATGTTCCGAAATGAACAAGTTTATTCTCCAATGACTTGAAGGCTGTTCCTTGGGCTGGATTAAGACGGTATAGCCAATTCCAGCACAAATAGTTGACAGCTTCCAAAATGGATGTTTTGCCTGTTCCATTCACACCAAATATTATTGTTGTTTTTCCATTTATATCAAGATTGCAACTTTCAAATCCTTTAAAATTATTAAGGTTCAAATTCATCAACCGCACAATGGTACCTCCACATTTCAAGCATTCATTCTTTAACGACACGCTTTCTGTTATCCGTAAAGACCATCGTCGCTACATCACTTTTTAACCCATGTTTTACGGAACAAGCATCACTCAACAACTTTGCTATAAATATTATTATACCGCAAAAGATGATTTTTTTTAAGCACGCAATAACTAGATTCTCATTTCTTATTTGGGGTATAATCAACATCTTTTCATATGCACCATATAACCTGGATTCCTGAATAGTCAGGCTAGCCTTCAGGAATCCAGGTTTCATCACCTCTAATTCTGCGTAAAACAAAACCCCAGGCAAAGCACCTGAGGTATGTAGAAGTGAAAGGTTTCCATTCTTTCATATTTCTTTCTTATTGAACTCGAACGCGTTGCCTAAGTTCTATTTTATTAAAATTAGAATCCGTTATCTTTGCCACTATCGTAGCAGTTCCTCTATTGTATGCCTTAAACTCCATTTGGGGATTTGGAAAAGTCGGATTGAGTTCCCAGCTATCGGAACTCAAATTACCCCAATCATTTATACTTGTTTGGTAAACAATATCAGAATCTTCTTCTTCAAATTTGAATTCCACTTCATATACGGCTTTAACTGGCTTAGTTTTTAATGTTACTTGATATTTTTTCCCACCTCCATCTAATACGATTTCTGAATCAGGCTTACTCTCTCCATTAATTAACATTGTTGCATCCCTCACAACACCTATATTGGGATTAGTGACACGAACAAATATATCGTCACTACATCTCGTGTCTACTGTTGTTGCAATAATCTTTGCAGTACCGACAGCAAGAGCTTTGTAATTTCCTTTATTGTCTACCGAAACAACAGACGGATTAGTACTTTTCCATTTTACTTTTTCTGTCGCAAAAGAAGGTGTAAAAGTGAGTTTATATTTTCCGCAATCTCCCGGACTAAGAGAACGATTCCCTTCCAAACTGATATGATCTAACGCCGGAACATCTTCTTTCTTCTGCCAATATGCATCTACTAAAATCCAATTTTCCAGGCCATCCTCAACAAAATCATATGGTGTTCTCCATCTATAATGTGCCGCACACTTAAACCCTTTGTCACTAATACGTAACGGCTCCATCGTTTTTTTATCCGTACTCTCATTGCCGCATAAACAACACACCCAATATCCTTCACTAAAAATATTATCGGTATCTCCTATATAGGTTGGTCTCGTGTAATACCATTCATGTTTATGTTTTTTCGCTCCACATTTTACGCAAGTATAGTATTCCGGCTTTATAAACCACTGATGCGTGTGGTATCCTCCACAACAATCATACATATCATCCCAATCCCAGTCAGTAATATCTCTGGAACAACCATTACATGCATATCCGCTCTTTATCTTTTCAGATTTCTGCACCCATTTATGAACATGCGGTGCATCCTTCGAAGCTGTCTTGACTGATTTGGAACACCATGCGCTCTTCTTCTTTCCGTTCAGAGACCGAACTGCCAGCGTATACTTGGTGCCTCTCTTCGGAGCTTTGTAGGAATACTTGGTTGACTTGGTCTTTCCTTTCAGCGTCTTGTACTTAACGAGGGTCTGGTATCTGTATACTTTGTACTTGCCCTTCTTTGCTTTAACAACCTTGTATTTGCCTTTCTTGGTGTATGCCTTCTTGTTCTTTTTGGTCTTTTTTACCTTCTTGACATACTTCCAGCCCTTTGGGTAGGTCTTCAGTGCGACCTGGTACTGCTTTGCATTCTTGGCCTTCTTCCATTTCACCGTAATGGTGGAACTCTCTACCGTCATGGATGTGATTGCCGGCTTCGACGGCTTCTTTGCCTTTGATGCTGCGTATGTATTCACTGAGTTCATTGGCATGAATGTGAATGCTACGGCAAAGGCAACCATCAGGGTGATGGCTTTATTTCTTACATTTCTTTTTGCCATTTTTCCTTCCTTATCTTTTAATTTAATATCTTATTCTGCATCAGAATCCTTCCCTGTCGCAGTAGATGCCTCGGGGTTTTCACTTCCGGTCTCGTTTCTGCCCTCTGTGTTGTTTCCCGAAACAGTCTTGCGTCCCTTACTTTCCTCGCTTTCAGTCATGCTGCCTGCTTCGGCGTTCTTTGCAGCTTCGGCGGCTCCGTCACTTCCGTTCCGATTATTTTTATTCGTGGAATCCGGGGTCTCTTGTTCCGGCGGCTTCGTATAACCCGGGATCTTTTCGAATGTGACTTCGAGCTTCTGCGATTTCTTTATGTTCCGGATTGTGTAGGATGCTGCCGTTTTGCTTATTTTTACGCTCTTTCCGTTCAGCTTCACGGTCCCAATCCGGTATCCGCTGTCCGGAGTGATTTCTACGGCAGTACTTCCGCCCCATTTCACGTTTCTTGTCTTCCCGACGGTGCCATGTCCCCCGGCGGATGTTGTCACTTTGAAGTAATCGGTGTAATTAAGTCCCTTTATTCTCAGAATCATGGCAATCCGTGGATCCTTGCTGTACGGATCTCTGGAGGTATTGGTCATCTTTGAGAGTACCAGTGGGGTGCCCTTTCCGTTTGTTGTTGTTATTCTGCTGACCATGTAGAAAATCATTTTGCCATTCTGTTTTCCTGCATAAATCTGTATATGATTGCCGGATCCAGATTTCCTTACCACTGATACGAGATCGCCTTTTTTCAGAGATTTTGTTCCCGTTCTCTTAACAAGGACGGATGCCGGAACACCCTTTTTTGCAATCATAATTCGCTGTATTTTCTTGTTTTTCGTGATGAACTTCGCTCCTTTACCGTTGACGCCTTTTACTTTCTGCCCCCGTACCCAGAACCTTTGCCCAGCCGGTATAATCTTGTATCGCTGGAGACACCAGGAAGCATAATCTGCACAATGAAGTCTGGTCTTGCCATGATACCGACTTCGGGTGAACTTCTTATCGAAGTAAGCGGTTGGGCAGCCTTTGCTGGAGTAAACTGCTTTTTCCTTTGAAATCTTTGTGCAGATGCTTTTGCATTGATACAGCCACTCGTTTACATTCATACTTCTGCTGGCCGCATATGTGCTTTCTGTAGATATAACCATGGCTGCCAGAGTGAGCAGAATACTGATGGATATGATTGCTAGGAAATCAGCTCGCTTATTTCTGCTGCTATGTTCTTCTAATAATCTGTGGATGCTCTCAATAATACTACTGTTACTCATTATTTTGTAAATTCCTTCACCGACACAAGCTCGCTTAAACTGCGAATCGGATGCCGGATATGTTGAATTTCGTATAATCGTATAATGCATCTTCTGTATCTAATTTAAGTATATGAGCGTTTTTAGGTATTATCAATAAACCGGAAGTTTAACTTTTTTATCTTCATAATCATACTTTGGCATGTTACCTAATTTTATTTAATTTAGTGTATGCTCAACAATTTACATTAAAAAAAACAGCTTTGAATCGAGCCCGATTTTGTCTCTTGAAAAACCAAAAGCAAAAAATCGCATAAAAAAGCTTGCTAAGCTTTTCTACATTCATCGCTATGATTGACAGTACAATTGAGCTCCTGGTTGTGGACTCAAGTTTCGTTGTGATTAACCCGAGGCCAAACGATCTTTTTGCAAGACTGAAAGCTCTTTCAACTTCGATTCTGTCAACGGAATCAATATACTCAAGCTTCTTGTCAACAGACGAGTCCCTTTTTGGCCTGCCAAGTGTAGGCCCTGAAAGACGTATGTCGTGCAACTTGCAATAGTTTATATTCTTTCGGTTCCGGTAAATTTTATCCACAAGAACACGCTCAGGATAATGACCATTGCGTTCATAATACTGTTCAATCGCGCCTATGAACACTTCACTTTCGTTGTATGGATTGAATGAAAGTTTTTCAACTCTCGCAAAGCCATTGTCTATGCTGAGATCAAGTTTAGCTCCGAATTCTGTTGGATTTTTTGCTTTGCCTTTTACAATGGGTCTGATGTATGGTTGGCTGATGCTAACAATCCTATCAGGTACTTTGTGCGTATGGTTGCAGTACATGTAATCTTGCTGCTCGTATACTTTCCGGATGACTGCAAGCCGCTCAAGTTGTTTTGAATTAAGTTCCATGCCTTGTTCTAGAAACTCGTCGATATACCTGAGATCTCTGCGAACGTATTGGAGTTGCTTTTTAATCGCTTTTCTGATTCTTTTGCCGGTACGCTTTTTGCATTTAGCAAGATTAAGATAATCGCCTCGGACTATTTCCCGATACATTCTAGGTTTCTTGACATTATATGAGAAGCACATCTCATCGATTATGCGCTCCAAATTTTCTCTAGACTGATTTAACAAATTGATGTCTTGCGGAAACTCAATGTTCTGTGGCACACATGTGGCATCGAGAATCAGTGTTCCTGAATTGCTTTCCGATGAATTCTCTTCATCGTCGGCTGAAGGCATTCCACTCGAATCATCGTCGTCATCCGAAGTATTGTATTCGAGAATCATTTCGTTGATGTCACCAAGCATCTCAGGTGTTAACCTTTTGCGGAACTCTACCAGCAACGACGGAACAAAAGGCGGCTCCATCTGATATCCCGGAAGTCCAATGAAGTACTGAAAGTACGGATTTTCAGTGATCTGTTCCAAAAGTTCTCGGTCGGAGCATCCGATATGCTTCTGCAGAAGCAATGATCCGAATGCCATCCTCAGTGGCTTGGCCGGTACTCCACGTTTGCTTGGAAATAGCTTGGCATAGCGTTCCTCAATCGCATCCCACGGGATGGTCTCAGCTTTTCTTACCCAGCGATTCTCCGGGTTCAGCTGCAGACCCAGAGGCTGATTGAAATTCGAAAATGCTAATTGTTTATTACGATTTTTCTTGTACATGGCTCTTTCTCTAGAAACAAGGTGCACGGGTTTTTGCCGTCCTTAACATATTATCTTGCACCTCTATTATACTACAGAAAGGCCTGAAATTCAGTAATTTCAACGGATTGAGCCGAATGTTTTAACTCAATTGAGTGCGTGAGCACTCACTAATTTAAGAATAATCACTGCTATTCCGTATAATGTATGATGACCGGATGCCGGACTAGCAATAAAAAGGTCAACCGGCCGAGCTCCGAATGGCCCGGCCCGTTGACATACGGTAAATCCTATAATACAGTGTGCGTAATCTGCTCAGTCACGATAAGTGCGCTTCCACAAGAATCCTATTTACAGACTTTTGGGGGCACCCCCGTTAATTAGTCACTTCCATAAACTGCCGATAAGTAAGAATGTTTTCTTCACCGACCAATGTTACCAAAAATGTTCTGAATGATGAATCTATTGGCACAGTAACAAAGATGAACAACCGCTTTTTGGGTCTTGAACAACAAACATAGAAAAGATTCCGATTTCGTTCATACGATGCTTCTTTGCCGTTAGGAATATAAGCATGACCTGTTATCATTGGTGCATAGGTTTCAAATTGGTACTGGTTCCATCCCTTGCTGATAACAAAAACAACATTGTCATATTCTTCGCCCTTTACGCCATGTTCTGTTGAAAATTGTGCGTCTGGATATAGAAAATCCCTAACGGCAATAAATTGTGCATAATCCAGCTGTAAAAACTGTTGAATTGTAGCCTCTGATGTATACATTGTTTCTGGAGCATCCTTATAAAGCCGATACCATTCATCCACTTTAGGCGGAATGGGTATCAGTTGACTATCAATGATTGTCTTCAAAACATCAATAGCTTTTTGTGTTCGAACTTCTGTTAGTTGGTCATACAACATTTTCCATTTGGTTTTTTCGGATTTTTTTGTAATTGGATACCGCTTGATTCCAAGCGTGTCAAAAAGCAACTGGGTGTTCGAAGTATCAAGCGCATGATATATCGGTTCTATCGTATCAACAAAGAAAGAAAGAAAAGGATCTTCCTTGTTGCGCAATCCGTCATCCAGTATATCCAGAAGTTGCTCGTAGCCTTGTTGGGAAGCAAGAACTTTGTGCGTAATCATCAGAACTTTAAGATCCTCGTCAGCGGGTGTATTCTGTTTAATTTTTGCTCTGATAGCGTTCAGTCTTTTCCTCAACTCGACCGCAGGCAATTCATTTTTGAAATTGCGTTCTGTGCGACGAACTCCCGAATAATCATCACACGTAATCACTAAAACTTCACCGTCAAATCCATCAATGGCTGATTTTTGCGGCAACTCAGGTCGGATATCATTTAAAAGTTGAACAATCTTTGGCGCAGATCGGAAATTCGATCCCTTCTTTATTACCTCGATTTTTTCGTGTTCAATTTCTCCACAGGCTTTGTTTGACTGATAGATGGTTTGCCAGGCATCGCCGAAAAATCCGAACTGAGGTCCAACACCTTTTGCTATAAAAAACTCAATGAAGCGATTAATAATCGGCTTATAGGAGTCCTGGTATTCATCAATCAGTATCAAAGGGTATTTATCCGCAAATACCCGGCGAAATTTAGTGTTATCAAGAAGCAGGCAGAAGAGCTTTAGAACGTCGTCATGATAAAGGTACTGAATACCATTTTCCTTGTAGCGATGTCCCAAAGTATATGCAACTTCGGTGACTTGATTAAGAGCTTCTTCGTCTGGCAAATAATCAGGATTTGTTGTGACGACATCGATCAAAAGGCTTTGATATTGTTTGATGGCATTCCATGCAAAAGAGTGGATTGTGGAAGGAATAATAAATGAATCTTTTGCAAGCCGTTCTGCAATGACATCTACCGCTGCATTTGTATAGGTGATGCAGACTACATTCTGTTTTTTTCGGCTGTAATCAGACCATTTATGTTCCTGTATCCACTCAATAGCTCGATTCAAAGAGTAAGTCTTGCCAGAACCCGCACCAGCTTCAACACGGAAACTGTGCCCCGATTTAAGTGTTTCGATAATCTGTGCATCAACCTTATCAGCTTCTGCTTTTGCAAGATCGTAATTTTCACCAATATACTCTCTACCCATGAACTGGCACCTCCTTACTCAAGAACTCTTTGGTCATCTAACCATTTTAATCCGGATTTTATGTAATCAGGAACTCGATAATCGGAGTATTGGTAAATCAAATCGAGCGCAAAATCTGTTTTACTCTTACCCGTAAATTCAAGCTTCTTCTCGTTGATTCTATCACTTAAATTGTAGTACTTTCGATTGACATTGCGGATGGCTTCTTCCAAAGAATGCCCACATAATCCATTTTCAGTAGTTTGGAATTCGATATGGCATTTCCCCCTGGTTTTGTCATCCGCCGTCATCGAAATGATTTCTGAAAGGACGATTTTTGAGGTGTCATTATCCGGAAGCCCCTTGTTTCGAACCCACCATTTTATTGTTTCATTAGATGTTGTTTCGCCTTCGCTAACCACTACCGACTTTTTTACAATCTTTTCGCCTCTTCCTTTTCGATCTGCTACAGGATCTAAGTCCGTGAGGCTCAGGCATGGTACTCCTAAAAACTCAATAAACGGAATGAATTTATAGGCATAGGCTCCACCGATTTCAATTAAGGTATAATACTGCGCAGATAAAGGATATTTACAGTCACCAAACACTCCAGACTTTTCGCATTTCTCAATCATGTCGGGCAACAGCAACCGTTCGGAGGCTCCCTCAACAAGAATGGCTTTATCCGCAAAGAACAAATCGCATTTGGTCAGGGTTAAATACTTCCGGATAAAATCTACATTATTAGGATTAGCCTGAGCAAAGGTGTTCAAGTTTTTGTAAATTACACCGTCATTAGACTTTTGAGCATACCGAACTTTTGCAAACTCCATAGTATTTGCTATATGAGCGGAATGTGAGGTCAGAAAAGTCTGGATTTGGACAGTAGATAGTTTGCCAAGAAACTTTTCCAAATACGATGCGAAAGCAGTCTGCATTTGTGGATGCATATGTGATTCTGGCTCCTCAATAAAGAGTAGCGGAATACATGCAACACCACGTTTCTCAATATCTTTGGCAAATGCAGCAAGAAGGAACTCCATTTTGATCAGATTTTTATAACCAAGGCCATTGTGAGAACTCGGCAAACTTTCGTTTGCGGTGCCGGATATATAAGATAGCTTGGTCTGATTCTTGATCTGATCGTCGATGCTGAGCTGTGTTATAACTCCGAGCTTTAATTCCTCTATGTTAGGATAACCAAAACCAATTGAATTGTTTACAACAGAACTTAGAATTTCATCACTCTGTTTTTGAACATCTTTATTGGCTTGTTCCACTATTGAGCGTAATCGTTTTATTTCTGCGGCAACATTTGGGTCCAGTTCTGTTTCGCTCGTATCAAAGAAGCCAGAGATTAACAATCCGAGAGAACTATTATGTGTGTCATCTTCGCCAAGAACTCGTTCTGCAGGAATTGCATGGAATGGGAACAGATTAAATAATTCCTTTTGGCTTTTTACCTGTTTATCTTCTGGATTTTTGGGATTGATAGCATATACGGTTAATCCAAACAATTTGCCGAAATTATCAGCAAGCACCTTATTGGCATCTTCGTTCGGCGAATAGGCATCATCTTTATAATAGCTACTTTCCAAGAGCGACCACAGGGATTTTTCGTCGGTTTTTAGGCGATACTCTGCACGAATTAGAGCAGTTGTTGTGTCCACATCGACATCAATGATAAATGGCGACAAAGCTCCCAAGTTATCATCCGAATCATCCAACGAATAGTCCACCAGAAACTCTATGGAGATAACTTCAATTTGCTTACAAAGGTCTTCATAAGCGAGCTTTTTCTCCATAAACAGAGCAATTTTTGTATAGAAATCTTCTCGCCTTAATAGTGGATAGTCATCGAAAGATACGGCTTCTCCATCCAGTACCTTCCCAATGCACGAAAAGCAGGATGTTTTGGCTGTGTTGTTTCTGCCCACAATTAAGGTTGTCCTGGAATCAACTTCTAATTCGGCATCAATAAGCAATCTGTAGTTTTTTATTTTTATTTTTGATAATTGCATATATGCCTCCGTTCTTTATCTGTAGTAAGGGGTTTTAATCGTATGCTGCTGCATGAGCAGTATTATCTTTTGAATCTAGATACGCCAAATGCGGTTTTTACTTCCTGAGCATTAGATTTTTGGTATACTGTTCCATTGTGACGAGGAGTCAGGACGATACCGAGTGTCTGCCCATCACCGCCGGAATAAGGCACAAATTCGCCATAGAACTTTCCGATGAAATCTTTACTGGAATTGTGATACTTTATGTTGTCGAAAACATTCTTCTTTAGGTGCTTTCAAACGGCGTTTTATGGCATCGTAAATCAGTTGTCCGTCCGTGCTTGTTTCGTCTCCGAGCAAATCATCAGGTTTGAAGAACTAATCATCCAATGCAAGAAGAATGCCGGAAACACCGATTGCAAAATTTTTATAGCAGCTACTATTTTGCGCAATGTGTTTTGCGTAGAAGTACGCCCCGTTTACAGCATAGTCAGCAATACCTTTCTGATTGATAGATAAAATCTCAGTATCGGTCAGCTTCTGGTGTTTGTCCAAATCGGCTTTGTCTTCAATAACGATGACAAAATCTTTCACAACCGCAACATACTCATGGTGCCGGCAGTACCAGTACCACGCTTCGATGCGCTCTGTAAAGTACCGTTGATTTCTTTGACGTCGCTGCCTTGAGCATCGTATTTTATTTTGGAGTCGTTGAGCTGACGAGCAACCCACAAATCAGTTTTTATTTCTTTTTAGCCATTTGGTTTTCTCCCTTTCTATAATTATACAAGGACAGATTTATTGAATCATCTGTATTAGGCGTGAATATTATATCTTCTTATACTTTGTTTTTCTGCCTCTTCCGACCTGATAGATCAAGCCGTCTGTAAGCATGCGTTTTAGAATACGACTGGCCGTTGTTTGGCTAACATCCAACAGTTGATCCACATCACTACGTACTACATAACCATTTTGGGCAATCAGATTCAGAATTTTTTCTTCATTGGATTTGCGTTCATTAGACACGGTGTCCATTGTCTTAACGGCATTTCTATTGGGAAGTGTGATTTTGAAAGCATTGTTTGTTACTTCAATTATAGGCTCTACCCCTGTGCCTGCGTATGCTTTCATGATTTTGGGCATACCGGTTCCGTAAGCTTCAATCAGCTGTAAGCGATAGAAGATAGCTGCTAATTTCGGATTTCTGCAAACGGAGAGTCCAAGCATAATGTCATCCAAAGTGATTCCGGCAGGCAGACCGCCCACGGATACAAATTCGATTCGATCATCATAGATACTGACAAGAGTGCTGGCACTAAAAGAATAATCTCTATGCACTAGAGAATTCATCAATGTTTCTCTCAGAGCGTCCTCAGGGTAATCTCTGGTATCAGTTCGGTATAGACCCTCAAATGTGGCCTTGGTTTGATTGTGCAGATTGAGATAGGCATACAAATCCTCCATCTGCTGAAACAGCGAACCGGTAAACTCACGTCTATCTTGAAATACGCTCTGATTAACCCCGGCAAAGGTTGCAGCCTTGATGGTATTCGGACATTGGTCGGACAGAAGCAACGCTACATTGGAGTAAATGCCATCCGATGAAACCATTCCCAAAGTCTGCATCTTAGTAGCATCATAGGGAACCTTCCTCTTGGCAAACTGTGCTTCAGCTGCCTGAAATGTCAAATTCTGCTCCAAAGAGCGCATGGTTTCAAAGCTGTCGCCATCGGTTTCTTTAATCATTTTTCGGATGGCGGTATCGGAGGCGGGATCTGTAGATGTACCATTGCGGACATACACACCGCTGGGCTTTAATCCCTTGCTGCCAAGATAATAGGGACGGTCTGTACCCTCCTGAACGGTCACAGCGATAATTTGTTTATCTTCTATCACCTGTGTCTCGTAGTGGACAAACATCGTAATATCAGGTTTGATGGAATCCCGAACCATGTTATTTATTTGCAGGGTAACACGGTCGGCACTATCCACACCAATCACCGTACCATTGTCCTCAACACCAATGTAAAGAGTGCCGCCCTTTGTGTTAGCAAAGGCAATCACCTCTTTGCAAAGGTCTGCAACAACCGAAGACTTGAGTTCGATAGTTTCGCTCTCCATAAATGTCATAAGGCACCTTGTATGATGTTTATGGAAGTGAAAACACCATGTTTCCTTTCTTTTTAATATCGTGGTTTAATACATTCAGATACTGTGGACTTTTGATAAGACCTTGTAGCTTTGACTACTCGAAGGAGTGTATTGCCGCTACCTTTATCTGAATTGTTTATAGCTGGATGTTTCCGTAAGTTTATGCTTATGAGTACTTATTTCCATCAAGTCTACGATGATAATCGCTGGCGGATATCACGGTATCAGACTTTAGAAAGGGAGGTATAACCTCATGATTTATGTCGGCATTGATATTGCCAAACTCAACCATTTTGCCTCAGCCATATCTTCTGATGGCGAAATACTCATTGAGCCGTTTAAGTTCTGTAACGACAGTGATGGCTTCCATTTGCTGCTCTCTAAACTCGAGTCATTCGATAAGAACAGCCTCATCATTGGTCTTGAATCCACGGCACACTACGGCGACAACCTTGTTCGATACCTTGTTGCTGAGAATTACAAAGTGTGTGTTCTTAATCCCATCAAGACTTCGGTTATGCGTAAAAACAATGTTCGCAAGACGAAGACTGATAAAGTCGACACTTACATAATATGCAAAACTCTTAAGATGCAGGATTCCCTTAGATTTGTATCATACTATGATCTGGATCTCATGGACCTTAAATCACTCGGACGCTTTCGTCAAAAGACCATCAAGCAGCGTTCTCGTTTGAAAATCCAGCTGACTGCTTATGTTGACGAGGTCTTTCCTGAGCTGCAGTATTTCTTCAAATCAGGTCTGCATCAGAAATCTGTCTATGCGCTTCTCAAAGAAGCTCCAACACCGGAAGCAATTGCTTCTATGCATATGACTCATCTGGCTCATCTCCTCAAGGTTACCTCCCACGGTCACTTTGGTAAAGAGAAAGCTCAGCAGCTAAGAGTTCTCGCACAGAAGTCTGTCGGTGCTAGCGACAGTGCTTTATCTATTCAGATAACTCATTCCATTGCACAAATTGAGTTATTGAATGATCAATTAGATAAAGTAGAAACTGAGATGACTGAAATCATGAAATACAATGATTCTGTCATCATGACCATTCCGGGTATCGGTTACATCAATGGCGGAATGATACTTGGTGAAATCGGTGATATTCACCGTTTTTCCAGTCCCAACAAGCTACTTGCATATGCTGGTTTAGACCCTTCAGTTTATCAGTCCGGTAACTTCCAGGCTAAGAAAACCAGGATGTCTAAACGTGGATCCAAGGTCCTCAGATATGCACTTGTTAACGCAGCACATAATGCTGTAAAAAACAACGCTACATTCAAGGCATACTATGATGCAAAAATGGCTGAAGGCCGGACTCATTACAATGCCCTTGGACACTGTGCCGGCAAACTCGTCAGAGTCATTTGGAAGATGCTCACTGACGATGTTGAGTTTAACCTCGATTAAGAGGTTATCCTGTTATTATCGATAGGCTTTGAGAATGCACCCATAAGGGAGCTTTATTAAAGTTACCCTTTTTGCCACCGATAAGGGAAATCAAATTTTCGCTTATTTTATACTTGACTTTTCATAGCTGGTCTCCTGTAGTTTTATAATCACAATTATAGTCACAATAGTCGTTCTTGTCAACTCGTATTCGTGTGGTGATTAGAAAAAACAAGAAAAGGTACTAACCTATATTGAGTGGAAGCGTACCCTCGATGATATAGCGATAAAACTGTTTCCACTTTCTTTTTCCCTTGCTGTGCGTCATACTGCCTTTACCACGCTGACCGATTGGACTGTTCATGTGCTTGGAGCGTTTTAACACTTCAAGCAGATTTGCAAACTGCTCCATGGTAGTGCATCATAGTCAATGCTGAGATTGGCAAAAAACAGGCGTGTCCTCTTTTCTTTGGCACTGCCCTTGTAGTCCCCTGAACCTCATTGTATGAATATCAACTAGAAAGTGAGCCACGTGCTCGTTTGATTTTGAGCCACTTGTGCTCATTTCAAAATGATAAAATAAATATGTACATTTAGTGGAAAATAAAAATGTACAATCAAGGTAAGCATGCTATTATATTCATGAGAAGAAGCTGAGCAGCTGGTATGATGACTGGTTGTCCAGCTTCTTTCTTGTATACGAGTTAATATGGCTCATCATAAGACCAATATCTGACTGAGTCAGATATTCGAAGCGAACGGAAGGTTGCTTTTCCGACAGCAGATTTTCCATCGTTTGCCGAACAATCCT
>JAERMT010000103.1_pt1 | contig 52720 bp, 37 predicted proteins | sample 9267081 | NCBI WGS metagenome assembly JAERMT01 (sample SAMN17071939, study PRJNA684904) | human gut metagenome | isolation source: diarrhea sample from child under the age of five | host: Homo sapiens | place: South Africa: Mafikeng, Mafikeng Provincial Hospital | collected 2019-09
TTGTATCTGCTTGCTTGGCAGACCAGAAGAAACCTTCGGCATCATAGAGCGTATCGGTTTTGCGTAACCTTTCATTGCTTGTTCCTTTCTTGTTTGTTAACCAGTTACAATTCTTTCATTTTGTACTGGCATATTTATTCCAAACTGAGAAACACACCGTATAGGGGCATGTTGGTTATATTTTCCTGTTTGCGATAAGGGAGCATTGAGAAGCGTACGGCAGGTATGTCTTGATGTTGTTTTAGATAATTGTGTAGTGATGTTGCCTTTATGCTTGTTCCTCCTTTCACTTCTATTGGTACCAGTGCACCTTTCTGCTGAATAATGAAATCCATCTCCATGCGTGAGGTGTCCGAACTATAATAATAAATGTTGTTTATGTTAGATGCGAGTAGTTGCTGAAGGACATACTGTTCGGTAAATGCCCCTTTGTATTCAGTAAATACGGCATCGCTAATTAACACATTCTTAGCATCGGTGTTTGCCATAGCGCCCATCAATCCACAGTCGCATAAATAGAGTTTGAAAGCAGATATGTCTTCGTAGAACTTCAATGGCAATTCGGGTTTTGTCACCTTTGTAGTTTTATATATCAGACCTGCGTCTATCAGCCATTGTATGGCTAACTCGAATTCTTTCGCCCTACCGCCTTTTTTCAATACTCCATACACGAATTTCTTGTTCTCTTTAGACAATTGTCCAAGTATTGATTGCCACACCATGTCGATGCGTGGTACCTCTTGTGTGGGTGCGTGTTTGGAGAAATCGCCTGCATAGTTGGATAGAATTTCGTTTTGAATGGTTCGCACCTGATTGAGCAATTTGTTTTCTACGTAATGCTTTACGACCTCAGGCATTCCTCCTACATAGTAGTATTGGCGCAGATAGTCTTTTAGTTTTTCGTGGAAGGCATTCATCAGTTCGTAGTCGTGGTTATGCATGAGCTTTAGCAGTTGGTCTTCCCCCAATGCCATAAGAAACTCTTCAAAGTCCATAGGGAAAAGGCGTAGTGTCTGTACTTTTCCTACGGGGAAGGATACCCCTGCGTGTAAGGCTACACCTAACAAAGATCCTGCCACAACAATATGATATTCGGGAGCGTCTTCGCAAAAATACTTCAATGCCTCTAATGCCTGTGGAAAGGCTTGCACTTCATCTAAGAATATAAGTGTCTTGCCTGGGATGATGTCCACTCCTGTCAAAGCACTTAATCCTTGTATAATTCTAAACACATTGAAATCGCCCGCATATATGGCTTGTAGGCTTTCGTTTCTGTCGCAACTGACGTAGGCAAGGCTTGCGAATTCTTTTTTGCCGAATTCTTTAAGGATGAAAGTCTTGCCGCATTGTCTTACACCGTTGAGTATTAATGGTTTGTGCTGCTTTTGATTCTTCCACTCTACGAGCTTGTTGTATATCTTTCTTTTCATAGTTTACACTTTTAGACACATAAAAGCTCAGAATTCTTACACTTTTAGACATATGAAAGCTCAGAATTCTTACACTTTTAGACACATGAAACTGCTGCAAAGCTACACTTTTTGACACATACAAACAAGTATTTGTAGTATTTTTTGGTGAAGCATTAAGATAATTTAAGTGTATAGCCAGCGCTTGAACACGCGGATTGTATCGGGCATCTGCTTTCTGGGTGGCGGACTGCAGCGTAGGATGGGAAAAAGAAGAGTCGTAGCAGGAAGACTTCTGATTATAAAATTTTTGTAACTTCTTTGACACACCATATCCTTACTTTTGCACCCGAAATTTAAACACTTTTTTACTAAATAAGCATTAAATATGAAAAAGAAAGTAGCGAGAGTAGGCGGCGGAAGAACGATGGCTGTGTTGTCATTGGCCGCAATGATGTTTTTAGGTTCTATGGGCATGCAGGCGCAGAGCGCAGTCGGCGTGCCGGCGTGCTGCAAGGCGAAGGTGGCAACGGCTGCCGTAGCGCAACCGGTTGCTGACGACGTGCGTGCCGAGTGGCAGCAGCTGAAGGGCGACGTGACGCTTTATATGACCAACGACATGGGACGCAACGGCTATTACGACCAGAAGCCGATAGCCGAACTGATGGGCGAAATGGCGGGAGTGGTTGACCCTGAGTGTGTGTTTGCTGCGGGCGACATTCATCATTTCAATGGTGTTGCGTCGCTGCAGGACCCGCTTTGGATGACCAACTACGAGCTGGTTTACTCGCATCCCGACCTTATGCTCGACTGGTTCCCAGTTTGCGGCAACCACGAGTATCGCGGCAATACGCAGGCTTTCATGGACTACGGCAAGGTGAGCCGCCGATGGATGATGCCTGCCAGGTATTATACTAAGGTGTTCAAGCACGGCAACACTTCCGTGCGCATTGTGATGCTCGACACAACACCGCTCATCGACTCTTATCGTAAGAATTCGAGCGTCTATCCCGACGCCTGCAAGCAAGACGCTGAGGCGCAGCTGGCGTGGCTCGACGAGACGCTGCGCAACGCCAATGAAGACTGGGTGGTTGTGATGGGTCATCACCCGATATATGCCGACACCAACAAGAAGGAGAGCGAGCGTCTCGACATGCAGAAGCGTCTGCTGCCCGTGCTTCACAAATATAACAACGTGGCTATATACGCCTGCGGACACATCCACAACTTCCAGCACATACAGAAGAAGGGTGACAATATCGACTACGTAGTCAACTCGTCGTCGTCGTTGGCGCGTCCCGTGAAGCCTACCGACGGCACGGTGTTCTGCAGCTCTGCCGACGGCTTCTCTGTGTTCACCGTAGACAAGAAGCAGTTGAAGATGTCGATGATAGACAAGGACGGAAAGATTATTCACACGATAACAAAGTCGAAATAGCATGAAGAGATTCTTATTCACAGCGGCACTCCTCACGGCTGCTACCTCTGCCATAACAGCGCATACGCTCGACGGCATCGTCAAGGACCACAAGACCGGCGAGCCGCTTATCGGCACCGTTATCAGAGTGAAGGAGCTGCCAAGCGTCAGCACCACAACCGGTCTCGACGGCACCTTCACGCTGCGCGAGCTGCCCGACCGCGGTCGCTACACGCTTGTTGTCTCGTACATGGCGTACAAGACAAGAGAGATGGTGGTCGACGTGGCGAAAGACTATGACAAAGGCTCGGAGAAAGGCAAGGACGGACAACTCATTATCGCCTTGGACGAAGACTTGCAGCAGTTGGGCGAGGTGGTTGTAACCGGACGCCGCGAGTATCGCTCCGACCGCAGCGCCGTCGAGACGGTGAAGAATGCGGCGAGCGTGCTCAACGTGATAAGCCAGCAGAGCATACAGCTCTCGCCCGACGTGAATGTGGCGAGCGTGCTTCAGCGCGTGTCGGGCGTGACCATGGAGCGCGACGCTTCGGGCGAGGCTTCGTACGCCATACTCCGAGGCATGGACAAGCGCTACAACTATACGCTCGTGAACGGTGTGAAGATACCGAGCCCAGACGACAAGAACCGCTACGTTCCGCTCAACATCTTCCCGTCCGACCTGATGGACCGCCTCGTGGTTTCGAAGTCGCTTACTGCCGACATGGAGGGCGACGCCGCTGGTGGAGTGGTCGACATGGTGATGAAGGATGCGCCCGCATGCTTCCAGTTGCAGGCTAATGCCGCCGTGGGCATGAGCGACTACTTCTGGAGCGGCGCAAGAGACTATCTCACGACCAACCGCTCCGACTATACTCACCGTTCGCCCTACGAGGCGTTCGGCTCAGACTATAAGGCTTCGGCTTCCGACTTCAGGAACGGACCGGTGCAGCTGAAGAGCCATGCTACGCCGGCGCCCAACTTCATCGGCGGTCTCAGCGTAGGCGACCGTTTCTGGAACAACCGTATCGGCGTGATGCTTGCCGGAAGTGTGCAGAACACCTTCCGTGGCACGGAGCGTACATACAACTCGGTGAAGATGGCGTCGGGCGAACAGGCTATGTATATCTCTACGCTTAACCACCGCTACTACAGCGTACACGACTTCACGGCGGGGCTGCACGCAAAGCTCGACCTCTCGCTCTCGAACCACAAGCTCGAATGGTACAACATGTACGTGCGCACCAACTCGAAGGGCGTGCGCTACAACAACGGCGTGAACACCGAGTATATCAGTGCCGACTCGTACACGCAGGACGACGAGCTGCGCTCCATTTCTTCTACGCAGAGCATCTTCGCCACCAACCTCAAGGGCACGCACCATCTGACCGACCGCTTCACGATCGACTGGTCGGGCGTGTTCTCGCAGGCAAGAGCCGAAGACCCCGACCGCACCTACGTGACGCTTACCAACACCGTTGGCCGTAGCGCCGACGCTGAGGGCAACGCCGTGTCGGGCGATATATGGAGCCAGGAGAAGAACATCCTGAAGACGCTGCCCAAGAGTGCCGAACGCCGCTTCCAGCACAACAATGATACCGACTGGGCGGGCTACATCAACCTCGCTTACAACACACGCTTCGGCGACAAGCTGGACGCTTTGTGGAAGGTTGGAGCGCAGTATCGCCGCAAGGAGCGCAGCAACCGCTACTACTCGTACATCTTCAACCCAGCTGACATATCGCAGCAGCTCGACGGCAACGGATACGAGCAGTTCGCCAACGTCGATTGGGTATGCAAGACGCCTTACTCGCAGGCGTCTCAGCTCAACTACGACTCGAAGGAGCACATCGGCGGAGTCTACGCTATGGCTACGCTGAGCAGCGCTCTCGGAGAGCTGAACGTGGGCTTACGCGCCGAACATACCAACCAGATATACACCATGCTGCAGCACTTCCGCAACATGGGGCAGGTAGGCGAGCAGAGCTACTGGGACTATCTGCCGTCGGCTTCTGTGAAGTGGACACCGACAAAGAAGATGAACGTGCGCCTCTCTTACTACCGTTCTATCAACCGACCTGGATTCTACGAGATTGTACCCTACCAGATACAGGGCGAGGAGTATCAGGAGAAGGGAAACCCCGAACTGAAACGCGCCCGCATCGACAATATCGACCTACGCTGGGAGTGGTTCCCGTCGAGCACAGAGCAGATTCTCGCAGGCGTCTTCTACAAGTATCTGAAGAACCCGATAGAACAGGTGTTCGTTACGTCGGACGGCAAAATCGGCGCCGGAACAGACGCCTACTACATGCCCGCCAACCTGGGCAACGCGAAGAACATGGGCTTCGAGATTGACGTGATAAAGTACATACGCCACTTTGGTGTGAAGGCAAACTATACCTACACCCACTCGGAGATTACCACTTCGAAGCGCCAGTACAAGGAAGGCAGCGCAGAGTATAAGACGGGCGTTACGCAGACTCGTCCGCTCGTGAACCAGGCGCCGCACACAGCCAATCTCTCCCTGCTCTACAAGGACACCGAACATGGTTGGAACGCACAGCTTGCAGCCTCGTTCACCGGCACGAAACTCGCACTTGTGTCGCCGTTCAAGGACGCCGACCAGTGGGACAAGGCGATGTTCGGACTCGACTTCAGCGCAGAGAAGAAGTTCCACAACGGCATCTCGCTCTTCTTCAAGGCCAACAACCTGCTCGACGCAAAGCGCGAGCGATACCTCAAGACCGTCAACCAGAGCAACCTCGAGTATGAAGGACAGAAGAGCGACAAGACCATCGTTGGCACATACCGTTACGGCAGAACTTTCCTGCTCGGCGTGCGCTACAAGTTCTGATTCGCGTCATCTCACCACAACATCTCATATCTCAACACCCCACCACCTCACCATAACAACATCATACAATGAAGAAGATAAACACAATGGCCGGTATGCTGCTCGCCGCAGCAACGGCAATGTTCTCAGCGTCTTGCGAGAACGACAACATCAATCCGTACGATTATGCAGGCAACAACGGCAACGCCAACCAAGGTTCTACAAACGTCATAAAGACCGCCGTGGCAGAGTATCCTGTAGGCTCGCTCGTGTGGTCGAACGACACCACGCTGAGCGAGAGCGTAGAGATACCCGTCGGCACATCGCTCTATATAGAGCCGGGCGTGACGGTGACGTGCAAGGCTGACGTACAGGTGCCTGTAGAAGTGGTGGTGCTGGGCAACCTCTACTGCCTCGGTACAGCCGAGAAGCCCGTCACCTTCACCTCCGACCGCAAGAAGCCCGAAGCCTGGGGCGGCATCATCTGTGGCTACAACTCGGAGGAAGTGGTGCTCAACCATGTAGACATAGCCTACGCCGGCGCCACGCCTACCGAGTCGTCGGCATCGTTCCAGAACAAGCTCTTCAAGACCACCATCGACGGCGGCGTGCCGGCCTTCCACTTCTGCAACGTCAACGGCAAGTTTGTCATCGCCAACAGCTTCTTCCACGACAACTACAACGACCAGACCTACTTCACGGGCGGCAACGGCGTGATTGCGGGCAACATCTTCGCCGATTCGGGCAACGCTGCCGACGGCGGCGAGGCTATCAACGTGAAGGCGGGCTGTCAGCTCGACGTAGCCAACAACGTGATATACAACGCCTGCACCAACGCCTTCAAACTCTCCAACGCCGGCAACAGCGAGGTGGTGCCACTCACCGACATGACCGTCTACAACAATACCATCGTCGACTGCGGTTGGCGACGCTCGAAGAATAAGAAGGGCGGTTCGGTATGGGTGGAGAAGGCTGCGCGACCGGTGTTCGTGAACAACCTCTGCTACGACTCGCGCTTCGGTCTGAAGCAGCCCAAGCAGGACGGCGCCGACATGGAGCACAGCCGTCTCACGCCCAACTACTACTACGCTTCTACCGCTACCGGTGTGGAGCAGATGGCAAAGGGCGCTTCGCTCGGCATCTGGTTCGACACAGACATAAAGAGCGCCACAGCAGGCCAGTTCGATCCGCTCTTCAAGAATTTCAAGCAGAACGCCGGCATGGACATCAACTGCGAGGTCGACGACCCCGATAAGGGCGCTCCGCTTGCTTTCGACAGGTCTTGGAACTTCGACCTACAGCAGGGCAGCCCCGCTCTCTCGGGCGGTGTGACCGACTTTGCGCGCATCTTCCCGAACGGCATCCCGTTCTTCGGCATGAAGAAGGTGAACTTCCTCGACAGCGCCAACGACCAGAACTACTACTTCTCGGCACCACTGCCACAGCCACGCTTCGGAGCGTGGCTGTAAAGCCGATTATTACTGTTCGGTAAAACTAATCTTTTCTTTCTTTGCAATTCTTGTATATGTCTTCAGTTTGCACTACCTTTGCATACCTTTTACACAAAGTAACGAAAAACAAGTATGGATATGAAAAAACTGATGGGTATTGTGCGTAAGGCAATGACTGTAGCAGCGTTCCTTACGATTTCTGTTGCAGCGGATGCTGCAGAAGTGATGTACAAGATTGTTGAATACAACAAGCAGACGGCAGAGTTTACGATAGCAGCATGTGGAACGGTGCCACGCAACTCGCGAGTAGACTTCGAGAACAAGTTCGGCGCAACAACGGGCAACCGCTACAACCAGATACCTCGCAACCACGAGGCAGTGCTCTATCTCGAAGGATGGCAAGGCTGCAAGGTGCGCAGCATCACGTTCTCGATGTGCTCAAACAATAAGAAAGGACAAGTGGGCGTGTCGCTCAACGATGGTGGCACAACGCTCTACTCGTTGGCACCGGTCGACTTCGCCAGCAGCGACTGGTTCGGCGAGTGGGTATCGAAAGACCTCGGCGTATATGTCGACGTGACGAAGCAGATAGACGCACCAGCCATCACCACCAACGACATGAGCATCGTTGTGGCTGGAGGCAAGAGCGAAGGCTCGGTGTATCTCGATGCCATCACTATCGAATACGATGAGGCTGGCGTGGAGCTTGAGTCGCCGCTCGGCTGGCAGTATGAAAAGCTGACGAATAAGAGCACGCTCAGCGTGGGCGACGAGGTGATGATATTCCGCAACGGATCGGCAGCTGCCGACTTAGGCGGCATGGACGAGACAAACTATCTCGATGTAGTGTCGGTGACCTCAACGGCTGACGTTACCTGCCCGGACGTGCTGCGCTTCACGCTGAACAAGTCTGCCGACCAGCAGCACTGGACCCTCACCGACCAATTCGGTCGTCAGCTTGGTGCGACAGGCAAGCAGAAGTTGGCATGGAACGAGGGCATAACCGAGTGGAATATAGCACTTGATCACGAAGGCGCAACGCTTACTCCAACCAACGAAGCTTACGGCACAATGCGCTACAGCACTCCCGACAACAGCTACGCACGCTTCAATCTCTACACATCTAAGACCCTACCCCTACCGTTCCTCTATCGCAAGGGTGAGCAGAAGCAGCCCGAGCTATCGCGTTCGATCAGCTTTGCAGAGGAAGAGATGACGGTATCGTTAGATGTTGCCCACATTGGATTGCGCCCGACATTCATGCCGAAGACCACTACCGATAAACGCTTGCATTGGAAGAGCTCAAACGAGAGCGTTGCGACCGTCACAGGTGGTTACGTTACGCTCCTTAGCGTAGGCGAAACAACCATCACCGCCACCACATACGACAGTGGGGTAGAAACAACAATGCACCTTGTTGTCACCGAACCGACCGCTATCAACGGCGCAACGAATGACGCAAAGGTGCATAGTCCGCGCAAGGTGCTCGACGGCAATAAGGTTGTTATTGTGACAGAGCAGGGATGCTACGGAACAGGCGGATGGAAGGCAGGGCGCAAGTAAAGCTTGCGTCAGCATTTCTTATTTCGCATTCTCCAAAATAAATGCCAAATTCTAAATAGCGGTTCGCTTAGTGCCTCCGCAGGATAATATCTAAGCAGACGAGCGTCGCGGTATAATCTTAACAGATTATGCCCCAACGCTCCGTGCTTGAAACCGTTGTCTTTATAAGCATCGTGTCCCCACGCATGGCGTTTGTCGTGATGTCCGAAATTGCCACCATGCAGAATGTCATCGAGCAGCATCCGTCCACGTGTCTTGTCTATCGGTGCAATCATCAGTTCCTCCGACAATCCCACCACCTCATGCAACACATACATCATTGCACCTGCGAAGTTCCATAAGCCGAGACGCTTTAGCGAGTTTTGAATTTTGAGTTTTGAACTTTGAATTATCGGCTTTGCCGATTTTGAATTATTCAATTTTGAGTTTTGAAATTCCAATTCACAATTCTTCAACTCCTCATCGCATAAGCGACAATTCCAAACTCCTAATTCAAAATTCAAAATTACGTAGTAATAGTCTACCACTTGGCGTAGTCCGACACCCTCATAGAAGTAATGATGATAGAGGTGGTACAACTGATAGACAACATTGAACGCAGGAGTAGGGGAGGCAACCTCACCAGCCTCATCCGGCAACGCAATCATATTGCGACACTGCCTCTCGATGCTATCCGCAAACCATCGTTGTAAACGACGGCTATACACAAAGTTTGCCATGAACCCCGGTGTGTAATGCAGCTCAACGCATACACCATTCAGAGTGATAGCGATATGACTGAAGCTCTCCTCGTCCACACGTCCATTTTCCTTTGCCAGCGAATGAGCCAACGCACGTATCTCCTCACGCGATGCCTTCACCCACATATCCACATCGCCAGGGGTACGCGCAGCCGGATTTGGGTACATCGCAGCATTCGCTTGTCCTTTCAGTATGCAACAGTCGTAGCCCGCAGCCCTCACCTTATTATATATATCGGCGGTAGCTTCGTTTAGCATCCAATTCTGTCGACGTATACCCTGGCTCGCCATGAACCAATTCATCAGCAGTTTCTGTGTTGGTGCCACGCTTTTGGGCAGTTTCGATATACCCTCCATGATGATGCCCACCAACGTCTGCTTCCTGGCAAAACCAAAGAAACGCTCCCAATCGAAGCCCGTCAGTGCCGACCCGTCAACGAACTCCCGACCATCATAAATATCAAGCGAGAATTGTATGAATTTGTAGTAAATATCCTTTACCATCTCTCGCGAAAGACAATATTGAAAAGGAACAGCGCATTGCCAATAATATATCGTCTCCACATACGCTTCGGCTCCTTCAGCAGTCGATAAAGCCACTCCAAACCATGACGCTGCCACCATACGGGTGCACGCTCCACCGTACCAGCAAAGAAGTCGAATACCGCCCCGATGGTACCTATATGGCAGTGGATATTCAGTTCATCCCAATGCGAGAAAGTCCACTTCTCCTGCTTTGGCGCAGTCATACCAATCCAGAGCAAGTCAGGATCAGCAGCATTGATAGCATCAATGATAGCCTTATTGTCCTCCTCCGAGAACTCAGGCTTGTACGGTGGCGAGTAAGTCACCACCTTCAGATGCGGATACATCTTAGCCGCCCGCTTCACTATCAGGTCGAGCACCTTCTGCGAGCTGCCCATGAACATAACAGTGAGCGGACGCTCACGGGAAACATTCTTCACTCCACATTCTTCGAGTTTGTTCATTTCAAACTCGAACAAGTCCCATCCTGCAATACGTTCCTTCGGTTGGCTCTTCGCCTTTATCCATCGGCACGCCTTCACGATGCTCACCCCGTCCGGAATGAGCACATCACCATTTGTCAGTGCCTCAGCGAACAACCCGTCCTTACGTGCAGTGTTGTACGAATGTGCATTAATCGTATTGATAAGCAATTTGCCCTCAGGCAGCGAGGCAAGCTCCGCCTTGCTACCAAGTATATTTAAATCTTTTAATCGAAACATATTAGTATTTTAATCAAACACATATTTTTAGAATCTCCACCATTCTTTTCTCAAAAACTTCCAACGTAAACTCACGTTCATACTTCTCTCGTCCTGCCGAACCCATTTTATGGCGCAAGTCGGTATCACGAATAAACATTTCTATTTTATCAGCCAATGCCACTGCATCATGTATAGGTACGAGATAGCCCGTCTTGCCATCATCGACAATTCCTGGTATACCCCCTTCTGTCGTCGAGATGCAAGGCAAACCATGCTCCATAGCCTCCAACAATACCAGCGGGAAGCACTCGTTATGATAGAACGTAGGGAAGACAAAAATGTCAGCACCATTCAGGAAAGCCTCCTTGTCCTTACCATATTTCCTGCCATGATACACCACCATACCCTCAAGCCCACGCTTTACGATCTCAGCCTGAAACATAGCAGCATCCATCTCCACCGTTTCACCTCCTACAAAGTCACAGGCAAAGCGGCTCCCCTTCTCCTTCAAGATCTTCAAGGCGTCAAGCAGCACAACCACACCCTTGCTTATCAGAAGATTAGAAAGGAACAGTAGATGAGGAATCTTATCTTCAGGAAATGCCGCATCAAAAGGAGCCGATACAAAACTCTCTATAGAAGCCGAATGGATACCATTGCCACATACGAACACATCGTCCCTCTTCACATATTTCTTCACATCATCATAAAGACATTCCGAAAGCAGAATCACCTTTATGTCCTTAAAGAACCTCTTATACAAAGCATTGTCCAAACGCCTGTCTTGACGAGTTACCACACCTTTATTATGGTAATGCACAACCACCTGACAGCCCAAGCGCTTCAGCATCTGAACCACCACAAAGTCCTTATAGAAAGCACCGCCACAAGCATTAGGAGTAACATAAACCAATTGCGGTTTTACAGCCTTCACCTCATGCCGTATCTTCCTTAGGAGCTTGAAGAAATCAAAGAGTTTCCTCATCCCCATCTTCCCGATGTCCTGCAAGTTCTTCGCAGTAGTAAGGTTGGTGTAATGACAGTCAAACTCTCGCTTTATCAGTTTGCTATCGTGGATATACTGCCCCACCATAGCAGCACCATGCACAGGCGGTGGCATGTGCATGATAAAAAGTATCTTTGGTTTCATTGTTATTCTATTTATCTAGCATCTGTCTTTATGAAAATGTACAATAAAGATTAATTTCAAAAGACTTGAATAGATTCATCATACTGATTCTTTTCTGAGTATTCGTCATTCCATGTATAGTGTAAATCCATTGTTTCGGAATGGCCTATACATAGAGCCATATTAAACAACCTGGCATTGCCTGGGGTTAAATCTCCTATTTCCCCAAGATTAGATAATACCATGATATTGTCATCAGGATTTAGCCATTCAATCTTTAAATTTTTAGCTGTGCTTTTTCCCTTATTTGATATTTTCAATATTCTACTTCCTGCTTGACGATTGATTATTTCGCTACGAATAATCGCTTTTTTCTGCTCGTCAGCTTCCTTTCTCATCTTTTCTATTTGTAGCCTTTTATATTCCTCGTCAACACTATTTGAAAGATTGTTATCATTAGAAGTAATATCAATGGAATTCACAACCTCTAAAAACTTATCACGTTTACGTTCCCATTTAACTCCACTAATATCTTTAAACGAAAAGGCTGCACATAGTTTTTCTTTCAATTCGGTCAACCTTGCTTTAGCATCATCGCTATCAACTTTAATTGCTATAGAGTTAGAGTTTACCACTCCACTCATTTCATTATAGCTCATGTCTTTTGTCAACAAAGAATAGTAGTTTGCACGCAGCACCCAAGCTGCCCCCATTTCATTCATTGAGACAGTGCTATTATAATACCTTGGAGAATGAACAAACAATACATATAGTTCGTGTTCCAAAAATAAATTCTTCAATGTATTGAAAATATCTTCACCCAATCCAATTCCATAACCATCTACAGAACTGCAGAAGAGATTCTTTTCGTCAAATCCAATAGATTCTAAAAGTTCAACTAAAGCCTCTACAAAAGCCTTGTCTTTTGATGAATGGCTTATGAAAACCATTGGAGATTTCTTCATTTCCATTTGATTTTTATCATTATTATTTACTTGTGACATCATATAATTATAAATAGAATACAAGCCATCAAAATTATGTTCCAATGTATACCCATTGCCAGTATTATCAATATTTTTAAAACGAATAAAGTCTGCATCAGCATTAGAAAAATGCTTTCCTAAATAAATAACAGCAGCACTATGCCATTCGTGATAAGCTTCAATAGCCATATTAGAATTCACATCTTTAGAAAGAGCTGTTTTATAAGCATTCTCTAAAGACCGTACTTTTTCTTCTTCTGAAAAGATACTTGTTTTTATCATCATTCTCATCTGTATTAGCGTAAGTTACATTTTCTTCGAGATTGTCTAATTTATTACCTTTATCCCGAATCTCTGCCATTCCAACATTTACAAGCCAACGTTTAAATGCTGTAGACACAAAGAACTCTGTCCCAACAATCTTGGTAAGGTCTTCATAAAGAGGAACTAATCTTACATTAGGTCTAATTTCTGTCATCTTCCTTAACAAATTTATTTTGTTATACACAATAGTCAAAGCTTCTATATAAATAACTTTTCAATACCAAAATCTTATCTTCGCACAGACGGCGGCATGTGCATGATAAAAAGTATCTTTGGTTTTATTACAATGTATGACATTCTTCTAAAATATCTCGTCCTCCTATTTTACAATATCTGAAAGGCATTTTAAAACCTAGTTCATCTTCAAATATATGAAGTACATCAAAAGCTTGCCCCCATCCGTTACAGTTGTACCCACATACTAAAAATCGTCTCATCAGATAGGGCTAAAGGATATTGGCAAGCTCCTTATATTTTTCAGATAGTCGAGTGTTTCCTTTACCTTCCTCATACTCCCATTTCTGCATGGCAAAAGCTTTCAGATATGGCTTGTAATCAGTGATATCAAAACTATAGAAGTATTCTTTTACGTATCTCATATTATCATCTATTGCAAGCAGAAGTTGCTTCTCAGGCTCAAAAAGAATAGCAACTTGACAGATATACGTAAAAAGGTCGTAACCTAACGTACGATCTGCAGCAAGTTCCCAATCAATAAGCCGAATCTGATCATTAGATACAAGCACGTTCCATGGACAGAAGTCACCATGACTAAGTCCCATCTTTAAACCATTGGCATCTGTTCTTTGCTCTGTAAGATGGCGACTAGCTAATGGAAGGCACAAATGAAGTATTTCTTGGGTAATATTTCGTGACTTTGGTCGTATGCCATTAATGTACTCTGCTTTCAAATAAACATAGTCTTCAGTATCTACCGCTTTTAACAGCCTAGGTGTAAGACCAGTACCATCAAGCAAACGATATACGAGCACCTCATTGCGTGTCAAAGCCATAGCTCGCGGCTTTTGCGAAAACTTAGCAAAAAAAGGAATATTTAATTTATTATCATATCCCAATATCGAAATTTTCTGCTCAACACCGGGACTCCCCATATTGAAAGACATCAGCGTGTCATTTCCATCAGACGCCTTAATTTTTGAATAAGGGAACTCCAAATCTTTCTCATTCACAGATGTCAATGCCCTCACAACAGAAGAATGTTGAAACAGCCACCAATATATTTTCGACAATCGCCCTCCGTATGGACTATACAAGCCATACATATATTGTAGAGAAGAGTCCAAGTGAGGAAAATAATAGGAAGTCGTAAATGTTTTAAATCTATATAGTTTCATCATGATTTATGCTTTTCTATTACATTTTGATATATTTTATCAATCAAATCAATCTTGCTCTCCCAAGAAAAATCTTTTGCACGTTCCAACGCTCCAAGGGACAACTTCTGACGATATTTTTCGTCACCTTCTAGCTTTTCTATAGCAAAAGCAAAATCACGAATAACCTGTTTATGATTTTTCAAATCTATTTTTATTCCACAAGCATCTGTAATAACATTGGCAAAACCAAGATGGTTTGTTGCAACTACTGGCAAACCCATAGACAATGCTTCAAGAAGTACGGTCGATGTAGCATCACTCAAACTCGTTATTACAAAAACATCACACTCGGACATAATACCCATTGCTTCAGTCTTTTCTACCCATCCGTGCCACGTAATGTTTTTAAGCCTAAGTTTTTTACTTAGATATTTCCATTTCCTAGTACATTCTCCTTCACCTATAATATGCAATTCCACGTTATCAGGATTCTTTAACCTAGCCATAGCCTCTAAGAGTAAGTTCAGAGATTTTCTTGGAATATGCAATCCTGACCAACATATTTTTAATTTTCCGACACGACTTTCAGTTAGATGTTTGGTAGAAGTTTGAAAACCGACTTCAGGTATTACTATATTATCTTTATTCCACAATTTCAATAAGGTGTTATGATCATCTTCTGTAGCAGTTATTATAGAATCACTTTCATTCACGGCTTCTGCTACACGAACAGAATGTTTCATTTGCCAAGAATTTATAATATTGCGCATACCATAAAAGACCATTCCTTTTACACCCATTGACGGCAATAACTTCCATGGCGTTATATTAAAGCCTCCCATCGGTCCCCAAACGAAAGGTTTGTTAAGCTTGTATAAATAACCAGGCTCTCTATAACCGACCATATTTAATTGGTGTACTAAATCAAAATTGTATTTCGCATCCAATTCTTTTGCCAATTTCAATGCTTTCTTTTGCCATTGATTGTAGAACCAATAATATGATGGCGGCCATATTTTACGCAATGTTTTATGACGATTCTTTATAATAAAAAAGAAATGTTTATTACTTTTTTCGTCTGGATTAGTTTCAAAATATCTATCAAGATCTTCTTTAAATTTACTTTCTGTCAAAATATACAACTCATGATATTTCGAAAGTCCTTTTACGAAATTCCATCCCATACCAGGCTCACTCCCCTTATAAGGAGAGCAAGCATAACAATTTACCAAGATTCTCATAAGAAAGTTACTTTATTAAATCTTTTCGACAGCATATCCAATATTGCCTCTTTAGCAAGTCGTATACTTTCTTTAGGCGTAAGTGTCGTATCAACCCAAACTGCATTTTTACGTTTGTTGCAAAAGCGTTTCAGCACATTGGTCTGTCTTGTAACCTCTTCAAGACTTGTCTCAGGCTTACGCTCATATATTTTTTTAGGGTCTCCACCTAAGCAAAGTATCAAATCAGGGACAGGCACGAAGATTTCCCCAAACCGAAGAACCCACTGAGGCAAGGATGTGCGAGAGCGACGTTGATCTATATAATAATCATAATAGTAACGATCGAATATAAAGACCTTCGCTTTTGTTGCGATTTTAGGATATACAGATTTTGCGTACCCAAAAGTATAATCCATCATATAATAGCCCCAGCGAACAATAGAACCGATAAAGCCTGATGGCTTCTGTGAATGCGGATCAGAAACCACTTTTGGCTTTTCACCATCTTTTAAAGCCTCTTTTTTTCCTAATGCGACTCCCATATCTGGCAATACATTAGGTCTCAAGTGATTATAGATAATTCCATTATGGAAAGCCTCTTCTAACCAAGGAGTAATTGCGTCAATTATAGTACTCTTACCACTTCCATCTGTTCCTTGAACAGAAATAACATATCCTGGTTTGTTCCAAAATCGTGATACTTTAGATATTTTGTGCAAAAAAATATTGTTTGTTTTTAAGGAAGAACGCCCAAGTTTTTTAAGTTTTTCAAACTTATGAACTAATTGTTTACCTTGTATTGCTTCATGCAAGGCCTCAGAAAAATGAGCAGAGAACAATGTTAAAACACTTTGTATATATTCTAAAGAATATAAGTCTGCATTATCATAGAGAGGCTTTATATACTTTTCGCCACTCGTACCATTGTTTACGATTTCCTTTATGAATGCTACTAAATTGGCTAATTTATCATCTAACACATATATATCCTTGTATTTTTGTATATGTTTCTGTATCACCTCTCCCTGAATCATTTCTGTATTTTGATAAGGAATACATCCACAGAAAACATCTATTTGAATACCACATTCACTATTCATATAGCATACTTTTGGGCAAAGCGTATCTGGTAAATAAGAAACCATATGTGCATTCTGCTCTTTTGCAACATTCTCTATTATTCGAAAAAAGTCTTTTACATCTTTACGACAAACCCAAAGATCGATATCACTACCTCCAAGACTTTCCGGCAATGTTTTATAATTTCGTAAAACAGCGTATTTAATATTTTCTTTATTTAGCTGTTTGAATAAATTTATTGATATTTGATTATCCATTATCTCACAATTATTAGTTTATAAAGAATCTATTCTGTTTGTGATTATCAGTTACTCATCATAGGGAAGAAACAAATCAATATTCATAGACACTTCACACAATATCCAAGTCTATTGGTCTGCTTCTGTTTAAGCAAGATGATATTCATTCCATATTCAAAGGAACTAAAGAAATAAATGGTAATAGTTCGGAGTATATATGTATGGTTACCTCTTCTGATACTTTATCCGAACACTAGTTGTCATAGTTATTTAAAAACATTTCTGATTTTCTTTTTCAACCCTATCATTCTAATTCTTAAAAAATCTTTGTTATGCATTTTTTGCTGACGCTTGTCTAAAACGACATTGTCATTAAAGTGTAACGGTTCCCTCAATGTGCCAATTTTCAAATGGGCATATGGATTTATATCACCATTTTCATAATGAGCTCCTCCATCTGTACCAATATTAATTGCTAAATTATCTCCTGGTGTAATACAAAGACCACGCTCAACAAAAATAGTAAAAGCCCATCGGGTAGCCCAAGAGGTATTCGTATGAATATTATTATAAGTATGGTTCCAATACTTATACCTCATACAACCTTCTAAAAAGCCAAAAGTTCTAATAAGTGTAGAAAGAGATTGATCAGGCCATTTGCTCATGCTCATATCCATATGTTTCCATGCACGGGCCCATGTTGCCCATCCCCAACATTTAAAATCTATTGTATAAAAATAAGTATTTGCATTTTGTGGTTCAGGATAATGGTTCTCGGCAGAGATTTCCATAACGCGCTCATCATTCTTATAGCGTGGAAGGAGAATTTCACATAGTCTGAAGAAGCCTTGACCAACAACAACATCATCCTCTATAATCACACCATATTCTTCTTGCTCAAAAAACCACGTTATTGCGCCATAAACAGCCTTGGCACAACCTAAATTTTCCTCCCTAAAAAGCGTTTTTACTTCACAAGGCCAATCTATCGCATCAAGCATTACTTTTCGAGTTGCTTCAACTGCTTCCTTTTCGCCATGCTTATGCAATCTTGCACCATCGCATTCCAAGTATAAACGTTCTGGTTTATATTCTTTTATAGCCAACATAGCTTGTTCCACATGATCAGCTCTGTTAAATGCTAAAACTAATATTGGTACTTTCATAACTTTTACAATAGCAATTCTTATACGTTAAGTTCTACTTGTCGCTCAAAAGACTTGAACAAATAAACAAATATCTTGTCTAACAACAGCAACAACGCAAAACAAGTAAAATAATTAGCATACACCATATATGGTTTTTGCATATCTTCAAACCCCAAATAATCTTGCTGATAAGATAAAGTATTATGAGCACAACGATTTCTCAATTTATAAACATACTCAGAATAAATTGGAACAAGATTATCTCTTAACAATTCATTCCCATTAGCAAAACTATCAGCATTCCAAGTGGTGAGAAAGGCAAAGAATCGCTCATATTCATTAGGAAAAGCATTTTTTAATGCAGAATGTTCAAAAATCAAATTCATTTCCTCTCTAATTTCTTGAAGAATTTGATTTTTTACATCAACAGTCAAGATGTCTGTATTAATGAATGTGCATATTTCTTTTCGAAGTTTAATATAAACGTTTTTCTTGTCGCTCAGGTTCGAAAATTCACCATAGCTACATTCACCTTTCAGCAGACTATATCGAAACTCTAAATCATAAGACGCAATCTCCCAAATTATAAATCTGAGTTTTTGCTCGCCATATCCCGTCATTTTCAAGAAAATCGATTGAAGAGTATATTCCATCATAGGAAAAGTTTCCAATCCGCTATCCTGCATACAGTCCACGGCAGCAATACCTTCTTGTAGCACTTCCAAAATGGAAGTTTTAATAAAGCCGATTCTTGCACTCATATTTAAAACATATCATTATAACATCTAATAGAATATTCAAATCTTTCTCGCAAAAATTTTAGCTGACTTGGGGCTTTTTTATGATCATCGCCGACTGTAGCAATTTTCTGATATAATCGATTTCTTACATTCTGCCATTTTCCCAAATTATATTGTTTGCCTTTAACCATAATATGATAAATTAAGCCAGAAAACAAGTAATCCATTTCAATAATAGATTTACATTTTCTGTCTTTAAGGTCACTTAGATAATTAATTGCACTCTGTAAATATGCCAAATTTTCATCATAATGGTCTAAATCTATGGAAAACAAAGAGTCACTAAAATCTTTCTCCGAGAAACTATAGACAAAATCTTCATACAACCCTTCTCTACTTCGTATCACGCTATACCCTTTCGCCATATTATATATCCTTTGTCCCCCTTTCTCGTAATTAGCCAATAAAGCCAAATACCGGACAAAATCCATAGGCAAGTCTTTCACAGTAATAGTTCTACAAAAAGTAGGTTCCAGCTTAATTCTATTATTTCCTCCTTGATAATATAAAGCAGCTCTACTTTCCTGAGGTGTTAACTTCGTACCCTCTCTGTTAATACTATGAAATACATTTGTGAAGTATATATTCTTTTCTTCAGGACCAGCATTCGTATCAGGAACTATATAGACAAAAGGAATATAATGAGTTTTCAAGAAAGTTTCATCAAGTACCAAAACTGTGTCATCTTTATGTTTTATAACCAATTCTCTGTACTTATCCGCATAATCAGAATTAATCTTTTCAAGAACTTCAGTTTTTGAATTGCCCATATCTTGAATATTTGCAAAAGTCCATTCTGAAAGCATATCATCCATTCCGTCTTCATCTGCCCCTTCTACCTCATCTACATATTTCAATCTCTCATCAGGCTTTTTAACTCTTGGAAATTTACCTAAGCAAGCTAGCAGAACTGATGTTAATCTCTGTTGACCATCCAAAAGCATGCATACCCTCTTGTGAGTGGTTGAATCTTCACAGGCACCAATCGTTACAGCCGGTAAATACTGATATTTCTCTATGGATTTAAGCAAACGCGCGGTTTGCTTCTCTGTCCATACAAAATAACGTTGATATGGAGGTAAAACTATTTTCTTTGTCAAGACTAACTTTATCCATCGATCGAGAGAATACTCACCATAATATACTTTGTTATTCTTATTCGCCATATCTATAAATTATTCTATTTCAAAAGAGGTCTTCAAATTCATTTAGTCTCTTCTAAAGATATCTCGTGTATAGACCTTATCCTTCACATCATCCAAACAAGCATCGTAGCGGTTGGCGATGATGGCATGGCTCTGTGCTTTGAAGGCTTCGAGGTTGTTCTCTACTCGGCTACCAAAGAAGGTGCTGCCCTCTTCCAAGGTTGGCTCATAGATGACAACCTCTGCACCCTTTGCCTTGATACGCTTCATGATACCTTGGATGGCTGACTGGCGGAAGTTGTCACTGTTTGACTTCATCGTCAAGCGATAAACACCAATCACGCAGTTATGCTCCTTGCTGGCATCATAGCTGTTGGCATCTGCATAGCTGTAATAGCCTGCCTTCTGGAGTACAGCATCAGCGATGTAGTCCTTACGAGTGCGGTTGCTCTCTACGATAGCTTCAATAAGATTCTCGGGAACATCAGCATAGTTAGCCAAGAGCTGCTTGGTGTCCTTAGGCAAGCAATAGCCACCATAGCCGAAGCTTGGGTTGTTGTAGTGGGTGCCGATACGCGGATCGAGACCTACACCGTCAATGATAGCCTTTGTGTCAAGACCCTTCACCTCTGCGTATGTATCCAACTCATTGAAGTAGCTTACTCGGAGTGCCAGATAGGTATTGGCAAAGAGCTTGACAGCCTCAGCTTCCTTCATGCCCATAAATAAACAAGGGATGCCCTTGTTTAATTTTGAGTTTTGAGTTTTAAATTTTAAATTAGTCGCCTCAGGCGATGAGGAATTATTCATTTCTGAATTATCACCATCTTCACGATTGCCTATAGCTCCTTCTACTAACAAATCTGCAAATGTCTTGGCGGCTTCCTTCAACATCTCCACATCAGTAACAGACTTGATAGCCTCGTTCTCTTCAGCAAACTCAGGACGGTCGATAAGCTTAGGATAGCCTACGATGATGCGGCTTGGGTAAAGATTATCGTAAAGAGCCTTGCTCTCACGAAGGAACTCAGGAGAGAAGAGAAGGTTGAACCTTTTTACTCCCTTCTTGGCATACTTCAAGTAGAGACTGCGGGTGTAACCAACCGGGATGGTGCTCTTGATAATCATCACTGCATCAGGATTCACCTCCAACACCAAGTCAATAACTTCTTCTACATGAGAAGTGTCGAAGTAGTTCTTAACGGGATCATAGTTGGTAGGAGCTGCAATCACAATAAAGTCGGCATCTTTATATGCTACTTTTCCGTCAAGAGTGGCTGTGAGGTTCAACGGCTTCTCTGCCAAGTATTTCTCAATATAGTCATCCTGGATAGGGGAAATACGCTTGTTAAGTTTCTCCACCTTCTCTGGAATAACATCTACTGCTGTTACATGATGATGCTGAGACAACAAGGTTGCTATACTCAGACCTACATAGCCTGTTCCGGCTACTGCTACTTTTATATCTTTAAAATCATTCATAGCAATTATATTTTATTTATTTTCTTTTATTCCAAAGTTTAGGACACAAGCATCTCAGATAAATAGTCAAATAATGGAAACAAGCCGTAACAAATCTCTTGTGTCTTTTTTCCAAATGAAAAGTCTCCTTTGGAGGCATACCATTCGGCCTATTCAGCATTTTCCATCGTTGAGCCAATGGAACATCAGGGTTACACCACTTATCTAATGTTGGATGCTCATCACATTCACCTAATATCTCTCCTGCCTGATACATAGCAATACCAGCCTCCTTTGCCCTCATACCATAATCAAAATCGCCTTTACTATGAGTAAAGTATGAATCAAGATTGCCAAGCACGCTGTAAGCAGCTTGAGGTATTAATACTATATTGCCATTAAAGTAATTTACTTTTATCAATCTACCATTAGGGGGTGGAACCTTACCATCTTTTAATCTACCACCATAAGTTATTTTTGAGTGGTTTGTTGCTTCTGTGGCACCTACAATAATTGCCTTTTCTTTTGTTTCAAGAGTGGCCTCAATGAGCACTTTCAACATATTATCATAAACAAAGGTATCATCGTTGAGCCACAGATAGAAATCATAGTCCTTTGCCTTCGCAGCTGTGTCCCACGCTGTCCACATACCGCGATTCCAGAACAAATCGCCCTTGGCATGTATTACATTTACTTGTGGAAATTGTTCAGCCACCGCCTCCGGCGTACCATCCGTACATCCGTCGTCAGTGAGATACACATCCACCTGATAGCCATCCAATGGCAACAAGTCATATAGCCTTTTCAGGCATTGTAATGTTTTGTCCTTGCGGTTAAACACCGTAAGGAGCACAGCTATTGTTTTCATAAACTAATGTCGTTTTTTATACGCTTTATAAACCTGACTTACGAAGCCAGAAATCGTCTTATATATACCAACAAACTTAATTGTAAATAGTAATGGATGCTGAACTTTTCGTGTTAGTTCATCCAATTGACCAACCTCCAAATTTATGAATTTGGAAAGAGCGACCTTTAAGAAGGGAATACCATGTTTTGAGGAATTAAACTCTATACATTTAATATTTTTCACACCTTTGGTGTACTTATGTTGTTCTACATCCCATTTTGACTTATCTGAATAAATATAATATATCGGAGTATCTGAGTCGATATCGTTTAATATATTAACTGCCCCCCCCATTATTTTTTTTGTATATACTGTACAAAAGTGGAGAAATAGTAAGGCTGCTTTCTTTTACCAATCTTTCCAGACAAAACTGGGCATTGAAACAGATCGATTTTTCTGCTTTTAATTTTGGTCCGAATAAAGCAGAAGCATACCCACCAGCAGAACTACCTATGGTTATCACTTTAAAACCATTTGTTTCTTGCTTTAAGAACTCCAACAGTTTTTGTGGTGAACATATCTGTCCATTGATACCTGTAAGATACCACTGCTTAAAAACATCACGCACAAATATATGTTTATAAGCTTTATTTATACGACAATGATACCACTCAAAGAAATTCTTCTCAACAATTCGCTTGCGAAATATCTCTTCCGTATGCGGAAACCAAATATCATTACTACAAAAATAGATGGCACAATAATCCTTAGAATCACAACATTCATCATATTCTATAAGATAATTGGGCTCGTTCTTCCAATAATCCTGCACGATTTGCGGATACTGGAAAATTCCATCATACCTTGAATCTAACATAAGATATTAAATGCTTCTTATAAACTTTGCAGGATTTCCTGCCCATATTTGATTGGCAGGAACCGATTTCGTAACAACAGAACCAGCTCCTATCACACTATTCTCACCGATGGTCACACCCTTCAAAATGATAGACTTGGCACCGATAAAAACATCATTGCCTATAACGACAGGCTTTTCTGCTCTATTCTTCAAATCCTCACTACTCCTACGGATAACAGGGTCAAGAGAATGAAAGTCAGTATCATAAATACAGACCCCACCACCAATCTTCACATTATTTCCTATAGTAATGCTTTTATGACAGATCAAAGCTGCCTGCGACATACCTACATTGTCACCAATAGTCAGTACTGCTCTTCTGTCCACAAAGAATGTGCAGCGTTCATAACAACCTATTGGATTTCCTTTAATGCCATTGTTCATGGCAAAGTTCTTGCCAATAGAAAATTTTCCACCCCGAGCTACCATAACATAGGGAATGCCGTTGGTGTGAAAGGATTTATAAGCAACATTATTGCCTATAAACAGGCATCTAGAACACAAATTATTTGCCCCCACAGTAGCTATATAAACTATTTTCCTAAAAGACTTAAAAATCAGACTTATTAAACTCATAATTTAAAACCTTATTATATATTGCCAACTGTGTTTTTACGACAGTATCAATATCATTCTCCTTCATTCGCCTTGCCCTGCCATTTTCAGATAACTTTTCAGCAAGCCCTCTATCTTGTAGGACTTTATCTATCAAAGAAGCACAAGTATAATAATCTACGGAATTATAAAACAAAGCTTCTTTACCATTCTCTGCTAATTCTGGCATAGCACCAGCAAATGAGGCTATTGTTGGAGTACCAACTATCATCGATTCTGCAAATGCCAAACAGTATGTTTCTATAAACGAAGGTATTACACAAGCATTTGCCTCTTGAAGATGAGCTATAATTTGATTTTCATCTAAGGATCCGAGATATATAACATTCTCTTGCAATCCATACGTTTTTATAAGCTTGTTCAAGAAAACAGAATAACCATCTAACAATTTGTTGCCCACGTTGATATTACCTGCTAATTTCAACTTTATTTTAGGGTATTTTCTTTTAAGTAAAGCTATAGCCTTTATAACAATATGCATACCCTTATAAGTAACAGCAGCAGAACAAGTAGAAAAAACAATTGGTGAATCTCTTACATTATGAAAAGCCCACTTTTGTGATTCAACAAAGGCTTTACGAAGCATAATTTTCGTAGGATAAAGCGTTGCGCTTGGATTGACAAATGAAATATAATTCTTTACCCATTGAGATTGGTAAGAGATATGCTTGAATGATTTGATATTAACAGTTTCTGCTAGCCCTCTCTTTCTAAAAACTTCTTTTCTATGAAAAAGAGTTCTTGAGGGCATAAGAATTTCTTTCAAGTGAATTGATTTGAATATTTCCTTTATACTCAAGCCACCATAATAATAATCCGTACAACGAGCAAGCAATCCCTGCATTTCAAGAATAGTAGGAACACCAATATATCCCTTACGGTAAATAGAAGCCCAAAATTTCTCTGTACCCCAGATGTGTACCAAATCAGGTTTTTCTTTTTCTATTATCTCCTTCACTAAAGAACAAGTTTCAACAGAAGCTTCTTGTCCATAGTTACTTGATTTTGCCGGAATTATCCATTGTTTTATATTTTTGAAGTTGCTGGATGTAGGCTTGTCTACAATACCATCTGTAACATTAACCATATCTATAGACGAAGCTAATTGTTCAGCCATCGACTGTAACCAACTACCAGTTGCCTTTGTTTTTTCGGAAACAAAAGCTGAATTACTTAACCATAATACTTTCATTGTTTAAGATTTTATTTTGTGAATATCGCTCTAAACCATTCTACGAAATCCTGATCAGACATTGATCTAAATTGCGAAGATAATCCCATACCTATTGCACTCCAAAGAGAAATATTTAATATATCAAATTTTGTAGAATCTTCTATCCAACCATAAGCCCAATGGAACGCAATAAAGACACCAATCAATTTTAAAAAATAACTATTAGAATGATATACGGCAAGATAAGAACTTCTTAAATAAATAAGAGAATATAATAACATACCAATAACACCTAACCATGTGAAGATATTGAGATGACATAATTCATTCTGATAGCGTTCAAACTTTCCTGTTTTCAATTCTTCTGCAATGGAAGCACCAAAAATATTACTATCATTACCTCTAGCTAAAGAACGGCCACATAAAACATAATTATTTCTCAAAGCAGATTGCAAAACCTCTTCATAAATAAAAGTTCGAGTATCCGTAGACAAATCTTCATCTTTAAGTTCGCCATTAACTACTTTCTTCTCAACATATTTACCACTATTAGAAGCCATATCAGCAAATATATTAAAAGTTCCAGAGATACCCAAGACAAGTAACACTATTGCAGAAATATAGCATAACCAATGAGCTAAACGTAGCATTTTTTCTGAAACGAATTTTCTGAATATACATAACAAACTGATACATATAGATAGAAAAGCCTTTAATACTTGACTACGTCCACCTAGATCTGCAACTAACATAAAAGCCAAAAGAAAGCCGATAATAAACTTCCATTTTTTTTGCATATAAGGTAGAAAGCAACCAATTACAAACACAGGTCCTAAATAGAAATTGACCTCACCAGGAGTAACCATCCATAAATAAAATAGGAAGAATGCGGGTATACATATTTTAATCCAAAGTCTATAAAATTTCAACAAAACAGTCGGACAAAAAACATAAGTCATTGCAGGTATTAAACAACAAAGAATACCACCGATCATATTTTTTGTTTCCCAATAATTATCTGCAATAAAAAATCCTCTTATAGCCCCTATAAATGCCCATATTAAAAAGCACTTCACAAAGAAATAATCTTTATTCCGGATAATGGGATTGTATTCTCTCCTCATATATGGTATAAGTAAGACGATACAAAATGCGAAAAACCAGTAAACAAAAGTATTTCTTAAAGGGATTCTACAATATGGAGCTGGTGATAGCAAAGCTATAACTATCAGTGAGTAGAAAAATATATTTGATTTTGTAAATTTCATAAAATATAATTGTCTATTAAGCAGAATTAAATACACCTAATATAATATTTATTATCTATGTTCAAATCCTTTAATAAGTGCACCAAGAGAAGTTAATTTAAACCATCAACGGATTTATGGCATGAAATTAAAATGCTAAATTGACAGGATTACCATTTAATTTAATCATTCTTTGTTTTGCTGGAATAATAACAGAATTGGCAGGCACATCTTTTACTATTGTTGCATTAGCACCTATAACAGAACCATCACCAATATGTATTGGTCCCAAGACTATAGCTCCAGTACAAATAGTAACATTATTTCCTATAATAGGGTAGCCTTTACCAGAATCCCCAATAGTTACATTTTGGTATACCGTAAGATTGTCTCCTATCTCATGAGCATGAATAATGGTAGAGTCACCATGCTGAATAAATAAGCCTTTACCTAAATTCTGTTCATCAATTCTAAAACCTATCGTTTGCTTAGGAGGATAAATTGTTTTGCAAATTGAAAGAAGATGGTATCGACCCAAATACCATGCCGTTCGAAAATAGAAAACATTTAAAAATTCCCTGCTACGTTTTGAACAATAAACAAGTTCTTTTATATAATTGTTTTTACCATGGGGGGTAATTCCGTATGATTCTAAATATCTTTCTATATCTGCATTTATTTTTGACTTATCCTTAATTAAAAGATAAACAACAATATTAATAAAACTTCTAATATATGATAATATCATCATTCAATATATATAAAAAATTACCAATAACATCCCCCTTCAACTTGCTTAGCCTTAGAAGGTATATAACTTGCTGATGGATAAATCCATGAATCATTGAAAAGAGTTTTGTATGTATTTTGCTTGCCAAACTCCTGAATTCCATAATTAGGATTATCCCAACGCTTTCCCCTGATACCAAACAATAACTGTAGCGCTCCACCAAGATGGACAGCCTGTTTACCCATACGTTTTGCATGAGCTGCCAGTGGGAATCCGTATGCACCACAACCAAGCAAGACTATATCATAATCGGTTGCATTCATTTGTTTCTTCATAGAATCAAGAGCTTCAAACCAATCTGAATACTCGCAATCCCCACCAAGACTTTGCACAGCTTTGATAGTTTTCAAATCAAATTTTGACAAAACTTGTTTGTCATCAAACAAGAGTCCCCGTTTTTCTTTATATTGCTGTTCAATCAGAGATGCAAATGGATGAATCACAAGAACTTTCTTACCTTCAAGGACTCTACTCCAAGGATTCTTTGACCAATATGGTTCTAAGGACAATAATGTTACTTTAGTTAAGTTCAAATTAAAATCAGTAATCATAGTTTCCTCATCTGGTAGCCAAGATCCAAGAATATCCAACTGCTTACTATCCTCAATCATCATTTCTCCGAACCTCATTAAGTTCTCTTCCGTGGATGGGAAAAAGCCGCTCCATCTTGTCATTTGGTCTTTTACATTATCTTCCCACCACCATGCAGATTGCTTACCTTGAATATACTTCCAAACAGAATGATGTTTTGCTATAACACCAAGATAATTGGTAATGGCAAACATCTCCGTACTTCCATACCTTGCTATCATACAAGGCTTACCAGAAGCCAGCAGATTATAAATCTGTTCCGAAGCTTTATCAGGGTCCGTTATACCTCTATCATACGTTGAAGATTTCGGTTTAAACAACTTGCCATAAATCTTACGCAAAGTTTTTAGTGTTATTATCTCTATTTTATTCATATTTTGCAGTAAATTTTACAATTCAAATCAGCTTCTTTACAAGTTGAAATGAATCCATTAAGAATCCATGCCAACTGAACAACACTATTTTTTTGTTGAAAAGGAATATCATTCTTGATATTAGAAAAAGCAGTAGCCAAACTTTGTTTTGAAAGGAAATTAACTGCGAGACATACCTCACGCTTTTTATTTGGATTACTCATCAAGTTTAGATATTTTTCCTCTATATCATCAACATGTCCTCTCCTACATTTTTGTATTCCTGTATTCTTCCACGTACCTCTCATACTATCAATCTTTGTCTGCAAGGCATCCATCGAAGGATTCATATTTCCAATGTTCTTTATTGCCTGGCCTATAACATCTTGAAAATTTGAAGCAGACAAGCCCACCTTGTCTTTACATTTAGAATGGATAAATGAAATGGTATCATTGTTTATCGCGATATGATCAGCCCATTCATTACCCATATCATCACACAATAGAATATCAGCAGTATCATACAGGTCGTGCTCAACTACATGAAAAAGACTATTTGCTGTGAATTCTGTACTATGTGCATCATAGCCCTCGCCTTTCTCGCTTGTCACACCGTTGATTGAATCTATGGGTTCTAATACAGCAAGTATTGAGTCAAAATCCTTATCTATCTTAGAGTTCATGTAAAGTTTTCCATAAGCATAAACATATGAAAAATCCGAGAAACTTACTGTAAAACAATGTAGTGTATTGATTAAAGATTTGACTTTTATATATTTCCCAATATTATCTTTGTAATAAAGTGAATCAAGTGGTTTAAGAGTGTCTATATTCAATCCGTTGATAAGCTTAGTCACTCCGATACTTTTATACATAAATTTTGTATCTGTTACCTTTGTGAGTTCTAAGCATTCACTTCCATGTCTGAACATACGCCAGAAGCTATCTGTAAATGATTTGTAAGAGTCCTTACCTATCTTTCTGTATATTGTCTTGTCATTAAGCTTATCTTGTATATAATTTTGTAATTCAAAAATATTGACAAGTAAAGACGTTGGCTGCAACTCTGCACAAACCTCCTTCCAATTATGAGGCATGGCAAAGCGAGTAAGAAAAGATTCTGTTTCTATATATTTCTCAATCTTATCCACCAAGAAATTCATCCATTCCAACAATAAAGTTAACCCTTTTTTGCTTCCGAACTTTGCAATTCGTGATGTCCCGATATTTACAGAACAAGCTCCATCATTATCATTGGCAAACCTGATATTGGTTACAATATTCTGATGTGTCCCAAACATTGGCATTGATATCTGCAAATTGTTTGCTTCATACGATTTTGTACGCATCGCATTCTTACTTGTGTTCATGTTAGCCAATTTGATTTGCTGGAAATCTGTATTATTTTCAACCAATACGTTTGCTATTTTTGTAGCACTAATAGGAACAAGGTTATTTAAAAAATTGGTAAGGTGTGAAATGTTCTTCTTGACAATAACCACATAATCCCTTATCTCAACAATCAGTAAGTATGAGATTTTTGCTTCCTTAACGTCCTTGGGACAATCATCTTCATCAAAATCAAACATTGTAGGTATAGATGTTTGACGGAATACAAGCAATGAACAACGTGCCTGAAAAGCTTCAGCTCCAACTTCTACATGTTCTGATTGACGGACTATTTTTGTCAGAGTGTTATAACAACCCCCTTCCAAGACATCGCTAAATACTTCTTTTATATACTTTTTAGTAATTGCCCTTATTCCTACTTTATAGAAATAAGCACCCTCATTGAGAAGGAGGTGATGATACAAATCCAGTCGGTCCATAGAAAATTACAAAATTATTTCCATTTCACATTACCTTCATTATCCACCATTATCCAATCTTTACTATCAGGATATCCATGCCAAAAATTCTCAGGGCATACTTTGATACCTCTATTCAGCAAAGCTGGTTTGTAAGAGAATGAGCTCTTACTTGTAATCAACAAGTCGGCATAAACCATGTGAAGGAAAGAAGCCATAGCCCCCATATCCATACACCAATGAAAGTTAGGGTACTTAGCAAATTCTGGGTAATCTTCAGCTTTTCCTTGCGAGAAGAAATATATATGAACTGGTTTATCTGTAATGGTCTTTACTTTCTCAAATACTTGATCCAAAACCTTTTCAAAATAGTCGTTACTGAGATAGCGCATAGCAAGGTTAGGATTTGTTGGATCCTCTATGATGTCACCTCTACGAACATGTATAGCAATATTGAAATTGGCACTATCATATGAAAGAGTATCATCTTTTCTTGCTGTTGCTGAATAAAATTTCTGCTGCAAATCTGGAATCAATGTATTCAAGTCGCGATAGAACTGATCTTGTTCACAAAGGAATACTACTTTCTGGTCAGAATATGAAGCGATTATCTTTTTGATTACATCAAATTGCTCTTCATCCATCTCATTAAATTGAGGCAGCAATACTTTCTTGTAGCCATTTTGCAATAAATCCTTATAACTTGCTTCATTCTCTCCAAATCCCAAAAAGTCATTCCAAGGGGTAGAAACCCATGGATGATGATAACGAGAGAATGGAATATTGGCAAATTTCAATCCTAAGACTTTTGCCAAATGATATCCTGCCATCCAGTTTGCCATCTGATGTCCTATACCTGCACCAGGATTCGGACGAGCAGCAATATAATTTATACATGAACCATCACCATTTTGTTTTAGCGAATGTCTATATGAAGTATAATGCGAACAATACTTCAAAAATGGCTCCTTGTGAATTCGATTATAATAATACCCATACAACTTACGTTGTGCCTTATATTTAAATTCTGATAAATTCATTTCAAATAGTTTTATTTTGTTTGTGGAAATCCATGAGATTTCCATATTACTTTTGTTATATATATATATATAATAGAAATTAATCGCAAAAAGCGCTTTTTATAGGCAAAACGCTCAAAGGAATTTAACGAATGCTCCTTACACAAACTACTCAAGCCATTAATAAAAAAAATCAATGCTTCATAATCTTTATGTTTTAAATATTTCAAAATGCAATGACGAAGTTCGTATCTCATAAACAATTTAAACTTCTTTTTATTAAGCCCCTTCTTCATAGAAGGATATTCTTCCCAAACTTTATTTCTAAATAATATACCATCATTTAATCTCTTATCTACAGCAATAGAACTAGTAGCCTGCCCTTCAACATTTCCATTATAAATGCTTATTGCTTTTGCGATATACACAACACATTGACAATGCATAATAACTCTAAAGAGAAATGTAAAATCTTCATTATATTTCTGCCCTTCAATAAAGCGATTCCACTTTTCTGAAGGAAACAGGCATTCCTTTTTTATAACAGTAGCACTTATATGCATAAATACATGAGGATTTTCAAAAAAATCAATTGCCACAACTCCTCCCTTATATCGTGAAGGTATATTAGTGCTTCTGTCATGTGTTAAAAAATTCTGTGCAAATCGACCACTAAGAACTACTTGCGCATCGCGATTTGCAAGAATAGCATTCACAACACTTTCTAAATATGTAGGAAGCCACTCATCATCAGCATCTAAAAATGCTATCCAATCTCCCTTAGCTTCCTCAACTCCTTTATTACGAGCCACACTAACACCAGAATTTTCCTGTGAAATAATTCTAATCCGAGAATCCGAAAAATTATCATTAATTAATTGCACACTATTATCCGAAGAGCCATCATTAACAATAATGACTTCAAAGAATTTATACGTCTGAGATATAACCGTGCTTAAAGTATGCACAATTGTCTTTTCTTTATTATACAACGGTATTACAACCGAAATTAATATTTTATTTTTTTCCATACATGATTAATCTTAAATATGGTATTTTATATATGAATTTACCTATAGAATAAGCCCAAAGGCTTTGTATAGTTCAGATAACCTACCCTTCCTATCTTATGAGTTATTTCACAGAGGTAGCCACTTATAAAGAAAAATAAAGGCATATGAAATGAATATATCATCTCTGCTACTGGATGAGAATTACCTTGAGTTGAATATGGCAAATAAAGATGACCCATTACTATATAGCTAAGCCTCTCAATTTATCTATGTAATCTAATCGTTTTTCCATATTTACTTTTTAAACTTCTAAAAATACTTTCAAATATAACTCGCTCTTCACTAAACAAAACAACTATACAAAAACTACATATATATATTATTACGGAGACCAACAGAAAAGTAACTAATCGCCATAACGTATTTATTTCAACCATTTCTTTTATAAGGACGAGCAACAAATAATTTATTAAAGCAGTTACCACTAAAGGCCAAGTAACTCTAACGAGATAAGTCGAGATTTTCATACCTACATATTGTCGTGCAAAATAAAAGGCAAAAGCATAGACTATTAAATTACCAAATATAATACTTACTATATATATATAATAGGGTGGTAATCCTAACTTAAACGCTAAATAGATAAATGGCAATTGAAAGAAATTAGATATCGTACTACAAATCGTATATCTCTTTATCTTACCTGTTGCTGAAATACATCCAGGAAGAGTGCCAAACTGCATTTCTATAAAACTCTTAATGATCTGCAAACGAACAAATATCAAGCACCACTCTGGTATATTTTTAAGCCATAGTTTTAATATATACGGACATTCCACAAACATTGGCAAAGCAAACATCAAATAAATCATCGTCGAATATTTTGCTCCCAAACAAGTTGACTTTATTAACAAATCAGAATCTCCTGCTCCTGCACTTTTACCCAAGATCGGATTTAAAGCTTTCAATATATTAGAAGAAAGAGCCTGCATCTGTCCATTAAGCTGGCTGGCTATACCTTGGGCTGCGTTCAGAATAGTACCAAAGAAATTATTTAGGATTATACCTTGGCCATACGAGCTAAGCATAATAACCATCGTTCCTCCCATATTCCACCCAGCAAAGCCTAACATCTCTCTAAATGTCTGTTTGTCCCAATATGTACGAGGCTTGATTATACATTCATTATAGTTACGATGGCAATATATCCTCATGACAGACAGAGTAACAAAAGGTATACCTGCCATCAACATACCATATATTATCAACTTATCACTACTTGTATATACACAAACAAATGCTACAATCAGCTTCAGTATAGACTCTACAATTCCCACAATTGAATAATAGAGCATATTCTCATGAGAATTCAATACCGCATCATACGGAACAGACATGATTGTAAACATTGTGCTTATTATCAAGCTAAAATACACAACCTTGGCTGCTTCTGTTCGAGCTGCAGGTATATTTAAAATTCCATTAAAGAATATAAACCCAGCAACGACTAATAAAACGCCAACAACTAATGCCGTAAAGAAATGTATGGTAAGGCTTATATTAAATATACTTTTCTTTTTATCTATATTTCCTTGTCCTTCTGTAAAGGACATAAATCGCTGGGTAGCACCTGCCATAGTTGCACTCAAGAAGCCCAACATGGCAATCGCTCCTCCGACGATATTATATATACCGAAGTCGGAAGCACCCAAGGAATTCAATATCAAACGGGTGGTATATAACGATACGAACATCGTTATCGCCATCTTCATATAAAGATAGCCAGTATTCTTAATTACTCTATTTGCTGTTTGTGACATTTATATGTTTTGTTAGTGCTCAATTTAGGGCATAGCCCTTTGTATAGGCACTTTTACAAGTGCCTATACATTGAGATGTTAAAATTTTTACTTGTTTATTAACTATTTCATACATTTTACACACAAGTGATTTTCGGCTGCACTCGGCATAGCTCAAACATGTTTGGCTCTGCGCTCGTTTGCATGAAATTTCTTCGCTCGACAATATAAAAGCATTCTTTTATTGTTCTTACTTATCGAAAAAGTTTCATACTTTTTCTCGCCATGGCAAAGTTCAAGTAAGCTTGCTTTGCTCATGACTTATCGAAAAAGTTCCAAATCTTCACTGCTGTACATAATTCAATATTTTAAATTCAGCAGCGAAGTTACTTCTTTCAAATTTAAGCCCTAATTTGAGTGCTTACCGTTTTTTTTGAACAGAACTCAGTTCGTTGGTGTCCAGATTTTAGCGGGACACTAATGAGTTTATATCCAAAGTAATGATGCTTCTATCAGAAATATTCATTTATGTTTTTCTGATGTTCTTCATGAAATCATGATATTTTTGAAGCTCTTTGTGACTTTGCATCAAATTCAACATAATATCATCTGTTGTTATTTTGCTCTTACCCCCAGACATCTCCTTTCTTACGATTACCATAAAATCCAAGAAAGGAGTAAAATAATCTTGCTGTTGGTCGTTAGTGCTCCAACAAAGAAACCTTGTAAAAGCTCTGAAAGCCTCATCTGAACCATATACGAAAAGGTCTTGTTTGACCCTAAGCATTACTTCAAATTTATCTGAAGATATGGGAGAAGTTTGTACTTTCCCTTGTTTATTCTCATTCATTATAGTGTAAAACAAGTTGACAGCATTATAATAAGCCTTGTATTTCTTGTCTGACACATAATTCTCCAATATCTTTCGCAACTCAGTCTGCATTTGCCATCTACAAGTAAATACAGCCGCTATGATTGCAGCTAAAGATGTTAATATCGGTGCTAACCATTCTGATGTTATTTCCATTGCTATTTTATTTTAGTAAATGCGCTATTGTCTTTGATTTCTAACATAATCATCTATAAATTTTATCATTACAGTCCCGTTAAAGTGGATTAATCGATCTTTAAATTAACTGAAATATAGTCCTTTGCAAGAGGTTTTAAAGGTGCGACGATTTGAGTAACTTAGCGGCTTTATTTCAAACGAGTGCTATATTTCATATCTTCATCACCAATATCAAAGAACTACATAGTGTTCTTTTTAAAGGGTTATCTGAATAAACATTTAACTGATTCCGATTTTAACGGAATACAGATATTATATATCTTAAATAAGTTGTGATACAATACCTTTAATTTATGTAACACCATTACTGTAGATTCTTACCAGACAAACTCAATATATAATTCTTAAACACATCACTTGTCGCCGCAGACTGATACAAGATAACTTTCCAATGATTGTACCCTAATTGCGGTTTATCCATATTTATTTTTCTAATCTGTTTGGCTGCAAATGTGTTATACTCCGCTTCGTTTGAAATCCCCTCTACAATATATAAATTTATTAACTCTCCTATTTCTTGGATAGCTTTTATATTGAACCTATTCAGCAAGTCGAATTTTGCAAAATGGCGTTCTATCAACGAATACAGTTCTACATCTATCTTGTTAGCATAATTCTCCAAACGATATGTAGCCTTAATATTGTTGTTGGAAACTTCAAAATCCATATACAGATATTGCTCTTGCGGCAATATATCAGTATAGTAATTGATAGTAGTCCTCTTTCCACTTATAGCATCAATAACAGAATCTCCTTTCTTTGAATTGCAACCGCTGCAAGCAGGTATCAAGTTCAATGTATCAACAGCATACTCTGGATATTTTTCTTTTGGCAAGATATGTTCAGTAGTGTTTGCTTCGCTTAATGTGCAATATGGGCAAAGATTGTTATACGTTTGTGGGTTCTGTGCGAAATAGCGCATTCTGAAATCTTTGACAATTGCAGCATTAGAACTGTATAATCCTAACAAGGTGTCTTTGTGTTGTTGTCCAACTCTTGCAGCATTCAGATTTTCAAGATTGTTATAATCAAAATGTTGCTTGTAATTGATGTAACAATCCTCCATCGGCTTCTCAATAGAAAGCAATTCTTTTTTCTCGATAGAATCATCGTTCTTTCTATCAACGGCTGCTTTATACTCGCTAAACGAATCATTAGTATCTTGAGTAAGATTTATCATTTTTCAGAAAACATTTTGTCCAACAACAAATACATGGGCATACTGATAGGTACGTCATTATTCTGTACTTCTTGCAAAACCTCATCCATATTATGGTATTTATCAACCAATTCTTTGATTTTCTTGATGTATAGAGGTTCCTTATTGCTACGTCCAAAAATCTCCTGAGTGATTGTTGTCAGGTTCTCACCCATAGATTCAAGTCGCATCGGTCTAATTACTGGTGAGCCATCCTGTTCCCTGTCCATCACGATAACATTGCGAGATAACAACTCTTGTACTACGACTGGAGAATGTGTCGCCATGATGCAACATGAAGAGTATCTCTCACATAGGCTATCTATGATATGTACCATCTCCGTTATGGCATTCGGATGAAGATGAACTTCTGGCTCATCTATCAGAATTAATGTATTTTGGCGTATATTTGCCAAAATTTCTATGATTAAGTTCATCAACATAGTTTGACCAGAACTTAACCATTTATGTATTTTCTGATAATTTTCTTCAGAAAATTTTCCTTTATGATTATATAATTGATCTACAATATCAGAGTCCATAAGCCTATCAAGGTAAAACCTAAGTATTTCATGCCCTTCTGGTTTCTTTTTAAGCATTTCTACCGAAAGTCTTCTACGCTGAGCCAACTCTTCATCATTCATAATTCTATGCTTTTCCTGCATACCGCAATAAACATAGTTATAGGAAGAAGACTTCACATCATAGAAATCATCAAAGATACTGTATGAAGCCGCTATGACTTTTGAGAACACAGGCATTTGAGGATTAAACCTTTTTTGTTCATTACCCACTAAAGCTTTAGCCAATTGGCTTAGTACGGTAGTTTTACCAACACCATTATTACCTATCAACGCCAATATCCTATTCAGATTACCCTCTTGTCTTACCTTACCAAAATTAAACTTTATATTTAGTGTTTCATTATGACTATATGGGAGTATTGCCTTAAAAACGAAGGTTCTATCATCAGATATATTAAAACCTGCCAATTCATATTGGGCAAACTGTAATGCGGTATCAGCATCCTGCTCACGTAATAAGGAGACTTTGAATACTGAGTCATTAATAAACTCATCACCAATCTTACTAAAACATGCAGCATCTCTCAAAGCAAACAACACTTCTTTATACTTATTGCCAAGATAACTTTTTAAAAGCCTGTAGTATGTTAGGTTCTGCCCCAATGAACAATACTCCTCAGTCAATGAAAAAAAACTATTAGGAAGCAGACCATATGTCACATCTGCGTTTTTCTTCATTATTTTTATGTTGCCAATACTTCTCATCATTTGTGGTGATTCATGATAATACAATTTATAACGAGTCTTATAGCCAAAATCATCCCATTTAAAATCACATAATACTAAAGACGGATAAGTATCAGGAGAGGTTGAGACAAAGATTTTTATATTGTTCGGAGCAATGTCTGTAGGAAAAGCTCTGTGTCCAAGACCTTCTTTCAACCTATAAACAGGCTCTCCATCTAAGAAATCCTCCACAGCTAGTTCACAATTCGCTAGTTTTAAGCATCCGTTAATTGCATCAACATATTCCTCCATTTCAGCCCTGTCAACTCTGACCATAGGAGAGACTACTATCTCAATGAACTTGACAAAATATTTTTGATCACCAGCAAGCAGATTGAAACGTCTTTCGAACACATAAGGAGTATCCCAGTCATCATTATTAATCAAATGTTGCGTTGCATCTGCTTCTGCATTGCGGAAGCGAGGATCTTCTGAAGGCATGGCTGGCAAATCCCATATCTGCTTCAGAAAATTGACAACATTCAAGTCGTCATTGCTATAAGTGCCATCTGCATATTTTCCATAGAAATTACCCATGGAAACTATTTTGTCATAAACATCACGACGAACTTTAGGTGTGAGATTTATCATACTAAAACAATTATAAGATTTGTAAACAACAGGTATTCTTTATATAGTCTGCCAATTGGGCGTTTAGTTTTATATACCTATCAAAAGCATCTTGCGCAAAATTTGCAATCCATTCTTCAGAACCCTCAGGAGGTGTCATACTCATTTCCATATAATCCATATAATCTGATGCCGCTAAATATTCAGGGTTAAGATGGAAGATGAAAGAGACATGGATCATCATTAATTGGTTTAAAATGATTGATATATTTTTCAACATTCGCACTTTTCGTTCTCCCAAATAAACCGTGTTGCAATTATATAGAACCTTACTATAACTATTGGAGTGTACACTATCATCTAATAATTGCCTATTATGTTCTAAATATGTATTCCATCCAAAATATGGATATAAATCCTTTGTTTTAGGAGATGTTTCTAAAATCTTAAGGATTTTCTTTAACTTAGGGATACGAAAGGATGAATCTAACCATTGTTGCACTTCTTCCACATAAAAGCTTTCAAACACATTGTATTTATCTTTCAGTGTAACATCCAAATATATTTCCGTCAATATGTCATCAAATATTTTTCTAACTAGTACAATGGCATCATTTATCCTACCAATTTCCAACAATGTCTTTATAGAATCAAGTGTTCCGTAAATAGACAAGAAGTAATGAGATTCATAATTTATGATCGTTCTTGTGCCTGTAGCGAGAAAATAAGAAGAACGTTCTGACAATCCCTCGTACAAGTTTTTCATTTCTTCAAGTTCTTCGAATATATGATGCTCTTTGTATTCGTCTGACAATTGTAAAGAAAAGTTCGATAACATATAGTAAATATTGTTTATCAATAATTTCCATTGCATTTGTTAGTACTCAATTTATGGCATAGTCCATTGTATAGGCACTTTTGCAAGTGCCTTGATATTGAGTTCAAGTCATTCCTAACCATGACATTACAAAAGCGAGTTTTGCTATGTAATATTGGCTTGATGAAAATGCTGTAAAAAAGTAGCTGCGAAGATACTTTTATCATTACTGTCCCGTTAAAGTGGACTAACCGCTCTTTGAATGAACTGAAAGTTAGTACTTAATTTAGAGTATGGCCCTTGCTCTCTGATATTAGCATAAGTAGGCTTCGAAATCGGCTTGGATGTTGTAAAGTTTGAATATTTGTGCGCTTTATCGCAGTCGCAACTATTCCCATATCTTTTCCACAATTTCAAAAAGCAACCTGTGGCGCTCTTCAAGTTGTTGGGGACCGAATACATTATATGGTTTTAAATTCAGATGACTTTCGGCAATCCATCTGGTAAAATCAAGTTTACTTTTGTAGCTGTCTTCACGCAGCGTTTCGTTCCAATAGAGAGTGTTGGCATAACTACGGAGTTTTTGAGAATAGGGTTCGTTGCCGGCGGCTTCATTATCATAACCTTTCATCAACAGCAAACCTCCTAAGCGGTTACGCTCACTTCGGAATAACTCTTCGTTATTATCAAATAACTCATGGTTCTCACTATTGTCTGCAAGGATGTGTTCAATATGAAAGCCACAGACTCCACCACGATTGATGACCAAGTCGTAAAGGCTTCGCTTCATCTCCAATTTCGTATTCATGGCTATGTATAACTCCACTCGAGCGAGCACATAACGCATGAAGCGCTTTTCAAGATTATCGTATCCGACATTACGGAACAAACCATAGTTCCACACTTGAGAAAGTTGATCGTTAACGTGTACTTCCTTAAGAGTTACAAGCAGTGCGTCATCAAATGCGGAACGCATATCGCGCAACTCTCCGTTCTTTATCCGGTTTGATATTTCGTAGATTTTTGTTGCAAAAAGGTTGCTGTTATAACAGCGTTGCAACTGCATTAGCGTAAACAAACGATCTACCTCATAGGCTACTCGTTCTATCTTTTCGTCTTCTTCTGGATCATTGACCTTACATGCACTCAAAACCAAGAGATATTGGGTGTCCATTTGGGTTAAACCATTGTAATAGACGTGAGGGAAACGAGGATCAAGGTTGTTCTTCAAACAGCGCACCTTATAATATAGATGTGAATAATAGTTGAAATCATTGAGAAGAAAACGCTTTACGTTCTTGTCGTTATGTTCAAGCCCTAACTCTTCCACTCTTAAAATGCTGCGATGATAATCGTTATCAAACTTGCGAGCCTCACCACGAGTCTTGGCGTACTTGGATTTTAAATAATAGATAAAGAACTGATCGGCTTCGTCATCACTCAATGAGTTAAGTTGTCCGATACACCTGTCCCAAAGTTCATTTAATTGCAGTTGATTCATCTCGTTCTTATCAATTTGCCCCAATAGTTTGCCTTTAAGTATCTCATAGGGTTTCAGTCTGACTCCTCTATCGTTGATAACTTCAAATACCATGGGCACATCCACTTGTTCAATATTCAAGCAGATAAGGCGAATGCGCTTCAGAAAATAAAAGACAAAGGCCTCGAATTTCTTGATATCATCTCCTGCGAGTTGTTTGTTTATATAGTTGGAAATGATAGAGTAATTGGTAACGATATTGTGAGATGTGACATTGTTCTCTAAAGGCTTTTCAATCTCTCCGGTTTGATAAATGGCTTCTATGGTTTTGAGGCTATTTGTATGATTCATCCAGAAATTCTGTCCAAAGCCACTAAAACCGGAGATCTTGGAATCAATCCATTTTCCCAATCGTTGGGAATTGTACTGCAATGCGAGGTGGTATAATTTGATCAGGATAAGCGACAAAGTGGTTAGTCGTTGTTGTCCATCTGCAACGAAACACTTTCCATCCACTTCGTTGATTACAAACGTGTTCATATAATACCATCCGTAATTGGAGATATTTGTCTGTATTTCTACATCTGAACCTTTATGCTTTTCGTATTCTGTACCGAATTTATACCACACGTCATCAAGGAGTTTCTCTACAGGATCTTTATTCCACTTATATTCTCGTTGGTAGAAATCTATATAATATATTGTAGTTCCAAATAACTGATCAATATTAAGATCTTTTGCTTGTAAATCCATCTTATTGTTATTTTGGTTAATGTTCTTTGGTTATGATCAAGGCTTTGTTACAGTCGGGGTGATGGGCGTTGAAAGATTGTTGTGCTATCTATTCTGCCACCTCAAAATCTTCCTGGTGCACGCCTCTGAGTGCGACAGCGCGGCCGGCGAAGTCGAAGACGAGTTGGCGGTTGCGGTCGATGCGGATGATGTAGCCTTCGTAGTCTTTGAAGGGACCGGTGAGGACGCGGAGCTTCACGTGGTCTTTGGCGAACTTCTCGATGGGGGCGTTGAGGAGGGTGACTTGCTCGGGGTGGGCTTTCAGTACGTTCATAAAGGGCTGCATGATGGCATTGCGTATGGAGGCAGGACGCCCGTGACAGCGGTCGTTCACTAAGTGGTACTGAGGAAAATATTGTGATAGGAACTTCTGGATGCTCTTCACGGTGCCTTGCAGAAAGATGAGGCCGCTGATGGTGGGCTTCACGATTTTCTTGACACCACGTTGTGTCTCCGCATTTTTGTAGGCGTTGCTGGTGGCTTGGTGTATGAAGAAGGGTTGTTTAGTGGGGCGGGTGTTGTCGGCGTTGTATGCTTCAAGCCACTTCTGAAACGACTTTACCGCCATGTGATGTATGAACAGATAGCTCCAAGAGGTGGGCTGCTGAGCAACATCTTCATAATAGCTACTGTGTTTCGGTATGGGTATAGTTTCTACTCTCGGTGCCGATAGCTTGTCAGCCCCGATTATGTGAATGCCCTTTGGTAAGCGTTGGCTTACACTGGCTGTAGAAGGTGAATCTAAGCAATCCTGCGTCATCTTCGCCGTCTACTTTATGTCCTTGCACATCGCCATAGGTGGCGATAGCAAAAGCATAGTCATTACTAATTGCATGCAAAAAAATATATTAGTAAGTCATATCTCAAAAGTTGCAAGAACTTTTATGAAATTCACACCTTGTGTTTGTTCTCCGTTAGGAGAGATATTTTTGCAAAGATAAGGGTTTTATTTGAATTATGTACCTTATTTATAAAAAATATTCCGTCGGCTGTCAATATTCGTCGACTCTGGTTGTTGTGTGTCTAAGCGTTGTTGGGTTTGTGTTTAGATTCTGTTGAATTCGCAATCGTGGTCTTTGAAGAATTCGTAATAAATTCTTACGCTGGGTAGGTCGGTCCATTTGCACACAGAGACGGGCGAGTTGTCCATATCATATATCTTGGCGTAAGGTATAGACAAGAGGAATGGGCTATGGGTTGACATGATGAACTGGCAATCGTAGAACCGTGCCATACCGATGATGAACTGCACCAGTTCGAGCTGCATCTCTGCCGATAGCGAATTTTCGGGCTCGTCTAATAGATACAGGCCTCCGGGTTGGATAGAGTCGGTGAAGTATTTAAAGCCGTTTTCGCCATTTGAGTAGGTTCTTTCGTCTACTCCGACGTTTTCTCTAACGTATCTGGAGCCCGATTGTTTTCTCTTTTGATGATAGTCGGTGTATGCTTTCATGCTTTGTGGGTCGTCAGTGTTAAATCCGCGTGGTCCTTGTCCGCCGTACCGATTTATGTTATTCTTCTCGTTGAAAATCAATTCGCGTTTGAAGTTCAGATTTTCATTCCTTTCACGAACCTCGATGATGTTACTAAACACGTCGTCGCTTGTTATTATCTTTGATAAGCGTTTGAGGCTTTTTAGTTGTAATGGGTCGTGTACGCTTAATTCGTAACGACATTTCTCAAGGTAGGGGTCGAAGAAATGGGTCTTGTTATATGTGGTTTTTCTATCCAGTTTTAGTTTCTCGGCTATGATATTTAGCAATGTGCTTTTCCCCGAACCGTTGCTTCCGCATAGTATTGTGATGTCCGAAAAGTCGATACGCCCAAGTTGTTTGTCGGATGTGAAGAAGTTGAATGGATAGTATGAATCGTAGCATGTACGGCGAAAGGAATTTAAGAAGTGTTCTTCCTCGTCTATTGGGGGCAAATTAAAGCTATTTAAGTATATCATTTGGTGTTATTTTTGTGGCTGTTGAAAGTTATGTACTAATTGCTCTATGCACCATGCGAATGCCTCTGCTGTGCGCTCTGCTTCGGCACCGAAGTGTCCGCCTTCGTGCCAGCGCAGGGTGACGGCGGTGGGGGAGAGTTGCTGGCAGAGTAGGGCGTGCTCTGCACGCACGCAGTCGCCGATGCGCTTCATGCGCTGGTTGCGACAGTGCTCTTCGCGGTCACCGAGGGAGAGGTGAATAGGTGTTGTAGTGGTGATATGTTGAGGTGTTGAGTTTTGAGTTTTGAGCGTTGAGTTTTGCGCTCGGCTTTTGCCGCTTGCCAGAGCAAGAATTGTTGCTTGTGGGGATAGGATGGGGTGCGCAGCGGCATATTCGCCCCAACCGTTAATCCAGAGTGAAGGTGAAGCTGCAGCTACGGCGGCGAAGGCATCGGTGTTGCGTGCAGCCCAAAGGGCAAAGAGTCCGCCGAGCGAGTAGCCGCCGATGATACAGGGCAGTGCGCCGAAACGCTCGCGAAGCCATGGCAGTAGGGTGTGCTCAATGAAGCGCAGTGTGTCGGGAGCGTGCCTGCCCACCTCCGCGTCGCGCGACACGGCATCGTCAGCCCACGGCATGAGCGCACGCGCCCACTCAACGCAGTCGAAGAAGACCATGGCGAAGCCTGTGGGGCTCGCCTGTGCAATAAGGTCGACCTCGCGTCGCACACCGTCGTTCTTTTCCTCGTGGCGTGCCGATGGCTGTATGAGCAGCACCTGTGGGTCGCCCACGACGAAGAGCTTGCAGGGCGTTTGGATGTTATGTTCTTCTGTGAAGATGGTGCTTGTGTTGGACATATGGTTGGAGTTTTTATGGATTTGCAAAGTTAGTGTTTTTGTTGGATATATGGCTGCTTTTGATGGGTAAAATTAAATGGTGTGGTGGTTGGTGGTTTGGTTGGTTGGTTGCTTGGTGTTTGGTTGGTGGTTGCTTGGTGGTTGCTTGGTTGGTGCAGCGGAGACCGCTGCACCCCCTATGAGGGCTGCGTGGATATGGCAAGATGCCATATCCTCCTACGGGCGGCGGACGGAATCTGATTGGATGGCGGACGGAATCTGATCGGGTGGCGGACGGAATCTGGTCGGGTGGCGGACGGAATCAGATCGGGTGGCGGACGCGCAACGATGACAAAAGCATAGGGTGAAGAGCAATAAACTGCGCCTGTATCTGCGACAAACTGCGCCTGTATCTGCAACAAACTGCGCCTGTATCTGCAACAAACTGCGCCTGTGTATATAATAAATTGCGGAAAGGTACGTTATTAATAAACGTTAAGCACTTTGTGGGCTTAATGCTGACAACAAAACAACGAATAAAACGTACTGAGAAATGATTGATTACATAAAGGGCGAACTGGCAGAACTCACTCCGGCGCAAGCTATTGTTGAGGCTTACGGCGTGGGTTATGCGCTGAATATTTCGCTGAACACATACGAGGCGATACAGGGCAAGCAGAACGTGAAACTGTTTGTGCACGAGGCACTTGTCACTGGCGGTCGCGACGATAGTTACACATTCTTTGGTTTTGCGTCGAAGCAGGAGCGCGACCTCTACCGTCTGCTCATCACCGTGTCGGGTGTGGGAGCCAACACGGCGCGTATGATTCTCTCGTCGGCATCGCCGTCGGAGCTCTGTAATGCCATCTCTACGGGCAACGAGCGCGTGCTGAAGAGTGTGAAGGGCATCGGTCTGAAGACCGCGCAGCGCATTATCGTCGACCTGAAGGACAAGATTCTCTCGTTGGGTATAGCGCAGGAGGTGTCTGCCGGCACGGCTGCCGACAGCACAATACCCGTCGATGTGCGCGACGAGGCGGTGGCTGCGCTCACGATGCTCGGCTTCTCGCCTGCGCCAACGGCTAAGGTGGTTACGGCGATACTCACCGACGATGCTACGCTGCCCGTTGAGCAGGTGGTGAAGTTGGCGTTGAAGCAGATTAAGTAAATAAGTTGGTGGCTGCGTGGCTACGGCAGGGATGCCGTAGCCTCCTATAAATAAGCTGATTTTGAATTTCATAAATATTATAAACCGATTTTTTAAGTGTAGGCTGCAGGAGCTTCGCTCGCTCGGCACGGCTCGCATGATGGTCGTCATAATGATTATGGCGGCTGTGGCATCGTATGCCATCACGCAGACACCGCAACGACCGCAGCGCAAGCTCTCCGTGCGCAAGACGCGCGACGCGGCTCCGCAGCGCGATGCTAATGCTGATGCCAATGCCAACCGTCCCGACACGCTCGCTATCAAGGCGCAGCCGAAGCTCGAGAACGAGGACTCGATACCCGACTCGCTGCTGCATCCGCGCTGGAAGATACAGCGCACGCTGCCCATAACGCTCGACGACCTCGACCAGAATGCTGCCGACCTGAAGCGTCCCGACAACCTGAAGCAGGACGTGGTGTACAACGACTCGCTCGACCGATACATCATCGGCTCGAAGATATCCGACTCGTACATCAACGCCCCGTTTATGATGACGCAGGAGGAGTATCGCAAGTGGAGCGAGCGACGCATGATGAACCAGTTCTTCCGCAAGAAGAACGACGAGATATACCAGGCTAAGGGCAAGGAGAAGTTCGACTTCACCGACATGCACTTCGACCTCGGACCGGCTGAGAAGATATTCGGACCGGGCGGTGTGCGCATCAAGACGCAGGGTACTGCCGAGCTGAAGTTCGGTGCCACGATGAAGAGCATCGACAACCCGTCGCTGCCCGTGCGCAACCGCAAGACCACCACGATGGACTTCGACGAGAAGATAAACGTGAGTCTTAACGGACGTGTGGGCGACAAGGTGAACATGAACCTCAACTACAACACCGATGCTACGTTCGACTTCGACGCGCAGAGCCTCAAGTTGAAGTACGACGGCAAGGAGGACGAGATTGTGAAGCTCATCGAGGCTGGCAACGTGTCGTTCCCATCCAACTCGTCGCTCGTGCGCGGAGCTTCCTCGCTCTTCGGTCTGCGCACCGACCTACAGTTTGGCAAGCTCAAGCTGCAGCTCGTAGCCTCGCAGAAGAAGTCGTCGTCGAAGTCGGTGTCGTCGAAGGGCGGCAAGCAGTTCACACCGTTCGAGATAGACGCAGCCAACTACGAAGAGAACCGCCACTTCTTCCTCGCACAGTACTTCCACGACCGCTACGACGAGTCGATGCGCTCGCTGCCCAACCTCACATCGGGCATCACTATCAACCGCGTGGAGGTGTGGGTGACGAACAAGTCGGGCGTAACGTCGAACACACGTAACATCATCGCCCTCACCGACTTGGGCGAGAACAACCGCGTGTCGAACAATCTGTGGGGCATCACGGGTCAGCCCGTGCCTGCCAATGCTGCCAACTCGGAGTATGCAGCCATGACATCGCAGTACGCCGCCGCACGCGACATCGACCAGACGTCTACCGTGCTCGACGGAATAGCCGGTTTCGTGGGCGGATCCGACTACGAGAAGCTGGAGCGTGCGCGCCTGCTCAACTCGTCGGAGTACACCGTGAACAAGGCTTTAGGCTACATCTCGCTGAAGACATCGCTGCAGACCGACCAGGTGCTCGCCGTGGCTTACGAGTACACATACGGCGGCGTGACATACCAGGTGGGCGAGTTCGCCTCGGACATCACCGACTCGAACAAGGCACTCTACGTGAAGGCGTTGAAGAACACCAGCAACAACCCACATCAGGGCAACTGGGGCTTGATGATGAAGAACGTGTACTACCTCGCATCGTCGGTGGAGAAGGAGAAGTTCCGCTTGGATGTGAAGTTCCAGAGCGACACCGCCGGTGTCTACCTCACATACATACCCGAGCCGCAGGTGAAGAACCAGACCCTCATAAAATTCCTCGGAGCCGACCGACTTGACAATAACAACAAGGCGCACCCCAACGGCTACTTCGACTACGTGGAGGGCTACACCGTGACGAACGGTCGAGTGTTCTTCCCCGTTGCCGAACCGTTCGGCAGCTATATGTACGAGACGCTTCTGAAGAACGGCGTGGCGGCAGACAAGGCTGCGAAGTACGCCTTCACCGAGCTTTACGACTCTACGAAAATCGTGGCTAAGCAGATAGCCGAGAAGGACAAGTACGTGCTCATGGGACAGTTCCGCGGCACATCGGCTAACGTCATCTCGCTCGGCGCATACAACATTCCGCAAGGCTCGGTGGTGGTTACGGCAGGCGGCGTCACGCTCGCCGAAGGCACCGACTACTCGGTCGACTACTCGGGCGGCGAGGTGACTATCCTCAACCAGAGCATCATCGACGCCGGCACCGCCGTGAACGTGTCGCTCGAAAGCAACACCGACTACGGACAGGAGCGCAAGACGATGTTCGGTATGAACTGGGAGTACGACTTCTCGAAGGACTTCCAGCTCTCGGGTACGTTCCAGCACCTCTCCGAACAGGCTCTCACCAACAAGGTGAACATGGGTTCGGAGCCGCTCAACAACACCATCTGGGGCTTGAACATCAACTGGAAGAAGCAGAGTCAGTGGCTCACGAATATGCTCGACAAGCTGCCGTTCCTGCATCTGACACAACCGTCGAGCATCTCGTTCTCGGGCGAGTTCGCGCAACTCATAGCCGGACAGAGCAGCGGCACGCAGGACAACGCCTCGTACATCGACGACTTCGAGAACACCAAGAACACCATCGACGTGTCTACACCTACGTCGTGGATAATCTCGTCGGTGCCGTCGATGTTCCCCGAGTCGGGCGACAAGTCTACGCTGCGCTCGGGCTTCAACCGCTCGCGCCTGGCGTGGTACACCATCGACCCGCTCTTCACACGCCGCTCTTCGTCGCTCACACCGAGCCACATCAAGAGCGACCTCGACCAGCTGTCTAACCATTACGTTCGCGAGTTCTATGTGAGCGAGCTGTTCCCAGCCCGCGACCAGAGCGCATACAACGGCAACTCGTCGATGCTCAACATCCTTAACCTCGCTTACTACCCAAACGAGCGCGGCCCGTACAACTTCGACCCCGACCTCAACTACGACGGCACACTCAACAATCCGCAGAAGCGTTGGGGCGGTATGATGCGTAAGCTCGACACCAACGACTTCGAGGCTGCCAACATCGAGTATATCGAGTTCTGGATGCTTGACCCGTTCATCTATACACGCGAGCAGGGCGTGGCAGCCGACTACGGCGGCGACTTCTACATCAACCTCGGCGAGATGAGCGAGGACATTCTGCGCGACGGCAAGAAATTCTACGAGAGCGGAATGCCCGTAGACGGCTCGCAGAACTTCACCACAACGCAGTGGGGTAAGGTGCCCAACCAGGCTACCGTCGTGTACGCCTTCGCAACATCGAAGGGCTCGCGTGCGCTGCAGGACGTGGGCTTCAACGGACTCAACGACGAGGAGGAGCAGAAGTGGGAGAGCTATCAGGACTTCCTGCGCGAGGTGCAGGGCAAGGTGAACCCTGCCGTGTGGGACTCAATTTGGGCAGACCCGGCAGGCGACAACTACCACTACTTCCGCGGTTCCGACTACGACAAGATAAAGGCACCCATCCTACGCCGCTACAAGTACATAAACAACCCGCAGGGCAACTCGCCCGACAACGACTCGCGCACCGAGAGCTACGACACATCGTACAAGTCGACACCCGACGTTGAGGATATTAACCAGGACTACACGCTCAACGAGTACGAGAAGTTCTTCCAGTATCGCGTGTCTATCCGCCCCGAAGACCTCGAGGTGGGCAAGAACTACATCGTAGACAAGCGCGAGGACACCCACCAGTTGCGCAACAACAAGACGGAGACCGTCAACTGGTACCAGTTCCGCATCCCGTTGCGCGAGTACGAGAAGAAGTTCGGCGCAATCAACGACTTCACCTCTATGCGCTTCATGCGTATGTTCCTCACTGGCTTCAAGCATCCTATCGTGCTGCGCTTCGGCACACTCGACCTCGTGCGTGGCGAGTGGCGCGTCTACGAGCAGAACCTCGACAACTCGGCTTCGACATCGGGCAAGCTCGTGGTGAGTGCCGTGAACATCGAGGAGAACAACGACAAACAGCCCGTCAACTATATCCTGCCGCCGGGCATCAAGCGCGGACAGGACCCCACGCAGCCACAGCTCGTTGAGAACAACGAGCAGGCACTCTCGATGAGCGTCACCACGCTCGGCACAGGCGAGGCGAAGGCGGTGTACAAGAACACATCGCTCGACCTCAGACAGTACAAACGCCTGCAGATGTTCGTTCACGCCAACGCTTTCCAGCCCAACCAGACAAGCCTTGAGGACGGACAGCTGTCGGTGTTCATACGTCTCGGCTCCGACTACAAGAGCAACTTCTACGAGTACGAGATACCGCTGAAGCTGACCGAGCCAGGCAAGTACGGACGTTTCTCGGCTACCGATGCTCGCGCCGTATGGCCCGAGGAGAACATGCTCGACATAGCTCTCTCTAAGCTCACTGGCTTGAAGAAGGAACGCAACAAGGCGAAGGCGCACGGACAGGCTTCGTTCAACCGACTCTACTCGGCGTACGACCCCGACCAGCCTAAGAACCGCATCTCGGTGATGGGTAATCCGACGCTGGGCGAGGTGAAGACAATGGTCATCGGTGTGCGCAACAACTCGGGCGAGGTGAAGAGTGGTGAGGTCTGGGTGAACGAACTCCGACTGAAGGAATTCAACAACTCGGGCGGTTGGGCTGCACAGGGCACGCTCAACCTGCAACTCTCCGACCTCGGCACCGTCAACGTGCAGGGCAAATATAGCTCGGCAGGCTTCGGCGGACTGGAGGAGGGCGTGGCACAGCGTTCTACCGACAACTACTCCAACTACACCGTTACGGCAAACGTAGAGCTCGGCAAGTTCTTCCCCGACAAGGCGAAGGTGACGGCACCGCTCTACTACTCGGTGACTAAGGAGAAGACATCGCCAAAGTATAATCCGCTTGACACCGACATGGAGCTCGATGACGCTCTCGAAGCGGCTGGCTCTAAGCACGAGCGCGACTCGATTGAGAGTCTCGCCGTGACGAAAGTGACGCAGACCAACTTCTCGCTGTCGAACGTGCGTGTCGGCATACAGAACAAGCGCCACCCGATGCCTTACGACCCGGCAAACTTCTCGTTCTCGTACAGCCATAGCCATAGCTACACCACGGGTGAGACGACTATCTACGAGCGCGAGGACAACTGGCGCGGTGCATTCAACTATTCGTGGTCGCCGGTGTACAAGGCATGGGAGCCATTTAAGAAGATAAAGAAACGCTCAAAGTGGCTCGATTTGCCGAAGAAGTTCGGACTGAACTGGCTGCCGCAGAACGTGGCGTTCAACACAGACATCACACGCAACTACTATGAGCTGCAGGAGCGCGACATGGAGTCGACCGAGAACCAGAAGCTGCCGCTCACGTTCTCGTCACAGTTCTTGTGGAACCGCGAGTTCAACCTGCGTTGGGACCTCACGAAGAACTTACACATGAACTTTCAAAGTGCCACAAACGCAGAGATTGAGGAGCCGTACACACCGGTGAACAAAGACCTCTATCCCGACAGCTATCAGGCATGGAAAGACTCCGTGTGGACATCCATCAAGCATTTAGGCAGACCGCTGAAGTACAACCAATCGTTCCAGGCATCGTATAAGGTACCTATCAACCTCATTCCGGTGTTCGACTGGCTCACAGCCGACGGCTCGTACAACGCTACATACAACTGGATGCGCGGTTCGGACCTTGAGGACGGCACGTCGCTCGGTAACACTATCGCCAACAACCGACAGATAAACCTCAACAGCCAGTGGAACCTGGAGAAGCTCTACAACCATGTTCCGTTCCTGAAGAAGGTGAACGACCGCTTCAAGAAAGACAACTCGGCTGCCAACCGCAAGAAGGCAGAGGAGGCGCGAAGGAAGAAACGTGAGGAGGCTAAGAAGAAGCGTGAGGAAGACGCAAAGGGAGGCGACTTAAAGTCGAAGAAGAAGCCTGCACTGGCAAAAGATCTCAACCCACGCGACCTGCTGAGCAAAAAGAAGAAGGGCTTTGAGAAGGAAATAACGCTCATGCCCGACACTACTATAAAGGTGAACCACGGTAAGCGCACGAAGCGCATCATCGTAAGCGGACGCACGGAGGCGGGCAGAGTGTTCGAACTGAAGTACAAGCGTGTCGACGACAACAATATCTTGATATTAAACAAGGTAGACTCGGCTACGAAGATAAAGGTGTCGGTTCTGGCAAAGGAACCACTTGAAAACCAGAAGTGGTATCGTGCAGCGCAGAGCGTGGCACGTTTGATGATGATGGTGCGCAACGTGAGCATCAGCTATCGCAACCAGTACTCTATGTCGATACCGGGCTTCAAGCCGATGGTTGGTAATATGTTCGGACAGGGTTCGGATTACGGACCGCTGTCGCCAGGCTTAGACTTTGCGTTCGGCTTCGTGGGCGATTCGTATATAGACAAGGCACGCGAGAACGGCTGGCTGATGGTGGCTGACTCGCTTGCTACGCCGGCTGCTACCAATCAGACCGAAGACCTGCAGCTAAGAGCAACGCTTGAGCCTGTGCGCAACTTGAAGATTGACCTCACGGCATCGCGTGCCAAGACAACGGCACGCCAGGTGCAGTATATGTATGCCGGCAACCCGACCACTGAGAGCGGTACGTTCACCATGACAACGCTCTCGCTGCGCAGTGCATTCGAGGGCTCGGGCAGCGCAAAGAACGGCTACAAGTCGGCATCGTTCGAACGCTTCTGCAACTCGCTCGAAGGCTTCCGTCAGCGTGTCGAGGCGCAGTATGTCGGTGCGGTATATCCTGCCGGTTCGCCACTCGCAGGAAAGAAGTTCGACGCTGCCAACGGCGGAGTGAACAAGTACAGCTCCGATGTGATGGTGCCGGCGTTCCTCGCTGCCTACACCAATATGGGCTCGCAGATGTCTATCTTCCCAACGTTGGCTCACCTGCTGCCCAACTGGTCGATAAAGTACAGCGGCCTGTCGAAGCTGCCATGGTTCCGCGACGTGTTCAAGAGTGTCAACATCAACCACTCGTACAAGAGCGTGTACGCCGTAGGTTCCTACTCGTCGTACAGCACGTTCATGGAGTACATGGGCGGACTCGGCTTCATCACCGATGCAACCACCGGTATGCCGACACCTAACTCTATGTACAACGTGTCGACAGTGAGCATCAACGAGTCGTTCTCGCCACTGCTCGGCGTGGACGTGACGCTGAACAACAACATGACCATTAAGGCGGAGTATCGCAAGACACGCGTGCTGAGTCTGAGTATGACATCGGTACAGGTGAACGAGTCGTCGTCGAACGACTGGGTGATTGGTGCCGGCTATACCATCAACAACTTCCGACTCTTCGGAGGAGGTGGCAGCAACAAGCATCGCCGCGTGAAGTCGAAGAACGCCAACAACAACAGTTCGTCGAATCGTTCGCGCTCGACCGGTGGTGTGAACAACGACTTGAGGTTGCGTCTCGACCTCAGTCTGCGCAAGCAGGCGTCGATAAGTCGCGACATCGCCACGATGACTTCGTCGGCTAACAGCGGCAACACGGCGTTTAAGCTCGCGTTCTCTGCCGACTACACCGTGTCGCGACTGCTCACTATGAGCTTCTACTACGACCGACAGACCAACACACCGCTGCTCTCGTCGAGCTCGTATCCGACAACGACGCAGGACTTCGGATTGAGCATGAAGTTCTCATTGACAAGATAAACGAATTGAGAGTTGAAAATTTTCAACTCTCAATTTTAATTTGCCTAAAATCCGCAACTATCATCCAATACACGATTAAGGGTAGATTTATGAGTCGT
>JAERMT010000105.1_pt1 | contig 52583 bp, 80 predicted proteins | sample 9267081 | NCBI WGS metagenome assembly JAERMT01 (sample SAMN17071939, study PRJNA684904) | human gut metagenome | isolation source: diarrhea sample from child under the age of five | host: Homo sapiens | place: South Africa: Mafikeng, Mafikeng Provincial Hospital | collected 2019-09
CTCCACCAATCAAGAGCAAAACGAACACGAAGTCACTATTCAAATGGTAGGCAACGTGTTCGTTTTGTTTTGTGAGATTCCGAGCGTTTAAGCAAGTTCTAGTCAAGATTGCGCAAATAAAAATGCCCGCACTTTCCGTTTCGGATTGTGCGGGCATTTTTCGTTTTTGTGTTAGAATTTTCCGAAATACGGAAAATCTTGCCGAAATAGAGGGTTTCTTGCCAAAATGCAGACAAGCCGACCATGAATCGGCTAAAATCAGCAACAAAGGAGACCAAAGGCTATGATTAGGATTTTGCTGTCAACCCGCCTTGGCGAACGGCGGATGACACAGAGCGAACTTGCTCGTGCTACCGGGATTCGCAGTCAGACCATCAATGAGTTGTACCACGACTTTGCAGAGCGTGTGAGTCTGGATGATCTCGACCTTATCTGTGAGGCTTTGGACTGCAGCCTTGATGACCTCATCGTGCGAGAGCCCAATCCTGAGCGCCGGGTCAAAGAAGTGCGACACATCCCCCAGACCGTGAGCAAGTCTCGCAAGAAATAACCCTTCTCCTGCCCGGATGCGTTATGCGTCCGGGCTTTTTCATACATCCGTGCCGTCCGGGAAACGGAAACTGACAACCAGCTCGGCACCGAGGGCTGCTGCAATCTGTTCCAGCTCGTCATACTTGAACTTTCCGGTCTTCATCCGCTGGTTGAATGCCTGTGGCGTGGTTCCAATCTGCCGGGCAAGCTCGGCTTCTTTCATTTTAGCTACAGCCGCAGCCATTTTGATTTTCGTGGAGAAATCCATACTTATCACCTCAGCTTCATTATATAGGCTTTCCTTTATTCTGTCAAGAAAAAAATTGAAAAATTTAGGAAAATCTTAAAGAAAAACCTTGACAACGTAAAGGAAATCCTGTATAATAAAGACGTAAGGCAGAGAGCGAAAGCCCCTTACAGAAAGGAGTGAGGTGAATGGAAGACATGAACGTAACCAAGGCGTTGCTCAAAGCAATCCTCGAACTCATCGAGAAGTGCGACACGCTGGAAGAGCTCAGAGAGAGCGTCAAGAAAATCATGGAAGAATAAAAAAAGAAGACCAGCCACCGTCCAAAGCAACTGATCTTCAACACCGAAACAACGGCGAGCCGGGAGCCTTACCCCGGCCGCCCTCTATTTTATCAGAGTAAGGCCAGAAAGACAAGAGGGTAACGCAATGAAGTACATTGATATCAACCGCAAGTTCACCGCCGCAGTCAGCAGCTACATGATGCAGGGCTACACGCTCAACAGCAGTACGATGGGCGGCAGCCAGGGTGAGGTCGCTCACATCGACCTCACCAACGGCACCGAGATCATCCGGGTGCTGCTCAAAGGTTTCAGCGATTACACGGAGATGGTCGCCGATGGCGGAATTGAGCTGATTGTTGGCCGGGTCACGGATGACGTTCACCCGAACAAGGCCAATGAGTACCGCACTGTATGGAACGACCGTCTGGAAGTTATCTCCAGCGAGAAGTTCTACAAGCTGAGCGGCCATCGGGATGACGAGCCGTTCTACGGCACCGAGGACGAGGCCAAGGCCGCCACGGAGAAGCGGTTCAGCCGCTACGCCAACCGGGACACCTACCGCAAGCCGGAGGACATCACCGCAAAGGCTGCCCCAATCGTCAAGCGGTACATCCACGAGCAGTTCGGTGTCCGCCGTGTGAAGATGGAGGATATCAATGTGACCAAGCACAAGGGCGTGGTCACCGTCACCTACCACAAGCACGTTGCCCAGCTGCACTAAAGAGGATAACGCGATGAAGAATCTGACAATCACCTACGACACCCTGCAGAACGGCGAAAGCGGCGAGGCATGTGTGAGCATCCCGATGGAAGACGAACAGGCAGAGAGAATCAAAGCTGCCTTTGAGGGATCGGGGATCATCTCCAAGCGGGAGGCGTTCGACCTCCGAGATGCGGTAAACGGATTCGTGAAGTTCTGCGAACGTGCCAGAGGTCGGGAATATGTGTCCGACAGCATCAAGACAGTTGAGGTCAAGGAGGTCTGAACCATGAAAAAATCTGAAATGCGTTCCGCACTTGAGCGGCTAAATCAGCGGCTGGATAACCAGTGGGCATACGCCCGGTCTGATGCCGAGATGGACATTGCTGCCGGCCGTGCCGAGTACAACGATGACGGAGAGAGGCTGCCTACCGAGCCGGAGATCAGCTACTACGGCATGATCGCAGCGTTTGAAACGCTGGGCGGCGAGTGGAAGCGCAACGCCGATGGCCGCCACTGGCTGTGCCTTGGCGGAATCGTGGCAAGCACCCAGAGCAAGTGATTTTGAAAGTTGTGCTATCTGGCTATACGGGCGTTCGGAGGATATGACGATGAAACTTTACAAATATTCCGGCACCATCGAAGAGCTCGCTGTTGAACATGGCCGAATCTCCTACATCAAACTCTTTGATGTGACCGACCTCAACAAAGCACCCACCCGGCTGGAAGTCTTCGGTGCGCTCGGCAAGTACATTGAGGCCATCGAGTTAACCGATGCCGAAGAACGGTACATCAAGAGTGATTGGTACTTTGACAGCAGCCTGTATCTGCGTCGCATTGAAGTCCCTGGCGTGGGCGATTGGCCGGCAAAGATTATCACCCAGTCGCCTGACGACATCGACCAGCTGGAGATCTTCGGAGAGCGGGAGTACATCGAAACCAGCAAGCCGAAGTCGATGCCCGGCGAGGAAGTGAATTGCTGGCTGATGTGGGAACGCCAGAACATGAAGTAAGGAGGTTATGACCATGTTCAGTATTACCGATAATGAGAGATTGCGGGATGCGTATGCGCTCTTAATATTCATGCAGAGCGACGTTCCGGCCTCTGCCAAAAAGAGGGCTGCCGTGAAAAACTTGGCTGCAACCATTAAGAGGGAGATTCGGAATTACAACAACCGCCCTGCTCAGGATGTGCGCATTATCAGTGCCGACTATGACAGCCGTCTGGAGCTTGTTCAGCTGCCTGATAAGCTGGACGAGGCACACGAGATGGACGCTACCAACTGGTTTCTTAACCATCGTTATTTGAAGAGTTACAACAGCCCCTATGACTGCACAGGGCAGGAGTTCACGAATTGGTTCTATCTGTTCCGGCGGCGCGGTCACTGGTTTGCATATCACTCGGTTAGCCGAGATGTTTAAGGAGGAAGTACAATGACGGACGAAAAAGCTATCGAAAAGATGCTCTATGACCAGCAGCAGGGCTGGCCGCTGTGCCCCCGCTGCGGCGAGAGGATGCCGGACAAACTGACCCACGGAGCACTGAGCCGCCACGCCAAGGGCGTGTACATCTGCGAGGCCTGCGGCACCGATGAAGCCCTCCGGGATTGGGCCGGGAACGTCAAGCCCCTGTCTGACTGGGTGCTGGTTCGCGTATACAATGGAGATCTTCGGAGGTAATCGATATGGAAGAATTGCTTCTATCACTGAATGGGCCGTGGTCAAATGCAGCCTGCATCGGCTACTGTGCCATGGCAATGCGCAACGCCGGTTTGAGCGAAAAGACGCAGTGCAAAGTCCTTGATGAACTGACCCGGTGTTTCGACGACGTGAGTGTTGAAGATGCTGCACAGATGAAGTTCTAACAAACAAAAAATCCCCCTACACTGGCCCGAAGGTCAATGCAGGGGGATTTTATTTAATGTAGAAGCGCGGTCAGCTCATAGGCCACAAGGAAAGAAATAAACGCCGCAATTACTGCCCACCAGAGCTTATTGCCGAAAGCCCCGGGGGCTTTTTCTAAGGCAGTCAGTCGGTCGTCCTGCTTTTTGTTCTGCGCCGTCACGATTTCAAGGCTTCGGTTGGTGGTCTCGAGCTGCTGGATTGTCAGCTTGATATTGGTGTTCATACCGTTCACTGCATCGGTCAGCTTTCCCAGCTCATCCAACCGATGTGTGTTGCTCTGCGCACGGTTTTCAACCGCAGTCAGGCGATGCTCCAGTTCCTCGTCAGTCATTGCGCTTGTCCTCCCCCGCCTTACCGAAACGGGCCACAGTGGTGGTTTCTACGGATTTTTTTGTCATGTACGCTTCAAGCCGCTTCTTGGTCAGATTGAAGACGATCTGCACGATCCAGTCCAGCGTCTTCTCGTTGATAATCCAGTCCAGCCAGTCCGGGGTGTACCCGCGCAAAACAGCAATAACGTGAGCTTTCTTTTCTGCTCCCGCGCCGGCCCCGAACTTCTCCTCTGCATTGACGATCCATTTGTAGGCCGTCTTCGCCACGGCCAGACCATAGCCCAGCCGCACTGCCGCCAGCATGGCAACGCACAGACCGGCAATCATAAAGATAGCCGCCAGCCACTCAGGGAAAATCATCAAAAAACCTTTCAGAATCTCAGCCATAATATCTTCCTCCTGTTTTAGGTCAGCCCAGCCACCGACTCCGCGCTTTGCGGACATCGATATGGACAAACGGCTGTTTGCGACTCGGATGGGCCGCATCTTTGTAATACCGCCCGATGCCGCCGGTGTTCGGCAAGACGGACTGGTCAATGTAGTTCGCCAGCGTATCAACGCTCACGCCATCGATCCAGACGTCGGCTGCCTTCCCGTACTGATGCTGGCTGAACTTTGCTCCGCCAACATCCTTGCGGGCGTTGTAGGCGGCGGTGCGGTAGCCGCTGGTGATATGTACCGGCTTGCCGAAGTGGTTTCGGATTTTCTGCAAGCATTGCACCAGTTCCGAATCCACGAAGATGGGGTCACTGCCATCCCGGCAGTAAAACTCCCTCACCTTGAAATTGGCAGAGAGCTGTTTTTCTCCATCCCTCGCCAGTGAATAAGCTTCAATCGCCATCGATTACGTCCCCCTTTCTCACTGTACCAGCGTGGCGATAGCCTGCAAGTCCAGTATTGGCGCATCAAAGAACGCTCTCGCCCACAGCCAGTAGTCGTCCGATTCCGGGCGGCGGTACTTCTGACAGAGCGCAGATGCCCACACCTTATCCCAACGGGTCTGATAGTCAGCATCCCGGCGGGCGAGTGTCCGCTGGATACTGTCTACCAATTTCCCACGCTGCTGGCCGTTGCCATCGTCATCCTGACTGAAATAATCGAGAGCGTTCTGGCTTCCAATAGTACATATACGCTGGAACTGGTACATCAAAAAACCGTCCTGCTGCTGCAGAACGGTTCCATACGGGATATTCACTTTGCCGGAGATACCGTCGAATCGTGCCCGGCGGCGGGCGATATAGCGTTTATGCTCCATGGTTAGGCCTGCTCTTTCTTCTCGGCGAGCATACCGATCAGCTCGGCGTAGTGCTCATCGGTCAGTTTGCCGGCGGCGTAGAAAATATCGATCTTCTCCGCCAGACCATCGGTACTGCCGCGCTCGATCATGCGCTTGCAGGTGCGATACAGAACCATTTCCGTTGCTTTGCTCATTGCCTTTTCCTCCTATCAGGTGTTCTCTCAGTGTCATCCATATCGGAGACATTCAACTTCAGAAGGGTCAGGCGATAAGCCTGATCCACGTTCATCTCGTCGGCATCCTCGATGGCAGCTTTCGCCTCCATAATCCAGCCACCAATGTCGGTCGGCTCCAGAATGACGCTCTCTGCATCATCCAGAGGCTTCCGACCAAACAGGTGGTACGGAGTGCCGGCATAAGAAATGCCCGGTGCATCAGGCTCCGGGCAGAGGATATAACAGCCGTTGTCGGCTTTTTTGATGTAGGTCACGTCCTCGGTCAAGGCAAGGACGGTGCCATCACTGGCTTTGACGATTTTGTACACGGTACTTTACCTCCAAAAATTGCATAGCAAAGCCGCCGCAGGCGCAGCAGCCGCCCGTGGTCATTGTAGTTGCGATAATAAGCCGTCTGGCATTCCATGTACTGTGCGACCTCTTGTAGCGTGCGTTTGCCCTCCAGCCATTCCCTATGAAACAGCTTGAGCTTTCGCCGGGCGCGTTTCACACCATCACGACTTCCATTGACCCTGATTCTCCCGGTCTCCGTCAGCGTGAATCGAGCTTTACACCACCTAAAGGGTTTTGTCAGAGGGATAACCTTACACTTCTTGCGGTTTACCGGAATACCCAGCGCTTCAAAACGATGCACAATTTCATGCCCCAGCTTTTTCAGCTCATCCAGATCCGGCAGAATGATGTAGTAGTCATCCATGTAGTGCCCAGCGGCTTTAATGCCCAACTGGCATTTAATCCAGTTGTCAACTGCGCTCGGCAACGCCACCATCTCCTGCTGACTCGGCTCTACCCCAAGGGGCATCCCTCGTCCCGGAATGGTTTCTGGCGCACTCTGGATAACAGCATCGGCCAGCCACCGGAGGTCATCGTTCAAGATAAGCTGCCGGTGCCGCTGAAAGATAAGATTTCGCGGTGCATAAGGGAAGAACTTCTTCAGATCGAGCAGCAAAACGCCGCCCTCACGGCCATACTTGCGGTAATGCCGTGCCAACTGCTGCTTGATGCGCTTGTACTGCCAATGCAGACCTTTCCCGGTGCGGCTTGCACCATTATCACAAATCATGCTTGGCTCATACAAGGGGACCAAGACCTCCTTGCTGAGGACTTTATGGATTTGTCTATCCGTGATATAAGGAGCGTCGATGGGCCGAACCTTGCCGCGTTCGCAAAGGGTGAAATGAACAGACGGTTTCGGTTTCCAACTCTTTTGCATGACTTCCAGCCGCCGCTGGGCTGTTCCTGAAAACAGATGCCGTTCATAATTCTGGATGGACTGCTTCCAGCGAACCCCATTGCAGCACTTCTTTCCGTAGATGAACATCTTCCGATAAGAAAAGACTTCATTCAAAGGACCAAGGCTGTCACACCGGGCTTGTCTCCGGGCTTGGCGTGCTGCCCGGCGGCGCTGGTATCGTGCTTCATGACGTTCCTGACTTGTCAAAATATTCGCCCTCCGTACAAATGTCTTGTTGGGTGCCGTCTAAAGTGCGTTGTCCTTACACATGAAATGAGGTTAGGCACATTCCTCACCATGCAAGCAGCGTCCGTGTAAGGACATCGGAGAGCAGTTTTAGGGATTCTCACCCAGGGAAGTGCAGCTCCTTTTACATCGGTCGTCTTTCGCACTTGGCTACTCCATGTGACCGTGTATCTGTAAAATCCGGGGCGCAAACCAGCCGAGTAGTTAGCGTTGTTATTGTTGTAACTTCCGTCAGTATTGACGTCGCAGAAATTGTTGCTGTTGTTGTAATTAGCAGACCGCAGCCACCACCACACCGCCAGTAGGCAGATTAACAGCCGCACACCCAGTCGGCATCAAAGCCTTTGCTTTATGCCGATATTTTTTATCGACCCTTTCAAAAGGTCATTTTCCTTGTCAATCAGTTCTCCGAGGTGCTGAGCCATCTTATCCAGCTTTTCCGTTGCGTCTTTCGAGCCAACGGATTCGCCTTTTGAGTTGGTAAAGGCACCTGCGGGGTTTTGATTCAGCACAAGGTACACATGAGTCAGTCGAACATCTAAAGCCATGAGCGACGCACGAGCCTCAATCAGATGGGCCTTGCGCAGCTCGACACGTTGCGGATCAGACGGATAAATGCTGTTAGCTTTTTCTGCATAATCGACAATCTCACCGGCCAGCTTGGCAACCTGTTCCGCTACCAGCCTGGAGTACCGGGCCGAAAGGCGGGTCAGAAAGTTCAGGGTCTCAACATAAATCTGGTTGGCCGTATTGACGAACTCCGCCTTGCTTTCCGTGCGCTTGGACTTCAAAACCGACATGAGTTATTCTCCTTTGTCAAGATCAATTTTTCCCTGCTCTCGCTCCACTTCTTCCAGATGCTTCAACAACACATACTCTATGTAGTTTGTGATGGACCGATGTTCTTTCGTTGCTAAAACACCTATTTTGTCAAAAACTTCATCGGACAATCTCAGAGTGAACACGCGCTTGTTAGTTGCCATATAATACCTCCTGTTGAACAGGTTTTGACAGTATTGTATAGCTTTTCTGAGACTTTGTATGCGTTCAAAAAACAGTTAAGTGATAGCATTTTGAGGCCATTTTCAAAAAACGCGCGGGGCGCTGACGCGCCCTTTGGATTTTTTGAGGGAAAGTTCGCGCCTTTCGCCCACTTCCGTGGGCGTGATGAGGCCAGATGCTCTGCGGAGGATTAGACGGCAAAGCCGGGGCGCAAACCAGCCGAGTAGCCAGCGTAGTAATTGGCGTAACTTCCGTCAGTATTGACGTCGCAGAAAAAGTTGCTGTAGTAGTAATAAGCAGACCGCAGCCACCACCACACCGCCGTGGACACGGCGGAATGATTATAGGCCACTCTACTATTACCAGCTTTGTAGTAGTCGTACTGCTTCTGACTGTTCTGCTCATACTGGTTGGCCCAATACCTGGTTCCAAAAACCTCAAACTCAGCCAGCAGGAACAGATAATCTGCGGTCGCTGTCACATTGCCGGAACTGTTGCTGCCACCGCCAGTATTATCCGTGTACTTAGTCACAGTCTTCATCACGGCAAGCAAATCGGACGGCAACGCTGCCATCAGACTGTTCTCCAACGTGCTGGCCGGGGTATTGCTGTTGCCCAAAAGTGTTTTCCTCATGTACGATCCATTCCAACCGCCACTGTTGGAGTCACTGGAATTCATGTGGAACATTGCCGAGCTGCCGGAGCCATTGTACTGGCTGTCGCAAAGAGCAACGGCCTTCCCGCTGACTTTGCCAATCTGGAAGTGGATGCGGTGAGTTCCCTCTTTGGTGCTGTTGTGGTTGAAGCCCAGGATGAAAACATCGACATTGAAGTTGGAGAACGTATAGGCTCCGACCTTGCCATTAAGAGTGATTCTCTTGGTGTCGCCTACGGCCCAGTAGTTGGCGCCCTTATCGGCATCCGCCACCTTCTTGATGACCTTCCACTCGTTTTTGTCGAGCACCGGATTCACATAGTCCAGCGTCAGAGTATAGTCCTTATACTCCGTAGCGTTGATTACCTCCGAAGTGCTGTCATCACCCTTGGTGGCGGTGATCGTCCAGCTTCCAAGCGTGGGCGGGTAGAGGGTGACGGAGCCGGTCTCATCGGAGCCAGTGATGGTGGCAGTCAGCGTGGCGTCGCCGCAAGAGGCAGTGATGGCGCTGCCGATGGGTGCCGTCAGCACCAGACGGCAGAAATGCACGGTGGCTGTGTAGGTGCTGCCGCTCTCCGTAACGTCAACGGTGGCAGTGTCGCTCTTGGCGTCGCCCTTGCTGGCGCTCACGGTGTAGGTGCCGGAGCGCTTGAGCTTGACCTGTACTGTACCGGTGTCGTCTGCCGTGGCGGTGTATGCCTTGCCGGTGGGCAGGGCGGCTGTGACGGTCGCCCCGGGTGCGGCCGTGACGGTCAGAGTTGCCGCAAAGTACGGCAGGGTCAGCGTGTACTTGCCGCCCACGGTCTCCACGTCGATGGTGTCATCCGTGGTCAGACCGGCCAGCTTGGCCGTGACCGTCCAAAGGCCCATGCGGGGCAGAGCCACGGTGTAGCTGCCGCCGCTGTCTGCCGTGCCGGTGATGGTGCTCTTGCCGTCGGTCAGGGTCAGGGCGCTGCCAGCCGTGGTGGTGACAGTCAGCTTGGGCAGCGTGTTCCCCAGCACAGCGTCCAGCGCGTCCTGAAGGTTTGTCGCGCCGGTGCCTGCTGTATCCTCAAAGGTGATATTTTTCGCCGTCAGGCCGTCTTTGAGGTTGTCCATCTTGCCTACCATCTCTTTGATGGCGGCCTGCACGCTGTCAGCTTCAAGACCGGCGGCAGGGCCGTCAAAAGAGATATTCGCGGCGGTGATGGAGGCGAAAAGCTCCTTGTGTGCCTCCGGGTTTTTGTCGTGCTCGGCAAGCAGCTTTCCGACCCACGCTTCTGTAGCAATGGCCGCCGGGTCTGCCGTCACGGTGACCTGCGCCGTGCCGGAGATGACGACCATGCCGTAAAATTCGAGCAGCAGATTACTCATCGCGGCTTCCGGGACAATCTCGAAGCCGTGGTCGTCCTGAAAGATGCAGACCAGAGCGTCGCTGCTGCTGTCATCCAGCTTGGCGTAGATGCCGATCTGATGCAGGGTATAGCCCTGTTCCAGCCCCTTGTTGCTGATCTGGACTTTGAGCCGATAGACCGTGTCGTCTCCCTCTTTGTCCACTGCGCTGTCTGCAAGGATAAGCGTCTGGCGCTGGTCGGTCACTGCCGTGGCTTTGGGCAGGTCGTCGGCGGCCACGGTGCCAGCGCCGCCAACTGCCCGAGTAAACGTCATGCGCTTACCGGCCATAGCCTCGGTCAGCATAGCCACACCAAGCTGTGTGTATGCGGATGTGTTCCAACTCATTTTTAGTCCTCCAATCTCAGTGTTGCTCCGGTTTGCGCGTATACGCCCGCTGCGGCCGCACCGGCAAAGGCCGCCACCCTGCCGCTCTGCGGCGGTATCTTTCCCCGCACCCGGGCGCTCATGGTGCAGTACATCCCGCACGGAGCACCGGCAATATAAGCAGAAGTCAAATTTCTTGACGATATTTCATAAATAATCCTGTCCAGATGTGACCGCAAATTCTTGTAGCAGATGATTTTTCTGCAAATCTGTTCGTGTTTGGCAGTGTCGATATAATCCACCGGTATTCTGAGCCGGAAATGGTAAGGTGAACCGTCGTAATCAAACCATTCCTCGATGACCGGATTCGGATAAAGTGCCGCTATTGCGGCTTCCACTGCCGCTTTTGTTCCACGATGCCTATGCACATACCAACTGCCCTTGATTGTTTTGCGCTTTTCTTCAAGGGTATAAGATTTGTCATACCAATCTACAGCAAAGTCTTTTGCCAAAATATCCAGCAGGTCTTCCGGCAGTTCATCGATGCGAGTATAGATTTGGCCGAGGGTGATTTCATCAAGCCTCATTTCCAGCACGTTGGCGATGGAATGAGCCAGAGCGACCATTTTCGGATCTTTCTGGAGCGCAAGCGGGAAGGAATCCATCATCCGCTCGGCGGTCAGGCCGTTATTCATCCTCGTACCCTCCGCTCTGCACGGTGACTGTACCCACCTTGGCTACCTGCGGCACCTTGTCCGAGGTGAGGTCAACGGACGGTTTTCCGTCTTCCAGCGGAGTGAATGCCGGCTGTTTAAGGTCAACACGTTTGATGCCGACTTCCAGCAGCAGATACCGCAGCTTGTCGGGGTTGATGTCCCGGCCCATCTTGCCGGACTGCCATTTGATGTACTGCTGCACGGCCTCATTTACTCGTGTCTGTGCGTCAGTAGCGGAAATGTCGCCATCGCGGGTCAGATAGTAGGTCAGGTCGATGTTGTAGGTCACAACATCGGGGTCACCAGATATGACACGGTCGGTCAGAGGCCGTACCTCATCGGCAGAGCAAACCTCCACCATCGCTTTCTTGGTTTCGTCCGGGGCAATGCTGCCATCATCCATGACGGCGTACAGGCAGACAGTGCCGGGGCTTGGGTTGTTCGCCACCACATCGGCGATTTTAGTGGACACGCTCTTGGCGAAATACTTGTAGCTGCCAACAGGCCCTGCGCTGGACCACGCCGCCTGACTATCAAGCAGCAGTTGGTAGAACTCGTCATCGTCCGGGGCATCGCTGCCGTTGGCGCTGGCCGTGACGTTGGAGCAGCCAGAATAATAGTCGTACACATCAACAATGGTGTTAATGTCGCCGACCGCAAAGTCGTTTCCGACAGTGCCGGAGGTCTGGCATACCACCGTAACGTCCGTATAGGTCGAACCGATAGGCACATATTCATCTGCCGTGGTTGCCCAATACAGCGAGGCGTTTGCGTCCGTGACGCGAGTGCCGGACGGGATGAGGATTGCACTCTGCCGCGCCTCGCTGATGTTGAAACGCATGGTGCAGGTTGCTGCGGTAGGCTGCGGGCGCTGCTGCAAGTAGAACAGCTCCGCCAGCGCATCCAGATTCTCGCCCTCTGCCCGGCTGGGCAGATTCTGGTTGTCAGCGTGGTTGTTGAGGGCACGCTCGTAGATTATCGCGTCCTCAATCCACGAGATGAACAGCCGTTCCGGGCTGCCGGGGCGCACGGATGTGCCAAAAAACTGCTCATACCCCGCACAGAGCAGCGCATCCAGCTTGTCAACGTCGGTGCTGATGAACTGGTGGTCTGCGGTACTACGCATTGATGCTCACCTCCACAACGGGAAGCATCGTTCCGGGGTTGTCCTTGGAGGATTTGAACGTAGTCCCCATATAGGTGGCTCTCGGTTCAAACCGTTCGATGGCTTCCTTGATGGCGGCGCAGAGCATAGGCTGCGCCACGTTTTCCGGCCGGTCGAGAATGTTCGCAATATCAATGCCAAATTCCCGATAGCAAGGCACCGTGCCTTTCGGTGTGGACAGGATGACGGCGATGTTCTGCAAAACGCTGGTCACGGTATCCTGTTCTCCAAGGGAAATGGTGGTCAGGTCGTTTGCCGATACCAAGTAGTTGCTCACAAAAATCACCTCATTCTCTCTGGTATTCCAACAAAGAGACGCTTGCGGTAATCCATGTCGGCGTACCGAAAGCGTTTGTGTGCAGGGTCTTAAATTTTGCAGATTTGATAACCCACCGATAGCTGCCGTAGACCACATTGCCGAGAACGAACGGCAGCGTAGTCCCGTTGAGGATACATTCTTTCAGCCGTTCCCGCTCCTTGGTGGGATTTACGCCGAGGTATGCGGCCAACTCAATGTCAAACGTGATGGTTTGAGCATCGGTGCCTGTCAACTCGGTCAGGGCCGAGCCTCTGGCGCGCTGGTGGGTCGTGTATCTGGCCGACACATTCTGCACCATGTTCTTGATGGTCTCAACATGACTATCAAACACGGAAAAGCTGATGTCTCCGAGGCAACCAACGATCACGGATAAATCCCTCCCAGAACAAAACCATCAGCATTGAAGCACGGGAGGTACAGGCAGACCACCGTATCATCAACGGCCGGCAACCACCACACCACATGAGACTTGTGCTGATGGTCGGTGGAGTTGTCCGCTCCGATAACCTTTTCCTCTTCATCCCAAATCTGGCGGGAGCCATCCATGGTCTTTTTGATTTCAAGGTTGTAGGGGCTGGGGTGGATATACTGGTGATTATGCTCACCGGCTGACTCCGTATAGACAATGGCTTTGTAGTGCTGCATCACCGGGAGCCAGCCGGATGTGATGCCGGTGTCCTCAAACTTACAACGGACAAGGCGCTTTTCTTTGTTCACATCGGTGACTTTACCGAGGCGAACATCAACAGCAGTGTTCATCAGTACCCTCCTAAAACATGACGGCCGGAAACCTGCGTGGTGTACCCGCCAGAGCCAGTCACGGTATGTTTGGCCTGCTTCACGATGTACTTTCCATCCCACGGCCCGAAGTCCTTAGCCTCAAACGTCAGACCGGCCACCTTGCCCGGATCACCGGAATAGGTAAAGCCCACCTGACGCTCAAACTTGTTGTGCAGTCGGAGCTTTTTGGCAGCCAGTTCTTTGGCCTCGGCCTTGCTCGTGACCGGGGCATAAACTTCCAGCTGCTGGTTGGTTTTGCTCTTGGCATCGTAGTCCTTGACGTAGGCGATACCCTCAAGGGGCTTGCCGTTCGGCCCAACATAGGACACCCGGCAGGACGCATACTGCGTTCCGGCCTGGCCGAGCGTGTGGCTCCACTTGATATAGCTATTGTCGTCCTTGGTGACAGTCCATGCAGAATCTTTTCCCTCGTATTCCTTCTGGTCGAAGATGACGATTTTGCCGTCTGTACATTTCAGCGACAGGCCGGCATCATGGCACAGCTGCGACAGGAAGTCGATGTCAGAGCAGCGGTACTGCTCCACACGCTTATACTCCGGGTCTTGCTTTGCAAGAAACTGGGATTGCATACCGTTCTTCTTCGCCATTTCATTGGCGATGCCGGATAACTTGTACTTTTCCCAACCCTTGCTCTGCTTGGTCTGCCGGATCTGGCTGGTATAGGGCAGCCCCGTGGCCTTTATGGTGATGATGTCGGGCGGGCCGGATGCGTTTATGCTGTCCAACTCAAACTCCCCGCAGTCCAGCGCCTCATCCTTCCCGTCAGAGTGCCAGTTACAAGCCGTGATGGTAGCCCGGATTTTCAGGCCGCCTTCACCGCTGCCGGAAGAACTGCCGCCAGATTTACCGGAGATCTCGCTGGCATCGACCCAGCCATAGACCCGGGACGTTCCGTCCGTGTGAATAACATGGTACGGGTGCAGCGCACCCTGTTTGATGATGGTAATCTTGGCCGGGCCAGCCTTTGGTGTTCCGTTTGCCTTTTTGTCGGTAGATGCCTTGTAGTGCGGACCACCGAGAAACTGCACCACGTCACCAACCTTGTAGCCATCAGAAGATGCGGCCGACACATCGCCGTCCAGCATCTTCTGGAGCCAGTCGGTTATCCAAACGCCCTCCCGGTCTTGGAGTTTGATCTGCAGGTCGTCACTGGCATCTTCCTCATTATCGGTAAATGTCAGCGACAGCAGGTAGGGCTTGATGCTGCTGGTGATGTCCACACCGTCAAACTCCACCGTACACTCGGCATGGCGGGCGGTATTTTCGTCGCTCATGTGACCACCTTCTTCCACGGGGGCAAGGTGGAGCTGGTTTGTGTCTCGGTATTCGGGAGCGTCAGAACGATTCCGGCAGGGAACACAAAATAGCCCAAGTGCTGCGGATTAGCAGCCATCAGGTTGGGAGCATAGGCGCAACTGCCGAGCTGCTTATAGGCCACGCTGTCCCAGCGGTCGCCTTGCACAGTCGTATAGGTTTTACTCATGCATACCTCCCTCTGAAATCATCGTCCTCTGCATCTTTCACGATTTCGAGGACAAGTTCTCTCAGGCTGTCATTCTGGGCATTCAGGACGTTTTGCAGCTCGGCAGTATCAGATATACCTGAGATATGGTAAACCGGCGAGAGCGATATAGGAACCGTTCTGCGTGCTGTGGAGGAGCCGCTGCTCTCTGGCAGCTCAGCGCTCATGGGGGTAACGCTTGCGCTCTCCATCTCCCGTCTGGTTTCCGAGGCCGTCAGAACAGATTCCCCGCCGTTGAAGTAGACCAGCTCCGGGCCATGCTCACCAACGAGGGCAAAGCCGGGGGCCGCATCTTCCGTACCAACAGCATATCCGGGGATTCCGTGGTTGACATTGTAGCGCTCGTTGGAGCCTGCCAGCGCAGTAGAGGCCGCCGAGGCGATTTTGGCATAGGCTTCCTGCACACGGGGCATCATGCTGGATGCGCCATCGATGAAGCCCTGAATCGTCGCCTTGGCGCTTTCCGTGGCCTCGTCGCTCATGTCCATTTCCGATACGGTATCGGCTACGGTCTGGGCGATTTCGTCCATAGAATTGCTCATGCCGGTCTTGAGGTCGGCGATAGATTCGCTGGTGGTATCCTGCGCTTCTTTCAGCGCAGCGTAGTTCTCAACCATTTTGGCGAGGTCAGCGTCCGAGGCCGAGGCCATACCGGCAATCGCATTGACGGATTCCTTGCTGCCATCCGCAAAACTGGCGATAACGTCACTCAGACCGTCGATGTCGGCTGCCCGTTCATTCAGCTTTTCGAGGTTTTGGTTGTAGTTATCCCAGTAGGTGATCTGGCTTTGCAGTGCATTGTTGATGGATGCAGCGGAGGTCGAAACGACCTTTTCCGCAGAATCCCACAACGCATACTGGCCGCTGATGCTGCCGTAGGCTTCATCATAGGCATCCTTGTAGGCTGCAATGATGTCCTGAATCCGAAGCTCTGCATCAGAGATGGCATTCGCCACATTCTGCTGCTGCGCTGCAACATCGTCTGCGCTGTCGGCGGCGGACTGCTGCGAAGCGTTCAGGGCATCGACTGCGGCGCTGGCCTCCTGATACTCGGACTCGGCGGCATTGATGGCCTCCTGATCCCGCTCTACGGCGGCGGTGTAGTTTTCGACCTCTCGCCGGGCGGTGATAAGGTCGTCCGAGTATCCCATGTACTCGGTGCGCAGCTGCTGCACATCCTCGCTCATGGTGCGCCACGGCAGATCTTCCACCGTGCCGTAGGTGAGCTTGAACTGTTCATCCGTCAGGCCGAGAGTGGCCAGCAGCTTATCATAGGCAGCGGACATGCCGGCATTGGATTTTTCAACCTTTGCCTGTGCGGTCGCCAGCTTGGTTTCGTTCTCGGCGCTCTCAACCAGCACATTGTTGTACTGCTCGTATAAGCCGTTCAGGTATTCCTGTCGGGCTTGCGCCTTTGCATCGGCCACATAAGCGTCTGTATGCTGGCGCAGGGCTTCAGTGCCGCCCTTGATGGAATCCGTTTCAAGGTCAATGTCGTCAGCCAGACTGGGCACCAGAGCGGACAGGCGAGCAAGGGTATCGTGATACTCGGCGTTCCCAGCCGTGTTGCCGTTTGTGGCGGCTTCGATGGCCTCCAACTTGCTGATGTACTGGTCTGCAACACTGGCGGTAGCTTCCATGTTGGAGAGCGTGGCATCGTAGTTGTTGCCGGCTTCCTCCATGCTGTCGCCCATCTCTCGCGCCGCGCTGGTCAATTCCTTAACAGACGGAACGGCATCTTCAGACGATGTGGCGAGTGCGGTAACGAGAGTGACCGTTCCGGCAATTGCCACAGATGCAAGCGTCAGCGGTCCAGCAAGGCCAGCCAGCGAGCCGGTGAACAACGTTGCCGCTACATGAGCCAGCTTGATGCCGGCAGAAACAGCGGTCAGCGTTCCAATCAGGCCGCCCAGCGTGACCGTTCCGGCGGCAATGCCCTTGACCACGCCGGGGTTTTCCTCGACAAAGCCCTGCATCCAGCCCAGAACCTGCGCGCCAACATCGTACAGGCCGGACATGGTGGGAGTCAAATCCTCGCCGATGGCGATTTTCAGGCCGTCAGAGGCAGACTGCATCAGAACCAGCCTGCCGTTCATGTTGTCGAGCATGGTGCCCGCCATCTTGTCGGCAGACCCGGCGCAGTTGTTCAGGGCTTCGGTGTAGTCGGAGAACGACTGCCCGCCCTCGGCGGCAGCCTCACTGCACCCGGCCATGATGGTTTGCAACTTGGAATACTGGTTTGTGCCAGCAATGGTCTTGGCAAGGTTGGCCTGCTCTTGGTCGGTCAGGTCGCCCCAGACCCCGGTAGTCCCGGTAAGGATACTGGTCAGGGACTGCATATTGCCCTGTGCATCGTAGATATGTATGCCGTACTTCTTCAGTTCATCGGCGCAGCCCTTGGTGTTGGTGGCAAGGCGGGTCATAATTGCATTCAGGGCCGTGCCAGCCTCGCCGCCCTTAACACCGGCATTGGCCATGGTAGCCAGAACTGCGGTGGTTTCCTCGACAGAGTAGCCGAGGGAGGTGGCGGTGGATGCACACGCCTTGTATGCCTCGCCCAGCTGGATCACATCCGTGTTGGAGTGAGCCATGGCGTAGGCCATCACATCGACAAAGTGCGTAGTGTCAGAGGCTTTCAGACCAAAGGCGGTCAGATAGTCGGTGACAATATCGGATGCCTGCGCCAGATCCATGTTGGCGGCAGCAGCCAGATTCAGCACCGGGCTGATGCCCTCCAGCATAGACTGGGTGTCCCAGCCTGCCAAAGCCATGTAGGACAGAGCATCAGCCGATTCGCCAGCGGTGAATTTCGTGGTTGCGCCCATTTCCTTGGCCTTGTCGGACAGAGCCGTCAGCTCCTCACCGGTAGCACCGGAGAGGGCCTCGACATTGCTCATGGATGCTTCAAAATCACCTGCGGTGTTGATGCAGTCCATGTAGGCATCCCGGATTTCTCCGAGGGCCTTTGAAATGCCGACCGTGGCCAGCGTGGCCTCGACCGTCTCAAGCGCCTCGACCGATTTTTCACCGAATCCCTTTGCGCCCTCACCGGCCTCGTCCATCGTTTTCTTGAGGTCAACCTGCTTATCCTTGAGCTTATCGACCTCAGTTTCCAGCCGGACGCTTTCCGCCGTCAGCTGCGTGGTATCCACGCCAGCTTCGTGCAGAGCATTCCCGGTGGCAGCCAAACGCTGCTCATAAGTGTTCAGGGAGGCCGTGGTCTTGTCGATCTGCGCCTGTTTGGAAAGCAGCTTGTTTTCCAGCGCGGAGGAGTAGCCCTCGGTTTCCTGAATCTCTTTCTGGATGTTGTCGTACTGCTGCTGCAAAACAGAAAGCCGCTGACGGGTTGTGTCAACGGCCTGTTGCTGCTTCTGGTACGCCGAAATGTCGGATTGTACTTTGTTCAACAGCTGAATCTTCCCCTGCGTTTCCACAAGGGCAGACTGAGCAGCCTTGAATGTACTGGAAAAGCTGCTGTTCTGTTTGGCGGACAGGTTGAACAGCAGCTCCCACTCTTTACGAGCCACTACTTGCCGTCCTTTCTCGCTCTCTGGCGCTCGGCAATGAGATCATTGCTGCTGCGGATCCATTGCCGGAACTGATACAGGGGCATTTCCAGCCAGTAGGGCGCAGGCGTACAGTTGACATGTGCCATTGCAAGCACCTGTCGCCGCAGCCACACGCCGCCATCACCGGTTACAAGTCCGACCTCAGCAAAAAATTTCTCGCTTTGGTGCGGATGGTGTTGTAGTCCCGGATGCTCATAGCACCAATGACATCAACACCGATAGGCTCGGTACACGCCCGGCAGGCCATGCGGATAAGGTAGCCCGCACTCATCGAGGGGATGATAACCGGCTGATTCAGAGCCGTAAGCTCGGCCTCGATGGCGAGGGAGTCATTGCCGGTCAGCTTGCCCCAGTCGAACGTGAGGGATTCGTAGTGCTTGCCCTCGTAGTCAAGGGGCTTCTGGAGCTTGTGGGTGTAGGTGTACGGGTCAGCAGCGGCAGCAGCCTTTGCGGCGGCAGCCTGAGCTGCATCAAATTCTTTCGGGTCAATGACGGCGTTCATGCTGGATAGCTCCTTTCACGCTCAAAAAATAGGCCGGGACTGCAAAATGCAGCTCCGGCGGAACGGTATATGCGAATTACTTGCCCAGGGCCGCACGGACATCGGCCAGATAATCCACACCGTTGATGTAGCAGATGAAGTTGAGGGGGTCCAGTTCACGCACCTTCTTACCGTTGATGTACGTTACCCAGTAGCGGACAGCGTACTCACCGGAGCCAGAGGTGGGCGTTGCGGGGGCAATGGCGCCGCCCTTGGTCGATTTGGGCACGACCACGAAAATATGCTTTTCCTTCCGTGCCTCGACCGTGCCCGCAACAGGATCCTCATACTGGTTTGCCACACGCAGGTCAATGCTGTGACGGCGCAGCTCCGACAACTGGACGGACTGCGGCGTGGTGGTGCGGAATTCCAGACCAAGGGTCATAGCCTCCAAATGGCCCAGAATGACCGCTTCGACGTTACCACCGACACCAGCGCCCGAAATGCTCTGCGTCAGAAAGGTAACATCAGGCAGGGTAACTTTCGACATACCCAGATACTCCACGCTGTCCTCATAGACCGCGAAGTTGATAACGCTCTGATCGATTGCCATTGTAGTGCCTCCTTTTTAGGACTGGAGTGCGCTGGTCACATAGTCAGCGTCATATTCCAGCACAAAATCAATTTCCTGCGCCGGAGAGGGCGGGGTCATGTAGACGTGCAGATTGATTTTGCCCGCCATCAGGCTGGTCAGCGGGTTCTCGTTTTCCAGCATTTCCACACGGGCACCCAGCAGATAGCCTGCGCCCACCAGACCGTTCAGCCAGATGTTGGCGCTATCCAGAATGGTGTCGATGAGACGACGGTTCATCGGCTTGTCGAGCTTGCTCCAGAACGTCTTGATGAGGGTGTTGGAGACGTAGTCGAACATACGGCTGAGCGGGATGAAGTAGTCCTTCACATCCGTGGACTTGGGGTAGCAGCCAGTGTGGTTGCCCCATGCGGTCCAGCTGCCCATGAAGTTCAGGAACGTGCAGATGCCAGCAGCATCGACCACGTTTGCCTGATTGTAGGTCAGGTTGATGGCTGTACCGTCATCGTCGCACAGACCGTTGATGTGGACGGTCTTGTTGGAAGGGCTCTCGTAAGGGATGCCGCCATTGTTGGTGTCGGTCTCCGCGAGGCAGCCCGCCATGACGGTAGAGCCGTGGAACTTCAGATCGCCCAGAGTGCCGTTAGGCCAGCACAGAATGGACTTCTGGTCGTAAGTACCAGTGTTCTTAGCACTCACTGCGGCAGTATAGGTCTTTGCAGAAATGTCCACCAGAGCCTTGCCAGAGAACATACCGTTGATGGAGCCCGCCTTTGCAGCCAGCGCAGCAGCAACGGTAGCCTCCTTGGAGAAGCCGGGTGCCATAATCAGGTCAGGCACAATGCCGAACATAGTCAGGCAAGCCTCGACCTGCTCCACGGCAGCTGCCACAGCCTCGGCCTCAGCGTTTTCCGCGAGCGGCAGGAAAATGACCGGCTGGCAAGCGCACAGCTTGAAGTGATAGTACATCACCTCGCAAACAGTGAACTTTGCCCAGTCGTTGTCATAACCCAACTGTTCCTCTGCTTCGGTGTAGCTGGTGCACAGCACAGGGGTGCCAGCGGTTGCAGCGGTGCCAGTTGCCTTGGACAGCGGTGCCGTACCGATGACAAAGGGGATGCCGCAGGTTGCGGCGTTCGGGGTCGCCACGGCGGTGTCGGCGCGGCTGACGTTAATACCATGATCTGCCATAGTATGTAATCCTCCTTACTTGGATTTGGCGAGCATCCGGGCATACGCAAGGATAGCCTCGCCGCGTGCTTTTGCCTTTTCAGGCGTAGTGTTCAGTTCGGCCACATCGATGATGAAGTCGGCCACGCCGGGATATTTCTCGGTGGCGATTTTCACATCGTCACGATTCACCGCCTCCGCAGCAGCGCAGGGGTAAATCGTATTTTTCTGGATATAGCCCAGAATGGACGGACCGACGTAAATGGAAACGCCGGGCTTGCTCTGCGCAGGCTCGGCGTTCACGGTAGTTTCGGCGGGCTGTTCCGCCGCGGTCTTTTTTACCGCCATAATTTAATGTCCTCCGTTTGCTGCACGGTCGGCAGCTTCCAGTAGGTAATCATCTCTCCGGCGTAATACGGTTTGGTTTCCTCGTCGTAAGGAACACTTTCCAGCTTATGACCGGGAGACAGGTCAAGCGCAAACTGATACCGATGCTTTCCATCGGTGCCAGTGCCGCCTACCTTGCGGACTTTCAGCAGCTCCACCCGGAAACGCTCCATCATGTTCAGGAGCGCAAGGTCGCCCTCCTGTTCATCCGGGTTGTAGCAGCAAAAGATAGAGCGCACAGAAACCACCGTGCGCTCCTCGTTGCCAGGCTGCTGCTCCGTTTCCAGCGGGATGACCCGATGGATGATGTACGGGGCTTTTTTCTTGGCCGAACGGCTGTCGGGCAGCCGCATCAGATAGACTTCCGGGGCGCGGTAGGACTGTTCGGTATCGCCCTGCTGCATAGCCACCGGGAGAATCATGTCGGTCATGATTTTTTTCGTAAACGCTTTCAGCTGCTCAAGCAAAACAACACTGGTCATATCAGACACCCCATCCGTTCAAAATTCGCGTAATTTCATGCTCAATGCGTTTTTCGTACACCTCCGCCATCTTGTCCTCGACCTGATCTGAAACGCTTTCGTTGGTTCCAATCATCTGCGGCGTTGATGGACCATACAGTTCTTTCACAGGGAAGCGGCTGGTGCCGATTCTCTCATAAACACCGATATGGCTTCCCATCTTTGCGCTAAATGCGTGGTCGAGGGCTTTTTTGGTACTCGTTTTCATAACGCGGGTAACGACACGGCCGGAACGGTCTATGCTCGTATCAAAACGCATCAGCGGAATAACAGAGCCACGGTAGCCAAAACTTACCGTGATTTCGCCATCTGACGAACGGTTGAAATGGTTGACATTCTTTGTGCGGTTGACAAACTCGCTCGCACTAAGCGCATACTGCTCCGTTACGGCTTTCTTGGCCTCCGTTTTTCCTGCATTTGCAGCTCTTGCAAGCGCAGAACCAACAGCCTGTTGCCAGCCGCCTTTGATGCCAGACAGCAGTGCAGACACTCGGTCAATATCCGATTCAACAGTCACTGCAAGAGCGGCCGCCGGGCGTTCTTTGACGTTAAGAGGCTCGTAGGAGATATATTCTTGCCAGCTCATTCGTCAATCGCCTCCAGTTCCACCCGCAGCATCCCCATCTCGCAGACAGAGGATGCTACATAGTAGTTTCGGACGAACCCGTCCTCGTCAATGCCCAGCTTGCAGTCCTTCTCCGGCTGCTTTCCGCCGAGGGCTGCAATATCGCAGTGCATCACCCGGCTGACCCGGTACAGACCCTGTGCATGGTCGCTGATGGTCTGGCGCACACGTTCCTTTTCAGAAAGCCCAGTCAGAACCAGAGGAACATCAGGGTATTCCTCTCCGTCATAGTAGACCGTATGTGTCTCGGCGAACTCGTCCAGATTCAGAAAGACGCTGTTCAGGTCTTCCTGCACAGCGTCCTTAAAGGCACTCACGCCGTGGGCATCGCCGCAGACAGCTCCGGGCCGCTGGCGCACTCATCGCCGGGAATTACTTCCTCGGCGCAGATGGCCTCGATGAGTGCATCTTTGGTTTTGAGCTGTTTCGTGTCGATGCCCATATCCGCCGCCAGCTTTTTCAGATTGGCAACGGTCATGCTGCGCAGCTGGTCGGGGGCAAGGGTGGCCGTCTCCGAGCCGCCCTGCGAGGCTTCCTCGTCAGGGGTGTCGTTACCTTCCGCAGTTGCCGGAACGTCTGCAGGGGCTGTTTCCGGGGCAGTGGGAGCAGAAAACACATATTTCGCCACACCCAGCCCGACAAGGCGGGCTGCTTCGGCATCGCTGACCTCGCACCGCTCGCCATGCGCAACAGTGTGAACGCCAGTCTTGGTGGGGCAGCCGTAGCCACCGCAAAGAATTTCAACAATCATCGGCGTACTCCTTTCAGGCCGGACTTAGCCGACCACGTTCTTGGCGCGAATCCAAGGAATGTAGTTCTTGGGTGCAGCCAGCGGGCGGGTCTTCAGGCTCATCTTACGCACATCGTTCTCCTGATCGATGCTGAACTTAGGAACGCGGCGGGCAGCGATGGTCGACTGGATGGTATCGCCATAGTTGATCTGAGTGATGGCGCCATACATCAGATGACCGCAGCCAGGAGCCGTAATCAGGGCATCAGTCTTCGGGAAGTAACGCTGCTCTGCGTTGGCGGTGTCAACGTAGGTTTCATCCACGGAAATGAGGTTCAGCTTATAGCCGCGGAAGTTGAGGGTGCCGCCGTAGGTAACGCCATCGTATGCGCTCAGTTCCTGCTCGATTTTGCCAACGATGATGCCGGAGTTCTTGTCCAGCAGGCGCTGAACCTTTTCCATGTTCAGGACGGCATCGTAAACATCGGCACCCAGCAGCATGTCAACGGCGCGCAGACCGCGCTTGGACAGCAGACGGCACATGGCAGGAACATCGCCGAAGAAGTCGCCGGTATCCTCAGACCACTTATGTGCCACAGTGTACAGGTGGTCGTTCTCGTGACCGGGGTTGTAGAACTTCACGACCTTGGCCTCGCCCTTGGTCTGGTTGTCGATCATCTCCTGCATGGTGCAGCCGTTCTCCAGCATGGTCTGTGCGCACATCCACTCCTCGGTGCGGATGATGCGGTTGTCCATGTCCACGAGGTCGTTCTGAACCAGCCTTGCGGCACGCTGGGCGGGAGTGCTGTTGGCATAGATAGCCTCGCCGAAGCCGCGCTTGGTCAGGTCATCGACGGACAGTTCGCGGCTCACACCGATGGCAGCGGGCTCGAACTCGTGGATCTCGTAGCCCACGCGCTCCATCGGGATTGCACCGACACGAGGGCCAACGAATGCAGCCATCTTGCGGTCACCGTCCATGTACTCGGTCAGAACCTTGTCGGAGTTGAAGATATCGCCGTCGTCGGTGCCGAAGTAGCGGTCACGGAAGAAGGTCTGTCTGGGAACAGCACGCCGTTCCACGGCCATCAGGGTATAGGTATCGAAGAAATTCAGTTCAGCAGGCATTGTTGTATCCTCCTCACAGTGCAGGTGCAGCAGCCTTGAAGAAAATGCCGCCGTTACGCAGGGCATCCTTCTCAGCCTCGGTGATAGTATGGTCATTGATGGTGACACACTTGTTCAGGTTGAAGCAGCCGGCCAGATAGACGGGAACGGTCACATCATCAGTGGTGCCAACCTCAACATCATCGCACAGGATGGCGTATGCAGTCAGGGTCTCCGTATCACCGCTGGCAGCGGTGCCCAGCGCCACCAGCTTGTTATCGCCTGCGGTACCGCCGGACTTAGCCAGAACGGTGCCGCGCTTGATGGTATCGGCCTTGGACAGCTTGCGGATGGTGCCGCCGCTGACAACCAGCTTGGGGTTGATGTCGGCAATCAGGCCGTCATACGCCATGGTGCCGAGAGATTTGCTCAGTTCGCTCATAGTTGTGTTCCTCCTTACTTTTTGTCTTCGCCCAGCAGTTCGGCAACTGCTGCCTCGGCGGCAGCAATGCGCTCGGACTGCGTCTTAGGCACATTGCCCTTGGCCTCGGGCAGGGATTCCGGGTCACCGGATGCAGATGCGCCCGGTACGGCCTCCACGCCCTGTGCGCCGGACGTTTCGTTGTCGCTCTGCAGATTGGTCAGGAACGTACGACCCTGCGCTGCGGCGGCCTTTGCTGCCCGGAATGCCAGCTCACGTGCATCGCAGGCGGTATCGCCGTACTTCGCCTCCCGAACCAGAGTCGGGTCGAACAGGTTTGCAACCTCGTCAATCTCGGACAGGCGGCGACGCTCGTTCTGGGATGCCTGCTCGGATGCAGCCTGTTCAAGCTGGCGGCACAGCTCCGGGTTTTCGTTGCAGAGCTCATCGATGGTATTTGCCATAGTGGTATGTCCTCCTTCGTTGGACTGGGCGGCGGGTGCCGCCGGTGTATTTGCAGCAGCGGCCGGAGCGGTCGCTTTAGCCAGAGGGATACTGTCGGGCAGCTTTACGCCCGGCAAGCGCAGGGCGTGGCCCTTTGCGAAAATGGTGTGACGGTCTGCGCTTGCGGAAATCGCCACAGGCTCGGCATCATCCAGCAATTCGTTGGCAAAGCCCTTTTCTACGGCTTCTTCGCCCGTCATGTAGGTGGTGTCGGCCATCATGTGCAGCAGCACGGTTTCGGACATCCCGGTCTTGCGCTTGTAGATGCTGACCTGAGATTTGTCCCACGCATCGTTGGCATCGGCGGCCTTGCGGAGATCGTCTGCGTTGTACGAGCCCCAGATTTGCATCCAGCACTTGTGAATCATCACGAGGCTGGACGGGTTCACCTTGACAGTATCGCAAGCACACATGATAAGGCTGCCGCCGCTCATTGCCACGCCATCCACGATGCAGACCAGATTCTTGCCTTTTGCGGCCAGCTCCCGGAGCCGATTGTGAATCAGGATAGATACGCCAGCATCGCCGCCCAGACTATCCATGTGGATGGTAATCTGCGAACAGCCCTCAATCTGTGCCAAGTCGTTGAGAAACTCGCTCTCGATGATGTACTGGCCCGAAATTGGTTTGCCCGTCCACCAGTCGATGGGCTGTGTTTCCACGATTTGCCCGTACATGGTGATGTCGGCGTTCTGGCCGTCAGTGCTGGCCATTGCATAACAAGGCCGCAGGATGTTCACCTGAGATGCATTATTCGGTTTGGGCATTTTGCTTACCTCCCTGTGTCGTAATGCTGGCTGTTGTCTCGATTACGCCCTCGCTGCCAGCGGCTTTCAGCAGCTCGTTTTCACGAGCCAGCTGTTCAGCGTTTTCTTCCCAGTCGCCACCGCCCATCTCGCGGGTGACCTGCTCATGGGTGCGGAAACCGTGGTGAGTCTGGAGGATTGCTGCCTCGACCTCTTTCTGCGGGTCAAGACTACCCTGAACAGGGCCAATCCAGCGGGCACCGCACCACGCTGCACGGAGCAACGGGTCATCAAAAAAGCCCGGAGCGATTACTCGCCCACGGGCTACGGCCTCTGCCAGCCAGATTTCATACGCAGGCTGGCAGAAACTGTCCACCAACCATGTGCGGCGCATCTTGAACGCCTCCCACGCCTCCAGCAGGGCGGCGCGGCTTGCTGAATAGCTGGCGCTGAACTCTTTTAGCAGCAGTTCATACGGCATCTCAATGGCGCCGCCCATCAGCTTACACAGCGTTTTGACGAACGTATCAAAGCCCGCAGTCGGGAGATTCGGATTTCCAAACTTGACATCCTCGTCTTGGCCGAGGTGAAAAACCTGACCGGGTCCCATCTCATATTCGGAATCACTGTGGCTGACATTGCTGGCCTGTGGATTATCCACAGGAACACCGCCAAGGTCACCGCTTCCAGTTTCGCTGAATGGAATGCCGCTCTTGGACGTGTTGGTGACGATCCACGCCGTGAAGTAGCTCTGGACCAGTGCTGCAATCAGTTCCGATTCGGTGTATCTGCGCAGCTGGAGCAGCGGTTCGATGATGGGCGCAATGAGCGGAACACCACGGTACTGGTCCGGGCGTTCCGATTCCATGATGTGCAGGATCTGGGGTAGCCCGGTAGTTGCGCCGACGGCCTCTACCCGCTGCCATGTGGTCGTATCGCTCTTCCATTCGTGCGGGTAGGTGTTTCGCACCCAGTAGGCCACGATTGCACCGCTGCTGTCCACTTCCACGCCGTCATAGATTTTATTGCCGTTGCTGGGGCTCTTGCCCTCGGTGTAGCCCAGGCCGTCCAGCAGGCCGCCGCGCTTGTCCGGGGTGGACACTCGGTCGGCCTCCACCAGATGCAGCCGCAGGCCATAGGGATGCAGCTTGTCCGGGTTGCGGATTTTCACCACGGCGAACACATCGCCGCTCATGAGCCAGCTTTTCAAGGCCAGCTGCTGCAAGCCGTAGAAGTTGTTCAGCCCCATGGCATCGCAGCTGCGGCGGTTCTCTGCCCAAAGCCGGAACTCTGCCTCGGTCTTGGTCTGCCACTCTTTGGATGCCTCCGGGGAAAGTCCCAGCACATCCCTGTCAACAGTAGCTTTCAGGGTCAGGCCGGTGCCGACCACCTTTGTGCGGTTGGTGTTGATGGCGCTCGTGGCAATCGGTGCGCTCATGTAGAGCATCCGGCTGCGCTGCCGCAGGGTGTCGGCGTTATCGTGTATATCGCTGCTCGGCGAGTTGCTGTTGGGGAAGAATGCCCGTAGCGCGCGCCGCTTGTAGGATGCGCCCGCTTCGCTGTATCCGCTGGCTTGCGGTGCAGCAGTGACGCGGTATCTGACGCTCAAAAGTAATCGCCTCCGTAAATTTCAAACTAAGCGGGCTGGCTGGGGAAAGGAGTAAAAAAGCAGTCAGCCCGCGGCAAAAGCCCAGATGGGCTGTTACCCTAAAAAATCACCAATCGCGCGGAATAACACCGAATGCCTTGCGGGCACTCTGTCCATTCAGCAGAGCGGTCAGTTCATCGACTTTTTCCTCGGCCTCTTTGATCTCATCGCTGAGCTTGCCGAGGTCGAGGCGTGTAAGTTCCCGGTCATCAAGACGGTAGCTTTTCACGCCGCCGGAAAGCAGCTTGTTGTAGGCCAAATACAGGTTGTCAAGCCGCTGTGTGTGGAACTCCAGCCGCTTTTTGATGGTCACGGTATCCATACCTCACACCTCACCAGTCGTCTAAAAGTTTCTCCCGCTTCCTGCCGGTTGGCCGGGAGCGGGAGATGGGTTGTTGAATATTTACTGCTGCCGGGGTATCGACTACCTTGCCACGCTGCTGCTTTAGCCTGCGGTCAATGGCATCTAGGTCTTTTGGCACGACCTTGTAAGCTGCCAGAGCGTAGTTCCGACAGTCTAAAGGCTCGTTGCGCTCGTGGCCGGAGATTTTATCCCACTGCCATGGGTTTCGGTGCCCCTCTTTGTAAATCAAATGTTCGGACAACAAGCCGTTGAAATATCTCGGACCGTAGTCATCCCGGCGCGGGAAATGGCAATATCGAGCTCCCGGCTCCTGTACTTTCAAATCGTCCATGATGATTTGCTTTCCAGAGTCAACACCTATCTGGTATTGCCAGCACATCCCAACGTACTTGTTTTGAATCGTGATTTTCTGCTGCTTTGGCGGAGCCGTAAAAGGCTTATCTGGGCCCGGCATACCTTTGATGCAGAAAACCTTTTTGCCGATTCGGTCGTGGCAGCGCATACGCACATCCTGCGTAAAGTGTCCGCCTTCGTCTACGAACGAAATGGACACAGTCATCTTCAATCCATCAGAGAACTTTAGCTGCCTATCAAAAACCAGTTCATCCAGCTGCTGCCAAACTTCATCACTGTCCGGGCGGCCCATAACAATGCCTTTTTCGATACCCCATGTTTCCCCGAAGTGGCCGAAGCCCACGATCTCGTACTCCATGCGATCATCTTGGGTATCAATGCCAGCGGTCAAGAACAGCACGCCATCCGGCAGTTCCGCCGGGTATTCCTCCCTGCGGCCCAACATGGTGTCTTCATCCTGCACATCGCCGCGGTCTTCCCACAGCAGCCCAAGGCGGGTGTTGTAGACGACCTGCATCTTCTTGGTATCGCCCAAGGCGTTCAGGTATTTCAGCACGGTGTCTTTCCATGCAGCCCACTGCGAAACAAAGCTGTTCAGCCAGAAGCTGCGGATGCCGTTCTCGTAGGCTGCCGGGTTTTCGGCCTGCCAGTGAGCGGGTGCCCGCTTCATGGTCACCTCGTCCGAAATGCAGCTGCACTCCGGGCAGAGATACCACACGTCCTTGACCTTGTAGGTTTTCTCGCCGTGGGTCTCGATGGTGTCGTAATCGTACCGAATATCTTCCCAGCGCAGCTCGTGAAACCCCTTGCAGTGCGGACACTGGGATACCCAGCGCTCCATTGTTCCCTTGACGTAGGACTTGGCAATGGCACTGTGTCCCTTGATGGTGGGGGTACTGACCTCCACAGCCTTTGCATTATAAAACGTGGTCTGTCTGGCCATTGCCAGTTCCCAAGGGTCGCCCTCAGTGCCGGCGCTCGCAGCCCAGCGGTCACGTTCATCCCCCAGCACATAGCGGATGGGTTTCGATGCCAGAGCGTGCGCCTCGGTGGAGCCGCACATGGTCAGGATGCCGCCGGGGTAAGACTTCTGCAGAATGGTGTTGCCGCTGTCTCGGCTCTTGCTCTCTGCCACCTTTGCCCGCAGGGCAGGACAGTCTCGTATCATGGGAGCGATACGCAGCTTGCTGTACTCCTTGGCATCAGTCTGAACCGGGTGGATAAAAAGGATAGATCCGGGGTCAACGTCAATCGTTCTGCCGATGACATTGTTTTCAAATTCGCTCTTGCCGACCTGCGAGGAAGCAACGACAACAATGTGATGGACGCGAGGGTCAGAGTATGCGTCCATGATTTCCACCAGATAGGGCGTTCTGCTGTTGCGCCAGCGGCCTTGTTCGGCAGATGCTTCCGGGGACAGGACGCGGTTTTGTGTCGCCCACTCGCTGACCGTCACGTTGGGCGGCGGGCGAATAGCTGCTACCAGCTTCGACACCAGAGCATTCAGGCGGTCTACTGCGGCGTTGTCACTCATCCTCGTCACCGCCCAGTTTATCAGTCCACGACCGGCGTTCCCGGACGCGAGCCTCATACTTGGCCGGGTCATAGCGGAACAGAGCGATTTCCTCCGCAATCTGATTGACCTCGCCGCGCATATACTCTGCAACCTCAGCAGGGTCAGACAGAGCAGCGGCATTGATGGCCACCCGGCTGGGCAACGCCATCAGCGCGCCCCGGATGGTGTAGATAAGTTCGGCGGTCATAGCTGCCACATCCTCGCTGCGGTGCATCTGCCCGGACAATTCCTTGGCTTCTGCCTGTGCGATTTTGGCCTTGCTGGTCTTGAGCGTTGCCTCTGCCTTGGCCTTGACCCGCTCAATCTTCTTGGCCTCCTCAGCTTCTTCCTTGGTCAGCCCGCCACGAGAGATGCTGCCGATGTAGGCTTGCACGGCATCAGACAGCACGAATTTTCCACGGCTGACGGTGGTAAGCACGCCATCCTGTGTCAGCTGCTGCACTCTGCGGCCTGTGATTCCCAGTATCAGAGCCAGTTCGGTGGTGGTCACGTTTCTGTCAGCAAGTCTTTCTTTTGTAGGCATCCAGAAACCACCTCCTTTTCTGGTAAAACTATCTGGAAAATTCCTTGAAATTTGTTATACAAAGCGTAACGAAATGGCTGATTTTTCCCTTACTAACTAGCACGATTTCGGGGTCGACGAGCCCGCTCATGATAGGGTACCCCCGTCACAGTACCTTTTCAGCCCCGAACGGCTGCTCCTGCCCGCTGTCGGGCGGGTGGAACGCAGCGGCAACCATTGCAGGGTCATGCACGAAGGTGAACTTCATGTCCTGCACAGGTACATGTTTATCAACGTAGATGTCTATGACAGGCATTGTGATATGCTCCTCTCTCAGATGCTGCGGATGACCTTGGCCTTGGAGTATGCCGGATGGTCTTTGGTCATCATGTTCAGGAACTCGTCCTTGGTGAAGCCGGACAGACGGAAGATTTCTTCGGGCTTCATTCCCAGCTGCTTGCCGATTTCGTCCACGGTCTTGCCCTCGTCCATAAGCTTCTTCACGATGGCTTTCATGGGGTCGAGCAGGTGTGTGCCTCGGGCGCGGTTGTGGGTGATGGTGCCGTATACGTCGGCACTCTCGTCACCGTGATGGTCTACGACTACGACAGGCACCTTGCCGCCCAGCAGGGACAGCAGCGGTTCACGGCCTGATACTGTCCAGCGGTGGAAGCCGTCAATGATGGTTCCGTCCGGGCGTACCACGATGGGCAGCGTCCAGCCGTTGGTCAGGATGGACTGCACCAGCAGCTTCAGGTTCTCCTCGCTGACCTTGTTGGGGTTGTAGTCGTTGGCGTGGATGGTGTTACGGTCTACCCACTGGAGGGATGCCAGCGGTGCGAATACGTCAATGCTTTCCATGGTTCTGCTCCTCCTTGATGCGGGCGTTGTGGTCGTTGTAGATGGTGGTCCAGAGAATGCGCAGGATCCGCATCTTGGGATCTCCGTACAGCAGCCCCTCATACATGGTTTTGTAGTGTCTCTGTTCAGCGATGCCGTAGGTCTTTATGAACAGGCCTCGCCAGTGGTCGATGTGGGATAAGGTGTCCTTGGCGATGGTGTACCGCTCCGGGTGGAGGAACAGCAGGTCTTTGCAGAGGGCTTTATAATCCTTCTGTTCGGTATCTGCTTCCAGCTCACGCCGCTTGCGGGTGCTGCGCCGGAACATCTCGGAATCCCAGTAAAGCAGAACGAGGTAGGCGTTTGGCTCTCGCCGCTGGATACGCTCCCACAGGTCGTTGTCGGTTTCTGCAACCCACCGCAGGCCTTGTGTGCTGGTATCTCCAAAGAAAGCGCAAAGCCGGAGTGCATTTTTATGCACACCAGCTTCGTACAAACGCATATAGATTTCAGGGAATTCAAGGTTTCTCTCTTTGATGTACAGCCAAACATCGGAATCAGCCCAATCGTAGATGGGATAGAACTTGCCGCCTTTTGTGATACGCTCCATCTTGGTGTTGGCGATGCACTTAAAGCGGGTCAGACTTTCTGCCGTGCGCAGGCCGACCAGCTGAATGCCGTCGCGGAACGCCTTTTCGCAGAACGTCTGGTAGTTCATCTCTCCGGGGTGGTGCAGGTATGGGCTGTACCTGATGGCAAAATCAGGCGGGGTGCGCATCCACACATCTTCTTTGCCCGGCTCCCATGTTATCCACGATTCCGACGCAGAAAGGTGGTCTATCACGCATACCTGCTTGAACGGCAAGCAAAACCATAAGAATTTTGCGCCGACCGACAGGAAGTTACGCCGCCAGCGATGTGCTGCATCGACCATGGAGGGGTAAAGTCCTTCCTCGTCAATGAACGTCACCGTCAGCTGCTTGGGGTCGAGCTCGCCGGAGAGAATCATCTCATACACGAGATTGGCCATGCACAGGCTGTCCTTGCCAGAGGAAAACGACAGATAGATTTTGCAGCCGTTGGCGAACACGTTGCGGATACGGATTTTCGCCGCCTGCAGCACGTTCATGCTACTTTCCACTACTTTCACAGGCATATCAGTTCACCACACTTCGGGCAACGGATGTACCTGTGCTGCTCCGCGCCACTGTCCGCCTCTGGAGCAGCGGTTTGCGGTTCGGAAGGTGTAGACATCTCCAGCACTGGGGAAGGCTGCTGCGGGGCAGCGGAGACGGTAGGAGCAGGCTGTGGGGCGGGAGCCACCGGGTAGGTCGGTGTTTCGGCATACGGAACGTGTTCCTCTGCTTGATGGCGGTTGATGGGTGCAATCTCGTTTTTCGGAAAATCGCCATAGGAGCCGATTACCTCATCAGCTTCGTCCGTGGTGCTGTTCAGCATTTCCAACAGGTCTGCATCCCAGCCCGGAACGTCCACATCGCCGTCCAGTTCTTTGACCAGTTCTTCAATGGCATCCACATCGGTAAAGCCGAGTTCATAGACCTTGTTGTCGGCCATCATCAGCTTTTTCTTCTGCACATCGGTCAGCCCGACCATCACATAACAGTCGCAGGTTTCCCGACCCATGCGGAGCAGGGCTTCGTACAGACCGTTGCCGGCAATGATTTCGCCATCCTCGGCAACGACCAGCGGCTTCACCTGACCGAACATCTCAATGCTGCGGATGTACTCGGTGATTTGCTTGTCGGAGTGCCGGCGGATGTTGTGGGTAGGCTTATGCAGCTCTGCCAGCTTCTTTACCGTGATGTTCATCGTGCGGCCTCCTTCCTGTCAGAAACGAGGTCCAGGACGATGGAGAACAGGACGGCGGCTACGACAACGTAGATGCGGATCGTGCTCATCAGCTGCCAGATGCCCATAACGCCAAGCGGAATCAGGATCTGCCACGAGGCCACAGTGAGAACATCCAGTGAGAAACCAAACTTCTTGCCGAAAACCAGATATTCGCAGTAGAGATAGGTAGACAGCGAGGAAATGGCGATGACCGTAATCAAAATAGCTTTCATTACGTTCAGCACCGGGCTGAAGCGCACCCACGTGAGCAGCGCAGCCAGCACCATGTAGATGCCAAACATCACGCCCGCTAGTACGAAGGCCTTTTTCATGTTGCCGCGTTTGGTGCCGTCCGTATTTTCATCGTTGTACTCAAACAGCGAATAGTAATACGGACAAGCAAATGGGCCGGGCAGCAGAAGTAAGCCGTTGTACACGCCAGCCTTAATATCAGCGGCGTTTACACCGGGGTCGATGCCGGCGAACGTGCCGCCAGTGTACACCAGAGCAGCAGCCACTACTACGGCCAGCAGACCATAAACGACCACCCATGAAAAGCCATCGGATAGAACATTGCGGATCATGCCATCTTTGAGCAACATAATCAGGAACGCCACACAGGTGACGTACACGATAATCATGCCGCCCTTGGCTCCAATGGGTGTATCGCCAAAGATCTCGTAGATGCCGCTCATCTGCGTCCACGTCTGAAACAGCGTCAGCAGACCGATGAAGTAGAACATCACCTTGCTCTGCATGATGCGCCGAATGGACGGAACACGGTCAGCGAACAAACCGAACGTGATACATGCCAGAGAATTGAACACTGCCCAGATGATTGCCGGAACTGCTCCGTATCGCAATGCAATGGTGCGGAAGTTCATCAAGCTGCCTACTCCTGCCCACGATGCGACAATGGAGCAGGCGTAGAAAATAGTGGGGTTTGCCTTGAATTTTGCCTTGATTTTCTGATACATAGAAAAATCTCCTTCTCTGCGGCTGGGCACGGCGAAATGTCCAGCTTGCAGCACCTCGGCTTTTCGGGGCGCTGCGGTGATGCCACACGCAAAGGAGCAACGTGCGGCCCGGAATCCTCCTTTCAGGCAATAAAATAGCGGCCCCCACCGGGAATGGTGAGCACCGCTTGGCTTGATTTGAATTTTGCATCCTAATCATATCACTTGGAGCAGCCGTTGTCATCTGAATCCATCGGCAAGCATCGGTGATTATTACACGGAATCACACGCCGTGTGAAATCATCCGACAGCGTCCGTCATCGTGTGAATCAATCTGCATTGATTTTTGATGTTTTAATTTTGAATTTAACTTTTGGCGGCAAAAATGTGAAACTCATTTCTATATTTGGCTGCATTTTACGAAAACTCGATATTAAATTTGATTTTTGGGGCAAAAATAAAAAGCCCCGCAAACGCAGGGCTTATCGGTCAGTTTTTGGCGAGGTAGTTGTATGCCATCCGGCTGACCCCGTCTTCGGTATATCCTTTTCCCAGAACTCCGGCTACTTCGGCCCATGAGTAGCAGCGGATGAACCGCAGTCTGAAAATCAGATACATCCGAGCATCCACAATGCTCTTGCAGTAGGCCTCGACTTTGGGCTTTTCCTGCGCTGCCAGTTCTTCCAGCCAGCGAATGCGCTCATCCATGTCTGCCAACTCTACGGCCAAATCTCCTACTTTGTCCCGAACGCCAGGCGTGTGGGGCATCCCGGTCAGTTGTGGGGAGGCGGGAGTGATTCTTCGCCGCAGTCTCTCCAAGGCTTCACGGTCTTTTCCGAGGGTCATTTGGATGTCATAGTACTTGGACAATTCATGTAATGTCACGACCTACCTCCGTCATAATTCAGCTACCGTCTTTCGGCGGCGCCTCTATTATTTTATCACATTTCGCTGTCGGAAGGTAGACCGGAAGTCCACAAATTATGTGGTCTGCACCAATTTTGCACAGGCCCGGAACTTCGTAGGTCTGGCCGTGGGCATCGGTTCGCCGGATGGGCGGGTCAAGGGGTATGTAGTTCTCGCAGGACAGGCAGTTCATTCGTCCATCCTTTCTGTCACATAGCACCAACTCTGGGGCGGTCGCTGCGCTTCCACAGGCCGCATACCAAACCGCGTGTTTAGCAAGCCCGTGAATGCCCGCAGCTCGCGCGGCTTGTCATAAATCTTCAGTTCGGAGATGTGCCAGCCATACAAGTCTTTCAAATCTGCATAGCTCATCCCGGACTTCCATCCGGCATAGTCTTTGACTTGCGGTACTGTGAGCAAGCTTCCAGAAATTGCAGACTCGATATCTTCTTTGACGACACAGTATTCAGGGCCAATGCGTCGGATGTCATCGCAGATAAATTCGCCGACAACCATTCCGTCAGCCCTGCGGTCGAATAGATTATGAGACCTATCGTCGAAATACAAGTGGTCAACGGCTTTCCAGCAGAAAAATTTCGTTCCTTTCGTGCAATATATGTAGCACTTAAAAGGTTCTTTCAACGAGGCCGGTCTTGTCTTACGGATTTCCACCGTTTTACAGCCCGAAAAGATACGGCTGCACCATTCGGGCCGGATGCTCAAAAGAACTGCTTTCACTTTTCGTCAACCTCCGCGCACGCCCTGCGGCAGGGTTCGCACTTTTTGTACGGCTCTTCGAGCCAGCAGTTGAACAGCAGGCACTTCGGCTTCCTGTATTCAGGCGGAGCCTTGTTTCCGTGAGTTTGGGTGCGTAGTGCATGGTATTTGCATACCTCTTTGCCCCAAAAATCTCCTCCGAACTCACATTTTCCATACCCCGGCGAAACCTCATGCTTAACTGTGATGATTTTCATTTCGCTACCTCCGGCGGCTCCAGCAGCGGAGCCCAGAACTTCACAGCACCATAGGGCGTATCTGCCGCTGGGCGGCCATCCTCGATGTACCACTTGCCGTTTTCAATCCAGCCCTTCATGGTGTTCCGGCTCTCGCAGCAGACCCACACAAGTTCGCTCATGATGCAGCAGTGCTTTTCTCCCGCGTTCTCCCAGCTTTCATCGTGGACAGGCGGCGGGGTTTTGGCATCGTGCCACGATACACGACGGATAAAATCAACGACCATCTGGCTCGCTTCCCGGAGGGTCTTCGCAGCGGCTTCCTTACCCTTGAAGCCATTGTAATACTCAACCTCGGCCAGCGCGTCCAAATCCGTTGCCGGGTCAATGAGTCGGCAGGCTTCTTCTAGGGTCATTCGATGTACCTCCGCTTGTCCTTGTCCCAGTGCAGCGTGATAGGATTGCCGCATTTGCAGGGAATGGTGATCTCCGGCTCCATGGTGTTGGTCTTGCCTTTGGCCACCAGCCCGCAGCAGCCGCAGGCGAACTCATAGGGGGCAAGCCCCCTCTCAAGCGAGATCGTAGCCCCGCAGCGGCAGCCGATGGACATCTGCGAAACGTGGAGGTATGTACCAAACTCCTTACCGCAGCAGGGGCAGCGCAGCCGCAGCAGCCCCCGTGCGCCGACTTCCGGCGGGCGGTTATTCCTGTTCTTCCTCACGGGAGGCTCCTTTCTGTGTCTGGAAATGAATCACTTCACGGAAAAGCAATTCGTTTTTCTGCTCTGATTCGGCCATGAAGTTGATATACTTCCGGAACAGAGCACGGTCATGCTGCCGGCAGCTGGTTTCGCCCAGCAGCGCCCCGATGGACACGCCAATGGCCAGCAGCGCAATGTTGATGAAAAACTGGTCAGGCATCGGTATCACCCAGCACTTTCTCAATGAGGTCAAAGACCATTTCCCGGTCTTCGGTGCTCAGAAAGTCGGCAGCCACAATTTCAAATTTGAGGCGGTCTGCATATTCTTTCAAGTCGTCCATGGGTTACTCCTTCCCCAATGCAGCGAGGATTTCATTGCCCTTGTCGAGCAGAGCGTCCCGCTGCTTTTTCTGTTCGGCCTCCAACTTTTCCATCTCGGCCCGATACTTTTCGAGAGTTTCCGGCCGGAAATGCTTAGTCTGGCCCAGCTTGATTTTTGCGGCGATGGCCTTATGCCGCTGGATGGTCTGACGCAGCTCGGTGTCCGTGGTCAGAATCTGGTAGCGATGGTGGCAGCCGGGGCATGTGAAATACTGCACCATGTAATCGCCGCTCCATGTACTGCGGATGCCGGCTGTCTGGATGCTGAACGGTGTGCCGCAGCGGTCACACTTTACAAGGTCGGTCATTCGCCATACTCCTTTCTGCACAGCTGGACCGCATTGCAGTGGTCATCACAGGTCTTGCAGCACTTGTCGCATCCGGGATGCGCCGCCTTGCAACGTTCGCAGGGCACATCTGCCTTTTTAGGGGCATTGGTGGAAAAGATGGCATGGGTTCCGTTCTGCAACGCCTTTTCTTCGTCAGACATTTCATAGCCCAAAGCTACCAGCAGAGTGTAAATAGCGTCGAGACTGCCGTTTTCCTCCCAGCCGTACCCACCGCTCTGGCAGTCGGGTTGCCAGACCCAGCCCCAGTATCCGTTGCTGCCATCGTCAGCAGCCGAATAGGCCAAGGAGAGCAGTGCCTTTTCCGGCTGGTCGTTGAACACCGAAGTGCTTTCCAGATAATCAAGCAGGTCAACGCTGTCCGTTTCCAGGGGAGCAATGCCCAGCAGCTTGATTATCAACTCGCCATCGTAATTTGAATCGAACGCATCCACAGCAAAGCGGACGATTTCACCCAGATGCTTTTTGCACTCTGCCGTGGAAAGCTGCGTCACAAAGTCCCGGCGCAGTTCAAACATATAGTTTGTGAGGGCGGCAAGTTGGTCCTTATAGAACCGTTCCTGCTGTCGCTTTTCCTCTCGCTTAGCCGTTTCCGCATTCTCTTTTCCCAAATCACGCTCTTTGTAGAGGTCAATCTGGTTTTGGCTGACCTTGTAGCAGTACGCTACGCTATCGGCATCGTCCGGCACTTCAACGTCCTTGCTAGTGTTCCAATATCCGTACCCAGCAACGTGCGTGTGAGTGCTGTAATTGGCATCAGGATTTTCCACGGCAAATTGGCGAAGCTGCTCAATCCATTCAGCTTTTCTGTGCTGGTATTTCTGGTCAGACAAGGCGTTCTGCATCTCACGGTTAAAATTAGCCGTGCCGAGGGTTTCCAGCACCCGGTTTCGGGCTTCTAAGTCCTCGATTTTGTCCAGCTGGGCGAAATCAGACAGGGTGGCACCGCGCTTTTCGGCTTTCTTGAAGCTATCGCGGTTCAGTTCCAGCAGCTTGATGCGCCGCCGTACAGTGGACTGGGAGAACCCCGACTTGTCGGAGATCTGCTCCACGGTCTGCCCGAAGTCCATCATCATCTGGAAGCCCTGAGCCTGTTCGTAGACGGTGAGGTCTGACCGCTGCATATTCTCAATCATCATGGTCTGCATCTGCTCCCGCTCGTCCATCTCCACGATGGCGCAGGGCAGTTCGTACAGTCCTGCCTGCTGCGCTGCTGCTGCCCGGCGGTGGCCGATGATGATGGTGTAGTCCTCACTGGACCACACAGCCTTGGTTGTCCATGCTGCCGCTGCTGCGGCTGCATCCCCACCCTCGTCAACGCACTTTGCGATGTACTCCCGGCTGTTGAGGTAGTGGCCGGGAATGACGGTCAGGTTCTGGTATACGCCGTTTTCCTTGATGCTGGCGGCAAGCTCGGACAGGTCGCCCAGTTCCTTGCGGGGGTTATCGGGGTGAGGGTACAGCTGCCGGATAGGGATGTAAGTAATGTCTGCCATAGGGATACTCCTTTCTTATTTCGGGTTAGAAAAACGTGAGCTGCCCGGTTTTGGTTTCGTTAAGAGGCTCGTTTTCCGGGGCTTTAGGCTCATTTTTGATAGATTTTTGCAAATTTGCGGGCTTAATATCGGATTTTTCAATTTTGCAGGTTCGCCTTTCGGTTCAAACAGCAGGTTCATCTGCGCTATCTGGCGGCGCATATACCACACATCGGTTGAGAAAAGCGGCATATACCAGATGCGGTTTTGTGGTCCTGCGGGCAGCAATCCGCGGCTGTCGTAGGCCGTTGCCGGGTTCACGAGTGTGTCACCGATGACTACATATCCAGCGCAGCCCATGAAGCTGCACTGGATGTAGCACATCAGCCCAACGATGAAGTCAATGTCTTGGGCTATGACAAGGACTTTGTTGTGGTAGCAGATATTCCGTCTTTTGCAGACGTTCAAAAAGGCAAGCAGCGTGGCCCCAGCACCACAGGCCGGGTCAGATACCGAGATGAATCCCTCCATGTCCGGGTGCAGCTTCGGGTCGAACGTAATCTCGGCCATGCAGCGGCACACATCGTAGGGAGTGAAGAACTGTCCGGCGTGGTCGTTGCCCAACTCGCACATCATGTACAGCGAACCGAGGAAGTCTTGGTCAGGATTCTGCTCCATGCCCATGATTACCTCGCCCAGCATTTCAGCCATGCCCTCCCGCTCCTTGGCGGAGTATTTGGAAACGATGGTCTGATACATCTTGGTTCGCTCTGGGGCATTTACCTTGTCCGTGCTGTTCGAGATCTCGATGGCCGTCAGGGTGACGAAGTCCTCCCAAATCTCCCAGCGGCTGTGCTTTCCGGTCAGGCTATTGAAGATTTTGAGGAAGTTCTTCTGGTGGTCATCCCGGATGCTGCGGGTCACTGCTGCCTTTGCCATAGGTTACTCCTCCTCGCTGTCAGCAGCGGCCAGGGTGTAGTGCCCGTTGGAGAACTCGATCACGCCTGCGGATTCCATATCATCCAACAGCGCAATGGCCTTTTCTGCGGTCACGCCCATCTTTTCCTCCAACATGGCCTGCGTGATGCCGTTGTTCTGCCGGGCAATCTCGGTGGCCTGCGTCAGTTCATCCGAGGTGGGCTCGTCCTCCTCGTCATCCTCGACTTCTTCCAGCGGTTCGGCCTCCCCGGGGAGATTCGGCGAATCAGGCTCAGTTTCCCGGGGCGCATCCTGCTGCCCACCGGATTCCGGAATGTCAGGCATCTTGTAGCCGAGAGCTGCCAGCTTTCCACCCTCGACCAAATCCCGGAAGAAGAACTGGAGCCAGAGGTAGTGCATATTCTTGAAGATGTTCTTGATTTTGTTGAACAGGGTGTCGGAGATGGTGAACGTCTTGCTCATGCGGTAGGTCAGGTTGCCGTCCTTGACGGTGAACAGGATGGATGCGCCCGGTGAGATGTAGTTGTCCTCGGTCGCTTCTTCCAGCATCGACATCTGCTCACCGACTCCGCCCAGCGGACGGATAACCAGCTTGATGGGATATGCGTTCTTGATGAACACATAGCTCAGGTTGTTTGCCTCGCAGATGCCCTTGAGTTTTTCACGGTAGACTGCGAAACGTGCGGATTCAGACAGAGAATTATCCATGATGAAGCTCCTTTCGAGTAGCTTTTAAGTAGTCGAAAATTTATAGTCGTTCTCCCGGTTCTCGATGGCGGTCAGACCCAGTGCGTAGGCTGCCCACACATCAGCCTTGAAGCCATAGAAGAAATCCGGGGCTTTCTTTGTGCCCTTGCCGTTTTTTAGGTCATGAGCTGCAAATCGGTCAATCAACGCCCGCCGGATGGCGGTGTCGTTGGCTCGGCTGTCGTGGCAAATGTGCTTTTTCTCCTCGATGCGGCACATCATCCGCACCGGGCACCGGGACGAAAGCATCTGATAGAACCGGCCGATCCAGACCGTGGTGTCGAAAACGTCCCGACCAACGGACATTCCGTAGGAGGCCACCATTTCGATGACCGCCCACCGCCATCCCTGCTCGGCAGCCGATTCCAGCTTTTTCAGCAGTTCCTCGTTGTCGATTTTGCCGAACTCCAGCGGTCGGAGCGTTTTCTGGTCAATCACGCAGTAGCCAGACTGCACATTGCCGGGGTCAATAGCGATGATGGGCATCACAGGTACGACCTCCCGAATTCTTTGATGAACTGCGCTTCCGGCCACCCGTAATACTCCATAGCCTTTTTCTGTGCCAACTTTTTCAGGCGGAGATCCTCGTTGTGGTCACGGTGGATGGCGTGGGGGCCGTTCTGGTGGCACCACGGGCAGATGTTCGCCCACAGGCCAAGCCGCTTGCTCTTATCCCGGAACGGTCCGAAAAACACTTCGTGCCGGGCGGTGCGATACCGCCCACAAATCAGACAGGTGGGGCTCTGGCTGAGGATGCTGGGTGCATAGCCATTGCTGTCCAGCTTCTCTCCGTACTCATTTTTTGCCATGTCAATGCGTCCTCCTACGTTCAAAAGACTGCTGGGAAACCTGCTGCATCACCAGTTGAATCTTATCCTGCATACTCTGGTCAGCCAGCACGTTGACAGGCTGCGCAGTTGCACCGATGCGCCCAAGGGTCTGTGCCCGGACACGCTTGATAAAGTTCAGCCGCTGCTTGCGGAACTCCTTGTCCACTTCTGCGGCATCCTTGCTACCATCAATATCGGTGACTTCCAGATCCGGGGCTCGCATGGCATCGGCAGCGCAGCGGCGCAGCTTTTCCATTGCTACGTCCAAACCGTCCTCGTGCGCCCACTGGTTCAACTGCTCATGGTTGGCGCGACTTTCTTTGCGCAGCCGTTCCAGCCGTTCTGGACCATAGTGCAGTACGTCAATAACTGCCTTTGCGTAAATCTGCCATGCGATTCTTGCAGCTTTGTTTCCAGCAATCTGATATTGCTGCTCTTTGCGGCCACGAGGTGCCCGTAGCATCGGGATGCGGTAGTCGGAAGTGACATACCCCGCCAACCAGCTTTCCCGAATGGCCTCGGCCCTGGCTTTAGAGGGGCGGCCATTGGCATCTGGGGTCATAATGACTTCGGTGTTCTGATCTTCCAGTTCGTTAATCCTGTCTGTAATGCGGTCAAGGCGGGTCTTGCCAACACCGAACTCCTGATGCAGCGCAATGGTGGTACACAGGCACACGATTTGGCTGACAGCCTGTTGAGTGCCATCCATCTCGGTCTGAAACGACTTTTTCACGGCTCTGCACCTCCTGAAACGATCCAGACCCGGCGGGAACCCCAGCCAGACCAGCTTAGAGCCTCTGCATGGGTGTTCACCGCCACGTCCAGCTTGTTACCTACCACAGCACTCCCGGTGTCCTGAACGACCCGGAGACCTACACCCTCGATATAGACCACCGTGCCGTAAGGCAGGATGCTGGTGTCAGCTGCCACGGTCACGCCCGGCTGCACCTTTGCGCCGCTGGATGTAATTCCGTGTCCCTCGCCGCAGATGTGGGCGTATTCCTCGGTGCAGTAGGCAGTGCAGCTGAATGACCCAGCGTATGTAAGGGTCAAATCGATCTGCGCGTTCAGCTCTGCGGTCAGGTTATCTACCTCGGTCTGAAGCCGGCCGACATTTTCCTCCGCGTCAATCGCCCGCATCTGCCAGTTCTGGAAGCGGCTGGCGTAGATGTCCCGCTCGATTTCCAGCTCGTCTACTCGCCGGGAGTAGGCCGTGCTTGCGAGGATGCAGCCAACCATTGCGCACGAAACGCCCACGATCAGGCTGTGAAAAGGACTTTTCCGCCTCATGCCGTGCCACCTCCAATCTGCGCCGGAGCTGCCCCACCGGGCAGGGCCGGGGGCTGCAAGCTCTCGATCGAAGCCTCGGACACCGCCCGGACGAAGCCCGGCTTCACGAACTGGAGCAGGTCTGCGCCGTCACGGCCAAAGGTCATGCTCAGCTCTGCCGGAGAGCCAGCCCATCGCTGCACCGCCACCGGCAGGGCGGCGAAGATCTCAGCATTCCGGGTTTTGAAGTTCTTTCCGGTGAGTTTGCCCTCGCTGGTCACCAGCCCGCCGTGGGTCATGTAGTACAGATTTGCCGTAATCTGCTTGGCGGCGGTCGCAGCCTGTGCCCAGAGGTCGTTTGCCGAGGGAAGCCCGGCGGCCAGCAGCTTCTTGACCTCGGCGCACCAGTCAACAATAAGCTGATTCTGGTAGCGGCACTGCGTAAATGCAGTGTACAGGGCCTTTTCCACGATTTCATCCGGGATAGCACCGAACGCTTGGATATAGATTTTGGTATCTGCCATGCGTTCCTCTTTGCTGCGGATGCGGCCGTAGTGATCATCAATGACCACCAGCAACTCCATCAGTTTTTTGTCTGTCATGTTGAACCTCCCAAAAGTTCACCGAAAATTTCATTGTAGTCCTCGGCAGCGGAGCGTTTGGGCTGCTGACCCGCCGGGGGCTTGCGCCGCTCGTCACGGGACTGCACGTCACCAAGGGTTCTCACACCCTCGTTTTTCCATACTTTCAGGATGCCGTTGACGTAGGACCATTTGCGAACCCCGGCCAGAGCGGCCTTTTTGATGGCCAGCAAGATGAGGTCGTCCGTGAAAATCTCCCGCCAGCCCAGCAGGTCTTCCCGCGCTGCTGGTGGGAAACCTCCGAGATTGTCCTCGAAAGAGCGGATGATCTCAGCCAGCCCAGCATCGACGGTCGGACTACCGTTATCTCTTACTCTTTCTCTGTTCTCTATATCTTTCTCTTTATCTATCTCTATCTCTTTCTCTGTATGGACATTGTCCACATTGTTGTCTTCGTTGCTGTCTGCACACTTTGGGGGAAGTTGTCTGCGGCGGTTTTCACGCTGAAGGCGCTTCTGCGCAGAGTAGTCTGTTTCACTGCCGACAATGTCTGAGTAGTTGGCCAAAACGAGAACACCATCTTTGTCCTCATAAATTAGACCGATTTGCTTATAGACTTCCAAAGCAACACGGACAGTTGCCAACGAGAACCATTTGCATTCGCGCTGAATTTTTTCTACATCATAAGGAATAATCATATCCCCGATTTGGAAAGCCAGTCGGCCGCCAGTGTTGATGGTTTTGAGACAGAGCATTTGATAAAGGACAACATAGTTGGCACCATCGGGCTGCCCCATGAGGTAATCGATCATATCCGACGACATAAACGAGTCCTTGAGCTTAATCCAGTAATACCGTTTTCCAGTTGCCATTATCAGCCCCCCTTAGAACGGCAGGTCGTCGCTGTCATCGATGACCGAGAAATCGTCAGGGTCGCCCTGCGAGTAGCTGGGCTGCTGCCCGCCGGGGGCACTCTGCTGCCATTGCTGCCGCTGGTTCTGGGTGGCGAAGCCCTTCTGCTGCGGCTGCTGGTTCTGATAGGACGGCTGCTGGTAGGACTGCTGGTAGCCCGGAGGCGGTGCCTCGCCGCCATCATCAACCCGCTGCTCCGTCTTTGGGCCGCAGAAGTGAATTTTCTGCACCACGAACTCGGTGGCGGTGCGCTTCTGGCCGTTCCTGTCCTCATAAGACCGGGTCTGGCACTGGCACTCCACAATGGCCATGCTGCCCTTGTGAAAATACCTGTCAACAAATTCTGCCGTCTTGCGCCATGCCACGAAGTTCAGCCAGTCGGTAGCCCGCTGGCCATCCTGACCGACGTTGTCCCGGTCAACGGCCATGCGGAAACTGGCGACGGTGAGGCCGCTCTGAGTGGTCCGCATTTCAGGATCAGCAGCGAAACGCCCCTGAAATGTGCAATTATTCAGCATCGGTGTCCTCCTGCTTGGTAATCAGCTCCGGATGAACTGCAAGCATCAAATCCAGCACAAAGTTACCAATGTCGTAAACGCTGCCGACTGCACCCTTGTGATAAATGAGGCTGAGTTCGGCCTGCTTCTGGAGCAGTTCCTTGTACTCCTCAACCGGGATAGCGATGGTCTGGACGTTCAAATCTTCCATAACTGGTTCCTTTCTTCTCGCATGATGCGGACCACCTTGCGGCACTGGTCCACATCGAACATTCCAATATGCGTAAATTCAATCGGGGTGCCCATCTTCTCGGACAGCCAGCGGTAGGCCTCATTCCGGCGGCCACGGTAGGGACCGTATTTCCAGAGCGGGTCAAATGCTGCATGAGCTGCCTTTTTCCAGTTGCGCAACTCCGAATTTGCCAAGCGGCCAAGGGGTTTGTCAGACCCCTTGTGTACGCCGACATAGGCACCGCAGCGAGGGCAGAGGTAAATCATGCCGAAGCTGTGGCCGTGGTAAACCACCGAACTGTCTACGAAGTCTGCGGGCGTTCCGCAGTAGTCGCAGATGACGATTCGGCCTTTCATCGTGACCATTCCTCCTTGTACCGGGCCAACTGCTCCGGGGTATCCGTCTCGATACCCAGAGCCTTGGCTTCATCAATCGCACCGTCAATCAGGTGTGAAAATTCTTTCGTGTCCATCTTGCTGGTGTCCTTGTAAACCAAGTAGCAGTTGAACCATTTTCCGTCCTCTTCCCGCACATCAAAGCAGCGGGTGTATTTGTAGAGGTCGTGAACATCCACGCTGACCGGAAGTTTGAAGCCCACGGTGCAGCCGTCCTTGTCCCTCGCAACCGTGCCGTAGGCCACGACCAACCGCTCCTTCACGAGATCGTCCGATTCACCGGTTTCGGCAGCAATCTTGTTGACCAGAACGTGGAAATAGGCGTTTGCGCTGCGGCTGCGCTTATTGCGGTGCTTCTTGATTTCAATGTCCAGCAGCGGCTCCTGATTCAGCTTGTCCCACAGGTTTCGGAAATCGGAATCAACTTCCAGCGTGATGCGCTGCTTGCGGTTCAGACTGAAACTTATGTCCACGAGCCGCCCGGTCATAAGGCTTTCCAGTGCTCCTTGAACTCGGCCATCAGCCCATAGGCATCCAGCCAGTCAAAGAAATCCGAAATGATGGGGCGAATATCCGGCGTTTCGTCCCGGCGGTAGCACTCCGTCCAGACATCCATGCCATTGCTGACAAGGTAGGAAAATTGCTGCGCCTCCGGGATGAGCAGCATATAGGTGGGGTGCTGAGTGCTGGAATAGAATTTCCCGCGCTCATAGCCCTTACTGAACTTGATGTCGTAGATGGTGCCAGCCTTGAGGGCATCGAGGCGGCCATACAGGACTACATCCATGCCGCGCACCTGAATGGTTTTGCGGGATTTAAACTGCAACTGTCCACCCTTGATGATGGCGGCAATCTGCCCGGCGGCCCAGCTCCACGGATTATTGGGGTCATCGTGGCCGTTGACAATGGAGGTCACAAGGTTCTCAAAGTCGATGCCGTTCTGCATGGCCTCGGTGCGAGGTGTAGGCTCACGTTTCAGCACCAGCATGAATTCCGCCAGAGGGTCACCCTCGGTGGTCAAATCCTCGTAGGGATTCTCCCGGATAAGGTGCAGCCACGAGGACAGCAGCGAGTGAGTGACGAGGTATGCAGCCATTACTGTGCCTCCTCTGCGGGCTTGTACTGGGTAGAATTCGGGTCGAACGTCAGGCCGAGGGCTGCGATTTTGGCTTTCCACTGGGCGTTCAGCTCCCGGCTGGAAGTCAGGTGATGGTGCAGAGCCTTGAACGGCTGCATGGCGGCGTTGGCGGTATTTGCATCCTTGATGCCGGCAATAATCTTGCTGCCATCCCGCATAACCTGTTCGTACGCCTCGTTTTCCTTGGCGTTTGCGGCCACTTCCTCGGCGGCCTTGCTGTTATATTCCTCGAACAGCTTGGTCAGGAAGTCATTCTGACTGCCGGGGCCAAGGGCGGGAATCTTATAAACGCCGTGGATGCCGCGGGTGCCCTTGGCGAAATACCGCTCACAGTTGGAGAAGCCAATGGTGCGGTCATTGCCGTACATCTCCACGAAGCCACCCAGATCCATAGGCTCCCAGACGTTGTTCTTGGTCTGGCCCTCGACCTTGATGCGGAGGCGGGTGTTGTCGCCATCCTTTTCCTCGGTGGCGTGGAAAACGACCACGATGTTCTTCTTCAACTCATAGAAGCAGTAGTCCATCAGCCGAACGAACTCACGGCCTACGAAGCCGTAACCTTTGAGGGACAGGCTGCCATCACGCTGGCCATACTTGGGATTCTGCTTGATGGCCCACAGGCCCATCAGGGAAATCAGCTTGCCGGCCGTGTCGAACACCAGCGTTTCAAAGTCCTGCACGTTCTCCGGCTTGAGATCTCCGAGGATTTCATCGTAGCTGCGGGGCTGGATGTACGGCATACGGTATCGGGGCTCGATGCGGTCAATGCCGAAATCGCAGTCGATGTGCAGCGGATGAGGTGCGGACAGGGCCAGAGTGGACTTACCGATGCCGGGATAGCCAGCGATGAGCATCCGAATCTTCTTTGCGCCATCCTGAATGTCATTGGGGTTGCGAATCATAATATTTACTCCTTTTCTCTTGGTGGGTTTACTTGTGGAACATGACGGTCTTTCCAGTGGTACGGTTCAGCAGAACCATGTGATCCGGGGCATCCCGGACGCAGAGATACAGGCGGAAATCCCATCCCTGCTCAGACAAGGCTTCTTTCTGCCGCCGGGTCAGCTTCTTCGCTTTCATTAACCATCACCTCCTTTCCGTGTACCGTAACGGTGAGGTTCATGGTGATGGTCTCCCGGCAGCGCAGGCCGAAGTTTCCGCAGGGCCCGGCCATCCGAGTTTTCTCAAACTCCTCCGCCGTGTAAACGCTGGAGCAGTTCAGGATGTTGGGAAATCGGTCAGGGTGAACTGCCCGGAACGCCTGACACGCCATGTTGTAGTTGGGTGCCCAGATTTCCGTCCATCCTCCGCAGTACGGCTGAACACCATCGGAGCCGTAGGTGAAGTAGAATTTTTTCAGATCCATCACTCGGCCTCGCTTTCGTCCTTGATACTGATGCCGAGTGCAAAGAGCATAAGTATCAGGCCTGTTTCATCATCTTCGGTCAGGCTCACAAAGTCGCATTCGCCAGCCACGAAGCCCTCGCGGAGAATCACAGCGTTGCCCGCGATAGGCTGACCGTGTTCCGGCGTACCGTAGAGGATGCTGGCAATGTTATTGACGGCAGAGCCTTTCAATCGCCCCTCGTCATCGACCACCATGCAGAAGCCCTCCGGCAGATACTTGGGGTGGACGACCTCGATGTAGCCGCCGACCTCTTTCTGGAGACTATCCAGCAGCGGTTCGCCGAAGTCCTTGAACTGCATCCGATTCTCGGTGTCAAACACCAGACCTTTCATAAAAATGACTCCTTTCTGTTTATAGGCAAAATCAAGCGTAAATGAATTTCTTCGCATTGCAGTTGCTTTTCTTTGCCTTCGCGTATCAATGCGTCTCGGCTCGGCTCGTCGCCTTGCCTTTGCCGCGCCTTTCCTCTCTAGGCAATGCCCTCGCTTTACTCTGGTATGCTACGTTTCGCTTTGCCTAGCCCTTGCAAGGCTCATCGCATCCATACGAAGCAATGCCGTTGCTCTTCTACTCGAAACGGTGCTATGCAGTTGCAGCACAAGTCATGTCGATGCTCTGCCGCTGCAAGGCGTTACAGTTCGTGGCTAAATCACGCCATTGCCTTACTCAGTGATTTCATAGGAGAAACGGCCTTTGCCGGAATTGCGCCACTGGCCGATGCCGCGCAGAGCGCCATAGTCCAGCCATTCAAGGACGGCCTTTTCGTGGGAATCATCCATCAGAAGAACTTCAAACTCGCAAGTGGAGCCAGCGGGAATTTGCTCGCTATTTGCGAGGCTTACGCGCTCACCCTGTGCGGTTTGGGCACGAAGCGGACGCTGGCACTCTGTCATTTCGCCGTTGAAATGAACGGGAATCATGCGAGGCTGAACGAAAATCAGGCCATCAATGACCTTTTTGTAGGCGGTGATCTTGCCAGATTCATTTACGGCCTTTTTCTTGCCAGCTTCGGTCTTGCCACCGATTCTGGAGAGCATACCGCAAGAATCCTTGAAAAATCCCTTGACCTGATAGTCGTACAGAACAGGCTCTCCGTTCTCGTTGCGAGGAAAGACAGTCATGCCTTTGTCGGCTACGGCATCTGCGCCCAGCGCAGCCACTTCGTCCTCAACGGTTGCAGCATCAGGGGACTTGCTGGCGATGAACTCGCGGGCGATGTTCTGGTTGCTGGGCCATGTACCAAGCACAGGTTCGGTAAACGTGAGTTCGACTTTGATTTTTTTCATACGATTACTCCTTTTCCGGGAAGCACTCGTTGACTTCCCATGCGACTACGTCCTCTATGCAGCGGTCGCAGCCAACGATTGTTCCATCATTAGTGCGGTAGATGGTATCGCACCGCTGGTGGCAGATGGGGCACATAGGAGGGTCAGGGTAGCCAGCCTCCGCGTCAGTCCTCGGATACAGCATCCAGCACCTCCCGGAGCGTCCGACCCATCCAGAGGCCTACGCCGTCCAATGTGCCGTTGCTGTCCAGCCAGACAAACACGGCTGCAACGGCAGCGGTCAAAACGAACTGCGCCACCGGGAGGCGGGCGGCTGCCTGCTCAGCGGTGATGCCGTACACGGTCATCATGAGCTTCATCATTCTGCACACTTCCTTTCAGCTTTTTTCGGGCTGCCCGTCGGGCTTCCAGCTCGGCCATCAGCTCCGGGTTTTGCTGGAGCCGTTTGTAATATCCGAGAAACACGCAGCCGATTCGTTCTGCGACCTCTGGCGGTATTTCGTCCACGTTGATGTGAATGTTGGCGTTCATTTGGTCCTCCTGTTCAAAGTAGGCAAATAGTCTACTCACAGAGCAAAAAAAATCTGCTCCATCTCCTCCGTTTCAATGTGGAGCAGCTCACACAAGCCCTTGATTTCAGGAGCCGTAAAGTCGGTTTTGTTCCTGATTTTGTTCAGGAATCCCTGATATGTAAGGCCAATGCGATCTGCAACATACTTCATCTTGTAGCCGGAGGCATCAATCTTCGCTTTAAGCAAAGTTGTGTTGGTCATGGTAGATTCACCTCGCTTTCTGTTCGGCGTAGACCGGTTGTCTACTGGGCGTATATTACCACCTCGTAGGCAGAATGTCAACTATTTTTTTGAAAAATCTGAAAAAATGTTGACCTAAAGACTACGCCGTATTATAATTGCATCAGAAGATTTTAGGGGGATACAAAACTATGACCATCGGACAGAGAGTGAAAATTCGACGCGAAGAGCTGGGTATGTCCCAAGAAGAACTGGCAACGAAAGTTGGCTATAAGTCGAAATCATCCATCAACAAAATCGAACTCGGATTTCGCGTCCTTACGCAGTCCAAAATCAAAGTCATTGCTGACGCTTTGGAAACCACCCCGTCTTATATCATGGGATGGGACGAGGAATCTCATCAAAACGAATGGTCTTCAAAGTTTCGCGATAGTGTGATGCAGATTTTGAATAATGCGGATCCGGCCGACTTGAAGGCGGCAGGCATCAGCGTTCAGGAAATCGAAGAAGAGCTGAACGGCAGTGAGCCTATCTCACTGGCTGCCGCCTGCTCTATTGCGGATCAGCTGGGGGAATCCTTGGACTCTCTGCTTGGACACACGCCGAAAGAAATGATAAAAGCCGCCCTCCAACAGGAGGACGGCCAAACGGCGGAGATTATTGAATTACTTCTTGACTTGTCGGCTGATCGGCGACAGGAAGCGTTGAATTATCTTCGCTACCTTTCAGAGCGCGCAGATAAGTAATCAGCCGAGCCTTGTCAGCGCCCGACAGCATTCTTACCCTGATAAGCACTTCTGACCATTCTTCTGTGGTCATACTCATTACCCCTTTCCTAGATTACTGTCGGCAGGTTGGTTAAATTATAGCAGAACGTGCAGCTATTTTCAGCTGTTTGTGAAAAAATGCCGAAACGAGGGGGAACAACTATGATTTTGACTACAACTGATAGCATCCAAGGGAAAAATGTGTCTCAATATCTGGGGTGACTGACCGGACAGCTAAAATAAAAATTTATTGTGAAAAGGAGAACAAAATGGACGAGTATGAAATCAGTTTGCCTTGTACTCTTGGAGTGACTCTTTGTGCCACTGGAGATAAGTTGATAGCAGTGAAAAAGAAAAGTCAAGAAGTTTTCCCGATTTCAAAAATTCAATCCTTTAAGTTCGCCGAGCCCGGATTTCTTTCGAATGGTATGATTTCCTTCAAGATAGCTGTTTCTTCGGATTTGGTGAATATAGGGTTTGGCGTAAACGTGGCATCTGGCGGAGAGCAATACTTTTGCTACACTAAAGAAAATTTGGACAAGGCGAGAGCTATAAACGATTATGTTACCGGGTACGAGTCGCGGCAGGCTTCCGCATCCGCTGCACAAGCAGTCCCATCTAACACAGTTGTTTCAGTTGTGGATGAAATTCGCGGCTTGAAGCAGCTGTTGGACGAGGGTATTTTGACGGAAGCAGAATTTACAGCAAAGAAAAAGCAGCTTCTTGGAATTTGAAAGTGAACGGTGATGGTTGATGGCCAGAAAAAAGAATATCGCTGCTGGCCTCGATGCCGTCATCTATGCCCGGTACTCGTCACATAACCAGCGAGAGGTCAGCATCGAGCAGCAGATCGCAGAGTGTACGAAGCACGCGGCTGCGCTTGGACTGCGCATTGTTGGTACATACGAAGACAGGGCAATCAGTGGCAAGACGGATAACCGGCCTCGTTTCCAGCAGATGATGCGGGATGCTGAAAAGGGGAAGTTTCAGGCCGTCGTGGCGTGGAAGTCCAACCGCATCGGGCGCAATATGCTGCAAGCCATGGTCAACGAGGCGAAGCTGGACGATTACGGCGTAAAGGTGTTTTACGCTGAGGAAGATTTTGACGATACTGCCGCCGGGCGTTTTGCACTGCGGAACATGATGAACGTCAACCAGTTTTACAGCGAGAACATGGCTGAGGACATCACCCGCGGTCTGTATGACAATGCCAACAAGTGCATGGCGAATGGCCGACAGCCGTTGGGGTACAAGCGTGGTTCAGACGGGAAGGTCATGCTGGACGAGCCCGCAGCGGCTGTTGTCCGGGAAATCTTCACCCGTGTTGCCGCCGGGAATCTGTTCGTGGATATTGCGCGAGACCTCAACGCAAAGGGCATCAAGACCAGCAAAGGAGCTGCGTGGAATAAGGGCAGCTTCCAGAGCATCTGTCAGAACGAACGTTACAAGGGTATCTATATTTACGGAAACGTCCGCATTGTGGACGGGATTCCCCGCATTGTGAGCGATGAATTGTGGTACAAGGTACAGGAGGCCATGAGGATGAAAAAGAATCCGGTTGGAACCCGGCACCGCGTTGGTGCAGAAGATTACCTGCTGACTGGGAAGCTGCGCTGTGGGCATTGCGGAAGCTACATGACAGGGGTGTCCGGCACCAGTAGAAACGGGGAGCTGCATTACTACTACACCTGTCAGAAGAAGCGCACGGAGCACGCTTGCAGCAAGAAGAACGTCCGCCGGGATGTGATTGAACCGGCCATTGCACAGGCCATCAAGATGTACTGCCTGACGGAAGAGGTCATCGAGTGGATGGCAGATCGGACGGTCGAATACTGGGAAAAGCACGACAACGACCTCCACATCGAGGCACTGGAACAGCAGCTGGCCGAAAATAAAAAAGCCACCTCGAATATGCTGAAAGCTATCGAGATGGGAATTATCACGGATGCCACCCGCAGCCGGATGATTGAGTTGGAAACAGAGCAGTCGAAATTGACAATGCAGCTGAACGCCGCCAAGGAGGACGCTGTCAAAATTGACAAAGACGATTTGATCGAGGCACTGAAGATGTATCGGGATATGGATATACACGACAGGGAGGTTCAGGCAGAGCTTTTCAAAGACTTCCTTGTCGCAGCCTACATCTACGATGACAACCATCTGAAGCTGGTCTTTTCCTTTATGGGCAAGGACAACAGCGTTGAGATTCCTCTGGAGACTGGGGAAGATCCGCCGGATGGTGGGAGTTCGCCAGACGCCAAAATGTTCGTTTTGACTCCTGATTGCTCCACCAA
>JAERMT010000107.1_pt1 | contig 52459 bp, 47 predicted proteins | sample 9267081 | NCBI WGS metagenome assembly JAERMT01 (sample SAMN17071939, study PRJNA684904) | human gut metagenome | isolation source: diarrhea sample from child under the age of five | host: Homo sapiens | place: South Africa: Mafikeng, Mafikeng Provincial Hospital | collected 2019-09
TGTTGCTTGTTGTGCTGATGTCACTGTGACCGAGCCACTCTTGGATCTCCTTCAGGCTCACGCCATTGGCATAGAGCAGACTGGCGCAGCTATGCCCTTACGGTATAATTACGACAAACCGGAAAAGCCCCGTATATCAAGGGTTTTCGGTTATCTGGCAAGGTTTTTCATCCTTTTCCAAACCGAAAAATCGAGCCGCGAAGTAGTTATATCGTAGGGGGTGTTATAGTAACGACAAAAATAAAATATCGTTTGGGCGGGCTGTCAGCCCGTCCAAGAAATCAGGACATTTCCTCTGCAAAGAAGAAATGTCCTTTTTTTGTACCCAAAATCAGATGCCGACAGGAGGAACACAATGCCTGAAAAAACAGTGCAGAAGGAACCGGGCAAAAAGCCCGCGCCATCCAAAAAGCCGAAACCACAGCAGGAAGTAGTCGTTCAGATTCCACTCTCCGAGCTGCATCCGTTCCCGGATCATCCCTTTCAGGTGCGGGAGGATGCGTCCATGCAGGAAACCGCTGAAAGCGTTAAGGAATACGGCGTCCTCGTCCCCGCGCTGGCGCGGCCACGGGAGGACGGCGGTTATGAGCTGATTGCAGGCCACCGCCGCAAACACGCCTGTGAGCTGGCGGGGCTGGCCACCATGCCGGTCATTGTCCGCGACATTGACCGGGACGCTGCCACCATCATCATGGTGGACAGCAACCTCCAGCGAGAGAACATTCTCCCCTCCGAACGCGCCAAAGCCTACAAGATGAAGATGGAGGCCATCAAGCGGCAGGGCGCACGGACGGATCTGACTTCGCCGAAAATTTCGGCGAAGTTCCGCAGCGATGATGAAGTTGGTCAGGATGCCGGTGTGAGCGGCGATACCATCCGCAACTACATCGCCCTGACGCAGTTAGTCCCGGAGCTTCAGCAGATGGTGGACGAAAAGAAAATCGCCCTCAGTCCGGCGTATCAGATCGCGGCGCTAACACCCAAGGAGCAGGGCTTGCTTCTGGAAACCATCGACAGCGAGCAGGCCACCCCCTCACTCTCGCAGGCGCAGCGGATGAAAAAGCTCAGTCAAAGCGGTGAGCTGAATGAGGACACCATGCTCTCCATTATGACGGAGCAGAAGAAACCAGAGAAAAACGACATCACCCTTTCCGGTGAAAAGCTCCGCAAATACTTCCCGCGTTCCTATACCCCGTTCCAAATTGAGAACACCATCTTCAAATTACTGGACGCATGGCAGAAAAAGCGCCAGCGCGATCAGAGCCGATGAGCGGACAAGCAACTTGTTTGTCCGCTATTTTCATGCAAAAAGGAGAACGCCATGTATATCAACACATTCAAATATACCCCCAAGGATGTGAGCTGCCAGCTCTGTACCGAGTATGTGAAAAAGCTGGGCTGTACCGCCCTGCGCTGCCCGTGGCTGGCCGAGCGCATCGAGGCCGGTGTGGTCGGCTACCGCGAGGCAGTCTTAGAGACATTTCCCCATGAACGCCGCCTGTTCCAGCGCCTGAACCTGCTGATCAAGCACTATCCCGGAAGCCTTTGGAGCAACGAGCAGCATGAGCGCCGAATGCAGTATCAATGTGCCGTGCAGGGCTACCGCCGCCGCAGAGACACCAACGCCTACTATGCGGCCATGTACCTGCTGACCTCCAACGACGATATTTACCGCCGCACGGCAAATTGCTTCTGCAAGGACGGGATCGAGTTCGGCTATGCGGTGCTGAAAAACACCTCGCCGCACAACTACGCGCTGTTCATGGCGGCGCGCGACCTCTGCGATAAGACGGAGGCCGTCACGATGGCAGACTTGGCGGAACCGGAGGTCATTGACCCGGAGGCGCTGCGCCTGATCGTCAATGCCACCCTGATCGCCCGCTACGGGCTTGCCGCCTTTCAGATCAGAGCGCGAGGTGCCGACTATGAACGCTGATGATTTTGTCGGCGGTCACAGCATCCTTGCGCTGGAGCGCTTTATGGACGAAACCCGCCACATGATTATTTTTGATGTCCTATCGTGGAAATCCCCTGTGGGTGAAAAGGGCGAGCGGCTGCGGCTATTCCTCTCCGACGTGGGATATGCCAAGGCGCAGGCATCCGAGAAACGCGGAGAAATCAAAATCCGCAAACACGCCGCCGTCATTGAGGGGCATATCCTCCCTGACCGGAAAAAGCGGCGTCACTAAAATGATTGGAGGAATTACCATGAGCAGAGTAACAGAGCTGGAAAAAGCGCTGACCACGCTGTTCCGCAAGGGTACGGAGGTCGGCTACACGGAAACGGAGATCGACGAGTTTCTGGAAAACATTGACTATCACGCCCTGCTGCAAGCCGTTTGGAACAAGGCTGAAACGGTCTATGCCTACCGCGCAGACGGCAAAAATGCGCTGAGCTTGGACTATCGCAGCTCGGAGCTGTTCAAACAGCGAGCGACGCTTCTCTATGAGGACATAGGCGACAGCTATATCGGCGCGGTGTTTGCCGCCCGGTCGATGGAGCTGTGGCTGCTGGAGGATATGGGCTTTGCCGTCGTTGCCAAATTCAGCGTGAACGCCGGAGAAGGCGAATACGTCACCGAGTATCGCGTCTACAAGGGCAGCGATTGGGCGGACAGCGAGATTTCTCTGGATTTGGAGGACTTGGTGGCCGAGCTTGCCGCCCTGTGCGATCCCTACTACGAACACGAGCAGCCCATCTATGAGCTGTGATGTGGGAAAGGAGTGAAAACGGAGCGGCTTCCCCATGCGGGAAACCATTCAGAACACAAACGGCAAGCAGTTTCACGCCGTCAGCCTGTCCGGTGGCAAGGACAGTTCCGCCATGCTGCTTTTGATGGTCGAACGAGGTATGCCCATCGACATGGTGCTGTCAGCGGACACCGGCATGGAGTTCCCGGAAATGTACGAACACCTTGCCAAACTGGACGAGCATCTTTTCCGGGAGCGCGGCATCCATATTACCACGCTGCGGCATCCCAAGGGCTTTGAATACCTGATGTTCGATGAACCCAAGCAGAAGCCCCGCAGTCTGGAAAACCGTGCAAAGCTGGGCATCCCGCCCTACGGCAACGGCTGGCCGGGAATCCGCGTCCGCTGGTGTACCGGGCAGCTCAAAACGCACCTCATCACCAAGGAGGTCAACCGGCTCAAAGGCGAGCTGGGCGCGATCCACTACGTCGGCATCGCCGCCGATGAAGCGTGGCGCTGCAAGGACGAGCGGTATCCCCTCGTGGAGTGGGGCATTACGGAGGCGCAGGCGCTCCAAGCCTGCTACGACCGTGGCTTTGACTTCGGCGGGCTGTATGAGATTTACCACCGTGCGTCCTGCTGGTGCTGCCCGTTCCAGCGTATCGACGAGCTGCGGAAGCTGCGAAAGCATCACCCGGAGCTGTGGGAAAAGCTGCTGGAGCTGGATCGCCGTGCGCTGGCACAGTTCGGCACCGGCCCGCTGGGACAGTTCAAGCAGAACTGGAGCGTAAAGCGGCTGGATACGCGGTTTGCCGAGGAGGACGGCCAAACAGGTTGACTGCCCTGCGGAAAGGATTGAAGCAATATGGCTGTATTTCGCGTTGAACGGACGCGGGATTACACGGTGATGTGCAACCATCACCTGAAAGACAGCAATCTTTCCCTGAAAGCCAAGGGGCTGCTCTCCATGATGCTCTCCCTCCCCGACGAGTGGAATTACACCACGCGGGGGCTGGCTGCGATCTGCAAGGAGGGCGTGGACGCCATCGGGAAAACGCTCAAGGAGCTGGAGCTGGCGGGCTACATCATCCGCCGTCAGCTTCGCGGCAAGGACGGACGCATTTCCGACACGGAGTACACCATCTTCGAGAAGCCCCGAAAGCCCTCTCCACCGGATACGACTTTACCAGATACGGAAAACCCGTATCTGGATAACCCGGATACGGAGGCACCGGATACGGATAATCCCGCGCAATTAAATACTAAGAAATCTAATACTCAAAAATCAAATACTGATCTATCAAGCACTCATTCATTCTTTCTGCCTGCGGCGGACAGAATGACGGACGGATTTGAGAAAAAAGCGGAGATCAGAGAGCAAATCGAATACGACATTCTCTGTCAGCAGTATGACCGGATGCAGCTTGATGAGCTGGTGGAGATTATGCTGGAGGTTGCTATGAACCGCAGCCCCACAGTCAAGATCGGGCGGGATGCGGAGTATCCCACCGGCTTCGTGCAACAGCGCTTTGAAAAGATCACCTCCATGCACATCGAAAAGGTCATGGACGGTATCCGCGAGAACACCACCCGCGTCTGGAACACGAAAGCCTACCTCATGGCGGCGCTGTTCAATTCCGTTTCCACCATCGACAACCACTATGCCATGCTGGTCAATCACGATTTTCACGGCGGCCCATAACGGCCGCTTTTTTCATGCCCGATTCCGGGAGAAAGGATTTGATACCGATGAAACGTCCCCTTGCCTACATCACCGCTCCGTGGAGCGAGAATGAGTTTGAGAACACCGAAAACGCCGCCAAGTATTGCAGGGCGGTCTATGATGCGGGCTTTTCGCCCGTCTGCCCCACGCTGTTTCTGCCGCTGTTCCTGCGTGATGAGATTCCGCAGGAGCACAAGGACTGCATCGACATGGCGCGGGAGTATCTGCGCCGTGCTCGTGTGCTGGTGGTTTGCGGCAGCACCGCGGATGAAAGTGTGAAAAACGACATCGCCGTGGCCGAGCGTCTGCGGATCACCGCCACCACGCTGGACGGCATCCTGACCGTCAAGGGACAGGGGCGCAGAAATGAATAAGCATCTTCTGCACCGACTGGTGGTGCCGCCTTAGTGTCCCGGTATTCTCCCTGCAAATCGGAGGAAAGGAGCGTGATAAGTCATGCAGGAAGAAGTTGAACAGAGAATCGTATCCCTGATGATCTCCTGCGGAAAGCTGGGTGAACAGGAATTTTGCAAGGCCGTTGCCAAGCTGCTGGAGCAGTTGAAAAACGACCGCCAGAAGCATCAGTACAGCAAGGCCAATCCCCACGGAAAAATGACCGTCAAGCAGCTTGCCGCCAAGGATAAGGGATTGCAGAGCATTGAAGTCACCGATCAGAATATCGGCTCATTCAACCGGATCGCCCGGAAGTATGGCATTGACTTCGCTCCATTCAAGGTCAAGGGCGAAAAGCGATACATGGTGTTCTTCAAAGCGCCGGACGCCGACGCCATGACCGCCGCGTTCAAGGAATATACCGCCAAGCAGGTCAGGAAGGCGGAACGCCCCTCGGTGCTGGAAAAGCTGCAACACTTCAAGTCACTCATTCAGGCGGTTGTGGTGGACAGGACAAAGCGGAAGGAGCTGGAACGATGAAGCAAGTCAACGTCAAAAAGCTCATCCTTCCCAATATTCCGTATGTGTTCATCGCGCTGCTGGCCACCAAGGTCAGCGAGGCGGTGCGGCTGGCTCCCGGTTCGGACGCTTCGGCGAAGCTGCTGAACATTATGACCGGCCTGAACACGGCGTTCCATTCCCTTGTCCCCAGCTTTCATCTCATTGACCTGTGCGTGGGCGTTGCCGCCGCCATCGCCATTCGGCTGGCGGTCTATATCAAGGGCAAAAACGCAAAGAAATTTCGCAAAAATCTGGAGTACGGCAGCGCCCGTTGGGGAACCGCCGAGGACATCAAGCCCTACGTTGATCCCGCGTTCGAGAACAACATCATTCTCACGCAGACGGAGCGGCTGACGATGAATAGCCGTCCCAAAGACCCGAAAACGGCGCGGAACAAAAATGTCCTGATCGTCGGCGGCAGCGGCTCGGGCAAGACCCGCTTTTGGTTGAAGCCCAATCTGCTCCAATGCACCTCAAAAACCTATCCCACCAGCTTCGTCGTCACCGATCCCAAAGGGGACATCGTGGTTTCCTGCGGCCATGCGCTGCAAAAGAACGGGTATCAGATCAAGATTCTCAATTCCCTGAACTTCAAGAAGTCCATGCACTACAACCCGTTCGCCTACATCCACTCGGAAAAGGACATTTTGAAGCTGGTCACGACGCTGATCGCCAACACCAAGGGCGAGGGCAAAGCCGGTGACGATTTCTGGGTGAAAGCGGAAACGCTGCTCTACACCGCCCTCATCGGGTACATCCACTATGAAGCGCCGGTGGAGGAACAGAACTTCTCCACGCTCATTGAATTTATCAATGCGATGGAGGTGCGTGAGGACGATGAGGACTTCAAAAATCCGGTGGACTTGATGTTCGACGAGCTGAAAAAGCGCAAGCCAGACCACTTCGCCGTCCGCCAATATGCCAAATTCAAGCTAAGTGCCGGCAAGACCGCGAAAAGCATACTTATTTCCTGCGGCGCACGGCTGGCTCCCTTTGACATTCAGGAGCTGCGAGAACTGACGGCCTATGACGAGCTGCAACTGGACACGTTGGGCGACCGGAAAACCGCCCTGTTCATCATCATGTCCGACACGGATGATACCTTTAACTTTCTCATTTCCATGTGCTATACCCAGCTTTTCAATCTGCTTTGCGAAAAGGCAGATGATGTGTACGGCGGGCGCTTGCCGGTTCATGTCCGCTGCCTCATTGACGAGGCCGCGAATATCGGGCAGATACCGCGACTTGAAAAGCTGGTTGCGACGATCCGTTCCAGAGAAATCTCCTGCTGCCTTGTCTTACAGGCACAGAGCCAGCTTAAAGCCCTGTATAAAGACAGCGCGGATACGATTGTCGGCAACATGGACTGCTCCATCTTTTTGGGTGGAAAGGAACCCGGTACGCTGAAAGAGCTGGCGGCGGCGCTGGGTAAGGAAACCATCGACAGCTATAACACCGGCGAGAGCCGTGGCCGCGAGGTTTCCCATTCGCTGAACTATCAGAAGCTGGGCAAGGAACTGATGAGCGTGGACGAGCTTGCCGTGCTGGATGGCGGCAAGTGCATCTTGCAGCTTCGCGGCGTCCGCCCGTTTCTGTCCAACAAATATGATCTCACAAAGCATCCCCTCTACCGCTACACAGCGGATTATGACAAGAAATACGCCTTTGACATAGAGCGTTTTCTGTCCCATCGCCTCAAGCTCAAGCCGGATGATGCAGTTGAGGTGTATCAGGCAGACCTTTCCGGTGAACCTGTCGCCTGACGGCGGCAGCCTAATTTGACAACGGTTCGATGAAACTTCGTGGAAGAAATGTACCCTCCAAAATCTAAAACATATTTTTCGGAGGTACTATTTATGGCTTTCTTTAATTCTGCTGTTGGTGTTCTTCAGACCCTCGTTGTGGCACTGGGCGCTGGCCTCGGCATCTGGGGCGCGATCAATCTGCTGGAGGGCTACGGCAACGACAACCGTGCGATGCGTTCCTGACTGAAAAGGTCAGGCACAGGTCGAAGGACGAATGAAGTCCAAAACCTTGGAGAACTGATATTTCGATGGATGAAATGAGGGGGTAACGCCCCGAAGCGTCCACACTAATACTCCGACTGGCATAGGTGCGCAACCGCCGATTGTCAGAAGCTCGGTGAAGTCGGCAGAGAGATGCCGTAGTTTTGGCTGCAAGGCTGAAATCGAAAGCTGTCCAGAGGTGGATAGCGCATCCTATATGCCGGGTGTCAGCCGCACATGGTTAGTATGTATGGAAATACTGACGAACTTCTGAATGTACAAGTCTAAACGTTGATACCATCGAAACGGTGGTACTCCTTATACGGAGGTATTCGTGGACAAGTAAAAATGGTTGTTATGAAAGTCCATGTGCCGTTACAGGCGGCACGATTCGTAAAGAATTGAATACAGGCTTAGAGGAAGAACCTAAATGCGGCCCATGATAGAAATATCGGAACGCAGGAAGCTGAAAACATTTAGCCTGTTGCAAGGCTGCGAGATGGTGGATGGGAATACCTTCGTGAGAAGGCAATAACCATTCTTTATTTCAGTGAAAGTAGTGGCGTAGTACCTATGAAGCCGTGAAAAAGTAAACGGTGGAGGAAAGGCCACAAGTCGAATTTGGCAAAAGAAGCACACACAAAGTGTCGCAAGCCCTGTATGACCAAATTCGATGGAACGCCGTGTGCGGTGAAAGCTGCACGCACGGTGTGGAGCCGGGGAAAAGCTGGAGATCATATCAAATGCTTACCTATGGCTATCTGGTGCTAAATCTCAGGGCATGAAGCAGCTGATGGCCGGTGGCGGGGTGGCTTTGATTGGCATTACCCTCGTGCCGCTGCTGTCCGGGCTGTTCGGCTAATCAGGCAGCTTGTTTGCTTCCCATAAATCCACGGAGGGTGCCGCTTTCTGGCGGCATCCTCCCGAAAGGAGGGCAACCCTATGGATTTCTTATGGGATAAGATCACGGAATGGCTGAAAGAAATGCTCATCGGCGGTATCGTGAGCAATCTGTCCGGGATGTTCGATGCGACCAATCAAAAGGTTGCCGAGATCTCCGGTCAGGTGGGCTTATCGCCGCAGGCTTGGAACGGCAGCATTTTCAGCATGATACAAAACCTGTCAGAAACCGTGATCGTCCCCATCGCAGGCGCAATTCTCGCCTTTGTGATGACGCTGGAACTGATCCAGCTCATTACCGACAAAAATAACCTCAACGACATGGACACATGGATATTCTTCAAGTGGGCGTTCAAGTCCGCTGCCGCTGTCCTGATCGTGACAAACACATGGACGATTGTGATGGGCGTGTTTGACGCTGCCCAGAGCGTCGTTGCCAGCGCCTCCGGGCTGATTATCGGCGATACCAGCATCGACATTTCAAGCGTCATGGTGGGCATTGAGGATCGGCTGATGGAGATGGAATTGGGGCCGCTCTTCGGCCTATGGTTCCAGTCGCTGTTCGTTGGCATTACCATGTGGGCGCTGACCATCTGCATTTTCATTATCACATTCGGAAGAATGATTGAAATATATCTCGTCACCTCTGTTGCCCCCATTCCGATGGCGACCATGATGGGCAAGGAATGGGGCGGCATGGGACAGAACTACATCCGTTCTCTGCTGGCGCTGGGCTTCCAAGCGTTTTTGATTATCGTCTGCGTTGCCATCTACGCCGTTCTGGTGCAGAACATCGCGCTTGTGGATGACATCATCTACGCCATCTGGACTTGCATGGGCTACACGGTGCTGCTGTGCTTCTGCCTGTTCAAAACCAGCAGCCTTGCCAAGTCCGTGTTCAATGCACATTAACGGGGGTGATACTATGCTGACGCTCACGCCCGTTACCCTTGCAACAGCGAACGCTTTTGTTAATGCGCATCACCGGCACCACAAGGCAACTGCTGGACATAAGTTTTCCATCGGCTGTGCCAAGGATGGAGAGCTTGTCGGTGTTGCAATCGTAGGCCGTCCGGTAAGCCGGTATCTGGATGATGGCTGGACATTGGAGGTCAATCGCCTTTGCACCACCGGTGAGAAGAACGCTTGCAGCATCCTTTATGCCGCATCCGCGCGAGCGGCAAAGGCAATGGGATACCGCAAGATCATCACCTATACGCTGGATAGCGAGAGCGGCAGCAGTCTCCGCGCCGCTGGTTGGAACTGCGCAGGCTTGGCAGGCGGCAAATGCTGGACAGGCAGCCGTAAGCCCGCCTCCGCTTTGTGCCCGGCGCAGATGAAACTTCGATATGAAAGGCTCTTATAAAGGGGGATTTCTATGGCCTATGTCAACGTCCCAAAGGACTTAACCAAAGTAAAAACCAAGGTGCTGTTCAACCTCACGAAACGACAGCTCATTTGCTTCGGAAGCGGCGCGCTCATCGGCGTACCGCTTTTCTTCTTGCTCAAGGGCAGCATCGGCACCAGCCCCGCCGCAATGGTGATGATGGTGGTGATGATCCCGGCTATGCTGTTCGCTATGTATGAAAAGAACGGTCAGCCGCTGGAGGTCGTCATCCGCAACATCTACCGTGTGTGCTTCCAGAGACCGAAGCAGCGCCCGTATAAGACCAACAATTTTTATGCCGTTCTGGAGCGGCAAAACCAGTTAGACCGGGAGGTGTATCAAATTGTCCGAAAAGAAAAAGCTGACCCGCACCGAACGAAAACAGATCGAAGCCGCCATCGCAAGAGCGAACCGAACGGATAAGAAAGAAAAATCGGCGCAGGACAGCATCCCGTATCAACGTATGTGGCCGGACGGCATCTGCCGTGTGACCAATACGCGCTACACCAAAACGATCCAGTATCAGGACATCAACTACCAGCTCTCACAGAATGAGGACAAGACCGCCATCTTTGAGGCGTGGTGCGATTTCCTGAACTACTTTGACAGCTCCGTGCAATTCCAGCTTTCCTTTGTGAACCTCTCGGCTTCGCAGGAAACCTTTGCACGGAGCATTTCCATTCCGCCCTGCGGGGACGAGTTTGACGGCATTCGCGCCGAGTACGCCGGTATGCTGCAAAATCAGCTTGCCCGCGGCAACAACGGCCTCATTAAGACCAAGTATCTCACGTTCGGCGTTGAGGCCGACAACCTCCGCGCTGCCAAGCCCCGTTTGGAGCGCATCGAAACCGACCTCCTGAACAACTTCAAGCGGCTGGGCGTTGTGGCTGCGCCGCTGAACGGCTTTGAGCGCCTGCACGTCATGCACGACATTCTGCGGATGGACGAGCAGGAACCGTTCCGCTTTTCGTGGGACTGGCTGGCTCCCTCCGGGCTGTCCACCAAGGACTTTATCGCGCCCAGCTCCTTTGAGTTCAAGACCGGCAGGCAGTTTCGTATGGGCAAAAAGCTGGGCGCGGTCAGCTTCGTGCAGATTTTGGCACCAGAGCTGAATGACCGGATGCTGGCGGACTTTCTGGATATGGAGAGCAGCGTCCTTGTCAATCTCCATGTGCAGTCTGTGGATCAGGTCAACGCCATCAAGACCGTCAAGCGCAAGATCACCGATCTCGACAAGTCCAAAATCGAGGAACAGAAAAAAGCTGTCCGCGCCGGGTACGATATGGACATTATCCCGTCCGACCTCGCCACCTACGGCGCGGAGGCCAAAAAGCTGTTGCAGGATTTGCAGTCCCGCAATGAGCGAATGTTCCTGCTGACCTTCCTCATTCTCAACACGGCGGACACACCCCGGCAGCTTGACAACAACATCTTCCAGACCTCCAGTATCGCGCAGAAATATAACTGTGCGCTGACCCGGCTGGACTTTCAGCAGGAGGAAGGACTGATGAGCAGTCTCCCTCTGGGGCTGAATCAGATCGAGATTCAGCGGGGCTTAACCACCTCCAGCGTAGCGATCTTCGTCCCCTTCACCACGCAGGAGCTATTTCAGAACGGTTCGGAGGCGCTGTACTACGGCATCAACGCTCTTTCCAACAACCTTATCATGGTAGACCGGAAGCTGCTGAAAAATCCCAACGGCCTGATTTTAGGCACTCCCGGCAGCGGTAAGTCGTTTTCGGCAAAACGCGAGATCACCAATGCGTTTCTTATCTGTCCCAAGGATGACATCATCATCTGTGACCCGGAGGGCGAATATACACCGCTGGTGGAGCGTCTGCACGGCCAGGTCATTAAGCTGTCGCCCACCGGCAAGGGCTACGACGGTTCGCCCTGCTACATCAATCCGATGGACTTGAATCTGGATTACAGCGACGATGATAACCCGCTGAGCCTGAAATCCGACTTCATTCTGTCGCTGTGCGAGTTGATCGTCGGCGGCAAGGATGGGCTTGCCCCTGTGGAAAAGACCATCATCGACCGCTGCGTTCGCATCGTCTACCGGGACTACCTCAACGACCCGAAGCCGGAGAATATGCCGCTGCTGGAGGACTTGTATAACGCCCTCCGTGCGCAGGATGAAAAGGAAGCGCAGTACATCGCCACTGCTTTGGAAATCTACGTCACCGGCTCTCTGAATGTGTTCAACCATCACACGAACGTGGATGTGAACAGCCGCATCGTCTGCTATGACATCAAGGAGCTGGGCAAGCAGCTCAAGAAAATCGGGATGCTGGTGGTGCAGGATCAGGTCTGGAACCGTGTGACCATCAACCGCGCCGCCCATAAAACGACCCGCTACTATCTTGACGAGTTCCATCTTCTCTTAAAGGAAGAACAGACGGCCTCGTACAGTGTCGAGATTTGGAAGCGCTACCGCAAATGGGGCGGCATCCCCACCGGGATCACGCAAAACGTCAAAGACCTGTTGTCCAGCCGCGAGGTTGAGAACATCTTTGAGAACAGCGATTTCATCTATATGCTCAATCAGGCCGCTGGCGACCGGCAGATTCTGGCGAAGCAACTCAACATTTCGCCGCATCAGCTTTCTTATGTGACCCACTCCGGCGAGGGCGAGGGGCTGCTGTTCTACGGCAACACGATCCTGCCCTTCATTGACCACTTCCCCAAGGACACCGAGCTGTACCGTGTCATGACCACCAAGCCGCAAGAGGTGGCGTCGGCATGAAAAGAGAACCGCGTTTGCAGTTTTCCGACGCCGATCTTGCCGAGCCGAAGCTGGAAAAGCCCATCAAGCGGGTGAAAAAAGCAGCGGCCAAGGCGGATAAAGCGCAGGCGAAAATTCCCAAGGAAACCGTGGTCAAAAAGGAACGCGGCTTTGATCCTGCCACCGGCAAGGTCAAAACGCAGCTCCGTTTTGAGGAAGTGGATAAGAAAAAGCCGCCCTCAAAGCTGACCCATGCCGTGCAGGATGCCCCCGCCAACCTCATTCTCTCTCAGGTTCATCGGGAGGTGCGGCAGAGCGAGGATGACAATGTAGGCGTAGAGGCCGCGCACAAGGTAGAGCAAACTGTGGAGGGCGGCGGGCGGCTGGTACAGTCTGCCCACCGCGCCCATCAGCTCAAGCCTTATCGTGCTGCCATCCGTGCAGAGAAAAAGCTGGAACGAGCCAATCTTGACGCGCTCCAGAAGAAAGCAGAGATCGACAGCCCCACCAGCAATCCCGTTTCCAAATGGCAGCAGCAGCAGGCCATTAAGAAACAGTATGCCGCTGCCAAGCACAATCAGGCGGCGCAGACTACGGCAAAGGCGGCAGAGAATACCGCCAAGGCCGCGAAAAAAGCCGCTGAAAAGGCTGAGAAAGCGGGCAAATATGTGTGGGAACACCGGCGCGGCTTTGCCATTGCCGCCGCGATTCTGCTGATGCTGGCATTTCTGCTCAACGGCCTGTCCTCCTGCTCGGTGATAATGGATGGCGTCGGCTCCGGGATCGCGGCCAGCACTTATCCATCGCAGGACGCCGATATGCTGGGCGCGGAAGCGCAGTATTGCGAAATGGAAGCAGAGCTTCAGCGCTACCTCGACACCTATGAAAGTACCCATGACTACGATGAGTACCACTTTGATCTGGACACCATCGAGCATGACCCCTATGTACTCATTTCCATGATTACGGCGCTGCATCAAGGGGAATGGACGCTGGATGAGGTGCAGGGTACGCTCCAAATGCTCTTTGACCGCCAGTACATTTTGACCGAGGATGTGGTGGTGGAAACCCGCTACCGCACAGAAACCGACACATGGACGGACGCGGACGGCAACACCCATACGGACACCTATCAGGTGCCGTATGACTACTACATCTGCACGGTCACGCTGGAAAACTTCAATCTCTCCCATGTTCCCGTCTACATTATGAGCGAAGAACAGCTCGGAATGTACGCCACCTATATGGCCACCCTCGGCAACCGTCCCGACCTGTTCCCCGGTTCAGGCTACATCGGCAAGTATGTGGAGGGCAGCTATACCGACTACGACATTCCCCCGGAGGCGCTGGACGATGAGGTATTCGCCGCCATTATCAAGGAAGCGGAAAAATATCTCGGCTACCCCTACGTTTGGGGCGGCAGCAGTCCCTCTACCTCATTTGACTGTTCGGGCTTCGTCAGTTGGGTCATCAATCATTCCGGTTGGGATGTGGGCAGGCTGGGAGCGCAGGGGCTATGCAATATCTGTACGCCCGTACCCTCTGCCAATGTCAAACCGGGCGATCTGGTGTTTTTCACTGGAACGTATGATACCCCCGGTGTCAGCCATGTGGGTATCTACGTCGGCAACAATATGATGATCCACTGCGGAGATCCGATCTCTTATACAAACTTAAATTCAAGCTATTGGCAGTCCCATTTCTACCGTTATGGGCGCTTGCCGTAAAGGAGAGTGAACGATATGAACCCGAAAATTATGAAGCTCCGTGGAGAGCTGGAGAAGAACAAAGGCAAAATCTCTGATCTGCAAGGCCGCAACCGCGAGCTGGAAAAGCAGATTCGTGAGCTGGAGGACACCAACATCATCGGCATGGTGCGCGAGAACGGCATGACGATGGAACAGTTTGCCGAGCTGTTCCGTCGTATGCAGGCCGCGCCTGCACCGGCCACTTCGGAAAAGGAGGCGTTGAACCATGACTAAAAACACACCGCGCATTTTTATCAGCCTGCTGCTGATGCTCCTGTGCATCGGGATTCTCCCCGTTTCCGCTTTTGCCAGCAGCGGCGACTATCCCGATGATACGCTGCCTGCCGTCGAAAGCAGCGCCGCAGACACGCAGGAAACAAAACAGATCGGCACGGTCACGACCAACGGCGGCAACCTGAACGTCCGCACCGGCGCGGGACTGGACAACACCGCGTTTACGCAGCTCCCCAACGGCACGGTGGTCGATGTGATCGGCAGGGACGGCGATTGGGTAAAAATCCTGCTGCCCGCCCGTGTGGGCTATGTGTACGGCAGCTATCTGACCGTCACCGATGCCGCCGACAGTACCGTGAGCATCGGCGGCATTACGCTTCCGTTTGATGAAAAAGAGCTGGCCGACCTCTGGCAGCTCCTTCTCGGCGGCATGACGGGCGGCAGCGACGCGCTGACACCGGACGGCAATCTGACGCTGATTGACGATATTGGCTCCAGCACCAAGGCGGGGAAACAGTTCATTACGCTGGAAAGCAAGAACGGCAATGTGTTTTACATGATTATTGACCGCGACGATGAGGGCGAAGAAACCGTCCACTTCTTGAATCAGGTGGATGAGGCTGACCTGATGGCGCTGACCGGCGAGGAAGAAACGCCCGCCACTTGCTCCTGCACCACAAAATGCGTGGCCGGTGCCGTCAATACGTCCTGCCCCGTCTGCGCGGTCAACATGACCGAGTGCGTGGGCAAGGAGGCAAAGCCCGAAGTCCCCACCGAGCCGACAGAACCCGCCGCCGAGGAACCGGAGAAAAAGAGCGGCGTGGGCAGCATCCTTGTCGTTCTGCTGATCGTCTCGCTGGGCGGCGGTGCCGCGTTCTACATTTTCAAGCAGAAAAAGGCCAAGCCGCAGACCAAAGGCAGCGCCGATCTGGACGATTATGACTACGGCGAGGACGAATATGAGTTTGAGCCGTATGAGGACGAACCGGAACAGGATACTACGGAGGATACGGACGCATGAGATATTTCACCAATAATCCGCTGGAACGCCTGATGATGCAGAAGCCGAAAGCAGCGCGGGAGGACAGCCCTCCCGCCGCTGCCAAGGAACATTTCTGCTATGGCTGCAAGCGCTTCGGACAGAGCTGCGTTCGCCCCTGCTACCGTGACGTAAAGAGAATGGAGGCTGCACCATGCGCCTTGTGATCGCCGAAAAACCCTCCGTGGCGCAGAGCATCGCCGCCGTGCTGGGCGCTAAATCACGGCATGACGGGTATCTGGAGGGCGGCGGGTACATCGTGTCGTGGTGTTTCGGGCATCTGGCAGAGCTGGCCGACGCCGCCGTTTACAATGCCGATGATGCCAAATGGACGCTGGCGGCGCTGCCCATCATCCCTACCTCGTTCCGCTTCATTGTCCGTGCGGACAAGCAGAAGCAGTTTGATATTCTGCGGGAGCTGATGCGCCGGGATGATGTGGCAGAGGTGGTCAACGCCTGCGACGCAGGGCGCGAGGGCGAGCTAATTTTCCGCACGGTTTACTGCCTTGCGGGATGCTCCAAGCCAATTCTGCGGCTTTGGATTTCTTCAATGGAGGATGATGCCATCCGCAGCGGCTTCCAGCAGCTTAGAATCGGGCGTGACTATGACGGCCTGCATCAATCTGCCCTGTGCCGCGCCAAGGCTGATTGGCTGGTTGGTATCAACGCCACGCGGTATTTCTCCTTGACGTATGGCCGCACATTGAACATCGGGCGCGTCATGTCGCCCACGCTGGCGCTGCTGGTACAGCGCGAGGCGGAGATCTCCGCATTTGCGGCAGAACCGTTCTACACCGTCCAGCTCGATTGCGGCTTTCCCGCCACGACAGGCCGAATGAAGGACAGGAAGGACGCCGACGCCATCGCCAACGCCTGCAAGGGCAAGGCAGTAACCGTCAAAAGCGTGGAGCGCAAGGAAAAGTCTGAGAAAGCGCCCGCGCTCTACGATTTGACCTCCCTCCAGCGCGACGCCAACCGCGTTCTCGGCTACACCTCTCAGCAGACCCTCGACTATCTCCAAGCGCTCTATGAAAAGAAGCTCTGTACCTACCCGCGAACCGACAGCCGCTATCTGACCGACGATATGGAGGGCAGCGTCCCCGGCCTTGTCGCCGCCGCTGCCGCTGCCTGCGGCGTGGAGAAGCCGCCGACCATCTGCGCCAAGCAGGTGTGCAGCAGCAAAAAAGTCACCGATCACCACGCTATCGTCCCCACCATCAGCGCGGAAAAGGTAGATATGGCCTCTCTGCCGCTGGGCGAACGCGAGGTGCTGAAGCTGGCGGCAAGGGGCTTGCTTCGTGCGGTGGATGAACCACATCGCTACGCAGAAACGGTCATTACGGTGGACTGCGCCGGTCAGAGCTTCACCGCCAAGGGAAAAACCGTTCTTGCTCCTGGCTGGAAGCGCTATGAGCAGGAGCAGACGGAGGCAGCGCCCGCGCTGCCGGTGGTAACGGATAATCAGACGCTTTCCGTATCTGCCGCATCGGTCAGGACCGGAAAAACCACGCCGCCCAAGCACTTCACCGAGGATACGCTGCTGGCGGCGATGGAGAACGCGGGCAAGGAGGATATGCCAGATGATGCCGAGCGCAAGGGCATTGGCACCCCAGCGACCCGTTCCGGTATCATTGAAAAGCTGGTGTCCTCCGGTTTTGTGGAGCGCAGGAAGTCCAAGAAGATCACAAATCTGCTGCCCACCTCCACCGGCACGGCGCTTATCACCGTTCTGCCCGAACAGCTCCAGTCTCCGCAGCTCACCGCTGAATGGGAACACCGCCTGAAAGAGATCGAGCGCGGCGAAATCGCCCCGGACAGCTTCATGGATGGGATTGCCGCCATGCTACATGAGCTGGTGCAGACCTACAAACCCATCCCCGGCGCGGAAGTCCTGTTCCCGTCCGGGCGTGAGGTGGTCGGCAAGTGTCCCCGCTGCGGAGCCGAGGTAACGGAATCGCAGAAGGGTTTTTTCTGTGAAAACCGCGCCTGTTCCTTTGTCCTCTGGAAAAACAGCCGGTTTTTCACCGCCAAGAAAAAGGCGCTGACAAAATCCCTCGCTGCCGCGCTTTTGAAAAATGGCCGCGCCCCGCTGAAAGGCTGCTACTCCGAAAAGACCGGGAAAACCTATGATGCCAGCGTTCTTCTGGAGGACGATGGGCAGCGCGCGGGCTATAAGCTGGTGTTCGACAATGGCTGATGCGCCGCGTATGGATCACAAGCAGCTCCGCCGTGCCAAGAAGCTCATTCGGAAGCTCTGCTGTAATTACGATCACGGCAACTGCCTCGCGCTGGATGATGGAGAGCCTTGCGTCTGCGTACAGGGTATTTCCTACTCGCTGCTGTGCAACTGGTTCCGAAACGCGGTACTTCCCACCGACCATGAGCTGCTGGCCGACGTGATGCGGGAAAGGCCGGGAAAGCGCTGCGCCGTCTGCGGTAAGCCGGTCTATTCTTCCTCCAATCGCACCAAATATTGCCCCGCCTGCGCCAAGCAGGAACGCCGAAAGCAGGACGCCAAACGAAAGCGTGAACAATACTGGAACCTCCGCAAATAGAGACTGGGAAAGCCCCGTGCCGCAAGGCTTTTTCCATGCGGAATCACAAGGGGCTGCGTCATTCTATCCGCAAGCTCAAAAACAACGTCTATCTGCGGAGAATCGCCCCTGTGCAGGATGTGTTTTCTTCTGCGCAGGGGCGCTATTTTTTCTGAAAGGAGATCATCATGGCTGAAAAACAAACCAGCAAAGACCGGATGCGGAAGATCGTTGACAGCATCGAAAATGGCATCAAGGAGCTGTTCGAGAGCGATAAGTACCGGCAGTATCTCTCCACTATGAGCCGCTTTCACCGCTACTCGGTCAACAACACCATGCTCATCTATATGCAGCGCCCCGATGCCACCCATGTGGCGGGCTTCAACAAGTGGCGCGATCAGTTCGGCAGGAACGTCCTGAAAGGCGAAAAAGGTATCCGCATCATCGCTCCTACTCCCTATAAGAAAAAGGTCGAGGAAATCAAGACCGACCCGGAAACCAATGCGCCGGTGCTGGATGCGGATGGCAAGGCCATCATTGAGGAAAAGGAAATCCGAATCCCTATGTTCAAGGTGGTATCCGTCTTTGATGTGTCACAGACTGCGGGAAAGCCCTTGCCCCAGCTTGCCGCTGATCTGAGCGGCAATGTGCAGCAGTATGAGGTTTTCATGGAGGCGCTGCGCCGCGCTTCTCCCGTTCCGATAGAGATAAAGCCCGTTGCGCATGACACAGATGGCTTTTTCAGCATTAAGGCGCAGAGCATCACCATCCGCGCCGGTATGAGTGAGGTGCAGACGGTATGCGCCGCCGTCCATGAGATTGCCCACGCCAAGCTCCACGACTATGAACACATGACGGAGCTTGCGGACGATGGTGAGACGATCCTTGTCCCCGGCGAAAAGAGCCGCAACACCGAGGAGGTCGAGGCCGAAAGCATCTCCTATGCGGTCTGCCAGTATTACGGCATTGAAACGGGAGAAAACAGCTTCGGCTATATCGCCACATGGTCAAAGGGCAAGGAGCTGAAAGAGCTTCGCGCCAGTCTGGAAACCATCAACAAGACTGCCTCCGAGCTGATTACGGACATTGACCGGCACTTTGCGGAGATTTGCAAGGAGCGCGGCATTTCTGTGGAGAAATCCGAGCAAGCGGAAAGCCAATTAAAAGAGAACAGCAATATGTCTGCGGTTGACTTGGCAAAAAGCATTTCAGAGCTGTATCTCGATGCGAATGGCCTTGCCTTTCTCAGCGAATTTGCAAGTCAGGAAGATTGCCTCCAGCATTTCTACGAAGATCTGTTGACAGGAGCAGATGAGATAAAAGGCTTCCTGTCCGAAACACTTGAGCAGAGCGATGAATACGCGCACAGAACGAATGAGCTGCTGTTGGAAGTTGAGGCATTTCAGAAAAGTTACACTTCCTTAAAGGAACTCGACGCTAATGAGCGTTGGTATGCGGTTGATGGTGGGAGCAAGCATCTTCGCATAACAGAAGATGGTGCAAAATATGCCTATGAACTTTACGACAAGGACACTCTACACCTTCTGGAAAGCGGAACAGTACATGACGATGATGTAAACTTTCTTTTGGCGGCTGCGATTCGTATCTGCGAAACACATGGCTATGATAAGACCGTGCCGTTTGAAGTTTTGTCAAACAAGTTTGCAGGGATTTTGTACTCACTCGAATTGTCATCGGACGACAATCAGGTTGTTCACGAGGAGGCCGGTTCTCGTGCCGCAGGCACACTTCCAACTTCGCCAGAGCTGGAACAGGCCACCCCGATGCCCGACCCCACGCTGACGGTGGACGATATGCGCAGCTATGGGTATCTGGACGGCGATATGCTCCCGCTTTCCAAGGATCGGGCGCTGGAGCTGCTGGAGCATGACATCACGGTTTATATGCTCCATCCCGACAATGCTGAGGAAATGGTTTTTGAGGCCGAGGACATCATCAAGCATGACGGAATGTTCGGGATCACACAACCGGATTGGGATGCGGTCAAAGGCCATATTCCTCCCCGCGATGTGGAGCAGCGTTTTTTGAACAGTCCCACCGATGCTATGGCGATCTACCAACTGCGCCGGGATGCGCCGGTGGAGCTGCGTTTTGCCAATCTCGGCAGTCTGGCCGCGCCGCCTGACCCTGCCAACTATGAAGCCGTCTATACCCGTGAGGTGTACCCGGACGATGATACCGGCAGAATCCTTGAAAACTTCTACTACATTTTCAACGACGAGCGCCCCGGCGATTTTGTGGGACACAGCCTCTCCGTCAGCGACATCGTTGCGCTGAAACAGGACGGCAAGGTATCCTATCACTACTGTGACAGCATGGGATTTCAGGAGCTGCCCGCCTTTCAGAAACCGGAGAATTACCTGAAAGCCGCCGAGATGTCGCTGGAGGACGATTACGGCATGATCGACGGCATCATCAACAACGGCCCCAAACAGCCCACCGTCGCCGACCTTGAAGCACAGGTCAAGGCCGGTATGTCCATCTCCCTGATGGATTTGGCGGCGGCTGCCCACCGGGAACGGGATGCCGGTGAACGCAAGCCCTCCGTGCTGGAGCAGCTCAAGAACCAGCCTGTTCAGGAACGTCCACACAAAACAGCGCCCAAAAAGAGCGCGGAAAAGGAGCTTTGATATGAACATCACTTTTGAAGAACGCCAGCTTATGAGTCTCTACAACACCGGCACCCGCGCGGGATTGATCGCGGCGCTGGAGGAAATGCGCGGCTATCTCGCTGTGGATGAAACGGAGCTGCGGGAGCTGACGGACAGCGCCATCGCAAAGCTGCGCGGGATGAGCGACGCGGAATATGACGCGCTTGACCTGTTCCCCGATTTTGAAAAGGAGGATATGGATGCCGAGTAAAGTACAGCTCTATGCGCAGATGGCAGACCGCACGGCGGAGCAGATCACGGGAAGCTACCAGAAGTGGACAGCATTTCTGACCACCGCCGCAAGGCTGTATAAGTACCCTTACAATGAGCAGCTCATGATCTTCGCCCAGCGCCCGGAAGCCACGGCCTGCGCGGAATATGACCTTTGGAATAAGCAGATGCGCCGCTATGTGCGGCAAGGCAGCAAGGGCATCGCCCTTGTGGATGCCAGCAGCGACCAACCCAAACTCCGATATGTATTTGATGTTTCCGATACGGGCGGCGGCGAGAACTCTCGCCGCCCTTATCTTTGGGAATACCGGCAGGAGCATCGTGGGGTGGTATCTGCGGCGCTGGAGCAGCGCTTCGACGTTTCCGGTGAAAACGGACTTGCCGATCAGTTGGAGCGTGTGGCGGTGCAGCTTGTAGATGAATACTGGCACGACAACCGGCGCGATATTGTCGGCATCGTTGACGGTTCCTTTTTGGAGGACTATGATGAGTTCAACATCGGAGCCGCTTTTCGGAATGCCGCCGTTGTCAGCACCACCTATGCGCTGCTGTCCCGCTGCGGGATGCAGCCGGGAGATTACTTCGAGCATGAGGATTTTCTGAATGTCTTTGATTTCAATACCCCGCAGACCGTCGCCGCCCTTGGAACGGCCATCAGCCAGTCCAGTGAGCTGGTGCTGCGGCAGATCGAAGTCACCATCAAGAATTACGAGCGCGAGAAAATCGCGGAAAGGAGCGAAAGCCATGAGCGAACTGACCTACACCCGCAGCGGGGATTATCTGATCCCCGACCTGAGCCTGACCGAGCAGCCGCAAGCCCCGCTGGGCAAGTACGGCAGGATGCGGAAGGATTACCTGAAGGAGCATCGTCCGGTGCTGTGGAACAGCCTGCTACTGTCCGAGAAGCTGTACCCCCATCTGCGGGAGATCGACGAGGCAGCGAACAATCGGCTGGAACAGATGATGCCGGAGCTGATGAAGTCGGCGGGCGTGACGGAAGCGCTGAAAGCCAGCGACCCGATGAAGTGGGTAGGGCTGATGAACACGCTGAAAGCGCAGGCCGAGGAAACGATCCTCACGGAGTTGGTGTTCAGCTAACCATGTTCGATGCCCCCACCGGGGCGCAGATGTCCTTCTTCCCCTCAGAGGCAGAACAAATTCAATCCATCGCAGAAGCGGAGAGTGTAACACCCTCCGCTTTTTCTATGTTCATTTCTCAGAATGATATTGACCACATCCTGCGCGCGGGCGGTAATGCGGATGCAGCGCGGATGAAAATTGCTGCGGAATTCTCCAAGCAAAAACCTTTAGAGGATCGCGCGGCATTTCTGAAAGCTCTTTACTACGGCGGCAACGGCCTGATTACGGATAACGGCAGGCTTTCCGCATGGTACGGGGACGATGGTATCCATATTGCAACCGGAGATACCTCTCGCTATCTTCGCTCTGCACAAGTGATAGGCTGGGCAGATGCGGCGGAGCGCATTGAGGAACTTCTGGACGGCGGCGCATTTGCCACCAATCTTGAAGTCACGGAAGCCTCGCGCTATGAGCGGCTGGGTATTGCTGTGGATGTCTGGAATCTTTATCACGATTTCTCGGATGAAGCAAAATCGCTGGGGTATCTGTCCTGCTTGGGCAATATCCATAGCACCAGCTTTCCAGAGGAAACGGAGCGCCTGACGGATGATCTGCTGAATCCGGCGTTCCGGGATAGGCTCCTGTCGGAATACAAGGTATTCATGGACGCCTACCGCGAAAACCGTGCGCTGCTGCGCTTCCATTACCACAAGTCGCAGGCGCTTCTTACACGTATGGAAGATCTGTCATTGCCGCGCAAAGAATATCACTCCGATATGGCGGCTGTTCCGAAGACGGGCCGGTTTATCACTGAAGATGAAATTGCGGCTTCTCTTGCAAATGGAAGCGGCTTTGAGGGTGGAAAGACCCGCATCTATGAGTTTTTCCAGACTCCGCACACGACAAAAGAGAGCGCTGATTTTCTGAAAAAAGAGTATGGCATCGGAGGACGCACCCATGCTGTATCCAGAGAAAGCGGCAGCTATGAAGATCACGGCAGCAAAGGCATTGTGCTGAAAAAGAACGGCTGTGCAGACATTCAGATGAATTGGAACAAGGTCGCTTCGCGCATCTCGGAGCTGGTTCGGTTGAACCGCTACCTTACGCCGGATGAGCGGGCAGCCTATGACAAGGAAATGGCGCAGGACGCCATGCGGAACGCGGTTTATAACGACTATAACGACGTAAAGGCGGCGCACCCCGATGAAATTGTGCTGTATCAGGTTGGGGACTTCTTCGAGCTGTATGGCGAGGATGCGCGGGCAGTTGCAGATGATCTCAGCCTTGAGCTGACGCGCCGCAATTTGGAGGGAGTAGGCCGTGTTACCATGTGCGGCTTCCCTGCAAAGGATTTGGAGAAATACGTTGAAAAGCTGCGGGAAAAGCATGATGTAACAATTTCGCGCATTGGCGATTCCAGCCATGAACACACGGCATATACGCTTCCGTCCATCGACCACGAGGCAGAACAGGCCATCAATGCCTATGAAGCGGAGTTCGGCGCGGATGGGACGCGGGTGTTCCGCGACCCCGCCGCCGAGCTGCCGCCACAGCCTACCGTGCGAGAGCTGTTTGACGGGTACAAGCTGACCGTCGGCAACGCACTTTCCAAAGATACGGCTTTTATCAATGCCTGCCGCAATTCAGACCGCCAGAACGCTTATCTGGAGGGCGCGGACGCTATCCGTCGTATTGTCATGGCATCTGATGATCTCCAGCTTGTCCGCCTGTACTTTGATATGCCCGCGTTCCATAACCGGCTGCATCAGGAGCTTTTGGAGGAACTGTATCCCACGCTGGCAGCGACGGTCGCACCATCTCCCTATCAGATTACACAGGAGGACATTGACAACGCGCTTCTGGATTGGCACGACAACCTAAAGGGCAAGCAGGAAGTCGCACTATATATGCAGGCGCATGGGCGAGAACGCAGCACCGCCGCATGGCTGGCTGCAAAATATGGCTGGGAAGATAGCAAAACCCCCATGTATATCCATGTAGGAAACGCCGAGCCGGTGACGCTCACATGGGCGCAGGTACAGCGGCGGTTGGCACAGCTCATCCGCGAGAATAAATTTTATGATGAGAATGAGCGACTGCGGTTATTTTCACCTGACCGATACTCCATTCGTCTGCATCCCGGCGAGGGCGGAATTACCGGCATTTGGGATGAGGTGTTGGAACGGTTCTGCGGAGATGGGGAACAAACGCTCCGCTTTGCAGAACAGAATAACGCTATTGCTTACTTGGATGGCATCAAACGGGATATGGGAATTGAGCTATCCCCTCCGGCGTTTACAACGCCGCTTGGCTATACTTATCATATTGGAGATTGCATTTCATCCATAGAGTTAGACCACATAGCAGCAGTCGGCGCTATCGCGCGTGTAGATGAAGATCACGTCTGGCACACGTTACCGAACGCACCCGAACAGGAGCCGGTCAGCATCGACCGCAATTCCTTTGAACGCTACCTCGATACCAGATACTTCGAGGCTTCTGAACCGGAGCCGCAGCGCGTCATTGCGGCGCAGCACACAGAACAGCCAACCCCGGAGACGCCGCAAGCGGTTCAAAACCTTGTGGGGCAGCGCGTGGAAATTGACGGTACGCTCTATAATGTTGATTCCGCAGATGAAACTGTCGCGCATCTCAGCGCCGTTCCATCCTCCAGCGAGAGCAATCACGAACCGGAACGCAAAACTGAGCTGGTTTCCGCTGTCTTCACACGAATCGCAGATCAAGGCCGTGAGCTTGCGCCGAATGTTTCGGCATATCAGGCACTTCGTACAGAGCATCCCGAAAAGCTCATCGGTGTCCGCGTCGGAGAACGGCTGTTTTTTTATGGCGCGGATGCAGAACGCGCCGCCAGCGCTTTGAATCGCCGCCTGCTGCAACGCGATATTCCCGGTATGGGAGAAACCGCTGTGACCGGCTATGATTTTGGACAATGGGCAAGCGCCGCAAAGCGACTGTTGGAGCATGGACACAGCTTCGTGTTTGCACAGCCAAATAAAACCGACAGCTATGATGTTATCAACGAGGCCGACACCAAGGATTACATCCCCATTGGCATGGAGTTAGAGATCGACGGGCGGAAGTTTGTCATTGACAGCGTGAATTTTGGCGCAGATGAAGTATCTCTGCGCGATGTGACTTTTCAAAACAGGCAGGGCTTTCCCATCTTCCGCTCTGAACACATTGCGTTTATACGCTCGTTCGTTGAAGAACAGGAACGGGAGCAGCCGCAGCCCATCACCAAACCCGTCGCGTTCTATCCCGCCGAGAAAACACACTTGCCCTACGACATAGAAATCCAGACGCTACACATCCCGGAACCGGAGCATGACCCGCCCGCTGCGGAACCTGTCGAGCCTGAACCGCCCGCCATGAGCGAGGGAGAAAGGCTGATTCTGGAGCATGAAGGTCGAGCAGCGCTTTCGGAAATGGGCGAGTTCGTGCCTGATTTTGAGGATGCCATCTCGCAGGCCGAGATCGACGAGCCTCCCGCACACCGTCCTGCGGTATCCATCCCCATTGACGGCGAGTGGCAGGACTTTCACAGCGTTGCCGCTGCGGAGCAGGCCGCTTACGCTGACTTCAAGGCGGCAAGCCACCGCGACGCACAGAATTTTCACATCACCGATGATGCCCTCGGCGTCGGCGGCGCAAAGGCAAAGTTTCGGGCAAATATGGCGGCTATCCACCTCCTGCAAGAGCTGGAGTTTGAGGGTTTGCAGGCCAGCCCGGAGCAGCAGGAAATCCTCTCCCGCTATGTGGGCTGGGGCGGTCTTGCGGATGCCTTCGACGAGAACAAGCCAAACTGGTCGGACGAGTTTGCAGAGCTGTACGCCACACTTTCCCCGGAGGAATACGCTGCGGCCAGAGCCTCCACGCTGAACGCCCACTACACCAGCCCCACCGTCATCAAGGCAATCTATGAAGCGGTCGGCAATATGGGCTTCCAGAGCGGTAACATTCTGGAGCCGTCTATGGGCGTCGGCAACTTCTTTGGCCTGCTGCCGGAGCAGATGCAGGGCAGCAAGCTCTACGGCGTGGAGCTGGACAGCATCACCGGGCGCATTGCCAAGCAGCTTTACCCCAAGGCGGACATTGCCATCGCGGGCTTTGAGACAACGGACAGAAAAGACTTCTATGACCTCGCCGTGGGCAACGTCCCCTTCGGGCAATATCAGGTAGATGACCGGGCTTATAACAAGCTCGGTTTTTCCATTCACGACTACTTCTTTGCCAAAACCCTCGACCAAGTGCGTCCGGGCGGCGTGATCGCGTTTGTGACCTCCCGCTACACGATGGACAAGCAATCGCCCGAAGTCCGCAGGTACATTGCGCAGCGGGCGGAGCTGCTGGGTGCCATTCGTCTGCCCAACAATGCGTTCAAGGCCAACGCCGGTACGGAAGTCGTTTCGGACATCATTTTCCTGCAACGCAGAGAACACTCCATTGAGATCGAACCGGATTGGGTACACCTCGGCCAGAACGAGGATGGCTTTGCCATCAACCGCTATTTTGTTGACCACCCGGAGATGATTTTAGGCAGGCAGACCTCCGAAAGCACCCAATACGGCAAGCAGGATTTCACCGTTGTCCCCATTGAGGGGCTGGCGCTTGCAGATCAGCTCCATGATGCCGTGAAAAATATTCGCGGCACCTATCAGGAGGCGGAACTGCCAGAGCTGGGCGAGGGCGAACAGATCGACACGTCCATCCCCGCAGACCCCAATGTGAAAAACTACTCCTACACCGTGGTGGACGGCGAGGTGTATTACCGGGAAAACAGCCGCATGGTCAAACCGGAGCTGAACGCCACCGCCGCCGAGCGTGTCAAGGGCATGGTCGCGCTGCGGGATTGCGTGAATGAGCTGATTGCCCTGCAAATGGACGAGTACAGCGCAGAAAGCCGGATTCAGGAAGCGCAGGCCGAGCTAAACCGCCTCTATGATGCGTTCTCCGCAAAACATGGCCTAATCAATGACCGTGCGAACCGTCTTGCGTTCTCTGACGATTCCTCTTACTACCTCCTGTGTTCACTGGAAGTGCTGGATGACGACGGAAAGCTGGAGCGCAAGGCGGATATGTTCCACAAGCGCACTATCAAGCAGCAGCGCAGCGTAGATTCTGTGGATACCGCCAGCGAAGCCCTTGCTGTCTGCATCGGAGAAAAAGCCTGCGTCGATCTCGACTTTATGGCCTCCCTCATGGGCGGCAGCGAAAAAATCCCGCAGATCGTTGAGGATTTGAAGGGTGTCATTTACAAGGAACCCAACAGCGGCCCGTTTGACTTGGAGGACGGCGGCGAGCATTGGGCAAAGGGCTGGCAGACGGCGGACGAATATCTCTCCGGCAACGTCCGGCAGAAGCTCCGCACCGCGCAGCGCGTGGCAGCGCGCGACCCGTTCTTCGCCGGGAATGTGGACGCCCTGATCGCCGCACAGCCGAAGGACTTGGAGGCCAGTGAAATCGAGGTGCGGCTGGGTGCGACATGGCTTGATAAGAAGTACATCGAGCAATTCATGTACGAAACCTTTGAAACGCCCCGCTATCTGCGCGGACAGATTGAGATCAGCTATGTCCCGTACACCGCAGAATGGCAGGTTTCCCGCAAGAGCATGGTGCGCTACAACGACGTGGCGGCATTTACCACCTACGGCACAGACCGTGCCAGCGCCTACCGGCTGCTGGAGGATGCGCTGAATCTCCGCGACATTCGTATCTACGATACCATTGAGGATGCAGACGGACGGGAGCGCCGTGTCCTCAACGCCAAGGAAACCACCCTTGCCGCGCAGAAGCAGCAGCTTATCCGGGATGCGTTCAAGGACTGGATTTGGAAAGACCCGGAGCGGCGCGAAACGCTGGTACGTCAATACAACGAGGAAATGAACAGCACTCGTCCCCGCGAGTATGACGGCAGCCACATCGTTTTCTCCGGTATGAACCCGGAAATCACCCTCCGGGAGCATCAGAAAAACGCCATCGCCCATGTGCTGTACGGCGGGAATACGCTGCTGGCACACGAGGTCGGCGCGGGAAAAACCTTTGAAATGGTAGCCTCTGCGATGGAATCTAAGAGATTGGGACTGTGCCAGAAATCCATTTTTGTCGTGCCAAACCATCTGACGTAACAGTGGGCGTCCGAGTTTCTGCGGCTCTACCCTTCGGCCAACATCCTTGTCACTACCAAGAAGGACTTTGAAACCCACAACCGCAAGAAATTCTGCGCCCGTATCGCCACCGGCGACTATGACGCCGTTATCATCGGCCACAGCCAGTTTGAGCGTATCCCCATCAGTCCGGAGCGGCAGGAACGGCTCCTTCACCAGCAGATTGAGGAAATCACCGATGGTATTCAGGATACCAAGCTCGCAGGCGGCAACAGCTTCACCATCAAGAGCTTGGAGCGCACGAAAAAGGGGCTGGAGGCGCGGCTGAAAAAGCTGCAAGCCAGCGACCGCAAGGATGATGTGATTTACTTTGAACAGCTCGGCGTAGACAGGATGTTCGTGGACGAGTCGGACAATTATAAAAATCTTTTCCTCTTTACGAAGATGCGCAACGTGGCAGGGCTTTCCACCACCGATGCGCAGAAATCCTCGGATATGTTCTCAAAGTGCCGCTACATGGATGAGCTGACCGGCGGGCGCGGCGTGGTGTTTGCCACCGGCACCCCGGTTTCCAACTCCATGACGGAGCTATACACCATCCAGCGCTATTTACAGCATGACCGGCTGCAAGAGATGGGCATGAGCCACTTCGATTGCTGGGCAAGCCGCTTTGGAGAAACCACCACCGCGCTGGAGCTTGCCCCGGAGGGGACAGGCTACCGGGCAAGGACGCGCTTTGCAAAGTTTTTCAACTTGCCCGAATTGATGAATCTGTTCAAAGAGGTCGCCGACATCAAAACGGCGGATCAGCTCCACTTGCCCACGCCGGAGGTTGCGTATCACACCATCGCCACCAAACCCACGCAGATCCAGCAGGACATGGTGAAAGCCCTCTCGGAACGAGCGTCCAAGGTACACAGCGGTGCGGTCAGCCCGGATGTGGACAATATGCTCAAAATTACCTCGGACGGACGCAAGCTGGGGCTTGACCAGCGCATCATCAATCCTATGCTCCCCGACGAGGAAACCACCAAGGTCAATCAGTGCGTGGCGAACATTCTCCAATACTGGCGCGACGGCGAGGAGGAAAAACTGACACAGCTTGTGTTCTGCGACATTTCTACGCCAAAGACCACGCCCTCGCAGCGGGCGGCAAAGGCTTCCCCCGGTACGCTGGACAGCCCGGAAATTCATGCGCTGGAGAGCGCGATTTCATTGGAGGAAAGCGCGGAAACGCCGTTCACGGTCTATGAGGATGTGCGTCAAAAGCTCATTGACGCCGGTATGCCCCCGGAGCAGATCGCGTTCATCCACGACGCCAATACGGAGGTCAAAAAGCGGGAACTGTTCGCAAAGGTACGCAGCGGTCAAGTGCGCGTCCTGATGGGCAGCACGGCCAAGATGGGTGCGGGAACCAACGTGCAGGATCGTTTGGTCGCACTTCACGATTTGGATTGCCCGTGGCGTCCCCGTGATCTCACACAGCGAAAAGGCCGCATTGAGCGTCAGGGCAATCAGAACAAGCTCGTTCATGTCTGCCGCTATGTGACCGAAGGGACATTCGACGCCTACCTCTGGCAAACCGTTGAGAACAAGCAAAAATTCATCTCTCAGATCATGACCTCAAAATCCCCGGTTCGCTCCTGTGAGGACGTGGACGCTACGGCGCTGTCCTTTGCGGAGATCAAAGCGCTATGCGCTGGTGATCCCCGCATCAAAGAGCGTATGGATTTGGACATCGAGGTATCCAAGCTCAAAATTATGAAGGCAGACCACAACAGCAAGCAATTCCGCTTGGAGGACAGTCTGCTGAAATACTTCCCGGAAAAGATAGAAGAACACAAGGGCTTTGTTCGTGGGCTGGATGCGGATATGCAGACCCTCGCGGCGCATCCGCTCCCGGCAGAGGGCTTTGTCAGCATGGAGATTCGCGGCGACCGGCTCACTGATAAGGAAAACGCCGGTGCCGCGTTGCTGGATACCTGCAAGGAGGTCAAGGGCAAAGACCCGGTACAGATCGGCAGCTATCGCGGCTTTACCATGTCCGTTGCTTTTGATTCCATGTGGAAAACGTACACGCTAACGCTGAAAGGCCAAATGACCCATCGCGTTGAACTCGGCTCGGATGCCAGAGGCAACCTTGTCCGCATCGAGAACGCGCTGGATAAAATGCCGGAGCGTTTGCGCAGCGTTCAGGAGCAGCTTGAAAACCTCTATAACCAGCAGGCAGCGGCAAAGGCCGAGGTCGGTAAGCCGTTCCCGCAGGAGCAGGAGCTGGCCGCAAAAACTGCGCGGCTCATTGAGTTGGATATGGAGCTGAATCTGGACGGCAAGGGACAGCCGCAGCCTGAGCAGGCGATTGCAAAATCGACGCGGCCTTCCGTTCTGGACAGGCTGAAAGCGCCGCCCGTTCATGGCGCACCGGAAAAGCCCCACAAGAAAGAAATGGAGGCACGATAATGAAAAATCTCCCCGTTTACAAGCACCCGGCATCCTATGCCAGAGAGCATGACGAGCTTGCGGCCTACCGCGCTTCCAATCAAGCGAACACGGCCTGCAAGGAAGCGATTGAAACCGCCATCCGTGACCACTACCGGGATAACCGGCTGGATGCAGCGGCAGTCGATCAGGTGGTGCAGCAGTTCGGCTATGACCGCGCATTTTATATCCTCGCCATCACCGTCTGTCAAGCGGACTGGGACAGGCGCTATTCTCCCGACAACAGGGCTTGGGCCAACGCCATGTCCATCCCCGCCAATCCTGACGCATGGGGTACTGACCGCAACTGCTATCTGGCCGTCAACAGTCATCCCGGTCTGGTCAATCTGTTTCTCAGCCAGACCCGCAAAGCCTACGCGCAGGAGCGGCAGAAAACCTCTGTCCGGGATATGCTGAAAAAGCTGCCTGAAACAACTTCGCCGAAAATTTCGGCGAAGTCCAAAGCCCCGGAGCGCTGAGCGATGGCAAAGCGCAAACGGGACATTCAGCTCAAATTCCGTGTCACGCCGCAGGAACGGGAAATGATTGAAACGAAGATGGCGCAGTTCGGCACCACCAACATGGCCGCGTATCTCCGCAAAATGGCGATTGACGGATACGTGGTAAAGCTCGATCTTCCGGAGCTGCGGGAGCTGGTGTCCCTGCTTCGGTATTCCAGCAACAACCTCAACCAGCTTACCCGCCGCGCTCACGAAACAGGCCGCATCTATGAGGCCGATTTGGAGGACATTCAGCAAAGTCAGGAACGGATATGGACGGCGGCAGAGAAAATCGTTTCCTCGCTGGCGGCGCTGAAATAAGTCGCAGGGGCGGCGGTCACTCCGCCGCCCCTGTTCACACAAAGCAAAAGCCCCGCATCGTTGCAAAGCGCGCGCTGTCATGGTATTCTGATATTAGAAAAGCATAACGTCTTTGAAAAGGAGGCCGTCAAATGTCTATTCTGAAAATTATCCTTGTGCCGCTATTACTTATCCTGTCCCTGTTCGTCTGGCTGTGCGCGGGGCTGCTGTCTTGCTCCGGCTTCGTGTTCAAGCTGGCAAGCGGCCTGCTCTCCCTGTTGGCCATCGCCGTGATGATTACCTACTCTGTAAAAAACGGCATTATCCTCCTTGTGCTGGCGTTTCTAATCAGCCCGATGGGACTTCCGCTGCTGGCGGTGCAGGGACTTGGCAAGCTGCAAGACGTGAACGCTGCCATGAAAAACTTCATCCTTAGTTAAAGCGCAAGCCGGGGCGATGCCTCGGCTTGCTTTTTCATAAATTCTGTTTTTGATTTTACTCAAAGAGATTGTAAAAACTACCCCTCCGTGCTATAAAATCCTATTTATCAAGCGAGAGCCAAGGCTTCATCTGGCACGAGGACTGGAAGCTGTATGCGCCGAAAAATCTGATGCACATGATAGATAAAGGGGTAGTGTAAAGCGGTCTGCTTCAGCAGACCGTTTTGCTTTTCAAGGAGGTGTCTGACATGGCAACCACGCGTCTGATGCCCCTGCACACCGGCAAAGGCCGCACGGCGGGACAGGCCATCAGCGACATTATCGACTACACCGAAAACCCGCAAAAGACGGACGGCGGCAGGCTGATTACGAGCTGGCAATGCGACAGCAGGATCGCCGACGCCGAGTTTCTTTTCACCAAGAATCAGTACATTCAAAAGACCGGCAGAGTGCGCGGCGAGGATGATGTGATCGCCTACCATCTGCGGCAATCCTTTGTTCCCGGAGAGATCACAGCGGAGGAAGCGAATCGTTTGGGCTGTGAGCTGGCCAAGCGCTTCACCAAGGGCAATCACGCCTATATCGTCTGCACCCATATCGACAAAGCCCATATTCACAATCATGTGATCTGGAACTCCACCGCACTCAGCCAGACCCGGAAATTCAGAAACTTTTGGGGTAGCAGCCGCGCCGTGCGGCGGCTCAACGATACCATCTGCATCGAGAACGGCTACTCCATCGTGGAGAATCCGAAGCGCCACGGCAAGAGCTACAACAAGTGGCTGGGCGACAAAAAGAAGCCCTCCCACCGGGAGCGAATCTGCGCGGTTATTGACGATGCGCTGACACAAAAGCCCGATAGCTTTGAAACGCTTCTGGAGCTGCTGCGGCAGGCCGGGTATGAGGTCAAGGGCAAGAAAGTCCCGTCCCTGTTAGGCGGCGAACAGAAAAAGTCCATTCGCATGGATACCCTCGGTGACGGCTATACTCCCGCAGATCTCCGCGCGGTGATTGCAGGTGAAAAGGCGCATACGCCGCAAAAGAACGCCGCCGCGCCGGTCAAACCGGAAAAGCGCAGCGGGAATCTGCTGGTGGATATTCAGGCAAAATTACGCGCTGGCAAGGGTGCCGGTTATGCGCGTTGGGCGACGTTGTTCAACCTGAAACAGATGGCACAGACGGTGGCCTATCTGCAAGACCATGAGCTTTTAGATTACGCCGTTCTCTCGGAGAAAGCGGCGGCAGCGTCCGCTCACTTCAACGAGCTTTCCGCAAGAATCAAGGCTGCGGAAAAGCGCATGGCCGAGATTGCCGTACTGCGGGAGCATATCGTCAATTACGCTAAAAGTCGCGATACCTACGTTGCCTATCGCAAGGCCGGGTACTCCAAGAAATTTCTTGCGGAGCATGAAAGCGAGATCACGATCCACAAGGCCGCAAAGAACTATTTTGATGGACTTGGCTTCAAGAAGCTGCCCACCATCAAGGCGCTGAATACCGAGTACGCCGAGCTGCTGGCGGAGAAGAAAGCGGCCTACGCCGACTACCGAAAAGCCCGCGAGGAAATGAAAGAGCTGCTGACGGCCAAGGCCAATATCGACCGTATTCTGGAGCTGGACAAGGAGCAGGAGGAAGCGAATGAACGACGGGAAAAAGAGGCGGAGCAGCGCTGAGCTGCCCGCCCACAAGCGATTTGCAAAATCGCGCAGCCGATGGATTTATCCATCGTTCCAGAACACAAAACTTGTGTTCTGCGGGGATTGGGGCAGCGCCCCAACAAGCATGAAACAGGCGGGTTCCGTGTGAACGGAATCTGCCTGTTTTCGCAAAGTGGGTACCGCTTTGCATTGCTTGCCATTTTCAGCAACAAATCCTGCTAAATAGCAAAGGCCCAATGTAGACTCTCAATCTGCATTGGGCCTTGCTTTTATCAAAAAGCTAATTTGTTTTAAGCAACCGGCTGCAATCCTTTTACATCAAAGAAGGTAGGCACGCCGCTAAATTCGTAGCCAGCAATCTTGTTGGTATTATAGAGAATCATGTCTTTGTAGTAGGTCAGAGGGATATCGATCACATTACCCAAGTCATAATTGATGAGATAGTTGTAAAGATTCTGTACCTCGGTAGGATCAGCCGTCTGCTTGACGGTGGAAATAGCATCAAAAAACTCCTGGGAGCCGTTCACCTGGCTCAGAGAGAAGGTATGCGGAGTCATAGAGGCCATGGCACCAAAGAAGCAATGCGGGGAGGAGAACTCATATTCACCGATCCAATAGGTGATATCGAAACTTCCGGCCATAATTCCGGCATACCACTCCATCTTTTCGCTGCCCTTGAGTTCGAGACCGATACCGACTTTCTCCAACTGACTCTTGAGCAACGTGGCGTAAGAGGATGCCAAAGCGTCCTGTGCTGTGTCATAGATATAGGTCAAGTTGAGTGCTTCACCATTCTTTTCTCGGATACCAGTCTTTTCATTCATCACCCAACCAGCTTCGTCCAGAAGGGTAGCTGCTTTTTCGGGATCATAGGAGAAGGTTTCTGCCAGTTCAATATCCGTATAGGGTGTTCCCTCCGGGAAAGGCATCTCTGCAATCCGTTCATAGCCGTAGGTCAAGCCATCCGAAAATTCCTGCTTGTTGATAGCATAAGACACAGCCTGACGAACTTTAGCATCCACCAAAGGACCGCTGGACGCATTGAGCGTAATATCACGGGCGCGGGTATCCTTTTCTGCAATCAGCCCCGCAATACCATTCAGCGCAGTAGCCTGCTGGTAGTCCTGGTAGGAAATCATAGAGCTGCCATAAACCAGGTCGATCTCGCCGGTCTGGAGCGCTTGCAGCCGGGAAGTGGAATCAGGAATATACCGTGCGATGATCTCATCAAAGTAAGGAGCCTCACCCCAATAATTCTCATTGCGGATAAAGCGGGTGTATTCACCCGGTACATACTCGTCATAGATATAGGGGCCGGTGCCAGCATAGCCCTGGACCGTCTGGAAGTCACCTTCCACGATTTGATTAGGCGACTGCATTCCGCCCACATCCGGCCAGCAGAAGTCATAGGCATAAGCATAGTAAGGATGCGGATAAGTAATGGTGACGGTATATTCGTCGGTGGCCTCTACGCTATCAATATCGTAAATACCGGGGCAAGCCATAAACTGAGGATTGCTGTGCATGAAGTCCAGATTCTTTTTTACGGCCTCAGAGTTAAAGGGAATTCCGTCATGGAACGTGACACCCTGGCGAAGTTTCAGAGTCATTACTGTCCCTTCTTCATTGAAGGAGTAGGATTCGGCCAGATTTCCCTTGACCTCTCCATCCTCATATTTCAGAAGGGTTTCGTAAAGCATGGTGCCCATGGAGTAATTATAAACACCCATATAAAGCGGAGACAGAGTGGTTGTCTCGGTCATAGTCGCAATAGTAAGGGTTTTTGCTCCATCTTGGCTTCCAGATGCAGAGTTTGACGGATCGCTATTGGTAGGCCCGCCGCAGGCACTCAACACCATGCAGAGGCAGAGCACCGCTGAAAGCAGAGAAATCAGTTTCTTTTTCATGGTTGATATTCCTTTCTTTGGATATTATATGGATTCAGTACGAATAGCTTCTCGCACGAATACCCCGTGGTTTAATTCGAGAATCCGGCTGGATATGCGATACGCCATCTGCCGATCATGGGTAATCAGCAAATAGGCACAGCCAAATTCCTCGTGGTATCGCTCCAGAACTTGCAACACCGCATCTGCGGAAAGAAGGTCCAGACCGCTGGTAACTTCATCCAGCACCAAAAATTGCGGATGAATGGAAAGTGCTCGGAGCAGAGATAGTCGGCGCTGTTCGCCGCCAGAAAGCTGGCGGACAGGGACACGGAGAAGATGGGAGTCCATGTGCGTCAGCTCCATCAATTCACCAATCCGGCCTCGGCGCTGCTGCTTGTCCAGTTTTGTCAGGTTGCGGAGAGCTTCTTCAACATTACTGTAAACAGAACGGGCGGGATTGAGTGTCCCGGAGGCATCTTGAAAAACAGCCTGAATGTGCTTGCGTTTTTCTCGCCACGCAGATGCTTTCCAACGGCTAATATCTTCTCCATTCCATGTGATAATACCGCTGGTCGGCTTTTCAATGCCAATCAGGAGCCGTGCCAAGGTGCTTTTTCCGCTGCCGCTTTCTCCGAGAATGGCGATGTTCTCTCCTGCTGACCAGGAGAAGGACACTTCATGGAGCACCTGGAATGGCCTCTGCGTTTCGTCTATATAAGTTTTGGATACACGATCCACTACAAAGCCTTCCATGTCCACTCGCCTCCTTTCCGGGTCTCTGCGGCATGAACAAATGCCTGTGTCCATGCTTGCTGCGGATGGGCAAACAACATCTCGGTATTCTGTCGTTCAATCATAGTGCCCTGTTCCAAAATCATTGTCTCCCGGCAGAGCATTTTCAAGGCGGACACATCATGCGATACAAACAGGATACCGGCAGAGTGGTATTTTTCCTGCAATAGCGTGAGCAGAAGATTGCGGTTTTCTTCATCCAAGGCCGAAGTAGGCTCGTCTGCAAGGATATAGCGAGGGGCAAGTCCTCCCAAACAGGCCATGGATACCCGTTGGAGCATCCCGCCGGAGAGTTGGTTGGGAAAAGCGCTTAAAATCCGTTCGGTATCCTCCAGATTGACGGCCTGCAACTGTTCACGCGCCAACGCCTGTGCCTTGTTTCTCGGCAAATTCAGGCGAAGGCAGAAAGTTTGCACCATCTGTGCGCCTATTTTCATGTGGGGATCAAATGCGGTCATTGGGCTTTGTGGGATGAATCCCAGTACCGTCCCACAGTATTCCCGGCGCTTTTGGGCAGGCAGCCGTTCCAGAGACTTTCCATCCAGCAGGATTTCTCCTTCTTCAATGACGCAGCCATAGGGCAGAATCCCCATGACAGCTTTGATAATCGTGGTCTTGCCCGACCCGCTGGCTCCGGTCAAACCCAGCGGCTGCCCTGGAATCAGGGAGAAGGAAATATCTTGCACAAGCGGTTGATTCTCTTTGGATCGAATCGTTAAATGCTTTACTTCAAGCATCGATCTGCCCTCCTGACTCCAACTGGCGACCCAGAAGGTTAAATGACAGGACGCACAGAAAGATAACCAACATAGGATAAAGGACCAGGCCCGGTGCCAACCCAAACGAAGTCCGTCCCTCAGAAACCATGCTGCCCCAGTCGATGACCCCTTCGCCCAAGCTCAGACCAACAAAGGAGAAGCCTGAAATGGAAAGGATCATTTCTCCAGCGGAAAGGCAGGAGAAGCGAAAAGCATCCCGAACAAGATTCGGCAAAATATGAACCAGCAGGATGCGAAAACGAGAAGCGCCAGAGGCCACAGCGCAAAGGACATACGCTTTGCTATATTCCAGCTCCGTTTTCGTCTTTACCAGCTTAATCATCCGCAGGATAAGGGAAACTGTGAGAGCCACAACCATGGTGGATACACTATTGCCCCAGGTGCTGATAAAGATAATAAGATAAGCAATGGGCGGAATGGCAGTAACTGCATTTAGAATACTTTCAAACAGCACATTGCGTCCTGCTTTTCCCTGACCCAGCAGAAGGCCGAGCAGGATACCAACTGTCATAACGATGGCGGAACCCATCAAAACGATGCCAAGCGTGGTATAGCCGCCATACAGGATGCGTGAGAACACACATCGCCCGTATTGATCTGTTCCCAGCGGATATTCTGCGCAGGGAGCCAAAAAGGACTGCGTGATAACGACTTTCTCCGGGTCATTCGGGGCAACCAGAAAGCCCAAAAAGCAGAACAGAATCACCAAAGCTGGTAAAATGCTTAAAAAGAGAATATGTAACTTTTTCATTGGGCTACCCCCTCAGCGTGACCGCGCTGGAATATCCGCTGAAGAATATCGGAGACTGTGTTGCAGATTACCAGGAAGAAAGCTAAAAACAAAATCGTAGCATGGATCATGGGCGTGTCCCGGTATAGCACACTATCCACGATGGAATATCCGAGTCCGGGCAGAGAAAATATTTTCTCCACGATAGCGGAACCTGCCAGAGAAATACCAACCATCTGCAAGAAGCTGGGAGCCAGACCAGCCAGCGCATGGGGCAGCGCATGAGTCCACAGAATCCTCATATCGGATAATCCTCGGCAGCGGGCGTACATTGCATAATCCTCATTCATCTCTCGTTCGATATTTTGGGAGAGAAGCTGAGAATAGAGGGCGATTCCTCCCAAGGCCAAACAGATAGCCGCAGGCAGGTACCGCATCAAGCCCGTACTGGAGGCCACGGAAATCCACCCAAAGCGAACCGCAAACACATCAAGAAAAGAGCTGGCAAGGAAAAACGGCGGGATGGATACTCCCACGATACACACGAATACCAACAGCAGGTGTATCCATTTACGCCTGCACCAATAGCACAGACTTCCAACTAAGAGGATGCCAACCACTTCAATAGCTGCGGCTATCAGTACAATGCTCAGCGTGACACCCATTGCGCGGGACACTTCTCCAAAAACAGACCGTCCGTTAACCAGAGAAGTCCCGAAATCAAGATGGAGCGCATTTCTGATCCACGTTCCGTACTGAACCAACAATGGCTGGTTGAGCCCCATTTTCTCCCGTAATGCGTCAAGCTGCTCTGGCGTGTATAACATAAAAGTTCTCCGGGCATAGGCTTCCGCCGCATCCACCGGAGAGAGCTTTACCAACAGAAATGAGAGAAAGGTCACAATCAGCAAGGTCAGCAGAAGTTCCATGACTTTTCTTACTGTGAAGGAATGAATCAGTCTTTTCAACGCATGTTGCCCTCCCTTGCTTTTTCTTTGTTTTTGTGCTATTATCGGTTAGAGTCAGCTAACCGCACCCTAAATTATAGTCACTCTACCCGTGAAAACAAGAGATTCCCTACTCATTTGGTCGATTGCGAAAAACATTTGGCCGATAGCAAAAAAGGAGGTGATGTCCGGTGCGTACAGGATTTGAGCAACTATGCCTTTCTCACTTGCCGCAATTAGGACTCAAGCCAGCCCAGAAGGGGCAGGAAGAAAAAAACGGAGTGGGTTTTACTTTTGTCCCGGAGCCGGAAGTTGGTGACGGCTATCTGTGGACTTATCCTATCAACACCACATGCTCATTGACTGTTTATGACGTGGTGTTCCATCGGGATATGTCCTTTTGTTATCACCACCCTGCTGCGCTGATGGTTGCAGTCAGTTCTCCGGGCAGCGCCGAGCCTGCGGTAACAAAGCCCTGCACCAATCCGGAAAATTTGGTAGGTTACTTTTTGGAAGAAGGAACCTTTGGTCATACGATTCCTAAAAACACTCCGGTGCGGAGTATTGGGATCAGCCTAATGCCGGAGTTCTACGAACAGCAGCTTCCCGCGCTGATGGGACAGGGGGCTACGCAAGTGCGAAAGGCTGCCTGTTCGCTGGACGGTTCCGTTTCACTCCCGGAAGTTGAGAGTCTGCTCCGCCAAATGGGAGCCTATATGCCGCAGTCGGGAACGGCGGGGCTTCGCTATGAGGCAAAGATATTCGATCTGCTATCTGCCCTTCTGGAGTGGAACGATCTGACTTTATCTACTCCAGCCGTCGCCTGTATTTCTGCAAAGGACCAAGAGGCTTTGCAAAGTCTCAAACACTTCCTCCGTCAAAATTACTCTGCCCAAGTGGATCTTCCCCGTTTGGCTCAGATGTGCTATATGAGCAAATCGAAACTAACCTATCTGTTCCGTATGCTCTACGGCACCACGATTTATGAGTTCGTTTTGGCTTGCCGGATCGACCGGGCAAAAGAACTGCTTGCCGACCAAGAAAAAAAGATCAGCGAGATTGCAACGCTGGTTGGATATGAGAGGCAAAGCAGCTTTTCTGCCGCATTTCACCAGAGAACAGGCATCACTCCCAACGAGTTCCGACGCCAACTGGGCAACTAATAAAAAGAATATTATCTGATCTAAAATCACGCCACGGCTGCCGTGGCGTGATTTTTTTGCAATCGGCCAAATCTATTTCGGAATATTCCAGACTTTAAGTGAAATGATTGCGCTTTTTATAGACGGACAGTATTCTTTAGTCAGTTGATGCAAATTTTTTCGGTAATAAGGAGGTAGCACGATGGATCAAAAGAAAAAAACTGGAATTTCCAGACTTTTAGAGTTCGGGGGACGTTACCGCTGGATGACAGTGTTAGCTTGTGTTTTATCCGGGCTCAGTTCCGTGCTCATGCTGTGTCCCTTTTTGTGCATTTGGCTTGTCCTGCGGGATGTGTTGGCGGCTTTACCGGACTTGAGCAAGGTAGATGTAGCTGCAATGACTCTCTATGGATGGGCCGCTTTGGGTTTAGCTGTTGGAGGTTTTCTTCTCTACGCACTGGCTCTTTTGTTTTCCCATTTGGGTGCTTTTCATACAGCAAAAAATATGCAGTCTCAAGTTTTGCACCATCTGGCATCGCTTCCGTTGGGCTTTTTCTCCCAAAACAGCAGCGGTAAACTGCGGAAGATCATCAATGAGAACACGGCGCAGACGGAAAACTTCTTGGCGCACCAGCTTCCAGATATGGCCGGATCAGCCGTGACTGCTGTGACAATGCTGGTCATGCTGCTGTTTTTCGATTGGAGATTAGGGAGCCTGTCCATACTCCTGTTGGTTGCGGGGTTTATGGTGCAGATGCTTATGACCAACGAGAAATCCATGTCCTATATGCGAAAATATCAGGATGCCTCTGAGCAGATGAATAATGAGGCGGTAGAGTACGTCCGAGGCATTCCCGTGGTAAAGGTGTTCCAGCAAACGATATACTCATTTAAGAGTTTCTATGCCGCTATTATGCACTACAAGGACAACGTGACAGAATACGCACTTTCTTGTCAGGGACCGATGGTGGCCTTCAATGTAATCATCAACGCCTCCTTTGCCGTGTTGATCCCGGCTGGTATTCTTTTGATTGGCCCGGAGCATTACAGTGAATTTCTGCTGGATTTAATTTTCTACATATTGTTTACTTCCGGCACCGCAGGTATCCTCAATAAAATTCTGTTTTCCGGCACACACCGGATGATGGCGCAAGAAGCAGTACGCCGGATTGACTCTCTGCTGGCAGAGCCTTCTGTGGTGGAAAGCACACTTGCCCGGATACCAGATCGAAATGATGTGGAATTTCAGGATGTGACCTTTACCTATCCGGGAGGCAAAACGCCTGCGCTCACGCACCTGTCATTCCAGATTCCAGAGGGAAAAACCGTGGCCCTGGTAGGTGCGTCTGGCAGCGGAAAGACTACCGCTGCCGCTTTGATACCCCGGTTTTGGGATGCACAGGAAGGTGCTGTCTGTATTGGCGGTGTCCCGGTTCCTCAAATCCCTAAATATGAACTGATGAATCGTATTGCCTTTGTATTTCAGGACAGTCGGCTGCTAAAGGCCAGCATACTCGAAAATGTCCGAGCATCCCGGCCAGATGCGACAAGAGAACAGGTGATGGAGGCGCTCCGGGCTGCCCAGTGCGATGATATTTTAGAGAAATTACCAAAGGGCATGGATACCGTTTTAGGCTCTAAGGGTGTCTACCTCTCCGGCGGAGAGCAGCAGCGTATAGCGCTTGCGCGGGCTATACTCAAAGATGCCCCTATCGTTCTGCTGGATGAAGCAACCGCCTTCGCTGATCCTGAAAACGAACACAAAATCCAGATAGCATTTGAGCGCCTGACCAAAGGGAAAACGGTCCTTATGATCGCTCACCGGCTTCCTACCATTCAAAATGCCGACGAGATACTGGTGCTGGAACAAGGGAGCATAGCGGAGCGGGGCACCCATGATGCACTGATGGAACGAAATGGGATTTACGCCTCCATGTGGAGAGATTATCAAACCTCGGTTGCTTGGAATATTGGAAAGGAGACCCATCATGCTTCGTAAACTCTTTGCCCTGACCGAGCAAGGCGCAAAAGACCTGAAGAAAGGAATCATTGCCTCGGTCTTTGCATCACTCAGTCTGATGTTGCCCATGGGGTTGCTCCTGATGCTGGTTATGCAGTTGCTCCAGCCGCTTTTGGGCATTGACGCCGCGGCTCCCTCGCTGGGAACCTATACTGGAATGTGCCTGATCCTACTGGCAATAATTTTCTTGACACACTATATCCAGTACCGTTGTACTTATATTGCGGCCTATGCCGAAAGTGCCCAACGAAGGATCGGCCTGGCAGAAAAATTACGCACCCTGCCGCTGTCTTTCTTTGGCAAGCGGGTCCTTTCCGACCTGACCACGACCATGATGAGCGACTGTAATGATCTGGAACGCGTCTTTGCCTACACGATCCCTCAAATTTTCGGAACAGCCATCTGTTGCGTAATCGTCTGCCTGTGCCTGTTTTTTATGGACTGGAGGATGGCACTTGCAATCTTGTCGCCCTTTGTTCTGGCACTTCTTGTTCTTGTAGGCAGCAAACGGCTGCAAGATAATACGGATTTGAAGAAGTTCCAATCCAAACTCGATGCCGCCGATGGAATCCAGGAATTTTTGGAGAGTATCCGGGATTTGAAAGCCAACAACCAAGAAGATACTTATTTAGCAGGGTTGGATAGAAAGCTGGAGAAAATCATACATACTTCCGTTTGCTATGAAATGACCAGCGGCTTGATGATTACCTCCTCGCAGATGCTCCTTCGGCTGGGGTTCCCGGCAACGGTATTGGTGGGTACGTTGTTGTTGACACGGGGAGAATTGGACTTGTTTTATTTTCTCATGTTTTTGGTGACGGCTTCCCGTATTTATGATCCACTTAGCGGCGTGATGATGCAGCTTAGTGAGATTTTCAACGCAATGCTCCAATTACGCCGCATGAAAGCTATTGAACAGGAGCCTGCGCAGGAGGGCGCAACGGCGTTTCAGTCTAACGGCCACGACATTTGCTTTAATCATGTAGGATTTTGGTACCAGGAAGGTGAGGATGTTTTATCCGATGTAACCTTCACGGCCAAACAGGGGGAAGTGACCGCACTGGTCGGTCCCTCTGGGGGCGGTAAGAGCACCACGGCAAAACTGGCAGCACGTTTTTGGGATATTCAGAAGGGCACGATCACCATGGGCGGTGTGGACATCTCCACGGTGGACCCGGAAACACTGTTGAAGGACTATGCCATTGTGTTCCAGGATGTGGTGCTGTTCAACGATACCATCATGGGAAATATCCGTCTGGGCCGCAAGGACGCCACGGATGAGGAGGTCATGGCCGCGGCCAGGGCCGCCCAGTGCGATGAGTTTGTTCAGCGTCTGCCGGAGGGATACCAGACGGTAGTGGGCGAAAATGGCTCTACCCTGTCCGGGGGTGAACGCCAGCGTATTTCCATCGCCCGCGCCCTGTTGAAAAACGCCCCCATTGTTCTGCTGGACGAGGCGACTGCCTCTCTGGATGTAGAGAACGAAACCAGCCTCCAGACTGCGCTCTCCGCGCTGCTCAAGGATAAGACGGTCCTGGTTATCGCACACCGGATGCGGACGGTGATGGGGGCCGATCATGTGGTGGTGCTGGCAGATGGTCATGTGGCGGAAGAAGGCACGCCGGAACAGCTGATGGAGCGGGGCGGGATGTTCCGCCACATGGTGGAGCTACAAAGAGAATCCTCTAACTGGCAAGTTGGAGGTAATCGGGGTGGCTCATGATGAAATTGTATGCCTCTGGTGAAGATTATTTAGAAGCCATCTTGGTGTTGCAAAAGAAATTAGGCATGGTGCGCTCCGTGGATGTCGCCCGGCACATGGAGGTGTCAAAGCCCAGCGTGTGCCATGCAGTGGCTACCTTGCGGGACGGCGGCTTTCTCACAATGGACGAAGATCACTTTCTCCATTTGACCGATGTGGGCCGCGAGGTGGCTGAAAGAATCTATGAACGCCACTGTTTCTTTACCGAGCAGCTTATCGCCACAGGCGTTGATCCCAAAACTGCGGAGGCCGACGCCTGCCGGATTGAACACATTATCAGTCAGGACAGCTTTGAGAAAATCCGGCGTGCACACGAACAGGGAAAATAGAATAAAAGTTGCCCGTCGTTCCAACTGCGCGGACAAAAGCAGCCAGCGGGTTAAGATTGTGCGTCTATGCCCGCTGGCTATTCTATAAGTCAAAGCGGCTATCCGCATGGATGGTCGCTTTTACTCACCATTTTTCAACTTCTCTGCGCTTTGGCACAATGCAATATACCGCTCCGCTTCTGCATCACTCTTTCCGGCAAAGAAATCTGCCACAACTTTTGGAATTTCACGCGGTTTTTCGTCGTGAAACACCACGGCATCAAGGCTGATTCTCATCTCCTTGGAAATGAGAGCCACGGTTTCAAACTTCGGATTGCTTTTGCAGTTTTCAATCTCAATAATCGTGCGCGTACACATGTTCAGTTTTTCAGCCAGTCCACGCTGTGTTATCTTCTGCTGGATTCGCTTCTCCCGAAGTTTGAGGGCAAAAAGGTCAAGAAAGTTCATCAGAAATCACCTCTCCTATATTTTATGGTGAGTTCTAATTCAGCTAAATATACACCTAACTCATGTCAAATGAGTTATACATCACAAGTACGAAATATGTGAGGATGTCTTATGGGATTGACTGACAATAGGAGGTATCGCTAATGCGGCTATCCACCGCAAAGGAAGTGGATGCAGAACATCTCAAAAAGAAGCAGGTGTTGTAGAGACTTTTGCGAGCTGCACTTATCTATGTGAGTTGCAGCTCGTTTTCTGTACATCACAGATTATCTGCGATATAGCTCCGCCCAATTATGAAATAGAATTGCAAGGCACTCGTTCAGGCTTTTATGCCTGTGCGGGTGCCTTTTTGTTTGCACTGTTTTTCTTCTCTGTGGGCTGCCGTTCCCCGCCGCCCTTCGTTCAGACCTTTTTACCCACTCGGATCTGAACGGAGGAACAAAATGTTTAATAGAAAAAGCAGCTATGCGCTGAATAAGAAAGACCCCGATGCCATCGTTTATATGGACGCCAATGAAGTCATCGTCCGCCTGACCCGCGAGGACTTTGCCAGCGAGAAAGAATTTCTGAAATGGAAAGCCCTGTCGGACGAGGACTATCACGCCTCCGAAAAGGAAGCTCACGTCTATGCCAATCACACGCTTGCGCTGGATGAGCTATCCGAGGAAGCGGCCTCCATTCCTGCCGTGGATGTCTGCATGGAGCAGGCGCATGACCGGGCAGAGGCAATCCACCGCAGCGTCAGAAAGGTCACGCAGATTCGGAAGCACCTGACGGATACGCAGTTCCGCAGGGTGTGGATGTATTTCGTGGATGGGATGACGGTTGATGAGATTGGCGCAGCCGAGGGTGTCAGCCATCAGAATATTTCCAAGAGCATCGGCGCGGCGATGAAGAAAATGAAAAAACTTTTCCCTGATTGCTGAAAACAGGGTGCAAAAGTGGCCCAAAATCGGCGATAGGTGAAGGGACATTCTCCACGAAGCCTTTCGTTGAACGTTGAAAACTGAATAGACCATGATGCAGGCACAAAACCCGCGTGATAGCGGCATAAGGTGCGCCGCCACGACGTTGGCTTCAGGGAGGTGATTCCGGAAAAGCCATCCGAGCGATCTACGCAGCCTTAGACCCGATTCGGCAAATCGGGCGCGATGACAGCGCGGCGGATAATGAAACTTGCTCACGCCCTCCCACAGACTTGAGGGGGAACCCTGCGGTATGCGCCAGCTCTTTGAGGCAGCGGTATCGTGGAGTTATGACAGCCCTGCCAAGGGCGGCCTGCATCATGCCCACTATCCGGGGCGCGTGGCAAATAGGATAGTTCTTCTCAAATGGACAAGCAGAGCAGCTGCGCCGGTATTCGCCATTATGTTATGTGGCTCCAATTCTGCCCGCGCAGCCGCCTCTCAAAGTCAGATACCATGCGCTGACGGGCTTTCCCGTCAGCGCATTCATGTGACCTTGAGGAAACCCAACAAACCGAGAAAGGAGATCGCCATGATGCAGCCAACGCCAAACGAATCCCGAATCCACACGGATGAGCTGGTGGACATCCGGGAAGTATCTGTTGACAAAAATCTTCCCAAGGAAGAACGTATTGCCGCCTTTATCCGCCAGATCAAAAATCCCTACCGCTTCCGCTGCGGCGATTTCGTGGTAAACGCCTGCTTTGCCGGGAACGGCGTTACGTTGGAGGAATGTCTGCAAGGCATTTTGCGCTGAGCGACATCCTCGCTTTTTTCCGCAGAGAGTGCTATGATCGGTGTGGAAAAGGATGAAAACCTAATAGCCAGATAACCACTCTTTTCATGCGGGAGCAGTCCGGGAGAAAGGAGTGCTTTTTCATGCCTAAATACAAAGCTACCGCTTACATCCGCCTGTCCTACACCGACGATCATTCCAGCGAAAGCGACAGCGTTTCCAATCAGCGCAAGCTCATTGAAAACTTTGTGGAGCACAACCCAGATATTGAGGTCGTTTCCGAAAAGATCGACGATGGATACAGCGGCATCATCTTTGACCGCCTCGCGTTCAAGGAAATGATGCAGGATGTCACCGATGGCAACATCAACTGCGTCATTGTAAAAGACCTCTCCCGGCTGGGGCGCGAGTACATCGAAACTGGCCGGTATCTGCGCCGGGTATTCCCGGCCTACGGGGTGCGCTTCATTGCCATCACCGACAGCATCGACACCGCCCACGACAGCGGCGATGATCTGACCGTATCGGTCAAGAACATTATGAATGAAGCCTACTGCCGGGACATTTCCATCAAGACCCGTTCTTCTCTGGACGTGAAGCGGCGCAATGGCGATTTCGTCGGCGCGTTCCCGGTGTACGGCTACATGAAAGCCGAGGACAACAAGAATTTGCTCGTCCCTGACCCCTACGCCGCCCGCGTTGTCTGCGACATCTTCCGTATGCGGCTGGAGGGCGCAAGCGCCTCCAAGATCGCATCAGAGCTGAACCGGCTGGGTATTCTCTCCCCGCTGGCTTACAAGAAGAACAACGGCCTGCCCTACGCGAAAAAGGGCTATGCGGACAAGACTGACTGCAAATGGTCGGCTACCACCATCATCCGCATCTTGCAGGATGAAACCTATACCGGAACGCTGGTGCAGGGCAAACAGGGTACGCCGCATTACAAGATCAAGCAGATGGAGCAGCGCCCCGCCTCCGAGTGGGTGCGTGTTCCGGATGCCCATGAAGCGCTGATCGCCCGTCAGGATTTTGAGCTGGTGCAGCGCATCAAGGGGCTGGATACCCGCACTTCTCCCAACGAGGACACGGTGTACCTGTTCTCCGGTATTCTGATCTGCGGGTGCTGCGGAAGCCGCATGACCCGCAAGACCAACCGTGCAAACGGCAAGGAGTACCACTACTATTATTGTCCCACCGGCAAGAAAAAGGGCTGCGCCCATCCGGTCATGCTGAAAGAAAGCAGCCTGATCGACTGTGTGCGAGACAGCCTGAAAGCCTATATCGGTAATATTGCTTCTCTGGAGGCGCTGCTGACCGGCATCGACCAGTCCAGCATCAATCAGGCTCTTGCCAAGGAATACAGCGACCACATCACCGACAATGAGCGCCGGTTGGAGCAGGTGCTGGAGTTCAAGTCACGGCTTTATGAGAGTCTTGTGGGGGGTATGCTTACCAAGGAAGAATACGCCTCCTACAAAGCCAAGTACACCAAGCAGTCCGAGGACATCCGCGAGAGTGTCCGCGTTCTCAAGGAAAAACTCACGGAGGTTTTGGAAAACCGGAGTGAGCGCAACCGCTGGATTTCGCAGTTTACGCAGTTCTCCACGCTGGAAACCTTAGACCGCAGGGCGCTCATTCACATGGTACAGAGCATTCGCGTCCGTGGGAAAAAGGAGCTGGATATTACCTTTACCCATGAGGACGAATACAAAAAGGCGTTGCAGCTTTTGGCGCTGGCTGCGCAGCAGAAAGATTACGAACAGAGAAAGGTGGGTTGAGCATGGCAAGAAAGAGCAGAAAAGAAACGGCTGCGGTGGCCGTGCAGGAGGCCGACGCCGCTTGCCGCGCCGCGATCTACGTCCGCCTTTCGGTGGAGGATACCCACACGCACAGCGTATCCATTGAAACCCAGCAGATGATTATTGCCCGCTATCTGGAGCAGTACCCAGAGATCAGCGTGTACGATACCTACATCGACAACGGCGCGACCGGGACAAACTTCCACCGTCCGGGCTTTCAGCAGATGCTCTCGGATATTGAGGCCGGTCACGTCAACTGCGTCATTGTGAAAGACCTCTCCCGTTTGGGCCGAAACACCATTGACACCGGCTATTACATCGAGCAGTATTTCCGCATCCGCAACATCCGCTTTATTGCGGTCAATGAAAACTTCGACACCGCCGCCCCGGAGGACGCTCATTCCGGTATCATCATTCCGCTGCGGAACATGATAAACGAAGCCTACGCTTTGGACATTGGGCGCAAGATCAGAGCGCAGCAGCGGCAGGCCATGAAGGACGGCAAGTTCATTGGTGCGCGTACTCCCTACGGCTATTTGAAAGCGGAGGACGATTGCCACCAGCTTATCATCGACCCTGTTGCCGCCGTTGTGGTGCAGCGGATGTTCCGCTGGGCTTCCGAGGGCGCTGGCCTCAATACCATCGCCGTGCGGCTGAATGAAGCGGGTATTCTCACTCCCAGCCACTATAAGAAGATGCAGGGCAAGATCACCCACGAAAATTTGCTCGGCAGCGGCAAGTGGCAGACTCGGACAGTCGGCGTTATTCTCCGCTCCGAGGTCTACACCGGAGATCTTGTTCAGGGGCAGACCAAAACCGTGGATCACCGGCAGGTCAAGGCCGATGCCGAGGAATGGACGGTGGTACGGGACACCCATGAGGCCATCATCAGCCGGGAACAGTTTGCGGCGGTGCAGGAAATTCTCAATCAGACCGCCAGCCGCGCCAAGGCGCGAGAGGTCAAGGCCTACACGCCGAATCTTCTCAAAGTCACGGTGTTTTGCGCCCATTGCGGCGGCAGCCTGCACCGGCAGAGAAACATCCGCAAGAAGTCCGACGATGTGTACTTCTACCATTGTCTGAGCAGGAGCCGAATCAGCAAGGATGCCTGCCCCGGTGTGACCATCCGCGAGGATATGCTGCTGGATATGCTGGCAGATATGCTTCAGGATGCGCTTGATACGGCGCTGGGGCAATACACCCTCTCCCTTGCAGAGCTGCCCCGGCAGGCCGCTGAACGTACCGAGCTGCGGGAGAAGATCACCAGCTGCAAGCAGGAAATCCAGCGGTTTCGCGGTATCGTGCGGAGCTTATATGAAAACCTCGTCCAAGGCGTTCTCACCAAGGATGAATATTTCGACTACAAGGAAAAGTACGAAAGCCGCATTGCCGACCTCGCCGTGGAAATGGAACAGTTGGAGGACGGCCTGCGAACGATGGATGCTCAAGCAGAGCAGCACCGGGCGCTGGAACAGGATGCCGCGCAGATCAAGACCGACCGGGCGCTGACCGGCGCACTCATTGAACGGCTGATCGACCGCATCGAGGTATTCCACGACAAGCAGATCACGGTGCGCTATCGCTTTCAGAGCGAGTTTGAAACCTATGCGGAGGTGCTGGAACAATGCAGAAATATGTGATTGCCCTCTACATCCGCCTCTCCATTGAGGACTACAAGTACGATAGCCTGAGCATTGAAAATCAGAGCCTTGTTCTCCATGAATATGCGGCGTCCATGCCCGAAGCCCTGAACGCGGAGATCATGGAGTTCATCGACAACGGGTACAGCGGCACGAATTTTGAGCGTCCGCAGGTACAGAAGCTCATTGAACTGGTGCGGGCCAATCAGATCGACTGCATCATTGTCAAGGATTTTTCCCGTTTCGGGCGCAACAGCATTGAAACCGGCTACTTCATTGAGCGCGTGTTCCCGCTGTTCCATACCCGCTTCATTTCCATCAGCGACGATTTTGACAGCAGAAAATTCAAGGGCGACACCGGCGGCATGGATGTGGCGTTCAAGTACCTCATCAGCGAGTATTACAGCCGCGATATGTCCATCAAAACCAAGAGCGCCAAGTACGCCAAGATGCAGCGCGGCGAGTATCAGAGCAAAATTTGTCCCTACGGCTACCGCAAAAGCGCCGATGGCAGAATGGAGCCTGACCCGGAGGCCGCTGCCGTTGTGCAGCTCATCTTCCAGCTTGCCGCCGAGGGCATCAACGCCACCGCCATCACGCGGGAGCTGTTCCGCAGAAACATCCCCACCCCCGGCCAGTACAAAGCGGCGCACGGCAATCATACCCACGATATTTCCCGCTGTCACGGGATTTGGAGTGCGTCCACCATTCTCCGCATTTTGGAGGACGAACGCTACACCGGCGTGTATGTGATCGGCAAGCGGGCGGTTCTCGAAGTAGGCGGCACCAGAAGCCGCCTGAAGGACAGAGAATCGTGGTACATCATCCCCGACCATCACCCGGCCATCGTCGAGAAAGCTGTGTTTGATACCGTGCAGGCCAGCCAGCTCCGATTTTCCCAGCCAAACAAGAAAAACCGGGACTACCCGCTGAAAGGCAAAGCCTTCTGCGGCTACTGCGGTCATGCGCTGTCCCGCACCATGCAGAAAACCTCGTATTATTACTGCCGCCATTCCGAGGCGGACGTAGAAAGCCGCTGCCACAAGATGCGGCTGAACGCCGCAGAGCTGGAACAGGCAGTATTCCTGACGCTGAAAAAGCAGATGGAAGCCGCCGCACCACTTGCCCCGGACGGTACGCTTCGGGTGGATGCCTCCGTACCGGAACGCGCCGAATATGAGCAGCAGATCGAGGCGCTGCAAGACGGCAAGCGCACTCTTTACGAACACTATCTTATGGGCGAGATTGACCTGAACACCTACAAGGCGGAAAAGGCCGCGTGTGACGAGCTGCTTTTGAAAACGAAAAATGCCTATGCCGCAGTATTGGCACAGGCGAAGCAGAAACAGGATGAACAGGCACGGCAGGACAGCCGCATGGAAGCGTCCAAGGCGATTTTCGATGCGGACACGCTGACCACCGAGCTGGCCGAGCTGCTGATTGACCGGGTGCTGGTGTACCCCGATAAGCGAATTGAGATCGCATATAAAATCCAAGACATTTTCTATTGAGGTGGCAGACATGAAAATCGCTTTCTATTGCAGAGTGGACGGACAGGGCTTTGGCTTTGTCCTCCCCGATGAAGCTGACAAGCTCCGCGAGTTTTTCGCCGAGCATCAGGATAAGCCTGCGCTTGAAAATCCATCAAGCGCAAGCTAAAAATTTTTGTCGTGTACTTGACATACGGGTGGCGCAGATCGTGAAAACGGATACGCTTCATCTGGTGTGCGACCAGAAAATCCGGGAAATGCTGGCTCAGGAAATCGGGCCGAATCCGCTTTCCCATCGGGTCTACATAGATATAGTCAAGATAATCGGTGCAATAGCTTTTGCCGCAGACCTTCCGATTCTGCTCCTGCTCCTTTTTCATTTTATTGAGCATCTGCTCACAGGCAGGAATCAGGGGAAGTGTCCGGCAGCTCGACTTTGTTTTTGTCTTATCTCGTGCGATCTCTGTTAGCGTTCCGTTGACCTTTGCGGTCACAACCGTATGCTGAATGCTGATTTTCTTGTTTTCAAAGTCAATGGCATCCCATTTCAAACCAACAATTTCGCTGCGCCGCAGACCGTAGAATGCAGCCATGATAACGCCAAACTCCGAAGGGTCACCTTGAATCACCTTGAAAAGCTGCTCCAGTTCTTCACCGCTGTAAATCTCCGACTTGGACTTTTCCTTACGAGGACGTTCAACACGATCTGCCGGGTTGGAACGGATCATGCCGATTTGAAAAGCATACTGCAAGCATTTGCGGATGTTGGCGTGATAGTGAATGACGGTGTTTGCCGTAAGGCCACGATCCAACTCATGCTGGTAGAAGTCTTGGATGTATTGGGGATGCTGTTCCATATCCTGCAACGTATAGTAGAGCGGTTCAAAATATGGGACGATCTTGTGAACGATTGCTCTTTCCATAGCTGGTATAGGTTGTGATTTCCACTCGTGACTTCATCATTTTCAACCAGTCCGTGATGAAGTCGGTGAAAAGTACCGGGGAGTTATCAAGGCAGGGGTCAACTTCTTTGATGGGGCTGACCTTCAGCCAATTATTGGCAACGGCATATTGCAGGGCATCGGTCAGCTCCTTGTGCCAATCAAGAAGCTGCTGTACACTGGCCTCCTCCTGCTGACGCTCATAGCGGAAGAACGTTTCCAGATCGCGCGGAGAGAGTGCTTTCAAAGACGGCCGCTTCTTTTCAAAGTATGGGGCAACTACTCTTCCAAGATCATAAGCATATCTGCCATAGGTTTCGGGTGGAAGGTTCATCACGCTTTCCCGAAGCCAGCGGTTCAGATATTCCGATACCGGCAGGTCGGAAACCTGCTGCATCGTTTCAGGGTTAAACTCTTTTTGTGTTTTACGCAACAGAGATTCAGCTCTTTTTTGTTTCCTTTAACCGGAAGTCCTGTGCTGATGGATTTGGTTCTGCGCTTTCCATCTGTGTCTTTCCAGCTCAGAATCATCTGATACATACCGTTTTGTTCTCTTAAATGTCCGGCCACATTTGCAAGCATTGCGGTAACATCATTGCCAAAGTTAAGGACGCAGGCGTCCC
>JAERMT010000001.1_pt4 | contig 51953 bp, 45 predicted proteins | sample 9267081 | NCBI WGS metagenome assembly JAERMT01 (sample SAMN17071939, study PRJNA684904) | human gut metagenome | isolation source: diarrhea sample from child under the age of five | host: Homo sapiens | place: South Africa: Mafikeng, Mafikeng Provincial Hospital | collected 2019-09
AGCGGGGAGCAAACCGGCCGGCCCGGCCGCCGGCGAAACAGCACTTTCCGGCCGGCGATTGTGTGAAGATTTTGCTCCCCGAGACGAAGACACAAGGCCTAGCGGGAAGCGGGGAGCAAACCGGCCGGTCGTCGGGCCGGCTTTTCCGAAACTCCCGGCCCGGGGTTCGCGCCCGGAAACCGAAAACAAAGGCTTAGCGGGGAATCGAGCGCGAACCATGCCGGCCCTCAGGCCTCCATTTCTGAATTTCCCGGCCCGGGGTTCGCGCCCGGAAACCGAAAACAAAGGCTTAGCGGGGAATCGAGCGCGAACCATGCCGGCCCTCAGGCCTCCATTTCTGAATTTCCCGGCCCGGGGTTCGCGCCCGAAAACCGAAAACAAAGGCTTAGCGGGGAGTCGAGCGCGAACCCTGCCTCCCCCCCTTCATCCCCCCGGCCGGACCGGCTATCTGTCCTGGTTCCCTTTCGGCAGCATCGGCCCCCGGCTCTTCGGCCCTCACTGCAATAAATAAATTGTATTGTACCACAATTTATACAGCATAATTTCTATGAATAATACAAAAAACATATTGAAATCCCACATTGAACAGAGTATAATTCAGATATTCGGATGAAGCTCGGCGGAGCCCCATAGGACGGCAGAGCCCCCCCACAGCGGCAGAGCCCGGCAGTTCGGCGGAGCCCCACAGGACGGCAACGCCCCGGCAGGCCCGGGTACCGACCTCATCCGGCAAAAAACCGGACAAACCAAAACCAAAATCAAAATATAATAAAGAGAGTAGAGGAACAGAAATGAGAGAGTTATTATCCAAAGCGTATGCGAAAACCGGCGAATCCTTTATCAGCACAATCCTGACCGCGGCAGCGGACCCAAGTGTGATTTCTTTTGCGGGGGGACTTCCCAATCCGGCATCCTTCCCGATGGAAGCGCTGAAGGAATCCTGCAACAACATCATCGACAAATACGGTTCCGCCGTATTCCAGTATGCCAAGACCGAAGGTTTGCAGGCATTCCGTGAATACCTGGCAGAGGACTACAACAAAACTTACGGCGTGAACCTGGATGCGGACAACATCGTTGTCACCACCGGCTCCCAGCAGGCACTGGATTGTTTTGGAAAGGTATTCATCAACGAAGGCGACGGAATCCTGGTGGAGAAGCCAAGCTATCTGGGCGCATTCCAGGCATTTGACCAGTACTGCCCGGAATACTATCCGGTGACACTGAACGACGATGGACTGGACATTGAAGAACTGGAAGAGACTTTAGAGAAATACGGCGACAAAATCAAGCTGGCGTACTTGATTCCGGAATTCCAGAACCCGACCGGCCTGACCTACACCGAGGAAAACAGAGCCAAGGTCACCGAAATCCTGAAGAAATACAACGTTGTCCTCATCGAGGACGATCCGTACGGACAGCTGCGTTTTGAAGGAACCAAACCGCCGTACATCGGCCTGGGCAAGCTCCCGCAGGCGGCGCTCCTGGGCACCTTCTCCAAGGTGGCAACCCCGGGAATGCGCGTGGGCTACGTGGTAACTGAGAACAAGGAACTGGCAAAATACATCGCAATGGCTTTGGAAGCCACTTCTCTGCACACCAACATTTTCTCCCAGTACCTGCTGCTGGACTACCTCCGGAACAACGACCAGCCGGCACACGTTAAGGAGATTCAGGACCTGTACAGACAGCAGTGCCACTGCATGCTGGACGCCATGGACAAATACTTCCCGGAAAACGTCACTTACACCAGACCGGAAGGCGGCATGTTCATCTGGGCTACCCTGCCGGAAGGCGTCAGCGCCATCAAACTGTTCCCGAAAGCAGCGGAGAAGGGCGTGGTATACGTTCCGGGCGATCCGTTCTACGTAGGCGTTCAGGATGCCAACACCCTGCGCCTCAACTTCACCAACGCTTCCCCGGAAGCCATCGACAAAGGCATTCACCTCCTGGGCGACATGCTGAAGGAAGAATGCGCCGGAAAATAAGCCTAATATTTTCATAAAAATACATTCATGCATGCAGAGACGACCGACCCGAAAGGGCAGGTCGTTTTTGCATGCGGATTATTCCTCCGAAACGCTATAATTTATTTTCAATGAAGCGCAAGGGTGGTATAATCAAGCCATGAGCAACAAAAAAGAGAGTGTACAACAGAATCCATCCCGGTATTTCCGGGTGATGACGTCGGTTCTTTTCCTGGCGGATGTAGTGTTCGCACCATGGCTGCGGGACGGGAGCCGAAGTTTTTCGGTGCGTGTTTTTATTCAGGGCGTGAAGGCCGCCGGCGGAATCGGTGCGTTCGCATTGAAGGAGGCCGGAAAGGGAAATACCGAGGGCATCGCCAATCTCACCATGAGCTATTGGTGCATCTATCTGATTATCGCTTTGGGAGCGGTGCTGCTGCTCCGGGCGGTATGGCTTCTGGCCGGTCGAAAAGGGCGAATCCTCAGCGGGATTGCGTATGCCTTGGGGCTCATCTACCTGTGCGCCTTTATGATTTTTAATTATTACGGGTACTCCGGCGGAATGATTGTGGGCATGCTGCTGGTGTTCCTGGATGCCATGGTTGGAAAATACCTGGATGAGCGGCAGGCGCTGCGAGAAGCGGAAGCGGCGCTGCGGGCGAAAGAGCAGGCGGAAAAGGAAGAGAAAAAGCGGAGAGAGGCGTTCCCGGGACGGTACGGGAGCGAATTTTATCGGGTGATTTTCAAGAATTTCCGGGCCAACATTCGGGATTTTCTGCTGTTCCTGGCGGGAGCGGTCCTGACCATGACGGTGCTCCTGGTCATCTGGGGAATGGAGCAGGGCTGCGGCGGAATTCGTCTGCTGGGGGCGTCGGCGCTTCAGCAGCAGATTGCAAGCAGCCTGAAACAGCTGCTGCCGGTGTTCATGCTCCTGGCGGTGCTGATGCTGTCCCTGATCATCAGCGGATACCTGCGCACCCGCATGAAAAATTACAGCATGTACATCGCCCTGGGAATTCGGAACAAAACCCTGATTCGAATCATCGGGCTGGAATACGGCACCTGCATCCTCACCGCTCTGGCGGCGGGAATCCTCCTGGGACTGGGCACCCTGAAAATAATCGGGGTGACCATGAGCGGAAAGCTGCTGCGGATTCTTCCGGCGGCCATGCTCTGCTACCTGCTGGTGGTGCTGATTTCCACTTTGGTGAACTATCATATTTTTGAATTCAAAAATGTCCTTCGCTACAACCGGTCCGCCGCCAACGAACCGGTGCCTCGTTACGGCGCCGGCGTGATGATGGGAATCGGCCTGTTTGTCATGCTGGGAAGCGTGGGCCTTTTCGCCCGGCGCGGCTCCGGGGAGGATCTGTACATCTTGGCCGGCCTGATTGCCGGCTTCGGCCTGTTCCTGTACGGCGCAGCCACCCGGCTCCTGAAAAAACGCGTCGCCCGGCTTCAAGTGACGGAAACCGGCCTCCTGACCATCCTCCCTTGGCGCAACCGGTTTCGCACGAACGTACGATTTTTGTTTTTACTGACGGCGCTGCAAATCCTGCTGTTCGGCATTTTTCTGCCGAGGCTGGCGGCGCAGGGCATTCCCCCGGAAAAAACCGCGCCCTACGATTACACGGCAATGGTGTACGATACGGATCTCCCGGACCTTCAGGGGCTAAAAAAAGAATGCACCCTGCAGGAACTTCCGATGCTGCGGGCGACCACGCCGTTGGGGGCGGACGTTTCCTGGCTGAAGAAGGATTACCGGACGGTGCTTTGGCCGCAGGGACAGCACATTGCGGTGTCGGAAAGCAGCTACCGGAAGCTTTGCCGGCAGGCGGGGAAAACTCCGCGGAAGCTGAATCTCAGCGAGGATGGCCATCGGGTGCACATCGTGATGCAGCAAAATGCCGCAAGCGAGGCGCACAACTTGGAATGGTACAGCGGTGGCGGCGGCAACCTGTTCCGGCTGGGACAGCCGCTGGTGGCCTACGACCGAAACCAGGTGACTCGGACCTACATCCCCCACGCCGCGACCTATGAGCGGACGAATTTGGTGGGCGCTTTGCATGCCGGGAATCAGGAAAACATCCTGGTTCTGTCCGATTCCTATTTCCGGTCCGTGTATTCCAAGGAGAGGACCCCGCGGAATCCGTCGGTGAGCATTCCCCCTTCCGCCGTGAAAGAGGGACCGGACCGGCTGGTGCTGATTCGGCTGAAGAAAGATGGGGCGGAATCGCGAAAAGATGTCGAATCGGTGCTGGGGCGGATTCAGAAGCGGCATTCTTCCGACCGGCAGTACGACGAATCCATTCGGACTTGGTACAGCGTGGCGAAGGCGGAGAAAAACAACGGGGCGGCCGTTGGTTTTACCCGTCGGATGGAAGAAATGACTGCGGTGGGGTTGCTGTTGATGGTGCTGTTCACCTTCTGCATTCGATACAGTTTGGCGGGAGCGGAGCAGCGGAAGGAGTACCGGTTGCTGGGCACTTTGGGGATGAACGACCGGGAGCAGGAGAAGCTGTTCAGCCGGGAGGCCCGGACTTATGTGGTGTGCAGCATGGGGCCGGCCTTGGCGTTGGCGGCGCCTTTTGCCGCATTGCTTCCGGTGCTGCGGATGTTCTGCCGGAGCCAGAGCCTTCTGTACTTGCGGAATCTGATGGGACTCGGGGGCGGAACGATGGCCGTGCTGCTTCTGGTGCTGATGATGCTGACGAGATATTACAGACGAGTGAACCGATAGATGTGCGGCGATGAGCTGCCGCCGGTGAGACATGATGGAGAGGATAGAGAATGAGCAGTGTGATGGAGCTAAAGGGGCTCCGGAAAAGATACGAGGAGAAGGGGGATTGGATCCTGAAGGGAATCGACCTCCGAATTGAAAAACAGGATTTTATTGCGATTATGGGGCGGTCCGGATGCGGAAAAACCACGTTGCTGAAAACCTTGGGGCTGATTGAGGCGGCGACGGAGGGGGAATACTTCTTCGAAGGCAATGCGGTTTCCGGATTGTGGGGAAGCGAGATTGCGGATATTCGCCGGCGGAACATGGGATTTATCTTTCAGGATTACAATCTGATGGGCAGCCTGACGGTACGGGAGAACATCATGCTTCCGGCGCTGCTGGATAAAATGGACGAGCAGCAGCGGAAGGACCGGACGGAGGCGCTGATTCAGCGCTTCGGAATTCAGGCGTATCGGGATAAGTATCCCCATGAAATGTCCGGCGGACAGCAGCAGCGGGTGGCGCTTTGCCGGGCGCTGATCAACAATCCGGATGTCATTCTGGGAGATGAGCCAACGGGAAATCTGGATTCCGTGATGGGCCAGCAGGTCATCGAGACCCTGGCGGAATTCAATGAGACGGACGGTAAAACGGTAATCCTCGTTACCCACGACCCGAAAATCGCTATGTATTGCCGGAAGGTTATTTTTATGAAGGACGGGCATCTGCTGGATTTCCTGGAGCGGAGAGAGGCCGGAAAGGAGGCGTTCTACCGGGAAATCGCGGCGAAGATGGAAGAATTGTAGCGCAAAATGAAGAAATCGCCGGATTTATATTGAAATTCCTGCATTTAAATGCTAAAATTTATGCGTATTTTTTGGAACTAGGATGAATTAACGGGGGAATAATGAAGAAACCGGCAAGAAGTGAGTATTTTTTCGGATGTGTGTTGCTGATCATCGGCGTAATGGTGGGACACCTGAGCATGGATTTTTTGGATGACGGAGAGATTCAATCCATGTCCGTGGAGATTACGATGAGCGCAATTTTCATCCTGTTATTCACGGTGCTGATGGAAATTCTGTACGTTCTGTGGCGGCGAAAGAAGAAGCAGGACGAAGGCCGCCTGGATATTCCGGCCACCACGATTATTCTTCTGCTGGTCATCGGCTTTCTGGCGTCCATTTGCATGCGCCTGATTAACGATGTGACGGGCATGAGGGAGTTTCTCCTCAGCGAGGACTTCAAGAGCTTTGTGGTGAATGCGATAAAGAGCAAATTCTAAATTAAAATATGTGGATTCATACATGGATTCGAAGTGAGAACCGGATTGTCGTACCGAAAGGCGCGGCAGCCCGGTTCTTTGGTTTTTTTGGGATGGGCCGGACACGCCGGGCACATCACCGGCTGTTCATGGAACGCACATGAAACAGTTACGGTTTCCGGAAATTCAGATGATACAATGACCGTACCGAAGAGGGGCCGCCGGAGGAGTTGGAGCGCCGGAGTGTCGGAGCGCCGGAAATTCCGGCAGAAGTCGCCTCAAGGGGAAAGGAGTAAATAGAGAAGATGAATAATCTGAACATTCTGAAGTTGGAAAACGCCGTGCTGCAGAAGCAGATCGATGTGGTACGGAGAAATATACGCGCCGGGCAGAACCGGGATCTTACACGGGAAGAGGTAGAACTTCTGAGAGGTGTGGGAGAACACTATGCCAAGAAGTGGGAGGTTCTGTATCCGATGCTGAAGCAGGGGTACGGGGTTGCCGGCTGGGTGAAGCAGATGAAAATGGAAGAGGATGAAATCATCGCGGAACTGCGTTCCCTGGTGCGCTTCCCGGATAAGGATGAGTGGGAAGAGAAGGTGGAAGCGGTACTCCGGAAGATGGAACGGGTGATTTACGAGGAAGAATGCATGCTCTATCCGAACTGCCTGCAGTTTTCCCGAAGGGATGAAGGCAGTTGGATGAACAGAAGCGACCGGAATGGGTATGCGAACTATCGGGCGCTGCGGGCCAAAGCCGGAAGGTACCGAAGGGCGCTGCAGCAGCGAAGCTTCCGATAAAAAAGTTCGTCTAAAAAAGTTCGGCTAAAAAAAGCTCAGCAAGGCATCCGGTGTTCGGGCGGGCAACGAATAAGGCGAGAATCCGGCGGGGAAACCCGCCGGATTTTTCAGTTGGAGCGAGGGTGCGTCCGCCTTGTTAAAACGTAAAATCTTGGGATTCATGCAAAAAGTTCAGATAAAAAAACAGAGGTAAACCAATTTTTAATGCAAAAAATCTTTAGAATTACTTGAAAAATAAGGAATATATGTTATCCTTAAGACAAATGTTTTTAAATATTGGAGGAGCATGATGAACGAGGAAACCAAACGTTCCTGTGTGGACTGCGGTGTATACAACTGCCACACGCGGGACAAGGCGTATCCGGACTTCTGCCTGACCACGGAATTGACGGACGAGGAGAGAGCGGAAGTGTGGAAGCTGTACGAGGAGCCGGAGAATCAGAAGGCGTCGGTGGTATCCGCTCAGATTGAATCGGATTTTTATCTGAGATACACCCGGGTGCAGGAAATCGTGGCTTTTGCAAAGCGGATGGGCTATCACAAAATCGGAATCGCCACTTGCGTGGGACTGATTGAGGAAAGCCGGATTTTTGCCCGGATCCTTCGGAAGAACGGATTCGAAGTGGTGGGCGCCGTGTGCAAGGTGGGTTCTTTTGAGAAAACCAAAGTGGGCGTTCCGGAGGAGGACACCCGGATTACCGGCCCGATTATGTGCAACCCGATTATGCAGGCGAAAATCATGAACCGGGAGAAGACGGATTTCAACGTAATCGTGGGACTGTGCGTGGGACACGACAGCCTTTTCTATAAATATGCGGATGCCCTGTGCACCACCCTGGTAACCAAGGACCGGGTGATGGGACACAATCCGGTGGCGGCGCTGTACCAGGCGAAGGCGTACTACAAGCGTCTCAGCAACGAGCTGATTGCGGCGTATCCGGAGGACGTGAATCCGGAACAGCCGGAAGCTCCCGCGAGATAGCGATTTTATTTTTGGAGGAGAGAGGATGCTGACAGGAAAGCAGAGAAGTTATTTGAAAAAACTGGCGCAGACCGTGCAACCGGCGGTAATCGTCGGCAGAGCCGGAGTGACGGACACGGTGATGCAGACCATCGATGAATATTTGACCGCCAATGAGCTGCTGAAAGTGGCCATTCAGGAGGGTGCAGAATTGGAGGCGAAGGAGACCGCCAATCAGATTGCGGATGAGCTAAAAGCAGATTTCGTACAGGCCATCGGCCGGCGGTTCGTGCTTTACCGGAGAGCGAAGGATCCGGCGAAGCGGAAGATTACACAGCGCATGCAAGACGAGATGTAGTTTCCCGGCGGAAACTGCGGGATCGTTGCAGGATATTTTTACTTGAGGAAGGAGTTAGAGATGCACAAGATTGTACTGAAGAAACAGCTCAGCCACGATATGTTCTGGATTGAGTTCGAGGCACCTTTTGTTGCAAAGAAAGCGAAACCGGGACAGTTTATTATTTTCCGCGTGGATGAATACGGGGAGAGAGTTCCGATTACCATGGCGGGAACCAATAAAGAGACGGGAACCGTAACCCTGATTTTCCAGGCGGTGGGAAGAAGCACCATGCTGCTGTCCCAGCTGGAAGTGGGCGATTACATTCAGGACGTGGTTGGACCGCTGGGAAAACCGACCCACATGGAGGACCTGAAGAAGGTCTGCGTGGTTGGCGGCGGTACCGGAAACGCACTGGCATACCCGGTGGCAAGAGGTCTTGCGGAAGCCGGCGTGAAGGTGGACATGGTTTCCGGTTTTAAGACCGAGGAGCTGATTGTGCTGAAGGAAGAGTTTGAAGAGGCGGTAGACAATTTCTACCTGATGACGGACGACGGTTCTGCCGGCGAGAAGGGTTTCACCACCACAAAGCTGGAGGAGCTGATCAAGGCCGGAAACGATTACGATGAAGTCATCACCGTTGGACCTCCGATCATGATGAAGTTCGTCAACGAGGTGACCAAGCCTTACGGAATCAAGACCATCGCATCTCTCACGGCGCTGATGATCGACGGAACCGGAATGTGCGGCGGATGTCGAGTTTCCATCAACGGCGAGACCAAGTATGTCTGCGTGGATGGTCCGGAATTCGATGCGGCAGCGGTAGACTGGGACGTACTCATTGCCCGCAACGCATATTACCACGAAGAAGAGAAGGAAGAACGGGATCATATCTGCCGACTGACAGGAGGTGTAAGACACTATGAATAATCAGATGACAAAGACACCGATGCCGTCTCAGGAACCGGATGTCAGAAATAAGAATTTTAAGGAAGTTGCTCTGGGATATACCGAAGAGATGGCGGTAAACGAAGCGCAGCGCTGCCTCAATTGTAAAAACAAACCTTGCGTAGCGGGATGTCCGGTAAACGTACGGATTCCGGAATTCATCGCAAAGGTGGCCGAGGGGGATTTTGCCGGTGCCTATGAAGTAATCACTTCTACCAACTCCCTGCCGGCAGTGTGCGGCCGTGTATGCCCGCAGGAAACCCAGTGCGAAGGAAAGTGCGTTCGCGGAATCAAGGGCGAGCCGGTTGCCGTAGGCAGACTGGAGCGTTTCGTAGCGGATTGGCACAGAGAGCACATCGGCAACGATAAAGTAGAAAAAATCCCATCCAACGGCAAGAAGGCAGCCGTTGTCGGTGCCGGCCCGGCCGGACTGACCGCAGCCGGAGACCTGGTGAACAAGGGTTACGAAGTGACCGTTTTCGAGAGCCTCCACAAAGAGGGCGGCGTGCTGGTATACGGAATTCCGGAATTCCGTCTGCCGAAGGATATCGTCGCATACGAAATCGACACCCTGCGGAAGAAGGGCGTCACCTTCTACCACAACGTGGTAGTGGGCAGATCCCTGGACATCCAGGACCTGTTCGATGAAGGATACGACGCTGTATTCGTTGGAACCGGTGCCGGCCTTCCGAAGTTCATGAATATCGAAGGCGAGAACCTGGTAGGCGTATATTCCGCAAACGAATACCTCACCAGAATCAACCTGATGAAGGGTTACCTGGACGAGTACGACACACCGATCAAAAAGCACAAGCAGGTTGCGGTTGTAGGCGGCGGAAACGTTGCCATGGACGCTGCAAGATGCGCTAAAAGAATGGGCGCCGAGGTCCATGTCATTTACCGGAGAGGCAGAGATGAGATGCCGGCTCGTGCCGAGGAAATCGAGCACGCAGAGGAAGAGGGCATTCAGTTCCACCTGCTGAACAACCCGGTTCGCGTTCTGGGCGACGAGAACAACTACGTGAGCCAGATTGAGTGCATCAAAATGGAACTGGGCGAGCCGGATGCTTCCGGACGTCGCAGACCGGTTGCCATTGAGGGTTCCGAGTTCACTTTGGACGTAGACGGTGTCATCATGGCTCTGGGTACCAGCCTGAACCAGCTCATCGTGGAGACCACCGAAGGTCTGGACGAGAACGATTGGGGCGGTATTCAGATTAACGATGAAACCGGTGCCTGCACCAGAGAAGGCGTGTTCGCCGGCGGCGATGCCGTAACCGGCGCAGCTACTGTAATCAAGGCCATGGGCGCCGGCAAACTGGCGGCTGCTCACATGGACGAGTACATGCAGAAATAGGATAGCCGCCGGCTGTTTCACAGCGGCGGAGGCCAGGAAAATAAGGAAGGGAATACCCGCCGGCTGCTATGCAGCGGCGGGTATTTACCGATTCGAGGTGATGGAGGCAGCCACAGGGGACCTGGGGCTGCCTGCTTTTTTTTTCTCGGCGAGCCGTTGGGCATTCGGGTCGGGGGCCCCTTATGCTTGAGAGACGTGGTGCCCGTCGACGAAGGCAAAAGGGATTGCGGGGAGTGAGGCACCACGCCGGGTCCGCCTCGTGTCCCTCCGGCTCGGGAAACGTGGTGCCCGTCGACGAAGAAACAAGGGATTGCGGGGAGTGAGGCACCACGTCGAGCTCCCCGCCGTGCCCTAGATGCCCGTGGCGACGGAATACTTATCCCGGGCTCGCCTTGGGCTCCTCTGAATCCGAAAGAAGAGAAGCATTAGACCGACATACAGAAAGCAACTCTAACAAAACTAGCAAATATTTTTAAACCCGAAAAATCGAATACTAAGTTTAAGATTCCCCTTTTCAGTACCCATTCATTCCGGATGAAAACAAACGTGTACTGAAGGGGAATTTTTTATGTGCCATAATATCCCCACAGCAAATGCAAAGTCATCAAACTAAGTTCTAAGGAGGGAAAAATGAGAAAAGAAAAACGGGCCAACGGCCCACACACATCACACAGAATTCGGGCGGGCCTGCTGGCCGTCTGTCTGACTTTGGGAGCGGCAATCCCGAGCGGCGCATGGGCTGCGGGAAAGGATCCTCGCCAGGCGGTTTCCGGCGACGAAGCCACCCTGACCATGGGCAAAATCCTCACGGCCAACCACGCCGGCAAATTCCCGGGTACGTTGCGGGACGTGAAGTACAAGCTGACAGCGGTGCGGGGTTTTGACAATGCCAACGAAAGCACCGGCGCCAGCGGCAAGCCCATTGCGGCGGAGAACATGCCCATGCCGGAAGCGTCCGCTGCAGAACACCATCAGGTAAAAGTAACCGGCACCAATGCAGAGATTACCGTTGGCGATTTTCAGACTGCGGAGCGGGACAGCGACACGAAGAAGAGCCGCGTGACCCCGGTGAAAATTAAGTTTCGTCAGGCCGGCTATTACCTATATAAACTCACGGAAGAAGGCTCCGACCCGGAGATGGTGCCGGGCGTCACATACGATGATCACAGTTATTTTGTGGCCGTCTACGTAACCAACAAAACCGACGATGCGGGAAACACGGAAGATGGGGTATACGTGCACAATATTACATCCTATCGAAACGAATCCGGCAAGGAAAACTATCGGCCGAACCTCTCCGACATCTCCGGAATCACCGACAACGGCGGAACCGATGCCAAGGAAAACGTCAAAGAAAACCTGGCAAAGGTCGGATCTTCCGACAGCGAGCATCCAAATCAGTTGGAGGCCTATCGTTTCTGGAATGACGCTCACGTCCAGGATTTGGTAATCACTAACAACGTAAAGGGAAATCTGGGAGACCGGAACAAGGCGTTTGAATTTCAGGTAACGCTGTCCGGTTTGGAACCGGGAACCGCGTACACCACGGAGGAAGCGGCGGCGGATACGGGGGATCGAACCTGTGAGAGCGTGAATTTGGTGCGCGCTTCGGTGGGAACGATTCAGGGAAAGACCGTCGTGTCCGACGAATCCGGAAAAGCGGAATTCACACTGCGTCTGCGGGACGATGAAAAATTCGTTCTGAACGGGCTGCCGGTTTCCGCAGCGTATCAAGTGACGGAGCAGGCCAGCGACCATATCGCTTCCTATCAGATCAGCGGCTCGGGAAAAACACCGGAAATTCTGAAAAAGATGGAAGCCAACGATATTAAGGAAAAAGCATTGACCACAGAAGCGGAGCGCGTGGATGCGGAAGACGGCACCGTCACGGTGGCGTTCACAAATGAGCGAAATTTGGCAACCGTCACCGGCGTAGCGGAAAGCACGGGCCCGGCGGCACTTCTGGCCATTGCTGCGGCAGGCGCTATTGCTGCTCGCCGCCGGAAATATGAGTAAATCCCAGGAAAGCCGAGAGCTGGATCGCTGGGAGCGGCGTGTGCGGCGGAGCATTCGGGCGGACCGCTTCGTCGCATGGCTGTTGAAATGCATCGTACTGACCCTGCTGCTCATGGTGGGTTTTTCCTACTGTGACATGTACCGGTTCACCCGGGCGGGAATCGACGGGGTGGAATACCGGGATTTTGCGGCCCTGCGGCAGGTCAACCCCGATGTGGCCGCCTGGCTCACTTTGGACGGAACCCATGTGGACCATCCGGTGGTGAAGGGGAAGGATAATTTTGAATATTTGGATCGGGACTTCTACGGAAAAACCTACGCCGGCGGCACCCTGTTTCTGGACGAGCAATGCCCAAAGGATTTCACCCAAGAGTACCAGCTCATTCACGGACACCACATGGCCGGCGGCGCCATGTTCGGAGATCTGAAGAAGTATTTGGACAAGAATTTCTTCCGCAAAAACAAAAAGGGCCAGCTGCTGACACCGACGAGTCGATACGATTTGGAGATTATCGGGGCGGGCATTTTCGATGCCTATGATTCCAAAATCTACAGCATAAACGGGAAGAAGAACCGCCCCATGGAATCCTTCCGTCGGTGCCGGAGGAAACGGCCGGTCCGCAGGAAGTTCCGGGACCGGCTCCTATGCCTGTCCACCTGCTCCGGAGATATGGACGACCGGAGGATCGTGGTGTTCTGCCGAATGACGGACTCGGAAGAGTCTCACACGGAAGGAAGGAAAGAATGACCGAAGAAATTGCGGAAAAAAAGAGAATCGTGAAAAGCATTTGGAAGGGAATCCTGATTCGTGCGGGAACCTTCGCCTTGACGCTTTGGATTGTTTTTACGTTCGTATTCGGCGTTTGGATTGCGGACGGAAACGATATGGCACCGGCGATTCGGGAAGGAGACCTGGTGGTGTATTATCGGTGCGGAAATTTTGCAAATCGGGACAGCGTGGTGTATGAAGCGGACGGGAACGTGTACCTGGGGCGGATTGCCGGATGCGAGGGGGCGGTCATCGGAAAAACCGAGGATCACCGTCTGACCGTCGATGGGCGGATTCAGCCGGTGCAGCCGGGAATGGGAATTTACAGCGAAACGCCGGCCGGAGATCTAAAGGAAAGGATTACCGTGGAACCGGGCCGGTTCTTTATCCTGGGAGACTGCCGGGAGGAGTCCACGGACAGTCGATGCTTTGGAACGGTGGGAAAAGACCAAATTCGGGGGAAGGTATTTCTCCTGTGGCGACGGCGCAACATATAGAAAGGAGAGGAGTATGACGAGAAAAATAGCGACGCTTTGGCTCGCCCTGATTCTGTGCATGATGTATGTGGTTTCCGTGGGTGCGGAGAGCCGATGGATGACGGAAATCAAGGTGAGCTACAGCGCAGAGGGAAATCCGGGAGATGCGGAAGGGGTTTTCCAATTGCGGGGAACCACGGAAGATACCCCCATGCCGGAAGGCGCAGAGGGGCACCGGATGCAGGTGCCGGCGGGAGAGATGCGTTCTTTTGGGAAAATCGTTTTTCCAAGCCCCGGTGTGTATATCTATGAAGTCAATCGACGAAACAATCCGAAAGGCGTCACCGCCCGAGATTCCTCGGTGTACCGGGTAACGGTGGTGGTGCGAAGCGACGGAGAGGTGCAGCAAGTGATTGAGACGGACGGAGAGAAGGTGACGGAAATTCGGTACAAAGATCGGTATGAGAAAGCAGCTCTGGTGGAGACGGGGGATGCGAAATCCCTGCTTCTCCCGGGTGTGGGTTTTCTCGGTGCGCTGACGGCACTGTTTTTCCTGCGGAAGAATCGCCGAAAAAGAAAGGGCGGCCGAACGGGTACCACCATCGGCATGCTGGTTCTTTTTACCCTGCTTACAATCGGCGCGGGCGTGCCCACATACGGTGCCACTAAAGATCTTCGGGTGACCTACAACCGGTTCCAAGAGCTGCCGGAGAACTATGCGAAGATCACCGGGCTGCCCCTGCAGGAAGCGGAGATTACCACCACGAACGGAAACATCCACAAATACAACGGATACGTGGGGAACAACCAGACGGAAAAGCGGGATTTTGTGGCGTACTACGGAACGGTGAAGTTCGGAACGCGAAATCGAAATGACACAAGCAATGCGGTTACAAAGGCCAACGAGGTAAAAGGAAATATCACTCTGCGCTGGAGGAATCGGGCGGTTCTTTCGGACAACACCAAGGCCGACGTGAAGGTGGTGGTGAGCGGATGGACTTTTTCCCTGGGGAAAAATCAGAATTCAAAGATCGGGAATGACACGAAGGTGTACGTACCCATTCTCCAGTCGTCGTCACCGAACAGCAAAGCCACGGAGCTGTGCACCGCTTCTCCGCGCACGAAATACAGCGTGAACAACGGAACTACGGCCAATTCGCTGGCAGGAGCCTGCATTACCACGAAGTGCAATGTGAAGATTCAAATCCTTCAGTCGGGAACGGACACGCCGGTGGATGAAGCCAAATATCCGCGGCTGCTCTTCGGGTTCCGAGATCTGGACGTGGAGGATACCACCATCGCCAAGGGAAAGAGCGCTGCGGAACGGTATAACGGACCCTACGCAGAGGGTGTGGAGCTGATTTCCGGTTTCGAGAGCCCGGTGGCGCTGGCGAAGAAAACCGACGCCAACAAAGCGATGCAGACGCTGGAGAAGGTGACAACGGTAGGAGAGAACCTGCGGGTCTGCGGGGACGGTGCGAAGATGGAAGCCTACAACAAGGCTACCGGAACCAGCGGCGACAACGGAACCTATTACTCCGGCTTTATTTCTCCGGTGCAGCCTCAGGGTTTCAGTTTTAAATGGACGGGCTCCATCAGCATTTCCGGAAAAATGATGGGGACGGCGCTGTGGACGCAGCCGGAGGTGGCGGTGAAAGCCACTCGAGGCGAGGGTGGATCCATTCAGAAGGAAGGCCTCACCACTTATATCATCAACAGCTCCACCACCTATGATTACACCCCGGCCAAAGGGTACCGGGTAAAATCCCTGACGGTGGAGGGGGAACCGACGGACTTCAATCCGGCGGGGGGAACCTATCGCTTCGACCGCTTGTACACCTGCCCGGTGCATCCGCGAAGCGCTAAGACGGGCCGGGAACTGGAGACCAAAATCTACACCATCGACGTCCAATTCCAACGGATTGAACACAAGATTACCACCAAAGTGACCGGCGGCACCATCGATCCCGACGTGGTGGTGGGAGAAGGAGACGACGAGACCATACACTACCGTCCGAACGACGGTTATGAATTGGAGAAGGTGACCGTGGACGGCGAAGCGGTGAACGTAAAAGAATATCCGAGCGAATATGCTTTTACCGACGTTCAGAAGGACCACCATATCGAAGTGGTGTACCGAAAAATTCCGGTGGGGACACTGACCTTGCGCAAGGAAGTGACCGGCGCTCTGGGCGACCGGAGCAAGAAGTTCGAATTTCAAGTGAGCTTGTCCGGACTGAAGCCTTCCGCTGAATACGAGGCAGACGGCATCAAAGCTGCGGACGCAGGAGAACTTACGGAAAAAGGTTTTTCTTCGGATGAAAGCGGGAAGGCGGAACTTCGTCTGAAACTGAAAGACGACGAAAGCGCGCAGTTCAAAGACCTTCCGGCAGGAACAACATATCGGATTACCGAAGCGCCCAGCGACCATATCGCCTCCTATCGGCAGAAGGCCACCGGGGAGCAACCGGTCCATCAAGCCGTTCAGCGGGAAAACGCCGATGCGGGAAAGGAACTTGCCACGGAGGCGGAAGTGTTGGATGAAGCGGATGGAGACATTGAAGTGATCGTCACTAACAACCGCCCCATCGCCACGGTCACCGGAGTGGGGAACAGCGACGCACCGTATTACGCCGCCGGAATCGTCACACTTCTTCTGTGTGGCGGATGGATTTTCGGTGTGGTACTATATAAAAGAAAAAAGTATCACTAAAAAATTGCGGGCAGAGCCGGGATTGGACCGAATGCCGCAATTCCGAACGAAGAAAGAAGCGCGAAGTGGAAGAAAATCAGCAGAAGACACAATACGTATATATTCTCCGGTGCGGGGACGGCACCCTGTACACCGGCTGGACCACGGATCTGGAACACCGGGTGGCCATGCACAATGCGGGCAAAGGGGCCAAGTACACCCGGGCGCGGAGACCGGTGCGGCTGGAATATTACGAGGAATACATGGATAAGACGGAGGCTTTGCGGCGGGAATGCGTCATCAAGAAGATGACGCGCAGCGAGAAGCTTCGGCTGATTCAAGAGTCGGAAGGGAAATAGAACGCTTCTCTCGGAGAAATCCGGGAGAAGCGTTTACTATTAGAACCGAGTTCCGAAGTATAGAGTTTCTCTATAACGAAAAAAACCAAATTGATAAAACCAATTTTAATTATACCGAGATGGTTGATACCATGGTTAGACAGGGGATGACTGATTATTACTTAGGAAATGAGGTTGGCGTTATGGAAAAGAAACGATGGATTGCATGGGCACTGGCCCTATTCATGGTTGCGACTCCTTGCATGACATTTGCCCAGGAGATTTCCGGAGCAGCGGGTTCTGCCAACGAGAGTGAATCCAATGAACCGGTAAAACCGGACAAGGCATCCGAACAGGATTGCGGGGACGCAGCTGATAGTGAGAAAGGTGATTCTTCTGCAGAATCCGCAAAGGATTCGGAAGAAGGCGCGACCGGAGAACAGGACTCGGCAAAAGAAAAAAAGACCGAGGAATCTGCGGCTGCCGAAGCTTCGAAAGAAGCGGCAAAGGCGGCAGAGAACACCGGCTCCGAGGTTGTTAGCGATAAATGGACAACAGCGGATTTCACCTATGGGGAATATGAAAAGCTGATGTACGGTTGTGACTACAGCCGGCAGTTTTATGTTCGCGGAAAAGTCATCACCGGTTTTTCCAAGCAGGGTGAAGAGAAGCTGAAGAACAACAAAAATCTGGTAATCCCGGCGAAGGGACCGGATGGAAAGAATATCGTGGGAATCGGCGAGAGCGCATTCAAAGAAAAGGGTCTGGAATCGGTTCAGTTCCCAACAGGAATGTTGACTCCTTACGACGATCCGCTGGCAAAGACCGACGAAGAGCGGGTTTCCCGCCGCGGAAACTTTGTCATCGGCGAAAGTTCTTTTTATGGGAACAAACTGAAAGAGGTTACCTTGCCGACGGGTGTTATTTCTGTATTGGCAAAGGCCTTCGAGCGGAATGAGATTACAAAAGTAAAACTCCCGAAGACCATCTGGTGGATTGAAAACCAGGGCTTTGCGGATAACAAGATTACCGATGTTCAATTCCCTGTAACGACGGATTTTATGATGGAACTTCACGGCATGCCGTTTGCGTTTAACAACATCAAATCGGTGCGCCTTCCGAATTTCACCGAGGTGGTGAACAAATTTGCGTTTGCGTACAACCCGGGAATGGCGGATGCGCCGAAGGTAAACCCGTGGGGCAAAGAAAACAAACTGGAAGCAAATCTTCGAGGAGAGACACGGTCTGCCGGTCTGGTATATATGTATACCGATAATCCGGGACTGAAGGATAAGCTTCAGAACCGGCTGCACTCTGTGGAGGGAAAGAACACCAATATCTATTCCCCGTACCAGAAGCTGGTTGTGTGCGACGGATCGGAGGCCAATCAGAATCCGGATAAGACTTTGTGGAATGCAAAGGATTTCGAATACAACGAAGACGGCGTAATTACCGGACTTTCCAAGAGCGGTATTGCCAAAAGAAAAGTGAACAAGGACCTGGTGATTCCGAGCAAGACGCCGGATGGCGAGACGGTGGTGGAAATCAGCGCTACCGACAGCTACACCGGTCTGTTTGCGACGGAAGATGAAAAGTTCGACTCCGTGTATATGCCGAACACCATTCGCAAAATCGGCGACCGAGCGTTCTGCAGCAGCGGACTGAAGGAAGTTGCGTTCTCCGGAACCCTCACCAGCATCGGCATGTTGGCGTTCTCCAACAACGAGATGACTTCCGTGGTTCTGCCGGACAGTGTAAATCATCTTGGAAACGGTGCTTTTAGTACCAACTCCAATATTGAACGCATCATTCTTTCGAAGAACTTGCGGGAGATTTCGGATGCGGCATTCGGCTGCAGCGACAAGTACCACTACATGACGAACCTGACGGAAATTGAGATTCCGGACACCGTGACGAAAATCGGAAGCCGGGCCTTTGCCGGAAACAACATTCACAATATCGTGATTCCGGATTCCGTAAAGGAAATCGGCGAGTACGCATTCTCTACCAAGAACTACCTTAATGAGCCGTGCACCGTATCCCTGCCGGAAGGCCTGGAGGTGATTGGGGACAACGCATTCCGGAATAAGGTAATCGCGGAAATCGATTTGCCGACGACCGTAAAAGGATTGAAGCTCAACACCTTCCGCAAGGAATACACTTCCGACGGTCACAAGGTGAACGGCAGCGTGACAAAGGTCTATGTAAAGAGCGAAGAACAGTACAACGATAAGACGAACTTCCCGCGTCCGAATGCGGGAGCGGAAGCGTACCATAAACTGTATCTGGCGGATCCGATGATCTGGACTTCCGACGACTATACCTATTCCAAGGAAGAATCCGGAACGAATGAAATTACCGGATTTTCGGAGCTGGGAGAGAAGAAGCGGACGCAGAACAAGGACATCGTTCTTCCGAAATCAGACGATGAAGGAAATGCCGTGACCGGCGTCGCTGCAGAAGCGTTCCGCGAAAAAGGGCTCACATCGGCAGAGCTGCCGTATACGGAGAACTTTACCGTAGGAGAAGGGGCGTTCCGCGGAAACAGCCTCAACGAAGTGGAAATCAGCTACGGCGTGAAGGAACTGGGAAAGGATTCTTTCCGAGACAATCGTTTGACCAAGGTGGAAATTCCGTCTACCGTGACAAGAATTGGCGAAAGCGCTTTTGAAGCTAACCAGATTCGAGAAGCAAGCTTTGAAGATGTGGGAGACAATTCTCCGATGCTGGAAGCTCGCTGCTTCGCCGGAAACAAGATTCAGTCGGTAGAGATTCCGATGGCCTCCGCCTCCATGAGGGGGGATGCGTTTATCGGAAACACCGGTAAGGAAAAAGTAGAAACGGGAACACTGGAAGAGCAGTCCGGCGGCGTGGTATCGGTATACGCAGCTATAATCGGAAACGTTCCGGATGGTCTGGAAAATATTTCCAACGGAAAATCCAATGTACAGAAACTGATTATCAGTCAGATTCCGGCGGCAGAGGCACCATGGGGTTCCAGACATTTTACGCATAATTCCGCCGGAAATATCGTCACCGGACTCTCCGTAGCGGGCAAGGCGAAGCTGAAGAATAACTCTGAAGTGATTATTCCAAACCGTGTGAACGGCGTGCCGGTCACCGGAATCGCAAACGGCACGGAAGGTATTGGAACCTTCGGTTACACAGAAGGCGGAAAGACCTACGTTCCGGAGAAGGTGATTCTTCCGAGAACACTGAAGAGCGTCGGGGATTACGCATTTGACGCATCGGCAGAGAGTGCATCCGGACTGACGGAAATCGAACTCCCGGATCAGCTGGAGACCATCGGAAACTACGCGTTCCGAAACAGCAAGGCAACGGAGCTGCAGGTTCCGAAGTCGGTAAAAACAATTGGAAAGGGTGCCTTTGAAGCGACCGACAAGAATGCGGCAGCGTTGGAAAAAGTGTCCCTCTCCACCGGCGTGTCCGTAATTCCGGAAAATGCATTCCGGGGACAGAGGCTGAAGAGCGTGACCCTGCCGAAGAGCATCACCGAAATCGGTAGCGGTGCGTTTGCAGATAACAAGGTAGAAAATCTGGCGCTGAACGAAGAGCTGAAGACCATCGGAAATAACGCATTTGAGAATCATCAGCTGAAAAAGCTGGCGCTCTCCGATAACGTAACCGAGATCGGCAATTCCGCGTTTGCGGTAACGGACAGCAGCCTGGGCAAGACGTTGACCGAACTGAAGCTGAATCGGAAACTGAAGAGCATCGGCGAAAATGCTTTTGGCCGCAGTGCACTGAAAGAAGCAGAACTCCCGGACAGCGTGGAAGTACTGCCGGCGAACGCATTTAACGGAAACACCGTTGTTGCGGAGATTTGGACTTCTTCCAACAAGCAGATTGCGGGAGAGACGCCGTATGAAAAGGTGGCTGCGAAGGGCGACGGACATGAGCTGAAATACGACAAGCTGGTGGGAACCGGCTGGGAGTACAGCGACTTTACCTTCAGCGAGGACGGCAAAACCGTATTGGGCTGGAGCGATGCCGGAAAGAAAGTTCGGATGAACAATCATCATCTGGTGATTCCGGACAAGGCATCCAGAGATGCGAAGGAATACATCACTGTAATCGGTAAGGAGGCGTTTGCCATTCCGTTGGCGGAAGTCACCATCGGCAAGTACGACTGCACATCGCCGAACGGTCTGCAGTCCGTAAAGTTCCCGAAATATCTGGAGCGGATTGAAGCGAGTGCCTTCGAATACAACAACCTGCGGAACCACGATGCGGACGGAAACGTAGTGGATACCCCGACCGATACCACCGGTGAGGACCGCTTCCTGGCGGATCAGAAGTATCTCACCTATGTGGGCGACAGTGCATTCCACGGAAACCACCTGTGCAACGTGGAACTTCCGAATTCGGTAACCGCAGTGGGCGATGGCGCCTTCTCCATGAACAATATTTACAAGCTGAAGCTGTCGGATAAGATGACGGTAATTCCGGCCGGCGCCTTCTCCATGAATATCCGGATGAGCAGCATTACCATTCCGGAGGGAGTGACGGAAATCGGACAGACCGCATTTGCCGGTGCTCGCCTGAAGAGCCTGACCATTCCGAAATCCGTTACAAAGATTGGAAGAAAGGCCTTCCATCTGCACCAGATGAAGAGCCTGACCATTCCGGGCAATGTAAAGGAAGTGGGGGAAAGTGCTTTTGAAGGAACCTATAAGGCCGCATCCCTGGAGAAGCTGACCATTGAGAACGGCGTGAAGACCATCGGCGAAAGAGCCTTCAAGGAAGGTCATCTGTCTACCGTGGTCCTGCCGGATTCTGTGGAGAGCATCGGAAAGTCCGCATTCCAGAACAACACCGGAAACACCCGAATCAGCGGACACCCGGTGCTGGTGCTGACCAATAACAGCAAATTGCTCAAGGTGAATACGGCGGATGAGAACTTCCGAATTCAGCTCCGCAGCCTGGCGAAGAACGGAACTAAGGTTTACGGACTGAAGGATAAGACTTACAGCGGAAAGTCCCAGACCCAGAAGGTTACCGTGAAGAATTTGCTGATGACGCTGAACAGCGGCAGCGAATACAAGGTAAGCTATTCCGGAAACAAGTCGGTGGGAACTGCAGCGATTAAGATTACCGGAACCGGAAACTACAACGGAACGATTACCAAGACCTTCAAAATCAATCCGAAGGGAACTTCCCTGAAGAGCGTGAAGAAGGGCAAGAAGTCTTTCAAAGCAACCTGGAAGAAGTCTTCCAAGACTTGGACGACCGGATATCAGGTACAGTACAGCACTTCCAAGAAGTTCAAGAAGGCGAAGACCACTACCGTGAAGTCCTATAAGAAGACGAAGGTCACGGTGAAGAAGTTAAAGAAGAGAAAGATGTACTATGTTCACATGCGGACTTATAAGACCGTAAAGGGTAAGAAGTATTACTCCGGCTGGTCGAAGGTCAAGAAGGTAAAGACGAAATAGCCTTTCCGGACACACGATATGGAAGCGGTGCGGTTTGCTTAAAAATCTGCCCGAACTGCACCGCCGCATATATTAATTAAGAAAGTTAAAACCAATGGACCATGAAAGGAGAATTACCATGGACAAGAAACAGTCTCTGGCCTTTCTGCTCTCGGCGATGATGGTGGCAACACCGTTCAGCGCTTTTGCGGCAGAAGATGGAGAAGCTCCTGCAGACGCCGATGCTTCGGCGAAGGCAGCGACCGAACAAAGCGTAGAAAAAGACCAGGCAAAAGGGAAGGATTCTGTACAGGAAGACGCCCAGCTGGATGAAAACGAACTCCCAATCGTACCGGGTGAGGGAACCGGTGAAGAGAAGAAGGATGAAACACCGGCATCTAATGCATGGGAAGCGACCGACTTTACCTATGGGGAATGGGTCATCGATTCCAACGCGATGCTCTGCCCGTCCAATGACACCGAGGCTTATTTAAAGACCACGGTATGGGTGGTTACCGGTCTGTCGGATGCCGGCAAAGCGAAGCTGGAGAACAACAAAGACTTGGTGATTCCGGCGAAGGATCCGGATGGCAAGAAGATTCAGGGCGTTGGTAAAAGCGCATTCAAATCAATGGGTATTAAATCTGTAAAGTTCCCGGAGAACGTGAAGACGGCCAATGACACCAATTGGGACAGCAACGTAAAGGAACGGGGAGACTTCTTTATCGGAAACCTGGCATTCCAGAGCAATGATTTGAAAGAAGTAACCCTTCCGGAAGGTGTGTTCTACGTAGCTCTCAACGGTTTTTCAAAAAATCCGAATCTGAAGGAAGTGACATTCCCATCCACTATTAAGTTGATTGGAAATTCCGCATTTGCAGCTTGTGCCATCGATACGCTGAACTTCCCGGAAACCACGGATTTCCCGTTGGCAATCGATAACATTGCGTTTTTCAAAAATAAAATTAAATCCGTATGGTTGCCGGACAAGACTGAAAAGGTTACCAACATGGCATTTAGGGGCAATACCGGTGTTGAGAATGGAATTGTACACCTTTACATCCCAAAAACCAAGGGCAATTTTGTGGACAACAACTCCTATCAGAAACCGTTCGTCGGCGATGCCATTCCGGCCGAAGCGTGGGCGGAGAAGCCATGGGGCACCGCACATTTCACCTTCGACGGAACCACCATCACCGGCCTTTCGGAAAGCGGAAAGATTAAGATTCAGAACGATACCAACCTGGTACTTCCGGATCAGAACGCAGCCGGTGAGGATGTAACCGCAATCGGCAACGGAACCAATGGCGTAGGCACCTTTGGCTACAAGGCAGCCGACGACACCGTATACGCTCCGGATTCCGTAAAGCTTCCGGCAAAGCTAGAAAGCATCGGAGATTTTGCGTTTTCTGCCGTAGTGGATACGAAAACTTCTGAGGTAAAGCACGGCGTGAAGGCAGTGGAATTCCCGGAGACTCTGAAGACCATCGGAAATACCGCATTCCAGAACGCGCCGCTCACAGAGGTAAGCCTTCCGGACAGCGTTACATCCGTAGGCGTAGGTGCATTCACCAATACGGAGAAGGCAACCACACATATCGAAAAGGTGAAGCTGTCCAAGAGCATGACCGCTATTCCGGCCGGCATGTTCACCAATCAAAAGATTAAGAATGTAGAAATTCCGGAGGGAATTAAATCCATAGGCAAAAATGCTTTTGCCGGAAACTATGTGGAAACACTGAGAATCTCCGGCACCGTAGAATCTATTGGAGATTCTGCATTCTTGAATAACCAGATGAAGGAATTGGAAATCCCGGGAAACGTAAAGACTATCGGCAGATATGCATTCAAGAAATCGCAGGAAAGCATCAAGGCCACCGTCAACAAGGTGGTACTACATGAAGGCCTGGAGAGCATTGGAAAGCAGGCCTTCGGCCAAACCCTGACTTCTGAATGCAAGTCCATCGACCTGCCGACAACCGTAAAAGTTCTGGACGCAGCGGCTTTTGAAGGAAATGCGAAAGTCACACTGACTTCTCTGGTGGAAGATCAGGTCAATGGAAAAGGGGATTACACAAAGGTCGTACCGCAGGGTAAGGCTCACGAAATCGTGCTGGTTCACAAGGTGACCTTTGATGCCGGTGAAGGCAAGGCCGATGCCGAAACTGCAAGAACCGACAAGGACGGAAAGCTGGCAGAGCTTCCGGACGCAGCAAGAGACGGATACACCTTCGAGGGCTGGTTTACCGCCGCAGAGGGTGGCGACGCTGTAACAGCCGACACCGTATTCGACAAGGACACCACCGTATTCGCACACTGGAAGAAGAATATCGTAAGCGCAACACCGAGCGTGAAGCTGAGCACTTCCACCTACACCTACAACGGAAAGGTGAAGACGCCTAGCGTAAAGGTTTCCGTCAACGGCACCGTACTGACCAAGGACAACTACTCCGTATCCTACGGAAAGGGCAGAAAGAATGTTGGAAAGTACACCGTTAAGGTTACCCTGAAGAACGATTACGCAGGTTCCAAGACCGTATCCTTCAAGATTAACCCGCCGAAGTCCGCTGTCAAGAAGCTGAAGAAGGGTAAGAAATCCTTCACCGTATATGTGAAGAAGCAGTCCAAGCAGACTTCCGGATATCAGGTACAGTACAGCACTTCCAAGAAGTTCAAATCGCCGAAGGCAAAGAACCTGACATCCTACAAGAAGACCAAACTCAAGGTAAAGAAGCTCAAGAAGCATAAGAAGTACTATGTAAGAGTTCGTACCTACAAGAAGGTTGGAAAGGCAAAATACTATTCCGGCTGGTCTTCCGCAAAGAGCGTTAAGACAAAGTAGTTCATTGAACAACTCGTTGTTCTGAAAATTCGAATCGAGTTCCTCGGCTTCGGAAGGTTCCGGAGCCGGGGAACTTTGCTATCAAAGAGAATCTATGGTATCATAGTAGCCGATAGGGGGTATAAATCGGGTCTATGGATTTAATCTCATAAAGAATCGTGGAGGACGAATGGAGAATCGAGAAAAGCTGACGGTGATGCGCCGTGTTCGACCGGAGGAGAAGGAACGGGTGCTGACCCTGGTATCCGATGTTTTTGAAATCGAGCAAGGTATCCCGCGGGATATGGATGACATTCCGGCAGAGAAATCACCCCAGTGGTGGTGCATAGAGATTTCCGGCAGGATCGTGGGGGGAATCGTATCCTGGGAAGAACCGGAAGGACCGCATGTAGGGCGTTTTGCCGTTCATCCAAGCTTTCGGCATCGCCATCTGGGCACCGACCTGCTGCGCGGGGTTTTGAGTGCACTGTTTGCTCTGGGGGCTTCGGAGGTGTACGGAGACGCTCGGGATGTGACGCTGAAAATTCTTACGAAAATGGGCGCCGAGGTGATTGGCGAGCCGTACGAGTTCTACGGCAGCAACTGCACGCCGTTCCGGGTGAAGAAGGAAGAATTTATCGAATCCCAGCGGCTGAAGTAGAATGTACAATAGAATCGGGTAAAATAAAAATCGCAGAGCCGGAAGTGTCCGACCCTGCGAATTCTTTTTTTATCGGAGCGTTGCGGGAACGTCTCACGTTGGACTATCCTTCGATGTGAACCAACTGCTTGGTTTCATTCTGCGGAAGCGCATCGGCCTTTGGAACGGTCAGACTCAGAATGCCGTTGTTGAATGCGGCGCTGATGTCCTCGCCTTTTACGGCGTCACCTACATAGAAGCTGCGCCGGCAGCTGCCGGTAAAGCATTCCTTCCGGATGTACTTGCCGTCTTCCTTGTCTTCTTTGTTCTCCTCGTGGGAAGCGGATACGGTGAGGTATCCCTTGTCCACGGAAACTTCTACATCGTCCTTGTCGTATCCCGGAAGCTGCATATCAATCCGGTAGGACTGATCCAGTTCCTTCACATCGCACTTCATGCTTGCGGACGGCATATAGTTTCTTCTCGTCGGAGCGTTAAAGAAATCATCGAAAAAGTCATCATTTGTAAAATCATTCGTAAATACACTAGGCAGTAACATAATTAAATCCTCCTTTTACTGACGTTATATACAATCTAAGGAGAACCGGTGGAGTCTCTCGGGGAGAATACTCCGGGCGGGAACTCATCTGTTCTCTTGTTGTAACCTCTTTCCGATTACAGGTATGTTATAACTCTTTTTGTTAGCACTGTCAAGAGGTGAGTGCTAATTATAATGTGAAGAGTCTGTGACGATGCCAATCGAAAAGGCGAAGAGCCGGAGCGGGCTTTCCGCTCCGGCTCTTCGCCGCTATCTCTTTAGTGTTAATTGAGGACTGTAAAATTATTCTTCCGAGAACTGGTCTTTTCCGACGGAGCACAGAGGACATTCAAAATCCTCCGGAACGTCTTCCCACTTGGTGCCCGGTGCGATTCCTCCTTCCGGATAACCCTTCTCTTCATCGTATTCCCATCCGCATACATTGCATACGTACTTCATAATCGTACCTCCTTTTATCGATTAATAATTCTCCGCATGAACTTCAAAATAGCTCTGCGGGTGATTGCATACCGGACATACCTCCGGCGCCTTGGTTCCTACCACGATATGACCGCAGTTCCGGCATTCCCATACCTTCACTTCGCTCTTTTCGAATACCTGAGAAGTCTCGATATTCTTCAGCAGCGCCCGGTATCTCTCTTCGTGGTGCTTCTCGATGGCCGCCACTGCGCGGAATTTCGCTGCCAGTTCCGGAAAACCTTCCTCGTCCGCGGTCTTGGCAAAACCGTCGTACATGTCGGTCCATTCGTAATTCTCGCCGGCAGCGGCTGTCGCTAGATTGGCCGGAGTGTCGTTCAGTTCTGCCAATTCCTTGAACCACATCTTTGCGTGTTCCTTTTCGTTGTCCGCGGTTTTCAGGAAGAGGGCCGCCATCTGCTCATAGCCTTCCTTCTTCGCTACCGATGCAAAATAGGTGTATTTGTTTCTCGCCTGAGATTCTCCGGAAAATGCTTCCTGCAGATTCTTTTCGGTCTGTGTTCCGGTGTACTTATTTTTAGCCATTTTCTTCCTCCTTGTTGAAATTGTGCTATTTCGTCCGGCAATCCGGGCAAATTCCTTTAAAAGAAATATCATAATCCAGAAATTCCATCCCCTGAGGCCCCCGAACCTTCGCCATCAAATCCGAAAGCACGTCCATCTTCACGTCGAAGACTTCGCCGCACCGGATGCACCGCACGTGGTAGTGATCCTTTAGCGTAAAATCAAATCGATCCGGGCCGTCCGGGATTTCCACCCGGCGAATCTCGCCTTCCTCCGCCAGAATCCCAAGATTCCGGTAGATGGTGCCTTTTCCGATGTTGGGGTGCGCCTTTCGAATGAATTCAAAAACTTCTTCTGCGGTAACATGACTCTTCATGGTGCGGATCGCCTCCAGCACCAAATTCCGTTGTATGGTATTGCGTCGTTTCATCGAGCCTCCTTATTAGGAATTATTCTTTATAAGTATAGTATACTAAAAACGTAAAGTTGTCAAGGCAAAAATAAATTATTTTCGTACAGAATGTCCGAAGTCGGACTGAGGGGGCGGAGACATTACAAGTTTAAAAATACGGCAGTATAGTTTTTTGTCGGTGATTTCAGTCCTTTTTCTTCTAAGTATATTGCGCTTAAAATTATTTCTGATAGTATGGAACCATGAAATTTCAGAAACATAAGAGCGCGCTCATCGTTGTTGCGAATCCAATATAGTTTTAGTATTTGCCATTAAGATTTGACAGGAACTATATTTGATTTTAAAATAAGGAGAAAGGAATAGATGAGTACGAGGTCGTTAAATCCCGAAATAATGTACGATGGGAGAGGGTTTATATGTTACTGGAAGATAAATTCAAAGCTTATTTCGCAGAAGGTCGTGCAGAAGGTCGCATAGATACCATCCTTGAAATGTTTGAATCCGGATACCTTCCACTGGAAGTAGTCCTCAAAGAAACCGGGACTGCGACCGAAGCTGAACTGCAAGCTTTTGTGGAGGAACGAAAGAAGGCAGAAGAATGCCCCAATGCAGAATAATGGATAATATGGATAATTTGAAGAGCGGAATGGAGAGAGGCCATTCCGCTCTTTTTATATAAAGAAAACAAGTTCCGAAAAACGGAACCTGTTCTCTCATGTGATAATATAATGAATGAAACTTAGGTTGGCAAAGGTACCAATAGTCCCATCACTATGCAAATGCAAGACCGGATGCTTCCGGCGAGGCGATATATGCTTTTTTATGGAAATCAATGACTACAGCGAGTCTGCAATCTTGATGTTGGCGCGGATGGCGTTGCAGCTGTCGTTGAACTTGTCCAGTTCTTCCTGCGTCAGCGGGAATTCCACGACGCGCTCCACGCCGTCTTTGCCGATGATGCACGGAACGCCGGCGTAGACGTCGCGCTGGCCGTACTCGCCGTTCAACTCGGTGCTGGCCGGCATGAGAATCTTCTCATCGTGCAGAATTGCTTTTACCATGCGTGCGGCGGTGGTGGAAACGGAGTATTCGGTGGCATGTTTCCAGCTGAAGGTGACCCAGCCGCCGTGGCGACCCAGCTGCTCTACTTCCGGTCGGTCGAAATCCCAGCGAGGGTCTTGTTTCGCCATCTCATCGATGGACAGGCCATTGACGGTGACACAGGACCAGGCAGCAAACATGGAATTGCCGTGTTCGCCGAACATGAAGGCCTGAATGGAATTTGGATCCACGTTGGTCTTTTTTACAATCTGGGTAACCAGTCGGGCGGAATCCAGTCCGGTGCCGGTGCCCAGCACGCGGCCCTTTGGGAGGCCAAGGCCTTTGGCAATCTCTCGGGTAACGACGTCACATGGGTTGCTGATGTTGAGAACTACGCCGTCGAAACCGGCTTTGCGAACGCGGTCCACCCAGGTGTGAACGGCGGGAATCGTGAACTTCAGCTCTCTGGACCGATCGTCGGATCCCAAGAGCAACTCAATGTGCCCGGCACTGTTAACGATTAAATCGCAATCGGCCAAATCCTCATATTCTCCGATGGACACTCTGGTGCGATGCGGCATATGAGGAAGCGCATCCAGCAAATCCTGATATTCACTCTCCACTCTGGCGGTGTCCGTGTCCGCCAGCACCAGCTCGTCCACGATGCCCTGAATTGCCAAGCTGTACGCAACATGAGCTCCTACGTGACCGACACCGATGATTCCTACTTTTCGATTATTCATTTCCTTATCTCCTTCTATCCCTGTTATATATATCCCTTTGAACCCGCGGAGGAGTTCACACCCTTCAGATGATCTGCGATCCCTTCGGGCTGTTCGATTGTTTTGATAAACTATATTATACTCAAGAATTTGTGGAATGCAATAAAAAATAAGCCGTGCACACAAAATAGAACAAATTATTTGTGCGAACGTACAAATATATGCGACATCCCCGGGCAGCCGGAAGCCGCGCGCCGACAAAAAAGCAAAAAAAGCTGCGGCCCGGTCGGGAATCCAATCTTCCCTTCCGAAGCCGCAGCCATTTCGCATCATTTCCGTTTGAAGCCGCCAAGCCGACAATTTAAAGCCGCCAGCCGACTATTTTACCTTGTACATCTCGCCGGAGTAAATCTTATCTTCCGGAATCTTCTCCCCAACATCCCGGTTCCAATCTTCCGGTGCAACATCCTCAACGGATACGGAGAGTGCTTCCGCCGGGCAGCCCAGCGCTTCCTGTGCGCACTGCAGCAGCTTGTCCGCAAGATCCTTCTTCTTCTCATCGTCCCGTCCCGGGAACATCTTTACATTAATATGTGGCATGGTGTGCCTCCCTTCCTTAATTTAACCTATCACCAGTATGTCCGCAAAACCCGGTTCTGTCAATCGGATTTTTCCGTTGAGCCACGCCAACAGGCCCGGCTTTCCGCAATTGAGAATCTCTATCCGATACTTTTTTATTAAAAAAATTTAACTATATGAAGGATTCTTCACATAACTCGTATTGACACCGGCGGGAACCGGGTGTATTATATTCAAGAATTTTAGTTAAAATATTTTATTTAAATTTCTTTACAAAAAATATTTTAACCAACAAACATACCGAAAAAAATATTTCCAAATTAAAACCAAACGAAGAAGGAGAAAAGAAAATGACATTTGACAGAGTAAAAGAAGTGATGATAGACACCCTGAGCTGTGACGAGGACAAGATCACACCGGAAGCATCCATCGCAGAGGATCTGAAGATCGACTCCCTGGATGCCGTAGAGCTGGTAATGGCACTGGAAGACGAGTTCGGCGTGAAGATTCCGGACACCGAACTTCCGAACATGAAGCTGGTCAGTGACGTTGTTGCTTGCGTTGAGAAATATCAGTAGGTGAACTATGGACAGTCAGAAAATCGTCAAGGATCTTCTGAACGAATTCAAGGAATCGGATTTGACGGAATTTGAAATGGAGACCGCGGAACTGCGGCTTCGGTTCGGTCGAGGCGTGAATGCCGGAAGCGGAATGGCATCCGGCAATACCGCTGCACCGGCAGCAAGTTTCGAAGGCGCAGCAAGCGCTCCGGAGGCCGCAAAGGAAAGCGCACCGGCAGCAACCGCCGAAGGCACCGCAAACATCGAAAGCGCGCCGGCGGCAGCGGCCGACGATAATCTGGAGCCGGTAAAAGCACCGCTGGTGGGAACCTTCTATGCGGCCCCATCTCCGGACGCCGATCCTTTTGTTCAGGAGGGCCAGAAGGTGTCGAAGGGAGAAACCCTGTGCATCTTGGAGGCCATGAAAATGATGAACGAATTAACCGCACCTTATGATTTAATCGTTCGCCGCATTCTGGGCGTGAACGGAGAGATGGCGGAATACAATCAGGTGCTTTTCGAGGTTGAGAAATGTTAAAGAAAATTCTTGTGGCAAACCGAGGAGAAATCGCGGTGCGCATTATCCGGGAATGTCAGGACTGCGGAATTCCTTCAGTAGCGGTGTTCTCCGAAGCGGACCGGAATTCCCTTCACACCTTGATTGCGGATGAAGCGGTTTGCATCGGTCCGGGGAATGCCTCCGGAAGTTATCTGAATATGGACAATATCCTGCAGGCGGCCCTGTCCACCGGATGCGACGGTATCCATCCCGGGTTCGGCTTGCTGTCGGAGAACGCGGAGTTCGCCCGGAAGTGCCAAGAGAACGACATCAAGTTCATCGGTCCGGACGGGGACACCATCTCCAAGATGGGGGACAAATCCACCGCTCGTCAGATGATGATGAAAGCCGGCGTTCCGGTGGTGCCCGGTTCGGACGGCGCCGTGAAGACGCCGGAAGAAGCCCTGAAGGTGGCGGAACGCATCGGGTATCCGGTACTGGTAAAAGCATCCGCCGGCGGCGGCGGCCGCGGCATGCGGAGAGCCGACTCTCCGGAAGAACTGCCCACCGCGATGGAACAGGCGGGAATGGAAGCGGCAGCGGCCTTCGGCGACGGCACCGTGTACCTGGAGAAGCTGATTGTCAACCCGCGGCACATCGAAGTGCAGGTTCTGGGAGATCAGCACCACAACGTGATTCACCTGGGAGAGCGGAACTGCTCCATCCAGCGGCGGAATCAGAAAATGCTGGAAGAAGCTCCGGCCTTCGGCCTTCAGGAGAGCACCCGGAAAACCCTGTGCGAGGCAGCGGTTGCGGCGGCAAAAGCCTGCGATTACGAAGGCGCCGGCACAGTGGAATTCGTCATGGACGACCGGGAGAATTTTTATTTTATCGAAATGAACACCCGAATTCAGGTGGAGCACCCGGTAACGGAAATGGTGACGGGAATCAACATCGTGGCGGAGCAGCTGCGGATTGCCTCCGGCGCACCCCTTCGGTACACCCAGGATGAGGTTCAGGTGAAGGGGCATGCCATCGAATGCCGAATCTGCTGCGAGGATCCGCTGAATGATTTCGCTCCGTGCCCGGGAAAAGTGGACTTCGTGCACTTCCCGTCGGGTTTCGGAACCCGGGTGGAGAGCGCCTTATATAGCGGTGCGGAAATCAGCCCGTACTACGATTCCATGGTAGCCAAGGTCATCGTAAAGGGAGAGAACCGAATCGGTGCGGTGCGCCGCATGAGAAGAGTGCTGGGCGAGACCATCATCCGTGGCCCGAAAACCACCCAGCCGTTGCAGCAGATGATCCTCTACAACCGGAAATTCCTTCGGGGAAATTACAACACCGGTTTCATCGGAGAGGAGCTGCCGGAGCTGACGGAAATGATTCAGACGGCAGGAATGATAAAGGAGTAAAGAATGAATCCGTTTCAGGAACGAAAGGGCGTAATGAAAGCCATTCACCGGCTGGCCCACGCCAAAGAGCCGGCGGCCAAGATTCGCCGGGACAAAGAACCGGTGGAATGCCGGGCCTGCGGTGAAACCGGCATGCGGGAGGAATGGCGGGACAACCTGTATATTTGCCCCCACTGCGGAAACCACCGGGGGATGACGGCCGCCTCGCGGATTCGCATCACCGCGGATCCCGGAACCTTTCGGGAATTCGGCCGCAGCATTCGAGGCGGCAATCCCCTGGGATTCCCCGGATATACCGAGAAGATTCAGGGAATGCGGGATAAAACAAATCTCAACGATGCGGTGGTGACCGGAACGGCAAAGATTCACGGCCGGCGCACCGTGCTGGTCGTGATGGACAACCGATTCATGATGGGCAGCATGGGCATGGCCGTGGGAGAGAAAGTCACCCGCGCCTTTGAATATGCCACCAAGAAAAAACTGCCGGTTATCGTGTTCTCCACTTCAGGAGGCGCCCGGATGCAGGAAGGCATGATGTCCCTGCTGCAGATGGCGAAGACCTCCGCGGCGGTGGCCAAGCACGACGAAGCGGGACTGCTGTACGTATCGGTTATGACCCATCCGACTACCGGCGGCGTTACGGCAAGCTTTGCGATGCTGGGAGATATCCAGCTGGCGGAGCCGGATGCCCTGATTGGTTTTGCGGGTCCCCGGGTCATCGAGCAGACCATCGGAGAGAAGCTTCCAAAAGGCTTTCAGCGAGCTCAGTTCCAGTACGACCACGGATTCCTGGATCAAATCGTGGATCGCCGCGAAATGCGGGATACCCTGGGCCGAATCCTGGAGCTGCACGCGTAGGTGATGGAAGGAGCAGCAATGATAATGAATATAACGGAACGGCGGCCGGCGGACCGGGTGCGGATTGCCCGGATGGAATCCCGGCCGACCACGAAAGAATATATAGAAGCGATGATTGAGGATTTCCTTCCCTTGGGCGGAGATCGGGCCTACTCGGAGGACGAGGCGATTATCGGGGGCATCGGAAGCTTTCACGGAATTCCGGTGACGGTAATCGGCCACCAGAAGGGCCGCTCCCTGGAGGAAAACCTGAAAAGAAGATTCGGCATGCCCAACCCGGACGGATACCGGAAGGCCCTTCGCCTGATGAAGCAGGCGGAGAAATTCCACCGGCCGATTATCACCTTTGTGGATACCCCGGGGGCATATCCGGGAAAGGAAGCGGAGGAACGAGGCCAGGGCAGTGCCATAGCGGAATGTCTGAAGACCTTGTCCCGGGTGTCTGTGCCGGTAATCTCTGTTTTCATCGGCGAAGGCGGAAGCGGCGGCGCGCTGGCCATCGGTATCTGCGATCGGATGATTATGCTGGAGAACGCCATCTATTCCATCCTGTCGCCGGAGGGTTTTGCCAGCATCCTGTGGAAGGACGGAACCCGGTGGGAGGAGGCCAGCGAGGTGATGCGCCTCACCGCACCGGATTTGAAGAAGATGAACGTGTGCGACGTCATCGTGCCGGAACCGGGAGAGGGCGCTCATGAGCAGCGGCCATTCGTTTTCGCGGAAGTGGAGAAGGAAGTGGCGCAGGCCCTGACAGAGCTTCAGCGGATTCGCCGAAAGGATATTGCGGAACTTCGGTATCGGAGACTCCGGAATGTGGGGCGGGAGCTCCTTCGGGAGAACCCGTGGAATTCAGGAGAAGAACAGGAGTAATTATGGCAGGAATGAAAATCCTCGGATGGGGCAGTGCCCACGGAGACCGGTGCGTTTCCAACGAGGACATGAAACAGTATGTGGATACCAGCGATGAGTGGATTCGAAGCAAAACGGGAATCGGCCAGCGGTATTTTGCAGAGAATAAAAGCAATTTGGATATGGCGGCAGAGGCCGGAGCGAAAGCGACAGCCCATCTGACACCGGAAGAGAAGTCGGAAATCGACGGACTGATCGTGGCTACTTTTACGCCGGATATGGCGACCCCGTCCATGGCGGCGGAAGTGGCGGGCCGGCTGGGCATTTCCGGAAAGGTGATGACTCTGGACGTGAACAGCGCCTGCTCCGGATTCGTGTACGGATTGGTGCTGGCCAACGCACTGATGAACAGCGGGTTCCGGCGGATTCTGCTGATCGGAAGTGAGAAAATCAGTCCCATGATGGACATGGAGGACCGGAGAACCTGCGTCCTCTTCGGTGATGCGGCGGGAGCTGTGGTACTGGAGGCGGATCCGGATGGGGAGTTTGAACACCTGGAGGGAACGGAACCCAACCACGATATCCTGTGGTGCGATCGATTCGATCCCAATATCCGGATGGCGGGACAGGAAGTGTATCGTTTTGCGGTATCGGCGGTGCCGGAGTGCGGAGAAGAGCTTCTGCGCCGGGCGGGCAGAACCGTGGAGGATGTGGATTGGTATATCTTCCATCAGGCCAACATGCGGATTATTCGAAGTGCCGTTCGGAAGATGGGCATTTCGGAGGAGAAGTGCTTCCTGAATGTGGAGCAGTACGGAAATACCTCCGCGGCCAGCGTAGCGGTGGCATTGGCGGAATGCCTGGAAAGAAAAGAAATCAAGCGGGGAGACCGCATGATGGCAGTGGGCTTTGGGGCTGGGCTGACCTACGGCGGTGTGCTCATGACAATCTAAAGGGACAGGAGAGAATATGAGACTGAATCAGATTTTGGGAACGGAATTCCCGATTATGCAGGGCGGTATGGCTCAGGTGGCAACCGGTGCTTTCGCGGCGGCGGTATCCAATGCGGGCGCGCTGGGAATCATCGGCACCGGCGCCATGAACGGCGAGATGATGCGGAAGGAAATCGAAACCGCGAAATCCCTGACGGACAAGCCTTTCGGCGTGAACCTCATGATGATGAATCCGGACGTGGAAGAGATGGCGCAGATTATCGCGGAAGAGAAACCGTCCGTTGTCACCACCGGTGCGGGAAATCCGGGCAAATACGTGAAGATGTGGAAAGAACAGGGCATCAAAGTGATTCCGGTAGTTTCCTCCGTATCCCTGGCAAAGAGATTGGAGCGGGAAGGCGTGGATGCCATCATCGCAGAAGGAACGGAAAGCGGCGGCCATATCGGAGAGCTCACCACCATGGTGCTGCTGCCTCAGGTGGCGGATGCGGTTTCCGTACCGGTAATCGGTGCCGGCGGCATCGCTTCCGGAAGACAGATGAAGGCGGCGGAAATCCTGGGCGCGGTAGGCGTTCAGATCGGTACGGTGCTTCTGGGAAGCGAAGAGTGTCCGATTCATGCGAACTACAAGAATGCCCTGATTAAGGCAAAGGACCGCGCCACCGTAGTGACCGGCCGCAGCGTAGGCGTTCCGGTACGAGTGCTGAAGAACGGCATGACCCGGGACTATTTGGAACTGGAGCAGAGCGGCGCCGAGAAGATGGAACTGGAGAAGTTCACATTGGGTGCCCTTCGGAGAGCGGTACACGAGGGCGACGTGGACCGGGGATCGCTGATGGCGGGACAGGACGCTTCCTACATCAAGGAAATCCGTCCCCTGCGCGTGATTCTGGAAGAGATGATGAAGGAATACGAGGGCCTGTAGAGATTGCAGGTGGATAGAATCGAGGAATGAATATGTACAAAAAATGGCAGGTGCCGATTATTCAGGGAGGCATGGGTGTTGGAATTTCCATGGGCTCCTTGGCGGGAGCCGTTGCCCGGGAAGGTGGTATGGGGGTCATCTCCACGGCGGTCATCGGTTTTCGGGAAGAAGACGCCTGGACCCATCCGGTGGAAGCGGGCATTCGCGCCTTGAAAGAGGAAATTCGCAAAGCCCGGAAAATCTCGGAAGGGAAGGGTGCTATCGCCATCAACGCCATGGTGGTTACCACGGAATACAAAGAGCTGGTGAACGCGGCCATCGAGGCCGGCGTGGATGCGGTGATCTCCGGTGCGGGGCTGCCCCTGGAGCTTCCGGAAATTGCGGGAGACCGGGATGTGATGCTGGCGCCGGTGGTGTCCAGCGGCCGGGCGGCGCGTTTGATCGGCCGAGCGTGGAAGAGACACGGCCGAAAGCCGGATTTTATCGTGGTGGAAGGTTCCGATGCTGGCGGACACTTGGGATTCTCCAAGGATGATTTGCTGGCTCACGAGACCCGGTCGCTGGAGGACATCGTAAAGGACGTGGCGGCGCTGGATCCGGAAATTCCGGTATTCGCGGCGGGCAGCGTCTTCGATGCCGATGACATTCGCCGAATGAGAGCGGCCGGAGCGGAGGGCGTGCAGATTGCCACCCGCTTCATCGCCACGGAGGAATGCGATGCTTCTCCGGAATTCAAGAAAGCGATTCTGAATGCGCAGGAGAAAGATCTTCGCATCATTCAGAGTCCGGTAGGACTTCCGGGCAGAGCGGTGGATTCCCCGCTGCTGCGGCGGGTGGACCGGGAAGGCCGCATCGCGCCGAAGCGGTGCCGGAACTGCATTCAGAGCTGTGACCCGGCAACTACCAAGTACTGCATCAGTCAGGCGCTGATTCAGGCATTCTACGGCAATTGGGAGGAAGGACTCTTCTTCTCCGGGGCCAACGTGGGCCGAATTAATGCGATGACGACGGTAAAAGAACTAATGGATGAATTGAAGCAGGGCTTCCGACCGGAATAGGGACGGATTCCTGCAAAGGAGTAAAGCATGAGAACAGCAGTTTTGTTCGCCGGTCAGGGAAGCCAGACCGTGGGAATGGGAAAAGACCTTTATGACAATTACGAAGAGTTTCGCCGGGTGTTCGACCTGCTGACTCCGGAGGAGCAGCAGATTGCGTGGCACGGACCGGAGGAACGGCTCAGCGATACGGCCTACACTCAGCCGATTCTTTTGGCATTCGGCGCAGGAGTCTATGAGATTCTTCACAAGGACGGCTGGACACCGGATCTGGGCGCCGGACTGAGCCTGGGAGAATACACCGCGCTGACGGCGGCACAGGTGCTGTCCCCGAAGGATGGGGTGGAGCTGGTTCGTTTTCGGGCCGAAGAGATGAAGAAAGCCGCTGCCGGTATCGAACCGGAAATGGTGGCCATCATGGGGCTGGATGTGGATCAGGTAAAAGAATGCTGTCTCCGGGCCGGGGAATCCGAAGGGATTTCCGGCGTGGCGGAGATTACCAACCTGAACTGCCCGGGTCAGATTATCGTTTCCGGTGAAGCCGAAGCGGTGCAGCGGGCGGCGGAGCTGGCGCAGGAAAAGGGTGCTCGGCGCTGCATGAAACTGAACGTAAGCGGTCCTTTCCACACTTCTTATATGAAGCCGGCGGGGGACGCTCTCCGGGAGCGATTCGGACACGTGGACTGGAACGAACCTGATTTTACCCTGATGTACAACTATATCGGGGACGAAAAATCGGAAGGGGACGCGATTCCGGAACTTTTGGTGAATCAGGTGTCCAACGGCGTGAAGATGGAAGCCATCATTCGAAATATGCTGGCGGCCGGTGTGGAGAGAATCATTGAGATTGGGCCGGGCAGCACCCTGGCGGGATTCGTTCGGAAGATTGACCGAAAGGCGGAGTGCATCAGCATCAGCTCCTGTGAGGATGTGGAGAAGGTGCGGGCGCTGCTGAAGGAAGAGGCGTAGTGAAGCGGCGGAAGTGCCGGTAAAGGAGAGATTATGAAGCAGACAGCGATAGTCACCGGAGGCAGCCGGGGCATTGGAAGAGCCGTGGCGATGCGCCTGGCGAAGGACGGAATGAACCTGGTAATCAACTACCGGGGAAACAGCGCAGCGGCGGAAGAGACGGAGCGGCTCTGCCGAGAGCTGGGAGCGGAGGTGCTCCTGGTGCAGGGCGATGTGTCTCGCGCAGAGGATTGTGAGAAGCTGGCGGCGCAGGCCAAAGAGGCGTTCGGCCGGGTGGACGTACTGGTGAACAACGCGGGAATCACCCGAGACGGGCTGCTGGCGCGGATGACGGAAGAGGATTTTCGGGCGGTGCTGGATGTGAATCTGGTGGGCCCGTGGAATATGATGAAGGCCGTGAACCGCATCATGATGAAGCAGCGGTACGGCCGGATCGTGAACCTGTCCTCCGTAACGGGGCTGATGGGCAATATGGGACAGACCAATTACGCGGCGGCCAAAGCCGGAATCGTGGGCATGACGAAGTCCTACGCTCGGGAAGTGGCCAGCCGGGGAATCACGGTGAACGCCGTGGCACCGGGGTTTATCGATACGGATATGACGGAGGCGATGCCGGAAGGCGCGAAGGATAAAATCATCACCGGAATTCCGATGGGACGCACCGGAAAGCCGGAAGACGTGGCGGAAGCGGTGGCTTTCCTGGCGAGCGAACAGGCCGGATACATCACGGGCGAGGTCCTGCGGGTAGATGGCGGAATGGCGATGTAGAGGCAGAGAGAAGGAGAGAACAGGATGAAAAGAAGAGTTGTGATTACCGGAATGGGTGCCATCACACCGGTGGGACTTTCCGCAAAGGAGACCTGGACGAACGTTCGGAACGGCGTGGTGGGCATCGCCCCGATTGAGACGCTGGACACCGAAGAGAGGCAGGTAAAAGTAGCCGGCGAGGTCAAGGGCTTCGATCCGACGGAAATCATGGACAAAATGGAAGCCAGACGGAGTGCTCGTTTCACCCAGTTCGCCATCAAGGCGGCGCTGGAAGCTTTTGAGCAGAGCGGTCTGGATATGACCCAGGAGGATGCCCTTCGCTTCGGCGTAAATATCGGAAGCGGAATCGGTTCCCTGCAGACCATCGAGGAAGAATACCGGAAAGGTCAGAAGCGGGGCTTCGACCGAATCTCTCCGCTTTTCGTGCCGATGGCCATCGTGAACATGGCGGCGGGCTCCGTTGCCATTCGCTTGGGATTCAAGGGAAGCTGCACCTGTTGCGTAACGGCTTGCGCTTCGGGAACCAACTCCATCGGAGAGGCGTTCCATGCCATCCGGGACGGATACTTTGACGTAATGGCGGCCGGCGGTTCGGAAGCCTGCATCAGCGACCTGGGACTGGGCGGCTTCACCTCCATGAAGGCGCTGACCACGGCGGAGGATCCGCTGCGGGCGTCCATCCCTTTTGACCGAGAAAGAGGCGGCTTCGTCCTGGGCGAAGGTGCCGGCGTACTGATTCTGGAAGAGTACGAGCACGCAGTGGCAAGAGGTGCGGAAATCCTGGGAGAAATCGTGGGATACGGTGCCACCTGTGATGCACACCACATGACAGCACCGCTGGAAGACGGAAGCGGTGCGGCTGCCTGCATGACGATGGCGATGGAAGACGGAAATGTGCGCCCGGAGGAAGTGGGATACATCAACGCCCACGGAACGGGAACGCCGCTGAACGACCGGTGCGAAACCGCTGCGGTAAAGCTGGCCTTCGGGGAGTCCGCATCCAAAGTAGTGATGTCCTCCACCAAGTCCATGACCGGCCATCTGCTGGGCGGAAGCGGCGGCGTGGAAGCGGTGATTACCGCCAGCATGCTGCGGGATCAGTTTGCACCGCCGACGGCAGGCTATCAGGTGCCGGATGAAAACTGCGACCTGGACATCTGTCCGAACGAGGGTAAAGCGGTGGAGACGCAGTACGCGCTGTCCAATTCTCTGGGCTTCGGCGGACACAACGCCACCCTGCTGTTCCGGAGAGTGTAATCATAGAATCAAAGGATAAATGGAGAAAAAATGGAACTGAATTTTGAACAGATTAAAGAGATACTTCCCCATCGCAGCCCATTTCTGCTGATTGACCGGGTCACCAATCTGGTGCCCGGCGAATCCGCAGAAGCGGTAAAATGCGTCAGCGGCAACGAGCCGTTTTTCCAAGGCCATTTCCCGGAAAAAGCGGTGATGCCGGGGGTGCTGATTCTGGAAGCATTGGCACAGACCGGTGCGGTGGCAATTCTGTCCCTCCCGGAGAACGAAGGGAAGCTGGCCTTTTTCGGCGGCGTTAAAAACTGTCGCTTCCGGAGACAGGTGGTGCCCGGAGACGTACTGACCCTTCGGTGCTGCCTGACCCGCATGAGAGGCAGCGTTGGTTTTGGGGAAGTGGAGGCCACGGTGGACGGCGAGACGGCCGTTACCGGTGAGATTTCTTTCGCAATCGGCGAGGCGTAAGCTATACTGAATCCGTTTTTTCTGATATAATCACGGATGAGGTGAAACAAAATGCTGGAACGAAATTTTCAAAGGGTCTATAACCGATTCAAATTATCATTATACGCCCGGGTCTTTAAAGAGGACCGGGACGGGGGAAAGGATTCCCTCACTACGCAGGAAGTGATTTCCATGGAAATCATCAACTGCATGAACGAACCGACGGTGAACGAATTCGCCGCCATGGCCACCTTGTCCGCGCCTAATGCGGCGTACCGGGTGAACCAACTGGTGAAAAAAGGCTATATCGAGAAGGTTCAGAGCGACACGGATAAGCGGGAGTTCCATCTCCGGATTACACCGAAATACGAAGAGGATTACGGAGATATCTTCAACTACATCAACATGGTCTGCCAGCGGATCCGGAAGCGCTTCCCGGAGGAAGACGTGGAAAAGCTGGACGAAATGTTGGAGATTATTGTGTCGGAGCTGATGAAGGAAACCGATGTGCTCCGCCTGGTTGCCGGACGAGGCACCGGCCGGGGAAGCGAGTAGCAAGAGAAATTAAGACGCCCTCCTTTTTGCGGGAGGGTGTTTTTATGGGCTATTTCTCGGAACTGTCGATTTCTTCCTGGATGTCCTGAACTCTGCGCTGATTCATATCGGTGTAATCCTCGCTGATGCAGGTGTACTCCCGGTTGAAGAAATCGCTGTGAATCATAAAGTCCGCCGTGGACCGGTTGTTGGCAAAAGGCACGTCGTACACGTTTGCGATTCGAAGCAGTGCCTTGATATCCGGGTCGTGAGGCTGAGCTTCCAGCGGATCGCTGAAGAAAATCACCATGTCGATTTTTCCTTCCGCAATGCGGGCCCCCACTTCCTGGTCGCCGCCCAAAGGACCGCTTTTCAGCGCTTCTACCGGAAGACCGGTATTCTCGGAAATCAGCCGCGCCGTGGTTCCGGTTCCGCAGAGGAAATGCTGCCCCAGAATGTCCCGGTTCTTCTGGCACCATCGAATCATCGCTTCCTTCTTGTGGTCGTGAGCAATCAGCGCAATCCGCTTCTGCAGGCCGAGTTTTCTTGTAATGTCTGCCATATTCTTCACCTCCTTATTTGCGTTCAGTATAGCACTTTTCGGAAAATATGATATCCCGAAATTGTATTTTTGCAGAAAAATTCCTGTAAAAAAAGAGACGAAAAATGCGGAGGCGACCGACACATTTCTGTGGAAAACTATTTCTGTTCGTCACATCATTTCTTCACAGTGCGACCATTTACAAAACGCGGAATGTGATAAAATTCTAATGTATAAAAATGTAGAGTAATGATTTTTTGTAGGGAGAATCCATGATTAACAAAGTTGTGGGATTGTATTTCAGCCCATCCGGCGATACCGCGAGGCTGACCAAAAGAGTAACAGAGGAAATCGCGGCGCGCATGGACGACGCCTGTATCGAGAACCTCTCTGTATCATATATCGATTTGCTGCGCAATCCTCTGATGGAGGACTGCACTTTTGACGAGGAGACCATTGTGATTGTAGGGATGCCGGCCTTCAACGGACGGGTGCCCCTGCCTTGTGTTAAGATGATTCAGAAGATGCATGGAACGGGCTCCATGACCGTCTGCCTGGTGGATTACGGAAATAGCTCCTACGGGGATGCGCTGTATGAGCTGTATACCTTTATGAATGACCAGGGATTTGCCGTGCTCAGCGCCGGGGCCTTCGTCTCCCAGCACGTGATTTTCAAAAGAATAGCGGCATGTCGTCCGGACGATCGGGATATTCAGAAGATGAAGGAATTCTGCGAACTCACCTCCCGCAAGCTGCACCGGTTCTGCGGCACCATGATTCAGGAGCTGCGGGCGAAGCCGGCACCCCTGGACATCAAGGGATCCATCCCCAGCAAGGCACCCCTGCGCCTGCCGCTGCATCCGACGCCCAACAAGCACTGCACCAACTGCGGAGCCTGTGCACAGATTTGTCCCATGGGGGCCATCAATCTGAGAGATGTGCGAAAGGTGGATGTGCGGAAGTGCATTTCCTGTACCGCCTGCATTCGGGTATGTCCGGAAGGGGCCCGGGATTTTCACGGACCGATGTGTGCGGCTTCCGGCCTGGCGCTGGAGAAGCTGTACAGCAAGAGAAAGGACCCGGAGTGGTTCATGTAAATATTGAATACAATCTGCGGTGATCGGAAACCTCCGGCGCTGCGGATTATTTTTTTATTCAATATTTTTACAAAAATAAGCACAAAGCGTTGTTCAAAAAACCATTGACAGGAGGAAATCAGGGGTTTAGAATACAAGTATACAATTTAGGAGAAGGGGGCGCATGGTGCCCGAACAGCGTAAGAGGTAAGAGATATGAATGAAATTAAACTGAACGAGCGGACCCATCTTTTGCAGGAAGAGCCGTACAGCTATCAGCTGCAGGATGTGGCAGAGCCGAATTTGATGCGGGAATTCTTCGAATACACGGAGATTCCGAAGGTTTCGTTCAACTTCCGGCGGAGCCCGTACAACATGCCGGAGAATATATGGATTACGGATACCACCTTCCGGGACGGCCAGCAGTCTCGGGAGCCGTATACCGTGCAGCAGATTTTGGACATCTACAAAATGATTTCCAAACTGTCCGGGCCGAAGGGGATTATCCGGCAGACGGAGTTTTTTGTATACAGCGACCGGGACCGGGAGGCCATCGAGAAGTGCATGGATCTGGGGCTGAAGTTCCCGGAAATCACCACGTGGATTCGGGCAAAGAAGGAGGACTTCAAGTTGGTGCACGATATTGGCGTGAAGGAGACCGGCATCCTGGTGAGCTGCTCGGATTATCATATTTTTACGAAGCTGGGTATGACGAGACGCCAGGCCATGGAGCATTACCTTTCCGTTATCAACGACGCGTTTGAGGCCGGCGTGGTGCCGCGGTGTCATCTGGAGGATATTACGCGGGCGGATTTCTACGGATTCGTAGTGCCGTTCGTGAGAGCCATTCAGGAGATGTCGGACCAGGCAAAGATTCCGGTGAAGTTCCGCATGTGCGATACGTTGGGATACGGAATCCCGTACGTGGGAACGGCGCTTCCGCGAAGCGTGCCGGGCATCGTCTACGGCATGCAGAACTACTGCGATGTGCCGAGCGAGATGCTGGAGTGGCACGGCCACAACGACTTCTACAAGGCCGTGGCCAACGCGGCCAGCGCGTGGCTGTACGGATGCGCATCGGTGAACACCACCCTGTTCGGCATCGGCGAGCGGACGGGAAATGTGCCGATGGAGGCCATGGTATTCGAGTATGCACAGCTGAAGGGAACCCTGGACGGAATGGACACTACGGTAATCACCGACCTGGCGAGATACTACGAGAAGAAGATCGGATTCAAGGTGCCGCCGCAGACTCCTTTTGTGGGAGAGAATTTCAACGTTACCAAAGCGGGCATTCACGCCGACGGACTGCTGAAGAACGAAGAAATCTACAATATCTTCGATACCAAGAAATTCCTGAAGCGGCCGCCGCTGGTATCTCTCAACCAGAATTCCGGTGCCGCCGGCGTTGCGCTGTGGATTAACGAATCCTACGGCCTGGAGGGCGAACACCGGGTCGGCAAGCACAGTCCGGTGGTGAAATACGTGAAGAGCTGGATTGATGAGCAGTACGCCAACGGCAGAATGTCCATCATCAGCGGAAAAGAAGTGGACAAGAAGATTGATGAATTTATCGCCTCCGATATGGGGACAGAAGGAGAGTAGTGAAAATGGGTAAGACAATTGCAGAGAAGATTATCGAACAGCATCTGCTTTCAGGGGAAATGAAGACCGGGGAGGAAATCGGTCTTCGAATCGATCAGACGCTGACTCAGGATGCCACCGGAACCATGGCGTATCTGGAATTTGAGTCCATGGGCGTGGATCAAGTTCGGACGGAGCGGTCCGTGGCCTATATCGACCACAACACGCTGCAGTCCGGTTTCGAGAATGCGGACGACCATCGGTACATCCAGAGCGTTGCGGCAAAGCATGGCATCTGGTTCTCCCGTCCGGGAAACGGCATTTGCCATCAGCTGCAGTATGAACGCATTGGAAAACCGGGAAAGACGTTAATCGGTTCCGATTCCCACACCCCAACCGGCGGCGGTCTGGGCATGCTGGCCATGGGTGCCGGCGGAATGGACGTGGCGGTTGCCATGGGCGGCGGTGCGTATTACATTCCGATGCCTCGTATGATTCGGGTGAACCTGAAGAACCGGCTGGGCGACAATGTGAGCGCCAAGGACGTGATTCTGGAAGTGCTGAGACAGCTGTCCGTAAAGGGCGGCGTGGGCGCCATCGTGGAATACGGCGGGGAAGGAATTCAGTCCCTTAGCGTGCCGGAGCGCTGCACCATCACCAATATGGGAGCCGAGCTGGGCGCCACCACCTCGATTTTTCCGTCGGATGAAGAGACCCGGAAGTTCCTTAAGGCTCAGAACCGCGAAGAGGATTGGATTCCGCTGTCCAGCGATGAAGATGCGGTATATGCAGAGGAGTACACCATCGATTTGAGCGAGCTGAAGCCGCTGGCCGCCTGCCCGCACAGCCCGGACAACGTGAAGCCGGTGGACGAATTGAAGAAAATCAAGGTGGATCAGATTGCCATCGGATCCTGCACCAATTCCTCCTATGCGGATATGCTGAAGGTGGCTCGGATGCTGAAGGGAAAGAAAATTGCCGACGGCGTCAGCCTTGGAATTTCCCCGGGATCCCGCCAGGTGCTTTCCATGCTGGCGGAGTGCGGAGCGCTGACGGATATGATCGATGCCGGTGCTCGGATTCTGGAATGCACCTGCGGTCCGTGCATCGGAATGGGATTCTCTCCGAATTCCGGCGGCGTGAGCCTGCGGACCTTTAACCGAAACTTCCTGGGCCGTTCCGGAACCAAGGACGGACAGGTGTACCTGGTGAGCCCGGAAACCGCGGCGGCTTCCGCGCTGACGGGATATATCACGGATCCGACGACCATGGAATCCGTCGGAAAGGTAGAGATTCCGGAACAGTTCCGGATTAATGACAGTGGATTTATTCCGCCGCTGCCGCCGGAAGAGGCGAAGGATGCGGAAGTGCTTCGGGGACCGAACATCAAGCCGTTCCCGGAAACCCACCCGCTGGAAAACGAAATTCAGGCGGAGGTCATCCTGAAGGTGGGGGACAACATCACCACGGATCACATCATGCCGGCGGGCTCCAAAGTCCTGCCGTACCGTTCCAACATTCCGAAGATTTCCACCTTCTGTTTTGGCGTGGTAGATGAAACCTTCCCGGAACGGGCCAAAGCGGCGGGCAAGGGAATCATCGTAGGCGGTTCCAACTACGGCCAGGGGTCTTCCCGGGAACATGCGGCATTGGCGCCGCTCTACCTGGGCATTCGGGCGGTCATCGTGAAGAGCTTTGCCCGGATTCACATGGCCAACCTGGTGAACGCGGGGATTCTGCCGCTGGTATTCGAGAATCCGGCGGATTACGATTTGATTCGTCAGGGCGATGTGCTGACCCTTTCGGATATCTTCGAAGGGCTGAAGGAAAACCGGGTGATTCTTCACGCCGGGGAAAAAGAAATTCCGCTGCGGATGGAGCTGGCGGAGAGACAGAAGGAAATGCTCTTGGCCGGCGGATTGCTGAAATACGCGGCGGCAACGGGAAAATAAAGGAAAGAAGGAAAGACAGTGGACTGTGGAGTTGAGAAGGATATTCAGAAAGCGGTAGCGGAATTTGAAGTGCTGCTGCGGGAACAGGTAGAACGAAACGAGCGGATCCGGAAGAGCCGGGAATCCGCCGAAAGCGGTAAAGCGGAAGACCGGGGCGTGACCATCGGCCTGACGGCAGGGGACGGCATCGGCCCGGTCATCATGAAGGAAGCCCGGGCGGTGCTGGAAAAGCTGCTGGCAGAGGAGCTGGAGGAGGGCAAGGTATGCCTGCGGGAAATCGAAGGCTTCACTTTGGAAAACCGCCTGGAAAAGGGGCAGACCGTTCCGGATGAGGTGCTGGCGGAGATGCGGCAGTGCGACGTGCTGCTGAAAGGACCCACCACCACGCCGAACGCATCCATGAATACAAAGAATCTGGAAAGCGCCAACGTATACCTGCGGAAAACCTTTGACCTGTATGCCAACGTGCGTCCGGTATCCATTCCGGAAGAGGGCATCGACTGGACCTTCTTCCGGGAGAATACGGAAGGGGAATACGCTTTGGGAAGTCGCGGCATTCGAATCGGAGATTCGCTGGATGTGGATTTCAAGGTGACCACACGGGAGGGTACCCTGCGAATCGCTCGGGCCGCCTTCGATTTCGCCCGGGCCAACGGAAAGAAGCGGGTGTCCATCGTGACAAAGGCCAATATCATGAAGAAGACCGACGGCGACTTCCTTCAGATCTGCCGAGAGGTGGCGGAAGAATATCCGGAAATCGAGACGGACAACTGGTTCGTGGACATCATGGCGGCCAACCTGGTGAACAAAGATATTCGGAATCAATTCCAGGTATTCCTGTTGCCGAACCTGTACGGAGACATCATCACCGATGAAGCTGCGCAGATTCAGGGTGGTGTGGGCACCGCCGGAAGTGCCAACATCGGACGGGATTATGCCCTGTTCGAAGCCATTCACGGAAGCGCTCCGCGCATGGTGGAGGAAGGCATTGAAGGATATGCCAATCCGGCCAGCCTGATGAAGGCTGCCGCTATGATGCTGTCCCACATCGGATACGTGGAAAAAGCGGCGCGCTTGGAAAAAGCACTGGATGCGGCAGACGCGAAGCTGGGACCGAAGATGACCGGACTGCCGGGAGGCGGAACCTGCCGGGAGTTTGCGGACGAGGTGCTGGCGGCGCTGTAGGAAAGGTGTCGGAAATGTTCGCCTTCCCAAAACCTCTTTTTGTGGTACAATATTCCTCGTAAATGAAAGAGGAATGGGAGCAACTGATGATACATAATTTTATCGTGTGCTTAAATGCGGTCATCCCGCTGGTGCTGTACCTGGTAGTGGGAATGCTAGTGCGGAAATACAGCGTGCTGACGGAAAAGGACGTGCGGAAATTCAACAAAATGGTGTTCGTGGTGTTTTTTCCGGCGCTGATGTTTGAAAATCTCTATTCGGCGGATATTTCGGAAGCCTTCGACGGGCGGCTGATTCTTTTTGCCTGCCTTTTCGTGCTGGCGGTGTGCGGAATCACCTGGGCCATCGTGGTCCGCATGGACATACCGGACCGAACCCGAGGGGCCATGATTCAGGCGGTGTACCGGAGCAACTTCATCCTTATGGGGCTGCCGGTGGCGGAGAACATCTACGGCAAGGGCTGCGTGTCGGTGACGGCGGCGCTGATCATGTTCGTGGTGCCGCTGTACAACTTCCTGGCGGTCATCGTGCTGGAGTACTTCCGAGGCGGCCGGGCGGATCTGAAGTCCGTGCTGAAAAAAATCCTGACGAACCCGATTATCCTGGGTGCGGTGGCGGCGATTCTGGCGCTGGCCCTGAACATTTCGGTGCCTTCCGCGGTGAACAAAACCATCTCCGGAATGTGCGATGCCACCACGCCGATTGCCATGATTCTGCTGGGTGCATCCTTCAACAAGGGCAGCGTTCACACGGGTAAAAAAAATCTTGCGATATGCGTCCTGGGCCGGCTGGTCGTCGTGCCGGCGATTGGCTTGGGGCTTGCGGCGGTGCTGGGCGTCCGAGACGTGGCGCTGGTTTCCCTGATCGCCATGATGGCGGCGCCGCCGGCGGTTTCCTCCTATACCATGGCGGAGGCAATGGACTCCGACGGCGAGCTGGCGGGAAATGCGGTGATTTTTGCCACGCCTCTGTCCTGCGTGACCATCTTCCTGTGGCTGTTCCTGTTCAAATCCCTGGGGATGTTTTAAACAAAAATCCTGTTTTTCACAGGGCGCCTATTGAAAACTACATTTTTGGCGAAAGAAAACGACCGAAGTCAACGAGAGGAAAAGAGCTGCTGCGGCAGCTCTTTCTCTTTTCCCGATTCCGGGCGCGCGGGCTTTCCTGTTGGCGCCTTGCTCCCCGCAAGCCTAATGAATTCGGTTTCCGAGCGCGAACCCCGGACCGGAAAGAGATGGAAAAGCGGCCGGGCTCAGTTTCGGTTCGCGCCTGCCTGCCGGCAAAGCCAATGAATTCGGTTTTCGAGCGCGAACCCCGGACCGGAAAGAGATGGAAAAGCGGCCCGTGCTCAGCTTCGGTTCGCGCCCGCCGGCCGGCAAGCCCAATGAATTCGGTTTTCGAGCGCGAACCCTGGAACGGAAGGAGGTGGAAAAGCAGCCCATGTTCGGGTTCGGTTCGCGCCCGCCGGCCGGCAAAGCCAATGAGTTCGGTTTCCGAGCGCGAACCCTGGAACGGGAGGAGGCGGAAAAGCAGCCCGGACTCAGGTTTGGTTCGCGCCCGCCGGCCGGCAAACCCAATGAATTCGGTTTCCGAGCGCGAACCGCCCGCCCGGATTGTGTGAAGCAAAAAACACAGGAATTCCCATCCACTTCCTTGAACGAGTGATAGGACTCTGATAAAATTAAATACGTTGAACCAAAACCTTCGGGTTTGAGATATATAAGAAAGAAGGGATAGAAATGACGAAAGTAGATATTTTTTCCGGATTCCTGGGAGCCGGAAAGACGACGCTGATTCGGAAGCTGATTGAGGAAGCCTATGGCGATGAGAAAATCGTTCTGATCGAGAACGAATTCGGAGAAATCGGTGTGGACAAGGGATTCCTGAAGAATACGGGAATCCAGATTAACCAGATGAATGCCGGATGCATTTGCTGCACCCTGGTAGGCGATTTCGGAAAGGCACTGAACGAGGTTATCGAGCAGTACCATCCGGACCGGATTCTCATCGAGCCATCCGGCGTGGGTAAACTTTCCGACGTTATCATCGCTGTGCAGGATCTGGAGAACGATGAGATTCAGCTGAACGGTTTCACTACCGTGGTAGATGCCAAGAAGGCGAAGATGTATTTGAAGAACTTCGGTGAATTCTACGTGAACCAGGTGGAGCACGCCAGCTCCATTATCCTGAGCCACGTACAGGGATTGAGCCAGGAGAAAATCGATCAGGTCATCGGCCTGCTGAGAAAACATAATACCGAGGCATCCATCGTGACCACAGATTGGAAGGAAATCAGCGGCAAGAAGATTCTGGAAACCATGGAGCAGAAGAAGACTTTGTCCGCAGAGCTGGATCATCTGAGAGAGGAAGCGCATCGAGAGCAGGCAGAGCACGAGGCGGAACACCATCATCACGACCATGAGGAGCATGACCACGATCATGAGTGCGGATGCGATCACCACGATCACGATCATGAGGAGTACGGCTGCTGCGGCCATCACGAGCACCATCACAATCATGATCACGAGGAGCACGAGCACGACCACGATCACGAATGCGGATGCGATCACCACCATGACCATGAGGAGCATGAACACGATCACGATCACGATCACGATCATGAGTGCGGATGCGGACATCATCACCATCATCATCATCACCACGGTCACGATGCGGACGAAGTGTTCGATGAATTCGGTGTTACCACTGCTCACAAATACAGCAGAGAGCAGATTGAAGCGGCCCTGGAAGCCATTCAGGATGAAGAGAAGTGCGGACAGGTGCTCCGTTCCAAGGGTATCCTGGAGGGCACCGACGGAAAGTGGTACCAGTTCGATTACGTTCCGGGCGAACCGGAAGTGCGTGAAGGCGAGCCGGAAGCGACCGGCATGATTTGCGTTATCGGCGTGGGCCTGGCACAGAATCACATCAAGGAATTGTTCGGATTATAATATCAGGGGAGAATTATGGCAGTAAGATTGGAAGATCGTCAAGCCCGAGAACTGCCGGTATATCTTTTTACCGGATTCCTGGGCGGTGGCAAAACTACTTTTATTCAAGATACACTGAACAGCCCGGACTTCGATCCGGAGGTGCCGACGCTGCTCTTGGTCTGCGAAGAGGGCGAGGTGGAATACGACATCAGCGCTTTCGCCGGCCCGGAAAACGTTTTCGTGGAATACATCGATGACGAGGCGGATTTGACCCGCATGGCGCTGCAGAAGATGGAGAGCAAATACCGGTTCGACCGGGTTTTGGTGGAGTACAACGGCATGTGGATGCTCCAGTCCCTGTTCGCCAACCTGCCGCCCAACTGGATTGTGGCGCAGGAGATGTTGTTCATGGACGCCACCACGTTCCTGATGTACAACCAGAACATGCGGCAGCTGTGCTTCGACAAAATGCAGACTGCGGAGCTGGTGGTGTTTAATCGTTGCACCAAGGGTTTTGACAAAATGCCGTTCCACAAGGAGGTGCGGGTGGCGAACCGGAGATCTCAGATTCTCTACGAGTACGGTCCGTACGATGTGGAGCCGGATGATATCGAGGATCCGCTGCCCTTCGACAAGACCCAGTCCAAAATCACCATTTCCGATGATGATTACGCGGAGTGGTACCGGGACATCAACGAGAACGAGGACGATTACGATGGCAAAATCCTGACACTGAAGGGTCGCGTGGTCATGGCGGAGGATTTGAGCACGAAGGGGCGTTTCGCCTTCGGCCGTCACGTGATGACCTGCTGCGTGGAGGATATTCAGTTCGCCGGATTGATGTGCATTTACGCCAATGCGGACGAGTTCAAGACCGGCGATTGGGTGGAAATCACCGCCAAAGTCCGGGTGGAATACGAGGAAGCCTACGGCGAGAAGGGCCCGGTGCTCTACGCCAAGTCGGTAAAAGCATGTGCGCCGGCGGACCCGGAGGTGGCCACGTTCTAGAAAAACAGGATGCGCTGTGGACTCAATGAGGTTGTCCGGCGGTGCTGACAGAAAAAACTAGGACGGCGTCGCCGTTCTGTTGAGGCCGTTCCGGCAGCATTTGAGAAAATAAGAAGATTAAAACAGCGGTGTGCTGCGGGGCAAAATGCCCGTTGGCACACCGCTGTTTTTCGGTAAGCGACTCTAATTTGAGTCATTTCCGGGGGAATCGGAAGAAATTGACGACGAAACGTTTCTCCCCGAAGTTTCGTCGTCAATTTCCCGCGGCCGCTGGGTAGATTAGAGTTGAATGCTTGGGGGAGAGGACAGGATGAGGCCTTGGAAGCAGGAAATTCAGATGGCCTGAATTGAAAAAGTAAGTTCTGTTTTTGTTCTGGCGGCACGAGGTAATGATTAGAATTGACGGCGAACAGAGAAAGAGGGAACGTTCGTCGTCAATTCTTTTTCTTAGGAAAATATGAAAGGGTCTTCGTCCGGATGGACGTGGTGCTTCACACGCGTCAAAGCCTTAATCCTTCGTCGCGGGGCACCACGTCAATGGGCCCGGAAGCTCGCCTGTCCCCCGGCATCGGCGCAGGAACTATGTGAAGATTTTGCTCCCCGAAACGGAACTATAAGGCCTAGCGGGGATGGGGGAGCAAACCGCGCCTCGGGAAGCTCGCCCGTCCCCCGGCCGTCCCCCGGCATCGGCGCGGGAACTATGTGAAGATTTTGCTCCCCGAAACGGAACTATAAGGCCTAGCGGGGATGGGGG
>JAERMT010000112.1_pt1 | contig 50836 bp, 68 predicted proteins | sample 9267081 | NCBI WGS metagenome assembly JAERMT01 (sample SAMN17071939, study PRJNA684904) | human gut metagenome | isolation source: diarrhea sample from child under the age of five | host: Homo sapiens | place: South Africa: Mafikeng, Mafikeng Provincial Hospital | collected 2019-09
TTATACCCGAAACCGAGCGATACCCGCCCTGGTTAAACCGGAGATAACCCGATGAAAGTACAAGACCGTGAAGTAGTAAAAAACCTCCTGCAATACCTGACCTCAAAAAACCTGACTGGCAGCGTTGAGTTCCGTGAAGCGTTAAAACATTTCAACGTCACTACGGTTTATCGTTGGGAAAACAAACATTCTGAAAGACCGTATGTGGTGGATGTTTTTGCGCCTGATATTGAGTGCGGTTTTGAGCGTCATTCGTTCAAGGAGAAACATTCTGCTGATTTTTTTTGTGAGGTTGTATGTGCGGCAGGAGATGATGAGTGATGCGTATTTCCTTCAAACGTGCGACTGAGAAGCAACGCAAAGAGTTCCTGGCTGATGATGTAGCGGCCGTTTATGACCTCATGAAAGAGGTTGTGGAATCAGGGAACTACACGGCGGCAAAGATGCTTAAACTGCAATTCTTGCTGGGCGACCTGAAATACAAATCCGAAGTTGTCGCCGGACGACGCGAGCATTAAACCGTAACGATAACGAACAACGAGCCTCGGCAATTGCCGGGGCTTTTTTACATCCAGACAAAGGAGAACATGGGATGCCTTCGACAAGCACCAAAAAAGAAATGGCGGTTAGTGATGTGCTTTACGCGCTTTCGACTATATGTGACGGAGCAATGATGAGGATGAAAGTCCTCCATGAAGCATACGGAAAAAGTCACGATGAGGCAGCTAAAGAGTGCCTGAATGAGATTGTGGACTTCATTGATAGCCATCGTTCAGTTATATCGCGTCAACCGACAGCGTCGTCCATCACGATTAGCGCACCGGTTATCAATATATCAGTAACTGCGGCATGTAAATCAGCAGCGGAAGATGATCGTGCTTATGCCGAGTGATTTGTTCTGGTTTCCGCTTCCAATAAGAGATTTGTTGGTATTTCTAGCTGGCGCTTACGTCTGGAGAAAAGCGAAAGACACCTCGTTATCTTTGAGGTTTGTCTTAGCTATATCGGTAGGAACCGCGCTGGGGACGGCGTATCTCTTGACATTACTGGAGATATTCATTGAAGAATGGATAGTTTCATGAATGGTGTTGGCATTTTTCTGATGGTTGTGGCCGTGTGTTTTTGTATCTCGCTGGTGGTTATCGCTGGTGTCCTGTGGCGCATCTTAGTGGCGCAGAGGGCTTTTCGGCTTAAGCGGGAGCAAATGCGCCTTGATTTATATCGAAAGTAACTCTTACAGCCTCGCGGTGTCGCGGGGCTTTTTATTTTCAGGTGATGTTATGGAAAAGAAAGAAGATAAACCGATTGCCATTGGTGCAGAGTCTGTTCCGTTTAAGTTTGAATTATCCCAACTGGTAACAATGCGTATCAGTGAAGAGTGGGGAGAAGTTCAAGCCCGTGCTCAGTATGCAAATGGCGAAAACCAGTATCTGATTCACTATCAGGCGGCTGATGGCCGTGCTACCACAGAGTGGTTCGGTGAGTCGATGCTGATTGCGATGGAGGATAAACGTCATCCTGGCTGACCTGTTTTTGCCTGTATTGATTTGCCAGAAGGCGCGGTACTTGAAGACGACAAAGAAGAATGGTCGCCTGATGGCGAACTTGTCATTACCGGAATCGTGGATGGTAAGCCGGAATATTCCCGTATTGAGGTAAATAACGGCCACATCTGTTTGATCCCTGCGTAACGCATTACAGCAGCTCTTGTGCTAATCAGGGGCTGCGATAATGCGCAAACCAAAGCTGCCTCATTAACTCCTGCTCGCTGTGGAGTTAATGCTGGTGGCTTTTTTATTACTGGAAGGTGGGCGACCGCCGTCAGTTGCGACCTGACGACAGTCATTCATACCCACAGGGTGCCGTGGATACAAACCGAGGCCCACTTGCTTGCACAAGCGAGGGGATTTTAGCGGATAAACGGCATGACAAAACATCTTAATGTGGTTTCTTTACCACTTTCTGTGTTGATTGGTTATGAAAAGAACGCTCGCACACACTCCGTGGAGCAGGTAGATCAGATTGTTGCCAGCATACAGGAGTACGGATGGACTAATCCGATCCTGATAGACGAGAACAACGTTGTAATTGCTGGTCATGGTCGAATTGCTGCGGCCACTCAGTTGGGGATGGATGATGTTCCCTGCATTGTTCTGGCTGGGCTAACGGAGAATCAGAAGAAGGCATATCGTCTGGCCGACAACCGTATTCCGCTGAATGCTGGTTGGGATGAAGAGTTGTTAAGCGCGGAGCTTGCAGATCTTGCGGCCGATGATTTTGCTCTGGACTCAATTGGTTTTACTCAGCGCGAACTGGATAACTTATTGAGTGCGGCGGTCTACGATGACACAGAGGGTATGGATATCCCATTTGAGAAGGATGAGGCCAAATCAGGCGTAAAAGTTCAGTACCTGTCATTTGGAGGTCATAAAATCCCGGCAACGGATGAGGAAGCGGGTCGTTTTGACTGCGCGGTGTCTCGTTATGTTGATGATAATGGCAGCTATATCGGATTTGTATCCGCATTGCTGGCTGGGGAGGTGTGCTGATGCTTCACCTCAATTACGACATAACGCACCTACGCGGCGCGGAATATAACCCGCGTTTTATCGGTGAGGATGATCTTGCGAGGCTGGCGGAAAGCGTCAGGGAACTGGGGCTTGTGAAGCCATTGATAGTGCGCGGCGATTTGCTGGTGGCGGGACATCAAAGGACGAAGGCGCTATGTAAGTTGGGAATAACGCGTGCTGCGGTGTATGTGTTGCCCTGTGAAACGACGGTATACGACGAAGTACGGTTTAACCAACTGCATAACGGAACGGATTTTGATAGCGGAGATGAGCGTTGCAGGGTGTCCGGTCTGGAAGATAAGCATGGTTTTGTTCAGGTATCGGCAAGCCAGATCTCAGGCAATATGCGCGCGAAAATGGCATATGTTCGAAAGAACATAGCGGAACTGGTTATCAAGTATGGTCCGTGGGGTGGTTGTGTTGCTACTCAGTCTGGCGAGGTTATTCACTGTGCTCAGTATGCATTAGCAGCGAAGATGACGCGCACACCGCTAACGGTGTTTGTGATCCCTGATGTTGAGAAGGAAAAATACCAAAGTTATCTGAATAAAACTTATGGTGTATTTGAGTATTCTCATCTGGAGAAAACAACATACATCCAGACGTATGCGCAGCTTATGCGGTTGCGTAATGGTGGCAGCCTGAAATCAAACCTGTATGAGTCGTTGATCCTCCCGATCATTGCCAAGACTCCAAGAGGAATTGATTTTGGTTCGGGGCAGGGAGACTACGCGCGAATGCTCAGGGCAAAGGGATATAACCTGCATGATCTCGAGCTTTTCCGCCGTAAGGGCGCTGGAAACACTCTGGATAGGACCGCAACAAACCGGATGATTGATACGCTGGTGGACGACTTAAAAACGCGAGGGCGTTACGACTACGTGATTTGCGATAGCGTTTTGAACTCGGTCGATAGTGTTGAGGCTGAATGGTCCGTTCTGACGGTTCTGAAAGGCCTGTGTAAAGCTGGTGGGTCAATATTCTTTTCTGGTCGTAGCCGTGGAGAGCTGGAAACAGTCCTGAAGCAAACACAAGCGGCGAGTTCCAAAAGCCGGCTTTATTTTATTGATCATAACGGTTTTACCGCGTTGTACCGGAAGGGGCACTGGTTTTACCAGAAGTTTCACTCTGATGATGAAGTGAAGCAGTTGTGTTGTGTACATGGTTTCAGGATTAAGCGGTCAATATTCAACTGTAAGAGCTGGTATTTGCACGTCATTAACGATGATTCCCTTAGTTGGGCGAGTCTGGAGAAAGCTGTTCGTTTTGAGTTTGAGTTGCCGTTGCCTGGTGGTTCAACAATCGGACGATCTGATGATGTGCTGGCGGCTTTCCGGCCGTTGATTAAGTAGTGTGTAGGAGGCGCTGGTGGCTGACAGAATTGAGATAAAGATGGATTTTTCTTCTCAGGATATTCAACGACAACTCCAGCGCCTTGAAGAACGCGAATTGCCGTTCGCAATGGCGCTTGCGGCAACCAGAACGGCAAAGGCTTCTCAGGCTGCGATTAAGAATGAAATTAATCGGGTATTTGACAGGCCCACGCCGTGGATTCAGAACTCTACTTACGTTTTGGCCGCAAAGAAGAGTGATCCTACAGCCATTGTGTATGCTCGTGAATGGGGAGGAACGCCAGCCCCTGTAACGTTGACTCCGCAAATCGAAGGTGGCCAACGACAGTACAAACGCTCAGAAGGGGCGCTAAGGGCTGGTGGATATTTGCCTAACGGCTGGCAGCTTGCTCCTGGTCCCGGCGCAAAGCTGGACAAATACGGGAATATTTCGCGGGGGCAATTACAGCAGGTCTTATCTGGCCTAAGAGTTCAGCGAGATGCGCATCAAAATCGCCGTCAGGGCAAGCCTACGGAGTTTTTTGTTGTTCGACCTGGTACAAGTAACCCGCTTCAACCAGGCGTCTGGCAGCGCGTTGGGCGGCGTCCTACGTTGATCCTTACGTTCATCCAGCAACCTAACTATTCGCAGCGTCTTGATTGGCATGGCGTGGCGCTGCGTGCTGGTGAGGATGCGTTTGCTGATGAAGTCACAAAGGCTATTGATGACATCCTTTCTAAGACGTTCTCTCGTTAATCATCGTGTGGTTGATGGTGTTGTTATGCAGGGTGTATTCACTGTGTTCTGTAGCGTCGCTCGCTGGCTGTCTGTGGGGGAGCACGAGCATCGTTTCATCGTCCGGCAGAATTGGGTCCTTCTGGCCAAAAGCGTTGGATGCGGGTCATTCGAACCCCGATATTCGGCTAGCTAAACGTGAAAAAAGTTAGGTTAAAAGTTGCGGTAAAAGAAATTTACTCATCTCATTGAAAAATATCGGGAAAACGTGATTTTTTCTGTATTTGTGCTGGTAAAAAGAAAGTGGAAAATTTTCTTTTAGATCATCAAGATACGCGCAGATCTTTAACCAATGTGATGTTGTTCTGATAAAAATCGTTATAAATCATGCAAATACATCCAATCTTTTAACCAAAACACCATCGCAAGATCCTTTTTACTTATAAAAACTTAATAAAATCAGATAATTATGCTGGTTTGTGTGATTTTTCATGAGTAAAAAGATCGTCATTTTTCTCTTTTAGTATCAATAAGTTAAACAGTTTTCTTTAACCTGTTGTGTTATGGCGGTTAAAAAATGGCTCTAAAAATCGAATATTTACCAGTCGGTAAGTTGCTCAGATATGCCAAAAATTCACGGACTCATTCAGATGAGCAAGTTGAACAGTTGGTGAACAGTATCCGTGAGTTCGGTTTCACTAATCCTGTGCTGATCGATGAAAAGAATGAACTGATTGCGGGGCATGGGCGGCTTGCAGCAGCCGAAATTCTGGAAATGGATAAAGTTCCGGCGATTCGGTTGAGTAACCTTTCTGAAAAACAGAAGAAGGCTTACAGGATTGCAGATAACAAGCTGGCCTTAAATGCTGGCTGGGATATGCAGCTTCTGGCCGAAGAAGTCAAAGAGTTAATGGATGATGATTTTGATATTGATCTGCTTGGGTTTAATGATGCAGAGCTTGACGAAATGTTAAGCGATGAACAGCCGCAGGAAGAAGACGATAATTCTTCCCCTGTTGTTCAAATTAAGTACCTGGCTATTGATAAAGAACGTATTCCCGCGACGGATATGGAAATTGCATTGTTGCTGGATGTTTATCGTCAGTACCACGACGCGCATGAAACGCATGAGGGATTTGTTCAGTATCTTGCTAATGGTTGCAAGTAATGGCCATCGTCAGTAAGTCAGAGTTTGCCCGCCGGAAAGGTATTTCTCCGGCAATGGTTACGAAGCTCTGTCGTTCCGGTCGCATTCCAGTGCTGAAAAGCGGCAAGCTGGATTTTGATAAAGCCAGTGCGGCTTATGAAGCGAGCCGACAGGTTGGTCGTGAGGTATCTGCTGAAAATGGAAAAAGAGGGCATGGGATATCTTCGGAACAACCAGAGTTACCCGCTGATGATGCCGGATTAGCTGGTGGTACTTCCGGTGTTGCGGTGCAATTCAACAAGGCTAAGACCGCAGAAAAAATTTATCAGGCAAAGCTGAAACGCCTTGAATTTGAAGAAAAGGAAGGCTCTCTCATCGCTAAAGATGCGGTCAGGGATGATGCATTTCTGGCAGCTAATGAATTGCGTAGCCGCTTATTTAGTATTGCTCCAAGAGCAGCTCCCCGTTGTGAAGGCAAAACAGCCAGGGAGATCGAGCGCATTATTGAAGACGAGATTAATTTTGCGCTTCAGGCGCTCCAGGAATCCCGATTTATTAAGCAGGAAGAATAAACCTCATGGGCGAAACAGTATGGAGCACCGCTTTTTTCCGTGCGCTTCGCCCTAAATCACGGCTAACTGTTTCCGAATGGGCTGATAAGTATCGTCATGTAGCGCCGGGAACGTCTCCAGAGCCAGGGCCGTGGCGTACAAGCCGAGTGCCATATTTGCGTGAACCAATGGATGTTATTGGTGACGCTGATACAGAAACAGTAGTGATGCAATGTAGCTCGCAAATTGGTAAATCCGAATTACAGCTAAATGTTATGGGTTACTTTGCAGATCAGGAGCCATCTCCTCAGTTGATGATTTATCCAACGGTAGAGGCGGCTGAGGCTTTTTCAAAAGAGCGTATTGATCCGACGTTCAAATATTCCCCTGGTTTGAAACACAAGCTGCATGAAGGGAAAGAGGGGCGCGGTGCAGCCAAAAAGTCCAGCACGACTATACGTATGAAGCATTACGCTGGTGGATATATAGCACTTGTTGGTGCTAATTCCCCAGCAGGTCTTGCATCCAGGCCAATTCGAATACTGTTAGCTGATGAGATTGATCGTTACGGTGTGACGCAGGAGGGCGACCCACTAAAACTAGGTATTCAGCGTACTACCAACTTTCATAATCGTAAGAAAGTTTTTGTTTCTACTCCTGTTTTGGAGGAAACAAGCAAAATCCACAAGTGGTTTAAGCTCTCCGATCAGCGTTACTACCATGTTCCTTGCCCATGTTGTGGCACCATGCAGGTGATGAAATGGTCGCAAGTCAGATGGGATAAGAGCGATTCAGGTGAGGCGTTACCGGAAACGGCCAGATATGAGTGCTGTGAGTGCGGCGGGATTATGCGCGGATCTGGTAAACCAGACGTTGATTGGTTGGCGAAGGGGGTATGGATAGCTGAACATACTGGAGTTAAAGGTATTGTTGGTTTTCATATTAACAGTCTTTACTCCCCGTGGGTTGCATTGTCAGAGCTGGTTGAAGAATTTACGGAAGCAACCAGAAACCGCGATAAAAATGGATTAATGGAGTTTATTAACCTTAAGCTGGGTGAGCCATGGAAAGAGGATGCTAAAGACGATATCGATCCTGAATACTTGTTGCAACGCAGAATAAGGTTTGAAGAGTTTTTACCAGATGATGTTTTATTGTTAAGTGCTGGTGTTGACGTACAGGACACGTATTTAGTTTGTGAATTGGTCGGTTGGGGAAAAGGTAAGGAGTCATGGGGGATAGAATATAAAATATTCCCAGGTGATCCCGCACAAGATGTTGTCTGGAAACAACTTGATGAATACTTACTCCGTAGCTGGTCATTCCGTGACGGTCGAAAATTACAGATTTCTTCCGTTTGTATTGACTCTGGTGGGCATTTTACGACAGAGGTATATCGCTTTACTAAGCCGAGAGAATCAAGGCGAATATACTCTATCAGGGGGCGTGGTGGGGTAGGTTTACCATTTATAGGAAAGCCAAGTAATAATAACCGTGTGGGTGCTATGTTGTTTAATTTGGGGGTTGATGATGGTAAAGGGACCATCATGGCAAGAATTAAACTACATGATCCTGGTCCTGGTTATATGCATTTCCCATTAGATTCTGACAGAGGATATGATACCGAATACTTTAAAGGATTATTATCAGAGAAAAAAATATTTGAATATAAAAATGGGCAGACAAAAGAAAAGTGGGTGAAAGTCTACGAGCGTAACGAGCCTCTTGATTGCCGTAACTATGCAACTGCCGCGATGGAAATTCTGAACCCTAATTTTAACTGGCTTGCCGAACAGGAAATGCGAGGTAATGTGTATGTGCAGAACTCGTCAGGTATACGTAGAAGACGCCGTAGAGTTATAAGTAAAGGCGTAACCATATAGAGGAAATATAAATGAACAATGAAGCATTTTCTCTGACTGAAGCCAGAGAGATGTTATCTGTCTGGCGGGAAGCATATCGCGCTATTGCTATTGGCGGTCAGTCATATAAATTTGGTACGCGGCAGTTAACTCGTGCGGATTTATCAGAAGTCAGAAAAGAGATGGATTACTGGCGTAATGAAGTAGAAAGATTATCAGCAGGTGTACGCCGAGGCCCACGAATTAAACGAGTGGTGATAAGAGATTTATGAATATTCTTGATCGAGTTATTGCGCCGTTTTCACCTCAGAGGGCATTAAATCGAGCTTTGGCAAGAAAACGGTTAGAAGCACTTGAAGGTATTAATAACCTTGGATATTCACGTCATGGTGCAAGCACTCATAAAAAATCATTAAGGGGTTGGTTTAGTAAAGCTGGTTCTCCTGATGATGATATTGTTAAAAATATAGATAAATTGCGTGAGCGTTCTCGTGATCTCTTCATGGGAAACCCGCTATCTGTTGGCGCAATAAAAACTATCAGGACAAACGTTGTTGGTTCCGGTTTAAAACTAAATGCGAACATTGATGCCGATTTCTTGGGGATGACGCAGGAAGAAGCGCGAGCATGGGAAAAGCATGTTGAGCGTGAGTTTAGATTATGGGCTGATTCTCCAAATTGTGATGCATCAAGAATGTGTACTTTTGGACAATTGCAATCATTGGTCCAAATATCTGCGTTAACATCTGGCGATATATTTGCTGCGCTACCAGTTATTAAGCGTAAGGGTGTTATATATGATTTGTGCGTCTATTTAATTGAAGGTGATCGTGTTTGCAATCCAGAGGATCGTTTTATACCAAATCTTTACGGTGGCGTAGAGGTTGGTGAATTTAGCGAGCCTGTGGCGTACTGGGTTGCAAAACATCACCCAGCCGGGACTTCTGGTTTTGTAACCCGCAAGTGGGAACGTATTCCCGCATATGGGAGTAAAACAGGAAGAAGAAATATTCTGCATGTCATGCAGGATTTTGAAAGGCCTGGGCAACGCCGTGGCGTTCCTGTCCTTGCTCCTGTAATTGAAGCATTGAAGCAGTTAGGACGATACACCGATGCTGAATTGGTTGCTGCGGTTGTGTCAGGGATGTTTACTGTCTTTATTAAAACAGACGCTCCTGATGGGCCAGTCGGTGAATCGGGTATCCCTCAGTACGAGCAGATCGATAACCATGATAATAACACCCAAGAAATGGGGAATGGCTCCATAGTAAGTTTGGGTGAAGGTGAGTCGATAGATACAGCAAATCCCGGGCGACCAAATACGGCATTTGATGGTTTTGTTGTCGCCATATGCCGTCAAATTGGGGCTGCTTTAGAACTCCCTTACGAACTCTTGGTAAAGCATTTTACAGCAAGTTATAGCGCAAGCAGGGCCGCATTACTTGAAGCCTGGAAAATGTTCCGTATGCGACGTGACTGGATGGTTCAGTCATTTTGCCAACCGATCTATGAGGAATGGTTGGCCGAAGCCGTTGCTAAAGGTCGTGTTATTGCCCCTGGTTTTTTTTATGGGCCTGAATATCGCGCTGCATGGAGTGGCGCTCAATGGTATGGCCCATCACAAGGCCAATTAGATCCCCTTAAAGAAGTCAAAGCTGCAAAACTGCGTGTTGAGGAAACATTCTCTACCCGTGAAAAAGAAGCGGCTGAAATGTCAGGTCTTAACTGGGAAGAAACCGCACAAATCTGTGGCAGAGAAGAGAATGCTCGCCGTGAGTTGGGGCTTATTACACCTCCTGTTTCTGAGGTAAATGAACAAAATATGGAGACTGATGATGCCTAATTGGTGGGAAATAAAAAATAGCACGGGTGAAGATGACTCTCCGGCTGAACTTTTAATTTACGGGTATATTGGTGAATTTGATGAGGTTTCTTCTTCTGACATAGTTAATAAATTAAAGGATATTTCATCAAATACTATCAACGTAAAAATTAATAGTTATGGTGGTTCTGTTTTTACTGCTCAAGCTATTCTTTCATCATTAAAGCGTCATAAGGCGAATATTACGGTTTATATCGACGGGATTGCTGCATCGGCTGCAACTATTATTGCAATGGCGGGTGATAAAATTATTATCCCATCTAATGCTATGATGATGATCCATAATCCGTGGATATTTGCTGCTGGCGATGCGGATGAATTGCGTGATATTGCTGAGATGATGGATAAGATACGCAATAGTATTTTATCTGCATATAAGGAGAAAACAGGGCTTTCTGAGGATAAATTAATTGAACTAATGGATCAGGAAACATGGCTAAATGCAGAAGAGGCTGTAGAGCTTGGATTTGCTGACGAAGTTGAAAAACCAATACGCTTATCCGCTTCTATAAAGGAAGGGATGCTTTCGCTTAATGGAATAACTTTTGAAGCATCAAGGTTTTCAAAATTACCTGATTCACTCGCAAAGTTGCCGCAAAATAAAAATGAGTTATCTACTGAATCAAATGAACAAAATGAGGACGATATTGTGACTCTTGATGAATTAAAAAATAAATATCCAGAATTATACAATCAGGTTTTTAATGCTGGTAAAGACGAGGGCGTTAAATCAGAACGCGAGCGCATTGAAACAATCGAGAATAGCGTGATTCCTGGTCATGACGACCTGGTTAAGAATGCAAAATTCAAAACAGGAGTTTCTGCGGCTGAACTTGCTTTGGAAATTATGAATGCAGAGCGAGCGCGTAACAAAAACTTTCTTAATCAACGGCAAGAAGACGCAAGTGAGGTGAATGATTCAGTTGATGTTAATCAACCAGAAAACAACGGCAACAAACAGGCTGAAGCAGTAAAAAATGTTATTGGGTCAGTATTTAAAAACCGCGATAAAAATTAAGGTGAGTTTATGCGAGAGTCTTTTTCATTTGAACCAGATAATCTGATTATTTCTGGTGGTATGCCAGCAATTCCAGCAAGTATTAAACTTGCCAGCGGTAAAGTAAAACGGGGTGAGTTACTTGCTTTTGTCAGTATTGATCAGACAACAAATGTTGTCACTGTGGCGCCAATAAATCTCTCTGGTGAAGGGGAGGCAAAAGAACCGTATTGTATCGCTCAACACAATATTGATGCGACTGATTCAGCGCAAGTCGGAACAGCATGGCTGACCGGAATGTTCAATGCACATGCGGTTATCCTTCCTGAATCAGCAAAAGTTGCCGATGTATATCTGGCTTGCCGGAAGGTTGGAATATTCCTTAATACCGCACAACAAAATCCATCTGCATAATATAAAGAGGTCGTATTTTTATGCCGAATATTGATATTTTTGAACGACGTACGATGCTTGAGCCTGTTATTCAGAATTTCAAGGCTCGTCGTTTTCTTCTTCGTACCTTTTTTCCTGGTGTTCAGACCTTTAATACAAAGAAAGTTGATCTGGATTTTGTTCGCGGTGGCCGTACTATGGCTCCGTTTGTTGGTAAAGGTTTTGGCTCAAAAACCGTTGAGCGACGCGGCTTTGTAACGAGAACTCTGGAGCCACCACTTGTTGCACCTGATTTGGTAACAACAGCCGAGCTGCTTTTAAACAGGCTTCCGGGTGAGAATATTTACAACGCAAAATCGCCAGCAGAACGAGCCGCCGAGCAATTAGGTAAAGATTTGCTTGAGCTTGATGAAATGGTTAACCGCCGTGAAGAATGGATGTGTGCACAAGTCTTGTTTACGGGGCAGGTTGATATTGTTGGTGAAGGAGTGGATGACACAGTTTATTTTTGGCCTGAAGAGGAAGGAGATAAACCATATCTTGAACTGACAGGTGATGATTTATGGAGTGCAGCAAAATCAGATCCGTTAGTCAATGTTCGCAACTGGAAACGTCGGGTATCACTAACTTCAGGTTTTACACCTCGTGTTGCCGTAATGGGCGCAAAAGTTGTTGATGCCTTCGTTAAAAATGAAGCAGTAACTAAATATCTTGATAATCGCCGAAAAGAGCTTGGGTATATTGAGCCTAAAGAGTTAGAAGAAGGCGTAACTCATTATGGCAATCTTGAAGGTGTCGATTTTTATGGTTACGACGAACTTATTCGCAATGATAAAACAGGAAAACCTGAACCATTAGTACCGGAAGATAAGATCCTCTTTGGCTCTCCTGGTCGAGGAACGATGCTGTATGGTGCTGTAGAGCTTGTAGATGACGCCGAAAAGACTCTAACGATTGTTGAGTCACCACGAGTTCCAGACACTTGGGTAACTCGTAAGCCGGCTGGCCGTTATGTTGCCATGAAGTCATCTCCACTGCCTAATCCTGGTGTGGCTGATGCCTATCTGGTGGCTAAGGTGGTTTAAATGGCCAGACTGATTAAAAACATTGATACGATAAGCCACGGCTCGCTAAAAGCGGGCCGTTTGCTTAATGGGCTAATGGATAACTCCAGAATTGCCGAACTGATTGCGTCAGGACATGCTATTGCCACCGAAGAGGATGGTGATTTGGCATCGGCTGGGGGCTATGATGCTGCTAAGTTAGCTTTTGAGCATGGATACGCATCTGCTGTTAATGATGCTGTGGACGCGGGGTTGATTACGCGAACGGAGGCGGGTAGCTGTGTATTCGAGGTTGAGTTTGAGGATGATGGCGGCAATGAGGAAATGGTTGCTGATGATTCATCTGAATCTGTAGCTACTTCTGATACCAGTAATGCGAAAAAATCAACGCAAAAAAAAGGTAATAAGAAGTAATGAACTCCTTCAAAGAGGTTATAGCGCAAGATATTTCTGCAATATTCCTCAATGAAAAAGAGTTTGCCGATACATATAACATAGACGGCAAGGATATCCTTGCCGTTATTGATACAGACCTTATTCATGAGCGGAATAAACGCTCATATGCTGAGTTTGCAGAGGGAATAAATCAGGGGCAAATAATATTATTTGTTTCAAGAAAAGATTTTCCTGTTCTCCCTGTCAAAGACCAGTCAATGAAAATCAACGGTAAAAATTATATTGTTGATGAAGTATCAGATAATGTTGGTGTATTGGAAATAACTCTCACTGTTAATACTAACAGAGGAATGCCGATTTGATTAATCTTTTGATAGATGCAATAAAAAATCGGTTGGAACATGAGGTTTTCCATGATTTATTAGTGCAGGGGCCTCCTTATGATGAAACAGACAGCGATATTAAATTGTTTGTTCCAACAATATTTAAAGGGTACTTGCCTCCTAAATCACAACCATCTCCAGATAAACCGCCAGAATTTCCTCATGTGATTATCAGGCCCACGGAAGGAGGAATGCAGCCTGAAACGGATGAAGTTAAGGTTAAGTTTCTTCTAGGTGGTTTTTGTGAGGACCATACTGGATATGAATGGGTAATGGCTCTTCTTGAAAGGATGATGTTTCATTTTCAGGAGAAGCCTTTACTTGAAGAGAAATTTCTCTTTCAGGGTGATATCAGATGGCGAATGTTTGATGATCAACCATATCCATATTGGATAACGGAAGCAACTGGAACGTGGCTAGTATTAAAGCCTCAGAATATTCAGTCTCAGGAGTTTATCTAAATGGCTAATAAGAAAAGTAGTAAAGAAGATATAGAAAAGAAGGAAGATGTTGCTCAAACATTTGTATATATAGGGCCAACAATCCCTCAACTCTCAATTTTGAAGCATAAACTATTTAAGAATGGCTTATCTCCAGAGTGTGAAAAATTAATATCACATATTCCTGGTGCAAAGTGTTTGTTTGTGGCAACCAGTGATTTTTCAGATGCAGAAAAAAGACTTTCTGATAAAACCAGTGTCGAGTATGTAATGTACTCTAGAGTTTCTTCTTCTATCATGGAGATTAAATAATGGGATATCGCCACGGTATTTATATATCTGAGCTGGCTACATCTATAACTCCTCCAGTACAAGTTAGTGCTGGGTTGATTGTCGCATTTGGTACAACTCCTGTTAATCAGTTAGAAGATCCAGCCTCAGCGGTAAATAAACCTATCATTGCTTATACATACGCAGAGGCCGTATCTAAAATAGGATATAGCACAAACTTCGAGAAATATACTTTAAGCGAAGTAATTAAAGTCGCATTTGGAATATATGGTGTTGCGCCAGTTGTATTTATCAATGTGCTTGATCCAGCAAAGCATAAGAAAGACGTAACTGATGAGGTAGTAAAACTTTCTGGCGGGAAAGGTACGCTCTCTAACGATGGTGTCTTATATAAATCTGTTGTTGTGAAAAAAGCAGATGGTGATTCTCCAGGGTTAACGGTTGATACAGATTATGTACTGGCGCTGGATGATAATGGCTATACGGTCATTACCGCTATTAGCGGAGGAAAAATTACTGAAAAAGACGCCACTCTTAAGGTTAGTTATACGCATCTTGATCCCGGGGCTGTAACTAAAAACGATATTATTGGTGGTGTGGATTCCAACACTAAAGCGAATACGGGGCTTGAGTTACTGTCGGATGTTTATCCCCGCTTCAAACTAGTTCCAGGACAAGTGATTGCGCCTGGATTTAGTTCTGATAGTGAAGTTGGCCAGCTAATGGCGGCTAAAGCTGCGCTGATTAGTGAATTGTTCAAAGCAGAAGCTATCACCGATGCGCCGACTGATAAATCTACTATCAGTGATTATTCTGCTGTTCCTGAATGGAAGCAGAACAATAATCATATGGCAGCTAACCAGACAGTGTGCTGGCCGATGGTGAAACTTGGTGACAATATTTACCATCACTCAACCCATTTAGCGGCAGCAACATGCTTGCTGGATAGTCAGTATGGTGATATTCCATCACGTTCTCCGTCAAATATAAAACTACAGATGGACGGTGCTGTACGTAAAGATGGCAGTGAGGTATGGCTTAACATTAGCCAGGCAAACTACTTAAATGGACAGGGGATTGTAACAAGCCTTAATTTTGATGGTTGGAAATCATGGGGAAACCGTAATGCTATTTATCCAACATCTACAGACCCCAAAGACGCATTTCGTGTTTGCCGACGTATGTTTAACTGGGTGGGTAATACGTTAATTCTTTCGCATTGGTCAAAAATAGACAATCCTGCAAACCGTCGATTAATTGAATCGATTGTTACTAGTGCGAATATTTGGCTTAACGGCCTCACTGGTAATCAGGATATTGCAGGTGGTGTTGTTACCTTTGATCAGTCTGAAAACACGATTACGTCATTGATGGACGGGATTGTTAAATTCCATGTAAAAATGACACCATTCTCACCTGCCAGAGATATAGAGTTCGTCATGGAATATAATCCTGATTATCTGCTGAACTTGTTTTCTGAATAAATAATAGGAGGTTGCTTTGAGCAATCAAATTCCTGAGAGACTTATTAACTTTACAGTATACGGTGAAGGAAACCGTATTATCGGTGTTGCTGACGCAAAGCTGCCATCAATTGAGATGATGACAGAAACTGTTAGTGGTGCAGGTATCGCTGGAGAGCTTGAGAGCGGAACGCTGGGGCATTTCAAACCAATGACTGTCTCTCTTAAATGGCGAACTCTGACCTCTGCTGGTACAAAATTATTTCTATCCTCATCGCATCAGGTAGATTTTCGCGGTAGCCAGCAGGTTTATGATGCAGGAACAGGAAAATATAAAACGGTTCCTATTCGGGCTTCAATGAAGCTAAACCCTAAAAAACTGGATTTAGGTTCGCTACAGGTGGCAAAGGCTACTGATTCAGAGAATGAATTTGAAGTTCTCTATATCAAATTATTTATTGATGGAAAAGAAGTCCTGGAAATTGATAAGTTGAACTTTATTTGTATCTTTGATGGTGAAGATATATTAAAAAGCGTTCGTGATGATTTAGGTTTATAAGGTGACAAAATGGAAACCGTTAAATTAAGTAAAGAATATCGTTTTGAAGACTTTGAGCCGGTGACTGAACTCAACCTTGATTTAGACAACCTAAAAGGCAGTGATATTTTAGAGGTATCGGACTTACTGCAATCTCAAGGGCATGTTTCAGTTCAAACATCACTTGATAATAAAGTCCATGCAGCCTTGGCTGCTCGCTGTATTGGTCGTCCAATAGAGTATCTGAATGGATTACCAGCGAAAGACTTTGTTAAAGTTTGTCAAAAGGTACAGAATTTTTTGCTCTCGTAGGTTTTGATGAGCAAAAACCTATTGATAAGCAAATAATGAGGGCCGCGAGTTCTCTATCTCAATCATCTCAATCAACACCTATATCCTACTGGCTTTCGCTTCGGTTGAGGCGAATCGTCGCATGGATTGACGTGTTTAATGAGGATTAATACTAATGGCCAGCAATAAGAACTTTAAGCTGGCTTTTGAAATTGGCGGCAAAGTTGCCGCCTCTCTCCCCAAAAGTTTTACTACAGCTAATCAGGCTGTTGCTAAATTAAATGCAGAGCTTGCTGGATTAACGAAAGAACATGGGGAAATTCAAAAGCTACAATCTGTAAAAGTAAAGGTTGGACAGACTGCCCTCGAATATCATAAAGCTGCCGCTCGCGTTGAAGAGTTACAGAAGCAAATAAAAAACACGGCCAATCCAACCAGAGCGATGCTTCGTGACTTTGAGAAGGCAAAAACACATTCATCAAATTTACGAGCATCACTACGTTCTCAGCGTGAAGAACTGGCCGCTTTAAAGTCTGCCTATCAGGGAGCTGATACATCTGCCAGAGCTTTGGCCTCAAGAGAGAAAGAGCTTAAAGCCAGCATTGATCGTAATCGTGAGGCTCAGGCCCGTAGCGTTGAGCAGGTTAACCGCTACAGAACGGCTTTGGCTTTAGCCAGAGCAAATGTTCAGCAAGTGAAAAAACAGCAGGAGGAACTTAACCGGGCATTAGAAAAACAACGTATTGATAAAATTAACAGCTATAAAAATGCGTTGGCTGAAGCACGGAAAAATGTTCTTGCAGTAAAACGTGCTCAGGAGGAGTTAAACCGCGCGTTGGAAAGGCAGCGTGAATTGAAGCGAGAGCATCTTGGTGAGGCAAAGAGTCAACTTGTAAGGTCAGGATTACAAACTGGTGCTGTAGCGGCTGGTGCATTTGCTGCTGCTAACAATGCAGCAAATTTCAATCGTGAAAACAAAATGATTGGTCTTACGGCAGATATGAAGCCGGAAGAAGTTCAGGCGATGGGGCAGGCGATGCTTGTTACCGGAACGGCTACCAACCAGTTTGCATCTGATATTCAGGCCGCTCAGGGTTTTCTCGTCGCTGCTGGGCAGGATTATAAAGAGGCTCAGGCGAATCTACTAACTATTGGGCGAACAGCTACAGCTACTGGCTCTGATATCCTCGATGTCTCGAAAGCATCATTTACATTAAGTGACTCATTGAAGATTGATCCATCTCAAATGAAGTCTGCAATGGGGATTCTGGTTCAGGCAGGGAAAGAGGGGAACTTTGAATTTAAAGATATGGCCAAAAATCTTCCTGTGCTTGGTGCTCAGTTCCAGGCATTAAAAATGGGAGGTAAAGAAGCAGCCGCGACGATGGGTGCAGCTTTGCAGATAGCTCGCAAGGGGGCTGCAACTTCGGATGAGGCTGCTAATAATATGAACAACTTTTTGGCAAAAATACTTTCCCCTGAAACACTAAAAAAAGCAAAGAAAAATTTCGGTGTAGATTTATATAAAATTGTTACAACAGCGCAGAAAAAAGGGAAGAATCCATTCGAAGCTGCAATGCATTCTGTCATGAAAATGACTAAGAACGGAGATCAGAAGTTACTTGGTGAACTATTTGGCGATATGCAGGTTCAGAACTTTGTTCGTCCGATGATTCAAAACTGGAAGGAATACCAGAGAATCAAAGCAACATCTCTTGGAGCTGGAAGTGCTGTTATTGACCGCGATTTTGCCAACATAACGAAAGATAATGCGGAGCGATTGAAACAATTACGTATTCAGGCTAGCAATGCATCATTAAGTTTTGGTCAGGCCTTGCAACCTGCTTTGAATGCCGCGCTTAGTGTTTTGGTTCCGCTGATTACAAAAATTAGTGAATTTGTAGCTAACAACCCCAATTTTGTGTCTCAGATAGTGATGGCGGCAGGTGCGTTTCTAACCATGAAAAGTGTGGTTATAGCGTGTAGGGTAGCTATGCTGGCTTTATCTGTAGCGACAAAGCTAACACCCTTCGGGTGGATTCAGATGGCTATATCTGCGCTGGTTGCCGCAGGAATATTGCTCTATCAGAATTGGGATAAGATCAGAGATTATGCTGTCAGAGTTTGGCCTTCTGTTAAGGAATATACAGTTAAATCATTTGAGGCTATAAAAAACTTTATCTTAAACTTTGACCTCAATGGATGGATTATATCTATGTTTGGTAAAGCATGGGATTATCTTTCCAACATAAACTGGAGTTCGGCAGGAGTAAGAATTTACAGTACATTAATTAGTGCTTTTAAATGGATGTCTCCGCTTCCGTTCTTAATTAAAGCATTTAAAATTACAACAAATTACCTTTCTGGCATTAACTGGAGCGAAACAGGAAAGAAAATCATAGATACACTGGTATCTGTTTTTATGCGTTTTTCACCAGTTGGACTCTTTATAAGAGCATTCCAATCTGTAACGACTTATTTATCTGGAATAAACTGGAGTGAGTCAGGCGCAAGAATAATTGAGACGTTAATCACTGGGATAAAATCAAAAGCAAATGCTTTAATTAATGAAGTGAAAGGCGTTTTTTCTTCTGTACGTGAGTATTTACCGTTCTCTGACGCGAAAAAAGGTCCATTCTCACAGCTAACAAAGTCAGGTGGTGCAATAATGACTACTCTGGCATCAGGTGTTAGCAGGAATAACAGCTTACAGAATGCAATAGCAAGCAAGTTCGGGCAATCAAATTTATCACCTCACGGGATATCTGCCGCTGGGACTTCTGGACCTCGCCAGAACGTTAACGCTGTGACTGGTGGAATAACCTATTCACCTGTAATCAATCTTCCGGCTGGTTCACCAAAGGAAACTGAGGCGGCAGCTAAAAGAGCATTAGATGCGGGATATTCTGATTTTGAGAAGAAATTGAGTGCTCATATGTTCCAACAACGGAGATTAAGTTTTGGATGATTATAGAACGGTTCAAGGGGACTCATGGGATAGTATCGCTTTAAAGTTGTATGGTAATGAGTACCTGTCTTATCTTCTTATTGATGCTAATACTGAGCACCGCTTTACGGTGCTTTTTTCTGCGGGAATTATTCTTAAAGTTCCTGATGCTCCGGTTATGCCAATATCAGTAAACAATTTTCCTCCGTGGAGACGCAATAGTGTTACGTAAAACGCTTTTTGATGTTATATATCAGAATGTAAATATTACCGCTCATATGTCACCTGATGTTTTGTCAATGTCTTATACAGATAATGAAGATGGTCAGGTCGATGATATTTCTATTATATTAAAAAATGATGATGGGAAATGGTCTGGAGACTGGACACCTAAAAAGGGTGATTTTATTGATTTGAGCTTTAAGCCTATAAATCAAATCGTCCTTGAGTGCGGGAAATTCCAGGTAGATGGCATAACTTGCTCTGGACCACCTTCTGTGGTTGAGGTAACTGCTGTTTCTGTTCCTGTTTCATCAGGCATTAGACGTGATTTAAAAAGTAATGCATGGGAAAAAACAACTCTTAAAGATATAGCAACTTCTATAGCTAAATTAGCTAACCTTGAACTGTTGTTTCTTATTGATGGTGATAGTAATCCATATTATGCGCGTGAAGATCAAATGGAGGAAAGCGATTTAAAATTTCTCCATCGACTTTGCCAGGATGAAGGGTTGTCGTTAAAGGTCACTGATAGCCAATTAATAATATTTGCTCAAGAGATGTTTGAGCAAAAAGATCCTATCGCTACGCTTACGTTAGGTATTGATGAGATAATCAGATATAGCTTTAGCACACAATCTACAGATTTGTATAAAAGTTGCACGTGCAAATATCGCGTACCTAAAAAAAGAAAGTCGCTTTCGTATACTTGGGTAGATCCATCCGTAGAAGAAGGGTCGAATCTTAAGATAAGAAAACTGGTAGCTAATTTAGATGAAGCAAAACGTAAGGCAAAGGCTGCTTTGCGGCTTAAAAATAGATATCAAAATACCGGATCTTTAGTATTGGTTGGAGACACCAGATTGGTAGCTGGTGTAACTATAAATCTGGAGGGATTCGGTTCATTTTCTGGAAAATATCTTATATCGAAAGCTGTGCATTCAATTGGGACTAGTGGTTATACCACCTCGATTGATGTCCGAAGAGTAATTAATGGGTATTAATTATGAATGATTTAGAAACATTATTACGTCAGACTATAAGAGTTGGCGTTGTTTCTGATATTGATGATGGTGATGTTACAGCAAGAGTTACTTTCGATGATCAGGATAACGTCACTTCGGCAAAGTTATCAGTTATTGTGAAAAATACAGATAAGAATGCTGATTACTGGATGCCAGATATTGGTGAGCAAGTTTTGTGTATCTTTCATCCCGCGGGGCCGCAACAAGGTTTTATTCTTGGTAGTTTTTATGATGAAACACAGAAGCCGCCATCTAATACTGTTAATAAACGCGTCATTAGATTTAATAACGGAACTCGTATTGAGATAGACAGAGAATCTAATTTACTCCTTGTTGATGCTGTCGGAGATGTAACCATTAAGGCTACAGGAACCGTAACTATTGATGCTCCAGAAACCATCATTACCGGAAATGCTACAGTTGAAGGATTACTAACCTTCAAAGGTGGAATGAAAGGATCTTCTGCTGGAGGTGTTGCAGCTACAATTTCTGGGAATGTTAAGGTTGTTGGTGGTGATATAGATGTTGATGGGATTAAATCTAAAGGCCACCATCACACAGCTCAGGGGGAATACGCTCCGACAACGGAGGCTCAGGCATGATTGTGGGTATGCTTGGTACAATGCCTTTTGTTGCCTCATCAATAGTGGTGAATACGTTCAACAATTTTAAAAGGACGTCAAAGCGTCGTGTAGCGCGCCATGATGTTATTGGGCTTAAACCTGTTCTGGAGGATATAGGTCCAGATCTGGATGAAGTTAGTTTTAATATGCGGTTGGATACAACACTTGGCATTGTTCCATTGGCTGCGCTTTCATTACTTAGGACAATGCAATCAATTCAGGAAGTAAATCCTGTTGTAATTGGTATTCAGTATTTTGGTAATTTTATAATTACAGATATAGAGGAATCATGGACTTATTTCGGTCCAACTGGGAATCCACGAGTGATTATCGTCGGCATTAAATTACAGGAAGTCGGACAGACCTCTCTGAAAGAAGCATTAGTTGATATTGCTGGCAATATAGAGTCAAAAACTAGAAGTGCGTTAGGTAAATTATTATGAATAATACGTTTACCATATCATCACCTTCTTACTCGATTGATTGGTCGCCCAAAACAGTTGTAGAAGAAGTTTTGCAAAATGTCTCTACTATTATTAATACTCAAATTGGCACTGTACCATATGCCAGAAAATTAGGAATTAATTCAAGTCTTGTTGATAGCCCTAGTCCAATTTTTATTGCTACAGCAACACGAGAAATAATTCAAAAAATTAGTGAGTTTGAGCCTAGAGCGATTATCCATTCTGTTACTTTTGAAAGAACGGACGTTTCTGATGGTTTTATTAGGCCAAAACTTGTGATAGGAGTTAGAGAATGACGTTGCCGCGTGGTGGTTTGCCAGATATTACTTTCGCAGATTCTAACCCGACTGATATAACAACTCGTTCAATCAGGGCTTTTGAGAGTATAACAGGTGAAACATTAGCACCTGCTGATCCACGTAGATTATTCATCTTATCATTGTGTGAGATTATTATACAGCAAAGAAAAGCTATCGATTTTTCTGCAAAACAAAACCTTCTTACATATGGTGAAGGTGAATATCTCGACCATATAGGCTATCTGACGGATACGCCTAGGCTGGAAGCTCAATCTGCCTTGACTACATTTGAGTTTAATCTGTCAACAAAATTATCGGGGATATATACAATACCTGCTGGCACTCAAGTTTCAACTGGAAATGGTGTTATTTTCCAAACAGATATTTTGTTGGAAATACCTGCTGGGAAAACAGTTGGTACAGTCTCAGGATATGCTGTTATACCTGGTTTATCTGGGAATGGCTTTTTACCAGGGCAAATAAATGAGTTGGTGACTCCGTTGCCGTATGTTTCCAGAGTAAGGAATGTAACAACATCTAATTCTGGTGCTGATACGGAGTCAGATGATAATTATGCTGAAAGAATAAAACTGTCGCCGGAAAAACTGTCTACAGCAGGGCCGGAGGATTCTTATAAATATTGGACAAGAACAGCCAATCAGAATATAAAAGATGTGAATGTATATACACCATCGCCCGGAATTGTAGAAATCCGTTCTTTGTTAGAGAACGGAGATATACCTTCTGATGAACTATTAGAGCAGATAAATAGCGTTCTCTCTGCAACTAATATTCGACCATTCACAGATAAAGTTCTTGTTAAGAAACCAGAGAGCATTGAATACGATATAATAATTAAATACTGGATTAACTCATCGGACAAAAACAGAACAACTTTAATTCAAAGTGAGGTTGAGAAAGCTATTGATGAGTATAAACAATGGCAACGTTCGGTTATGGGAAGAGATATAAATCCAGATGAAATTATTCAACGTTTAAAAAATGCTGGGGCTAAAAGATTAGAAATATCAAGTCCTGTTTTTAATGTGGTTGGAGAGACACAGGTCGCCAGAGAGAGAAATATAAATTGCCAGTATGCGGGGTTAGAGGATGGCTGATATCTTTAATGTTAGCTTGTTGGATGTTTTACCTCCTAACTTAGCTAGCGATCCCAACGTGATAGCTATGTCGAAAGCTATTGATGATGAACTACAAGCAATTAACAATTTAATATATAAGACAGAAATATATAGCGTTGTTGATAACCTGGACTCAGTTGTTCTCGATCATTTAGCTTGGCAATGGAATGCTGATACATGGAGGGATAGTTGGCCTGTATCGTTAAAGCGTTCTGTTTTTAAATCAATAATACGAACAAAGCGAATAAAGGGTACAAGGGCAGCGGTTGAAGATGTAGTAAATAGCTTGGGTGGAGAGGTAAACATAACAGAATGGTTTGAAACATCACCACCTGGCGAACCATATACAGCCTCAATTGTTGCTTCGATTAACTCTTTTGATGGTGCTGTTCCTTCGAAAGAGATGTTGGAGGATACGTTAAGAAGTATCAAGAGTGCAAAGTCGGCAAGAACACTATTTACATTTTCGCAAGCAACCAATGTTTCAGGTGGTGTTGGTATTGTCGGTGCTTTCCAGCCTGTGTCTTATGTACGATTAATTGGTGAGTGCTAATTTGCGATTTGTTAATCCAAGGAATTAAGCGTGAGTAAATTATTATTTACGATGACTGACGCCGGGCGTAAGGCGCTGGTTAATGCCAACAAGACTGGAACAAATAAAGTTGAGATCGTTTCTGTTGGTTTAGGTAGTAGATATTATGCCACATCAACCACACAAACAAAAATAACAGATGAAATAAAGCGACTTACCACAATAGGAGGCAAAGTCGTTTCTCCTGATACCATTCATGTAACTGCGAAGGATGATAGTAAAGATGAGTATGTTGTCCATACAATAGGTTTGTATACAAATAAAGGAACATTGTTTGCTGTATACTCGCAAGAACAAGTAATAATAAATAAAGCATCTTCTACAATTGCTTTAATATCAAGTGATATAGCAATTAAAAATCTTGATACTAAAAACATTACATTTGGTGATGTTGAGTTTATTAACCCTCCCGCAACCGAAACTGTTGTTGGAGTAGCAAGATTTGCTAATGAACAAGAAATTGATGCAGGTACAGATGATTCCCTGGCTGTTTCAGCAAAGCGGCTTAAGCAAGCTATTGTAAAACATGAGCAATCACGTAATCATCCTGATGCAACTTTAACATCAAAAGGCATTGTTCAACTCAGTAATGCCACCAATAGCACGTCTGAAAAGCTCGCAGCGACGCCTAAGGCTGTTAAGGCTGCATATGACCTGGCTAACGCTAAATACACCGCACAGGACGCTACCACGGCGCGAAAAGGGATTGTTCAGCTCAGTAGTGCCACTAACAGTACGTCTGAAACGCAGGCGGCAACGCCAAAAGCGGTCAAGGCAGCAAATGACAACGCAAATTCACGTCTGGCGAAAAATCAGAACGGTGCAGATATCCAGGATAAATCAGCTTTTCTGGACAATGTTGGCGTTACCAGCCTGACGTTTATGAAAAACAATGGCGAAATGCCGCTTGATGCTGATCTGAATACGTTTGGTCCTGTTAAGGCTTATTCAGGTATCTGGTCTAAAGCAACATCCACCAACGCAACACTGGAGAAAAATTTCCCGGAAGATAATGCTGTCGGTGTGCTTGAGGTTTTTGCTGCCGGCAATTTTGCAGGTACGCAACGCTTTACCACGAGAGACGGCAATGTATACATGCGTAAACTCGCCAATAAGTGGAATGGCACTGATGGTCCGTGGGGCGTATGGCGTCACACTCAATCTGCTACCCGCCCTTTGAGTACGACTATAGACCTGAATACGCTTGGAGCCGCCGAGCATCTTGGTTTATGGCGTAACAGTAGCTCAGCTATAGCTTCATATGAACGCAATTATCCAGAGGAAGGCGGCTTTGCTCAGGGGATGCTTGAGATCCTCGAAGGCGGAAATTATGGAAGAACGCAACGTTATACCACTCGCCGTGGAAATATGTATGTCCGCTGTCTTGCGGCAAGCTGGGATGCATCAAATCCGCAGTGGGAACCGTGGTTAAGAGTCGGTCATCAGTCAGAGAGTCGTTATTACGACGGTGATTTGAATGATGTAACCTCACCAGGTATTTACAGCGTTACAGGTAAAGCGACCAACGGTCCAATACTGGACGGAAACGGCGTGACAGTCCTCGGTATTCTGGAGGTGTTGAGGCGCTTTGATGGTGTTAATGTATGGCAGCGTTATACAACTGCCGGAACAGGTACAACCCTTAAAGGCCGCACCTTTGAGCGCGTCTTTACCGGCAGCTCATGGAGCGAATGGCGGGAAGTCTACACCTCGTATTCACTTCCCCTGAATCTGGGTATCGGCGGTGCTGTGGCAAAGCTCACCAGCCTGGACTGGCAGACCTACGATTTTGTGCCGGGCAGTCTGATAACCGTTCGGCTTGATAACATGACCAATATTCCCGACGGTATGGACTGGGGCGTCATTGATGGCAACCTGATAAACATCTCAGTCGGTCCGAGTGATGATTCTGGTTCGGGACGCTCAATGCATGTATGGCGCAGCACTGTAAGTAAAGCCAACTACCGCTTTTTTATGGTTCGCATTTCAGGAAATCCGGGAAGCCGCACGATCACGACAAGACGTGTGCCAATTATCGACGAAGCTCAGACATGGATGGCGAAACAGACATTCAGCGGTGGTCTTTCAGGCGAACTATCCGGCAATGCTGCTACAGCAACAAAGCTGAAAACGGCAAGGACAATTAACGGCGTAAAATTTGACGGCTCGGCAAATATTGAAGCGTTTCCGCCAGGTGTTCCGCTGCCGTGGCCATCAGATACGCCACCTGCAGGTTATGCAATCATGCTGGGGCAGACGTTTGATAAGGCAGCATATCCGAAACTGGCTATTGCCTATCCTTCTGGTGTTATTCCAGATATGCGCGGCTGGACAATCAAGGGCAAACCCGCCAGTGGTCGGGCCGTATTGTCTCAGGAACAGGATGGCATTAAATCGCACACCCACAGTGCCAGCGCATCCAATACGGATTTGGGTACGAAAACCACATCGTCGTTTGATTACGGTACTAAATCAACGAATAACACAGGTGCACATACCCATAATGTATCTGGTACTGCAAATAGTGCTGGCGCACATACTCATACCGTTCCATTAAGGAGACCAAACAGTGGCGGTATGAATTTCGACTGGCTGGATGGTTCATCAAGTGGCACGGTGGTGGGGAATGGAACTGTGCCTTCTTCTGGCGCACATACCCACTCAGTATCAGGTACCGCTACAAGTGCTGGGGCACATGCACACACTGTTGGTATTGGCGCTCATACGCACTCTGTTGCGATTGGTTCACATGGACACACCATCACCGTTAACGCTTCTGGTAACGCGGAAAACACCGTTAAAAACATCGCATTTAATTATATTGTGAGGCTTGCATAATGGCATTCAGAATGAGTGAACAATCACGTACCGTAAAAATTTATAACCTGCTGGCCGGAACTAATGAGTTTATTGGTGAAGGTGACGCATATATTCCACCTCATACAGGGCTGCCAGCTAATTCTACAGATATCGCCCCACCGGAAATTCCTGCTGGCTTTGTGGCAGTTTTTAACAGTGAAAATGAATCGTGGAATATTGTTGAAGACCATCGTGGTAAAACGGTCTATGACGTGGCGTCGGGGGACGCATTGTTTATTTCTGAACTCGGACCGCTACCAGAGAATGTCACCTGGTTGTCGCCAGCAGGGGAGTATCAGAAGTGGGACGGCGTATCCTGGGTGAATGATGAGGAAGCAGAAAAACTGTTTCGGATACGGGAAGCGGAAGAGAAAAAGGCAAGGTTGATCCAGGAAGCAACAGATAACATCGCAATTCTGCAGGATGCAGTTAATCTTGAAATAGCAACAAACGAGGAAAATTCACAACTGGATTCCTGGAGAAAATACAGAGTATTAGTGAGTAGAATTGACACCAGTACAGCTCCGGATATCGTATGGCCAGAGCTGATGAATCAGGGTTATGTTCGGGAGGACGAGCAGATAACTTCAGACTGAAATTTAGTGATGAATGTTGAATCATCAGGAATATCATGCAATACCAATGCATGAGCACCTATTGTGACATTGTTTCCTATACGCACTTTGCCACCAAGAATGGTGGCATTACAACCAATGGTCACATTATGCCCTATAACAATATCCATATCATTAAATTCCCCGCGAAGTCCAATAGTTACTCCGGGCTTAATTGAACAATTTTCACCGATTGTTACTTTGTGACCGATAACAACACTGTTGAGATAAGAAATATCAAAGCCTTTCCCTATATTTACAGTTAAAGGGACTGTTACATTATATTTATCAAGAATGAAACGTTCTATTTTTCCCGCAATCTTCCGACAGTATCCGCCTTTATCAAAAAGGTATTTGGCTATGCGCCACCAAAATAAATAACGAAGTCTTCTATGTTTTATTGCGCGAACAATTGCCTTTCGCCAGGAGAAAGGACGCTCGCTACCGATTACTTCATAGTGAATACAGTCTTTAAGTTCATTAATATTCATATCTCTATTATTCAGCATAAGATAATCATGTGACCAATTATTGTAATAATTTTAATGGTATGTTTCTACTGGCTATCCAGCGTGTCTGATATCCAGTAACAAATCGTCAACACGGGTGCAATCAAATAGTGAGTGTTAAGACTGACCACTTATTACCAGGTATGAGTGGCCAGCATTAAATCAGAACAGCCCTTTAACTGAACTGGCCGCGCTGTTAAGGGATGATGTCACCTTATCTTTGAAGCCGGACAGCATATTGCTGAACGATGAGTTTACCGCAGGTTTCTGGCTGGGAATCATTGACTGGAGTTAGGCCAGTAGTATGATGCTCGCAAAACGAGATCCAATTTAGATCCTTTTACTGGTGGATTATCGTTCGATCAGTGAGAGACTTCGTGCATGACCGAAAGTGTTGTGGTAGAGTTCTCTTAAAACCACGTAACGTGGTTATGATTGTGGGTGTCTGGTTGGAAAGTGACCAGATATGGAAACAAAAAGCCCGCAGATAAATCTGCGGGCTTCTTGCGACATCCACGGAAAACCAACAACAACAATCCATGGGCGCCTCGACAACTCCCATTATACGTTGGTTTTCCGTGGACGCAAGAGCGAACATATGGATAGACCAATGCCGTCTCTACGTTCAGCTTACGTTTGTAATTTGTCGCCGGAGTTCCAGCCTCCAAAGCACCATACGCACAAGCTGCCGCTGGTGTTATCTGATGCTTTACAGCGCATTAATGGGCGTGATCTTACGTGTGAGGTTGCGTTCTACGTTAATCAACCGTCAGAGCGGAAGCGCCGGATAAACGAGCATCGTCGTCGGGCGATTAATGCTGTGATCGCTGCGATTTTGCACCATGTAAACATCATTTCTAAGCGGGTTCTGGCTAGTGCTGAGGCGTTGGCTGATTTTTGCGGCCTGTCTACCGTATCCGAAGCTGGGAACAAGTCTATAACGCGCTGTACAAGGGCGTTGTCGCAACTGAAAGCGTTAGGTTTTATTGATTATGAACGTCGCTGGGATCGGGTGAATAAACAGTATTGGCCAGCGAAAATAGAGATTCGTGATCAACTGCTGGAAACCGTTGGTATTACTGAACAAGCATGGAGACGTGCGGTTAGCCAGAAACTTAATTACTTCAATGCGAAGAATAGCGAACGGCTTAAAAAAGCGATAACGGAGGCTGATTATAAGCGTATTGTTATTCAGGAGCAGATGGAGAATGTATGGCGTCAGAGGAAGACGGCCAGAGAGATAAAGGCAAAACAGAAAGCAGCGGAGAGAGCTGAGCGTCTTGTTCGGGAAAAGGGAGAGGCCGAACTTCGTCATCAAATCACCAGAGAGGTTAGTCAGGAATTTGCTGATGGCATGTATCCTGGTGCTGACCTTGCATATTTACGATCCCTCGTTGAGCAGCGTTATAACAGGTTAAGAAAGACCTGGAAATCACTCCAACATTAACCCACCTGAATGATGAATCCGGTTTTACCGGAGGATTATCTACGTCGCAATAAAATATCTGTTCAAAAAACAATCTAAATTAATTTTCTCTAAACCTGAACACAGCAAAAATATCGCCTTTACAGGCATCGGCTAATAAAGTTATCCACAGTTCTGATATGTATATGCAAATGGTTTTTTATAATAGATGCACTAAACAAATAAATGCAAAATCACTTTCTTTTATTAAGACTTTCTTTATTTAACTTACGCAGGCTTTGCCTGTGAATATGTTCGCCCTTGCAGCGAGCTAAAGCTCGCGCCGGTTCGAGTCGCTACGCTCAAATATACCTCCTCCGGCACTTGCCGGAGGCATGGAGCAGCCTGATCATCCTTTTCGAAACGGCACGTTTCGAACTATACAAAATCAATTTATATAAGGCCGAAATAAGGCCTACGGCCGGGCTTTGCAGGAGGAAGGGGCGAGCCTTATCAATAAACGTCGATAAATACGCACACAGTAGCCATCAGAACGCGATAAAATGTAAGAAACATCATTTCCTATTAGACATAGAAAACTTGTCTTATACGCAATGTAGTAAATTTCTATTGCCACATAGGAAAAGATTTCCTACCATCGTAGATATAATAAATGGAGATGGTTATGGATAAAGATACTGTTTTAAAAATGTTGAATCCGGCTTGTTTAAAAAAAGCGGATGAATGGGAATCTCCTACATGTGGAGAAGTTCGGGCAGTCATTGGCCTGACCGGAATGAGCGGCTCGCAGTTAGCCAAAAAACTAGGCTTAAAAGATAGTCGCAATGTTCGCAACTGGCAGATGTTAAAGGAGTCCACATCCAGATCCAGCATTCCGTATGCAGCCTGGGCGCTGCTGTGTTACTTCGCTGGGTTAGGGTTAATCTTCATTGATAACAAAACAGATGTTTGAAACATGCAAATATGAGGTTTGTTATGGAACTTGTACGCAAAACACGCAAAGAGTTCTTGGACCTGTATCGCATGGGAGCTTTCACTTGTGTTGTGGCTACCCAGGACGAAGTGACAAAAAGCTGGCGGCTTTTTGCTCTCAATAAAAAAGGGATTGCCGTTTTCATTGAAAAAGCCCGTGGTGGTATCCGCGAATGAGCGGGATTGAATTATGTGGCTGATTTTTGCGCAGCTATGGGGATTCGTCGCTGGGAAGTCCATATGCCAGGAGTAAAGTCACAAAAATAGGGCTTTCGCGTCGAAAATGAGGCGAAACTGAAAACGAGATTTCATTAACAAATAAGCAACATAAAAAACGGTGGAAAACGCCCAGGAAAACATGATCTTTTGAGCGGATTTTTTAGATCCGACAATGAACGGTGATCCGGTGGTGCCGATAACGTCCATTATGTTAAATAGCCCCGTTTTTCTTGAAATTATAACTCACAGGTTATATAGTTAGTGATATAAACTACAGGTTATAGGATTGAGCATGTGGACGGTACTTTTTAGCCAGCGATTTGACGACTGGCTAAATGAGCAAGAAGACGCTCTTCAGGAAAAGGTTTTGGCTGATTTGAAAAAGCTACAGGTTTACGGACCTGAGTTACCCAGGCCATATGCCGATACCGTAAAAGGTTCTCGGTACAAAAATATGAAAGAGCTTCGCGTTCAGTTTTCTGGCCGTCCGATAAGAGCCTTTTATGCGTTCGATCCGATTCGCCGGGCCATCGTTCTTTGTGCAGGAGACAAAAGTAACGATAAGCGGTTTTATGAAAAACTGGTGCGTATAGCTGAGGATGAGTTTGCAGCACATCTGAACACACTGGAGAGCAAGTAATGAGAACATTAGATGAGGCGATTGCCAGCCGTTCACCTGAAAGCCAGGCGCGAATTAAAGAAATGGCAGATGAGATGATTCTTGAGGTCGGCTTGCAGATGATGCGTGAAGAACTCCAGTTATCACAAAAACAGGTTGCTGAGGCGATGGGTATAAGCCAGCCAGCAGTAACAAAGCTGGAGCAGCGCGGAAATGATTTAAAGCTGGCGACATTAAAGCGTTACGTTGAAGCTATGGGAGGCAAATTAAGCCTGGATGTTGAGCTTCCCACAGGAAAACGAATAGCGTTTAACATCTGATCAGAACGAATGATAAGCCCCTGTTGCAAAGGGGCTTTTTTGCGCTCATAGAATTATATAATTATAGATTTATATAAAAAGTGCTTTACAGGTGGGAAAAAATTTCCTATGATTATACCCGAAACCGAGCGATACCCGCCCTGGTTAAACCGGAGATAACCCGATGAGCATGATTAAAATCCGCAAAAACGCTTTCCTTAAAATTCAAACTATCCTGGCTGGTTCTGTTGGCGTGATTTGCCGTTCTTCTTCAAGCCGCATCGATGACGGCTACGATGATGAGTATCGTTTGTCCTCGTGCGATGAGGCTTTAACCTGGCTGAAGGAGAATCAGGAACGTGCCCAGGTATATCTGGAAACAGAGAACGGCAATCAGATGCTCCGTATTAGCGGTCGTTATGGATTTGAAACCACATTCATGGCCTATTTTAATCAGGCTTACTTTGACAAGGAGTTGGCCTGGTACACTGATCGCATGAGCAAAAGCGAGCCAGCCCCGATTACACCGCCGAACGATAAACCATTTTTATTCCTCGTTAAGTAAACACAATGCGCAAAGTGTCAAAATGACACTTTGCGAGTGTTAATATAGGGGGCGTTTGAAGATAGATAACTTATTGTGGGGCAAGCCGATAACTTACATTGGGTTAGCTTGAATAGGTAGTTGGTATTTTGAGCATATGGCCAATCTCTTCGAGATGCTTAGATGGATTCTCCCCAGTCTTACCTTCATGTATTGACGCTATATAGTTCAAATTTTGAGCTGCCCCAAGAATCTCGGTGGCTGATGGAACAAGACGAAAGCCGATATGTAACTTTTTGATATAGAAAGGTAAAGTGGAATATTTCGCCATTAACTGTGCTGCGGAATCTTTTAGATCATGAATGATTTCTGGCTTTAAGTTCGAGCCAGGATTCACTATTTTTGCTTGGTTACACAATAACAGATTGGATATTTTCCCTAGCTGTTCCCTGAATGAAATGTAAGGCTCAATAGCTCCTTTGACGATGAGTTGGCCTAGAACAAAAACACTTACACCAGTGACCACGGTGACAAAAGCAGATGAACTCATTTTTTACCTAAAGCCTAAAGATTGGATTGTTAATACATCTTATTTTGTCGTGAGTGGCTATGTCTAATTTATTGAATATCTAGGGAAAGGTAGAGGATGTAATGACGGGTTACGAATTGAAATTATGGCGTCGTGGGATGAACTGGACGCAGGAGCGAGCCGCCGAAGAGTTTGGGATATCGTTGGCTACATATAAGCGATATGAGAAGGGTGAGCCGCCGAGGGTCATTGAGATGGCCATTCGCGTTCTGTCGTTTGACGATATGGTTAAGGATCTTTCACACCTTGATAAAGATGTGATTCTGTTAAGGCTGCAAACCCTTGTATGGGAAAAGGTTAAAGTGTCGTCAGAATTGGAATAAGGGATCAAATGATCCTTTACGGATCGTTTTATGGTGGTGTAATGTAAGCGCCAGAAAGACAAAAACCGCCTTGCCGGGCGGTTTTCAGTCTGAAATTTAAATCTTGCTTGGTAGGCTGGATTTAAAAAGACACCTCTTGATTGGGGCGGCTTTCTTGCGTCTAAAGATAATCAAATCTTTTTGCGCCTGCAACCCCTTTTTTACTGGTGCCCATTTCAGACTCACGCTCGCGTCGTTGTCTTTGCCACTTCGTTGGGTTCGGTGTTTTTGGGCGAAGTGGCGCGCGGGTATGCGTACAAGGGGAAAGTGTGCTGACGCAAGCCAGGAACAGCGATCTAAACTAAGTCGAGTCTGAGAAAGGCAGGAGTGCGACAACTCGCCTGTGCTCTATGAGCAGAAGAAGGTATATCAGACGACCAATGGCATGATTGTGGGCCACAGGGCGCACACGGCGGCGAAGCATTGGAAACAATGTGGAGCTATCTGGTGGCATGAGTTCCGGTACTCGATCTCGAGCTTTTTTTGATGCTTTTGAGAAGGGGCCGGAACTCCGGTAAAGGGCACCCTGTATGGGGGGAGGGGGGGTTGTGTCTGAAGGGTGGTTATCGGTTATGGTGGAATTATGATGCGTAGAAAAGCGAGTTTGCTGCAAGCTATTGGGTCCATTATTTCTTTGTTTCCGGCAGTTGATCATTTTCGTCATATGGCGACGCGTTCCAGTATGGGCTTGGCGCGTGATGCTGACGCTATTCGAAAGGATTTTCAGAAAGTCTCTGGCGTTGATAAGAGAGAAAAGAGTAAGGGGCCGTAGCCCCTTGTAGTTATGGTCTGCTTTTCTGTGCCAGCTTATCAGCACATGTTTTTATCAGATCCTGTAGTGTCTTGGCTGGCAGGTTTGCATCCAGTACGCTGAGTATGCTGTTGTGATCAGCTTGGTCGACTACTTTGCCTGTCGGTGGTAGTAGCTTGAGCTGAGGATTCAGGTTTTCGTCAAAGCTGATAAGTGCTCTGGCGTTTCTGAGCAGATCAAGAAGTAAGGCTGATATCACATTTTCCTGAGTCATTGCTGGCAGATTTAGCGCCGCTTTGGTTTTCCCTGTTGCCTTGTCAAACGCCTTGATTAGTTCCTTCCTGTAGTTCGGTTCCGTTAATAGCCGATTATGCTCTGTTGCCGCGCGGATAATCGTTTTTTCCTGGTACAGTCGTTTAGCCAGATCACGCTCGTACTGTGTTTTTAACACGCTGCTGATAGCGTTAAAGGCTTCAATGTAGGCCAGCTTGATATCTTTCACGCTTGGACCGTCGATGCTCTCCATGAGCAAGGTAAATCCGTCTTTTGTCATGCGATAGATTGTTATTTCGCGGTCGCTTCCTTCCAGCGGTCGTTGCTCTTTAAAGAAGTGACGCGCCGCAGCCGTGCGAGGAATGCGTAGCGCATCGATGGCCATAACGATGGAATTGTTTGTGGTGCTGAATGCTTGGGCAACATCGGCTGAGGTTGTGAGTGGCTCGTTGTTGCACACTTTAATGTAAAACATCGGTTTGGCGTTGAGCGTATCGACAACCTCACGAGCATTGTTTGGCGAGACGGTTACGGTCGCGGCCGTTTGCGCGTTCTGGCTGAAATAGCAGTCTTCCAGCCGTTCGAATACATCCCACGCCTGATCGGTTTCGAGCATTTTGGCGTGACGTGCAGCCCCGCGTTCTGTCCAGAGAATGAGGGAGCGGGCATTTTTACCAACTAACCCGATTGTTTCAGGTCTGTTCTTGAACTCGCGTAATTCGTTTTTTTCAATTTTAAAGTAATGCTTTCCGGCTATGAATCGCGTCGTGTTGTTCAGAAAGTTATCAGAAATGTTTTTGATTTTTGTTCCGTATAACTGCGCCAGAAGTTCAGTTGTAATAACGGGGATCTGGTTATGCAAGATAGGCTGTAGGGTGTTAACGGTCGGAAGCGTTTTCATTTTGCACCTCCCATAACTACTTTGGTTACGAGGGAGATTTTTGCGTCAGAAACAGCGTTATCGTTGCTGGCGATGCGCATAGCTTCGCGCTCGATGATTTCAGCTAGGCGGAATTTATCGGCGTATGAGGCTTTCTTGAGAAGGATCTTTACGAGGTTGACGTAATAGTCATGGGGTAAGTTTGTCATGGTGATAGTTCCCTTAAAGGTTAAGGATACTCACCACCGTCTGGTTCCAATCATTGGGTGGTGAGACGTACAGGGTTGGAACTACCGGTCACCATGGAATCCGGCGAGTCTTACGACTCCCCCGCACGCCCCACCATAATTTGGGTGTAGCAGTGCTTTACGCATAAAAAAACCGCTAACGCGGTATGCGCCATGATGATTATCGGGGTTCCAATCCCGACCGTAGATTTTGCTACGGCTCGGAAAGTGTCCACCAATGGCGCATTCATGTCAATACGGCGGGATTTTAACAGAGACAACCACATAGCGTGGGTTTATTGGTAGGCAGAAACAAAAAAACCGCCCTATTGAGGACGGTTCTTTCGTGCTGATCGGATTCGCGGTCCTTTCAGCATAACGTCGTTGTATAAACAACCACGCAAGCACAAGCAGCAAGTTAATTTTACCCAAAAGGTAATAATAGTCCACTATTATGCTTCAAAAAATTGTGGTTCTTGTTGTGCCTGCAAACTCACAGATTGTGGGTAGGTTACTGATTTTGTGAAAATAAACGAGTTTTTTCGTTTAATTTCTTTCCTATTACTAATCTTAAAATAATCGTAAAATACCTGTGGACCTTCCCGCCGATTCGCACCCGGGCACCGACTTTAGGGGAGGATTCTCCGTTGCCGTACATGCAAGCACAAGCAGCCGTGCTTGCTCTCGCGTTGTTTTCGTCGGTGGGGATGCCGTGAAACGGCCTGTAAGGGCCATACAATGAAAAAATACTGTATGTGTATTTTTATCGTTGTTACTGGGGCTTTGTTTACGCCACATGGGGAGGGTTGGAAGATTACTGATAACGCTCTGAATGTGACGATAAACATTAGCAGCAAGTAGCGATTAGGCCCCTTCGGGGGCCTTTTTTATGGTTGAATTTAAACGCTGGAGCGCATTAAGCCTTTCAGAACTGCTTCACGTACCCATTCTGGCCTGGTGGATAGCAGGGCAAATAAGCGACCAGCTTTCAGCCGTTTGAGGTCGGTTAGACGAGTTTTCAGTAACCGTGTATATTGTTGCTCGGACATAACAAATTCCCCTTGTTGTGTCGCGACGGCCAACAGTTGGCGCTGGAGGCCGTCACCTTCTCTTACTTCTGGTTGTATTGAGCCTTGAGTAACTCAAAAGATTTTGTCAGCACTTCTTTCAATGACATATCCATTGAGCTGGCGAACGTTTTGTACTCGCGTTTAAATTCAGGGTCGACGTTAAACGCCATTTGTGCCCCACCTGATTTGGTTCTGGTTGGCGTTTCAGTCGGGTCGAAAACCTGCGGTTGTTCGATCGATGGCGGTACGCCTTTGCTGTTCTTCTTTGGTGGTTTTGATGGTCCGGCCATGTGTATCCCCTCTTATATAAATCTATAAAACTATAATTATATATTACGCGGCAGTAGTCAGAGCCTCAAGCTGGTTGATAATCCCCTGAATAACGTCGTCTGCCTTTTTGCGTGGCGCAACGTATGAGCATTCAATGAGGCTTAAGCCCTTATCCTGAGCTTTGCTCAGAGCTGGCTTGTGGGGAATGTACTTATCGACAACAAAGTATGGCGTATTAGCTAGGTACTCTTGGGCTTCAATGTAGTCGGCTTCGTTTTCAGCCGCGCCTGAGAACACCATGCAAATTTTCTTGATTGGCACACCCTTTTTAACGATGCCGTGAGCTGTGTTAACGGTGGTTTCTAGGTCATCGGTAGAGAATCTGGTTGGCAAAATAACCATATCCAGAAATTCAGAGAGCTTCGGTACTGATTCAGATGCGTAGGCACCGCCATCGACGATAACCAGGTCGTATACTTCTGATTCGATGATTTTCTGGACTTGTGATGGCGTGCCGCACGGCTGCGCCGCGATTGCAGGTTCGATATTGTTGGCCATTCTGCGTTGTACCCAACGCGTTACCGTTCCGTTAAGCACATCCATATCGATCAGGCATACATTCCAGCCGGCCTTTGCATAAGCAACTGCTAAAGCACGGGCAATTGTTGATTTGGTTACGCCGCCTTTTCCGTTGAAAATACCTACAGAGATAGTCATTTGTCGAGACTCCATGTGTTTGGTTATATAATTCTATAAATCTATATTTATAGAACGAGGTAAGCATAACCAACTTTTTGGCGGATGAAAAGCGTTTTATATAATTATATAAATCTATAATCATGTAAGCGGGCGTTAGCCCGCTTTCAGTCAGAGGTCAGCTATCGTTGATATCAGTTGATTTGCTAGCTGTCGCTGTTTACGTGAGAGGGTGAGAGCAGCTTCTGAGCGGTCGCTAAGAGGGGTGTTTTCATCAAGAATCATGAGGCATACAGAAATAATAGCCCTGTTATATGCCATCAATGGCTGGCACAGCTTCGATATCGCTGGCACATCGTATTGTAAGGCCGTTTTGAGGCAGACTTTTTGTTCTGATGCCAGATGAAGGATAGATTCTATCCAGTCGATATCTTTCTCATTATCAATGATTTGGCATAACATACACTCAATCGCTATGTTCAACGCTTGGATTTCGATTCCAGCAGTGATCAGAGTTTCGTTTTTATTGGCTGTATGTAATTCCATGCGTAGCCTCTTTTATACTTTTACATGTTGTCAAAACCACAAAATGTGGTTTTTTTGAGCGTAGAAATGCACGGCTTTCGCCGTGCTGTGTATCATAACCAGTTGACAACACTAACTACGCGGCCAAGAACTTTATAACGCTTAAATTCCTCGTTATTCAGATGCTTAGTGTTCATTTCAGCATCCCTTTCGGTTGACAGCATAACAGCATTGTCACCCGGTATGACTCTACAGTGCCTCAAAACAACCAGGCCATTTCTGTCTTCAAGGGCATAGATCCCCTCATGAATCTCTGTATCGTCTGTATTAATCAGGACTTGGGAGCCTGGGGATATTGTTGGTGACATTAACTCATCGTTGCTCTGGAGAACTGACAGAGACGATGGGTTGATGTTCTTGCTTCGTAGAATCTCCTGTTCTATCGCCAGCACTGGCTTTTCTCCGGCGTGCGATGCTATGTCATTTTTTATAGCTACAAGCCCAGGAATAACAGGAGCGTTAGTATTCTGGGGTGGGAACGGGTTATCTGTTAAGCACGCGATATAAGGCGCTGATGCTTTCAGGGCGTGCGCGATTTTCTTGATGGCAGGTATAGATGGTTGTCTTAATCCGGCCTCATAGTTCTGCAAGGTGCTTAAGCCTATTCCAGTGACTTGCTGGAGATCTCCGGCAGTCATGCCGGATTGTTTCCGTAGAGTCTGAATGCGCAGACCTATTTCTTTCTTGATGTTCTCGTCGTTGCTTTTCATGTCTCATCAATCGTGAATGGTGGGTTATTTATACATTACCACATTTAGTGGTTTTCACATGGTAAGACGAGAGGTGGACCACAAATAGAAGGTTATTTTTTGTTTCGCCCATTGAAAAACTCACGATATGTGGTTTTAATACCACATATCGTGGTTTTAACTGGAGTTCGTTAAATGACCTTTCAGGAGTGGGTTGACGAAAATGGAGGCCAAATTGGTGTTGCCAGAAAGTTTGGCTTTACGTCATCACTGATTGGTGCCTGGTATCGCTTCGAGAGATTCCCTCGTGCGGATAACCTGACGCTGCTGGTGGCGTATTCGGAAGGCCGGATTAACGTCCAGCAATGGGCGGCAGATTTTGCCGAACGTCAGCGCCAGCGTAGCGATGGCACATCGGTTCGGCAGAACAAGATCAAAGGGAATCTCCCTGTTAACTGCTTATCAAGGCTGAAAGCGGTTTTCTCTGAGCTGGGGATGCCTGCGGAGCGTTGCAATCTACGCGGTCCGCGATTCATTGCTCGCTGGAAACACTCACATGTAACCGTTTCAGAGGTTCGTGATGCGATTACCGTGCTGGAGCTTAAGAATAAAGATTCCAGCGATATCGAGCTGATTCATAAGGAGATTAGCAACGCCCGGCGTTCAGCACTTGGGAGGCTTGAGGAATGATGATTCTGGCCTTCTTTGGTGATAATCACCAGATTCAATCGCAGGTGGTGCACTACCTTGATCAAACGATTAAAGGATTTGTTATCGATCATATTGATAACGATAGCAAACGTCTATCTGTAGAGCAGAAAATTGGAGGTGTGCAGCGACTGGTTGCCAGCCGTAACAGACGTGACACCGTAACAGTCGTTACGGGGATTACGGAGGTCATGGAGTACCAGATGTTGCTGCATCGTGGAGCTGTTTTCTGCGTTCTTCCTGGTATTCTGCCAGCAATTCTTGCTCGTGGTTTTGTCCCTATTGATGAGTCGTTCTTATATGTAACCCCAAGCCGTTCCCTTCTGGATACGGAGGCGAAGCGTCGCATTTATATGATGCCGGACGAGGCATTTTCTGAATGTTACCGCCGTGAAATGAGGTTGGGTAAACGAGAAGTGTCTGTTGTTCGTGATGGCAGGTTTTTAAGAAGCCGCACGGTGAAAAGCACCAGAAATGACGGGGGCCATCAATGAGTAGTTATGTTCGCGGTGCTGCGATGCATTGCCAGAATCCCCAATTCTGGCGCTTTCTGGTCAGTAAAACAGGGAAGAACGTTTCAAACAGTTCTGAGGCCTCTGTGATTCTGCGTGAGTTTTGCGGGATCTCATCCCGTAAAGAGCTGGCAAAGAACTACGCGGCCAGAAGCATGTATGTCCAGTTAATCAACGAGTTCAACCTCTTTATCAATGGTAAGGGGCGCTGATGAACGGACGTACACCAACGAAGAAAGAGAAACTTTATATACAAGCGGTGCTCACTCACGTGGGTTGCATAGCTTGCATTATTGATGGCCGTGAAATTGAGAATCCAGAGCTGTGGACGGAGCTACATCACGATCCTGATTACGGCAGCGTTGATGAGAATTGCCACTTCCATAGCTTTGGGTTGTGCGCACCACATCATCGCGGTGTTGTGCCTGGTGGTGGGCGTGTGCCTCCGCATATTGCCGTTCGTCACCCTCCCCTGAGTAATTGTGCTCGCTTTGTTGAGCGTTATGGCACAGATGAATTTTTGTGTGCGCAGACGTGGGAGCTGTTGCCGCAGTCAGTTAAAGACGAAATTGGGTTTGATCTTAGTCTTGGTGAAGTACCAGGGGATACCAAATGAGATATACCGGCTTTCGCAAACCAGCGACAAGGAAAAGCAAATACGGCAATAAAAAAACGGTTGTCGATGATATCGCTTTTGATAGCAAAAAAGAGGCTGATTACTACTGCGAACTGAAGCTACTGAGAAAAGCTGGCCGCGTTGTGACGTTTCTTATGCAGGTGCCTTTTCATCTGCCAGGTGGTGTCGTTTATAAACTTGATTTCATGGTGTTTTATGACGATGGGACGATTGATTGTGTCGACACTAAAGGTGTGCGAACAGACGTCTACATCATGAAGAAAAAGCAGGTAGAGGCGCTTTATCCCGTCACGATACGGGAGATCTGAACAGTGAGACGCGATCTGGATAGCTTGTTTGAGCTATGGGCGCTGTGGGTGCGCAATGGCTGCAACGCCCGTAGCGGTTTCGCGTCGATGTTAGAAATGATGATGGTTACGCGCTGCCAGTTTACCGGAGGGGGCGGCGCACCAAATGACTCACTGGAAACCAGTATAGAGGGAGCGGTGACGGCCCTCACGGTAGTTGATGAGACTGCGGCGCTGGTTGTCCGAATTGAATACGGGGCGTGGGAGATTCGGGGCCTCGACATAAATGCACCGCATATTGATAAAGCCCACGCCCTTTCTCTTAGCCTCAGACAGTATCGCCGGAAGCTGGCAAAAGCCAGGGCGTATGTTGTCGACTATTTGAAAAAGCGAAGAGAGTAAAAGTGTCATTTTGAGCTGTTTTGATGGTGTGTAGACATCGGGAACATCGAAAATCTATAAATATATAATTATAGATTTATATAAAAAGTGCTTTACAGGTGGGAAAAAATTTCCTATGGTTATACCCGAAACCGAGCGATACCCGCCCTGGTTAAACCGGAGAAATCTGATGAATAAACAAGTAATTATTTCTGACTGGATCAACAACCCTAACAGCCTGTTAAGCACTGATACTGGCTACCTATTACGCCATGTTAATGGTCGTATGGTCAAAAGCGATGAGCACGAAACCTTTTTCTTTGTTGAAGACGATGGGCGTATCTATGAGGATGGTTACTCTTATGAAGCCCAAACTGGTTGTATCCCTGCGGAGCTGGTGGATGTAACAGAAGATCTGCGCAAAGCATGGCTTGAACAGCAGCAGCGCGGAGATGATTACGTAAACACCTATCAGGAACGCCAGAACGCGCGTCTTGCCCGATATATTGCTCGTGCAGAAAAAGCCAGAAAAGAAGGTGCGGTAGCGCATAAGCGAGCGCATGACCTGTTGGATGTGATCCCGTTAGGCCAGCCGATTTTAGTTGACCATTATAGCGCGAAAGGCCATCGCCGCCGTTTGTCTAAAGCTGATGCGTTATTCAGAAAAGCGTTTGTTGAATGCGAAAGTAAAGCATCACACTACGAGAGCAAAGCCGCAGGTGTTGGTCGTAATGGAATTTCGTCTGATGATCCTGATGCGCTATTTAAGTTGCTTCGTAAGCTGCAAGGCTGCATGAAGTCACACGTCAAAATGAAGGCCGCAAATAAGGCCATTCGCAAATACAAAAAAGACCAAATACAGCAGCTTTCTGCATTAATCGATCTCAGGTTTACAGAAAGCGAAGCCAAAGAGTTACTGGCCGGAGATTTCTGTGGGCGCATCGGATTCCCTTCATACGCACTGAGCAACAATAACGCCGAAATCAAACGACTACAGAGCCGTATTAAGGAGCTTGAATCGGTCAAGTCTGTAACAGGAGCACAGCGCGAAGAATACGACGGCTTTTCTATGGAGATAGATCCAGAGGATAACCGCATCCTGTTTTATTTCCCTGGCAAACCAGAGGCAAACATTCGTTCGCTGCTTAAATCACGCGCCTTTAAGTGGAGTCCAACCCGTAATGCATGGGTTCGCAAGATTACTCCAAACGCCCTGGCTGATGCCCGATATCTGAAAGAATCGCTATTGAAAGCCTGACAGTAAGCCTACGGCGGGATGTCTCCCGCCGTATATAGAATTATATATTTATATAAATGTATAAGGACGCCTCGACAATGAAACGCAAAATTATTAACCCCCAAGATGTGATTAATTTCCTGACCGATCACCCATGTTCAAAAGTGGACGTAATCGCGGAGCACATTGGTGTGTCGCAGAACTCTATGCGTTGCAGACTGAGAAGCATGGTTGCCGAAGGACAGATAACAACCAGGAAAATAAATGGTTGCCTGTACTACTCCGCTAAACCGGAATTGCCATTTGGCATGAATCCTAACTCCATGTTGTTTAACACCTTATTAGCCAAAGTTAAGCCGTTGAGAGGGGCTGTGGCATGAGCATCAAAACACATACCGGAATAATCATTACCAATGATGGTGAGAAAAAAGTGAAGTTGCGCGAGACGCCGACAACCTGGTGTGTTGGTCCGAAAGAAACATATCGCAAGGAAGATGGCCGTCGTTGTGGGGCACCACTTTCCCGCCGTCGCCTCCTTTTGAGCACGATAAAACCTATCGGGCAGGTTGAGCAACCAACGACTCCGGTAACGAAGATTTCAGACAAGAGTCTGGCAAACCTGATCGCCGATGCGGACAAGGTGCTGGAGCGGAACACCCCCGTTGCAGATGAGGAATGGTGGCAGGATTTCCGAGCCGCAATGCTAGAGCTTCAGGAACGTCGTCGGGAGGAGTTGAAGTGAGCAAGAAAAATGCCGGATGGGTCAGGCCAATGAAGGCGAATAAACATCATTATTTTAATGAAGGTGAAGTAACCAGCATTTGCGGCCGTTGGATGTATTTTGGTGATTACCGTGAGCCAGACACTTTTGAGAGTCCTGATGATTGCGTGTCTTGTCGCCGGAAATTGAACAAGGTGGCTTCTAAATGAAAGAACGTGGTGTTGTTTTTAATGACGATATGGTTAGGGCCATCCTCGAAGGAAGGAAGACGCAGACTCGCCGACCTGTAAAAAATGTCAGGGCCGATAACTGCCTGGTTATCCGTAAACCGACAAAGAAACGCAATGGTGTCTATACCCACGTTATGGATGCACTGGAACATGGTTTATGCCCGTTCGGTAACGTTGGTGATCGCATATGGGTCCGTGAAACATTCAACGCTTTTTGGCTGGATAACGATGTCATTCAGGAAATCAAAGATGGTGTCTCTCTGGCTTCTGAACTGTGTGATTACAAGGCTGATTACTCAGATAGTAGCAAGCCAGCTGAGGGCTGGACCCCGTCGATTCACATGCCGCGCTGGGCTTCGCGTATTTTGCTGGAAATTACCGACGTGCGTGTGGAGCGGCTGCATGACATGAGCGAGGCAGATGCTAAAGCAGAAGGCGCATCTCCGGTGACGTACAAGATTACACCGCCGGAAGCTGTTTATCGCGTTGGCTTTGGTGATATCTGGCGCGGTATTTACGGGCAAGAGAACTGGCTATCTAACCCGTGGGTATGGGTAATTGAGTTTAAGCGTATTAAGGAAGCATAACTATGAGCAAATCACTTAACGCACGCTGCATCCGTCGCTGGACCGTCGAATTTAAAGGCCGCTGCGACTCAAAATATAGCCCGTATTGGCGTAAGCGCGACCTGCGGGGGTACATCCGTGAGGTTGCACTGAACACCGCGGATTGCATGGTCGAGCGTATGGCCGAGGATAATGCGATGGTAGATTTTCAGGGGGCTAATCGAGGATGGTCGCCGGAGTTCTCAGCCTGGTACCACGAACGCCGTGAACAGTATCTCAAAGAGGCGCGCGACCATCTGAACGAAGACGCCACCAATGACGAGGTTGACGAGGAGATTCAGAACGAGCTGGAGGCCTGGAATGACTAACAGCACAGCAATTAACTATCAGGCACTACGTGAGATAGCAAAACAGGCAACACCAGACGAATGGGTCGCATTTATTTCGACGGATACTGGTACTTATGCGGTGCACACGCCCGGTGATGAACGATGTGAAGACGTTATCAAATGGACCGGCTTTGATGGACAGAAAAATGCAGAGAACAACGCTCGTCATGTTGCCGCGTTCAACCCAAAGGTTGCACTGGAGCTGCTTGGTGAAATTAAGTGCCTGGAGGACACAAATATTGATGCTATGTGTCGAATTGCAGAGCTTGAGACTAATCTCGCGGCGCTGGCGGCGGAGAATGAACTGGCTCGTAAGGCAGTTCAGGCATTCTGCGATGTTGTTGGCGACAACACCGAGGTTATCGCTGAGGAGGTTGGGCGAGATGGCGTTCTGGTTATTTTGGAGGCCATGAAGGCAACAGGAAATATGCCAGCCACCGATGCTTTTCTGGCTGAAATTCGTGCGGAAGCACGCAACGAGGGAGTTAACTATACCGCCAGCCGTCTTGCTGCTGCGTTCAATCACGGATTTATCAATAAGTCTTTGCGTGAAGTTTTCGACGTTACACGCATGATTTTGTCAGCGAAAGAAGAGTTGGCTAATGAAGCGCATCCGATTGATGGCCTGTCTGGTGAATATGCGGAGAAATCCCTTGAAGAATGGGCGGAACAGATTCGCAAAGGAGCTGACAAGTGAAGAAGATGATTTTTATCGCGGCATTGTTGGTGAATATCCAACAAGTGCATGCTTCAGCAGCTATTGTAGCCTCTACCGCCGCGACTACGGCTGCTGTAGCTGCTGCGAACTCTGCGAATATCGCAAACCAACAGGCACAGCGTGCTGCTAATGCATCAGCCAGCGTTCACTCAATCACCATTAAGAGCAGTAAGCAAAATCTGGGATTCATAACGTGCGGCACGCGTTCTAATGAAGCTGTAGGTTCACTTGGATGTACGGTATATGGGGGTAGTGAGAATAGAGAAATTCCATGGAAAACGTGGCCCGGATACGTTCTTGGCTCGAAGCTCCCGGCCAGTTATGAAGTAAACGCCGTATCGTTTGATCACTATAACGGCGTGGCAACGGTCTATTTTGCATATTGAGGCTCCGCATGAAATTCTCCAAATTTTCTGAGTTGGTGAATCGTATTTTGTTGAATCGTATTTTGTCCAACAACCACAGCCATCGTCGCGATATGGATGTAACAATCGTTGTTCATTCGCCTGGCAGCATTGGTTCAACACCTTCAGTTGAGGTTCAGTCAATTCACGCTGGTTTTGATTGGGATTCCGGGAAAGTGCTGATTTTCCCAGCACAGCCACTGACCACTCTAACACCAGAACAGATTACTGATATTACTGATAGTGTGCGCAAAGGTCAGTCCTGGCACGCATATCAGGAATACAAGAAGCATAAAGAGCAGTTGGAAAAATTATCGATTGAACTTGATACCGCAAAACAGCGCATTGCAGAGCTGGAGAGCAATCGCGCGGCGCTGGCGGCGGAGCATGGTATTCAGATTGCAATAAATGAACTGCTTGCTCTGGCCCCGCGTCTGGATAAACGAGCGGTGGATGCACTCTCTGTGGCTGTGGAGCACCTGTGTAAACTGATTAAGAAGGAGGCAGTCAGTGAGCAAAATTAATTACCAGGCACTGCGTGAGGCGGCAGAGAAAGCAACGTGGGGAGACTGGGACTCATATAAACCACACCGTGGCGCACGTGGTTATAAGGTCCGACTAAGTGGTCAGGCCATTGCGCAACACGTTCTGAAAAACAACGCTGAATTTATTGCTGCCTTTAATCCAAAGGTTGCTTTGGCACTACTGGATGAACGGGAAAGAAACCAGCAATACATCAAACGCCGTGACCAGGAGAACGAGGAAATTGCGCTAACGGTTGGGAAGCTGAGAGTTGAGCTTGAGGAAGTAAAACAACACGCTGAAGAATTATCCGAAACCAAGGCTGTTCGTAACCAATGGCGGCCAGATATTTGCCCAATAACCGGACGTGCATTTTTCATGTGGATTGAGCATCCAACATTGGGAAATGTGCCGACATATGGTGGCCCATTAGATAGTTACACCATTCCAACAAAGGACGGTGACGGTGAGTTTTCATGTGAGCGTTACGATCATGATTTTGGCGGTTGGGTAGAAAGCGAATGTCTTGGGTTATATCTGATTGATGATAGAGAACAATGCAGGGTCTACGAACTGGAGGAGCGCGTTAAGGAACTGGATGCTCGGGAAATATCGCTCCCGGAACGTAGCAGCATGCTTCATCGAACAGATTTTCACGATGATTACCAAACGGTAATGGCATACAAAGTTTCTGAAGTCATCGATGCAATCCGCGCTACTGGCATTCGCATCAAAGGAGAGTGATATGGCAACTTTGCAGGAATTAATCGACCTGACGCCAGAACAGGAAAAAGCGTGGAATCGCCTTGTGAAGGCTGTAAAGGATTTCAGGGCAGCCGGAGGAAAGTTTTATAGCGTCCTGGACACGCTGAGCGCATACAACGGCGAGCACGTTGCCAGCATTGATAACGATAAGGGCTACCACACTGCAAGCGTCTATATGCCTAGCATTGATGCGCCAGGGCTAACCAGTTGGGCTGATGATTGGCACGGCATCACGCTGAAAGATGGCGTTGAAGTGGATGAGGACTAACACATGACAACTTTCACCGACAAAGAACTGATTAAAGAAATCAGGGAGCGAATCGGCAGCCTGGACGTGCGAGACAATATTGAGCGTCGGGCTTATGAAATCGCACTGGCATCGCTGGAAGCAGAGGCAGTTATGTTCTGTATATCAGGACAAAATGTAGATTCAGAAGAACATGTATCAACCAGCAAAGCGGTTGTTGATGCCTGGGTTGAAGAATGGAATCAGGTTGACGGAAGTCCTGGCGAACCACTGTACAAAACTATGCCACTCTACTATCACGCTGCCTTGCCAGCGCCGGTAGTGCCGGATGAAATGTATTGGCAGGATGCGCCAGTTGAAGGCAGCAGCAAAGCGGCTGCATACGCTACAGGCTGGAACGCCTGCCGCGCCGCTATGCTTCATGGGAAAGGAGAGTGATATGGCAACTTTAACAAAAAAAGAACGGGCATGGTTGAACGAATTACAGGACGTTCTTGATCGCTGCCCATCACCGAAAAAAATTGGTTTTTACACCATTGGCGATAAAAGCATTTACCTGTATGACCTGCGCCGCATGGATGAAATCATGGAGGCTCTTGATAATCGTTCGTCAATGGATTGGTGTGTTGCTGTTCATGATATGAATGCCGGATTTGATGAAAAGATTTTATTCCCCTCATCAGTTGAAAGTACAGCAGGATAAGGACTAACACATGACCACTATTACCAAAGAGCGACTACTGACAATCAAGCAGTGGCGCGAAACATACGGACCTGGTAGCAACGTTGTACTGCCAGCAGAAGAAGCGGAAGAACTGGCACGAATTGCACTTGCATCGCTGGAAGCAGAACCGGTGGCGTGGATGCGTGATGACGCAGATGGTCGTGAGTATAACGCTCGCAATGAATTTTCTGGTGGAGGGGGAGGAGTTCCACTCTACGCCACCCCTCCAGTGCCAGTAGTACCGGAAGAAAAACCAATGCCTAATCCTCTTAGCATGTACGCGGTTGATGCTGTTGCCGCTATTGCAGAGGTGAGAGGCTGGAATGCCTGCCGCGCGGCTATGCTTCATGGGAAAGGAAAGTGATATGGCTACTTTTACCAAAGAGCAATTGATTGCCCATATTCGTGAACGTAAGGAAGCGCGCCAGAGAATGTTGGATACGGTAACTATTAACCCCGGATTTCGTGAATATCTTGAAAGAGAGCTTGCTACAGATGAAATTGCACTGGCATCCCTGGCATCTGCACCTGTTGCATGGCTAGTTGGAGGGCGTTTGTTCACAACTGAGATAGCTGCGGGGATGTACGCTAGTGAGGTGAGGAAAGCAGTTAAGCCGCTATTCTTTTCTGCACTACTGTGAGTATTGTTTTTTTATTGATCGATCAACCACATTTTGAAGGTTTTTTATGAAGAAACCTTGTTTTAGGTGGTAACTGGGTGTAGTGTTTCATTTAACGTAGTAAAACTGCGTTAAGCGATTACCGCGTAATTTGTTGCTTTATGAAGCCCTGCCTTTTCGGCGGGGCTTTTTTTTAACGAGGATTTCAATGTCAGCAGAACCAATTTCCGGTACGGCCGTTGCTGCTGGTGGCCTGATGGGTGCCAGCGTTTTTGGTATTGCAACTGGTATTGATTACGGCGTTGTATTCGGGGCATTTGCTGGCGCTGTTTTCTATGTTGCTACAGCGGTGAATATTAGCCGTCTCAAGCTGATTGGCTATTTCTTTACATCGTTCATTGTTGGAGTGATTGGAGCGCCGTTAGTTGGCTCATTTCTTGCCAAATGGACCAGCTACAACGATCGTCCTCTGGATGCGCTTGGTGCGGTTATTGTGGCTGCATTGACCATTAAAATCCTCACGTTCGTAAACAGCCAGGATCTCGGTAGCATCTTTGGAATGCTTTCCCGCTTACGTGGAGGGGGTTCAAATGGTAAGCAGTGACCCGTCAGCACTGATTAATGCGGTGCTTTGCACAGTAATAGTAATGGCGCTGATGCTTTATCGACGGAAAGACTCCAGGCATCGTCCATTTGTTTCCTTTCTGGCTTATATCTACGTCATTGTATACGCCAATGTTCCCTTCCGTTATGTGTTCGGTCTTTATCAAGAATCCCACTGGCTGGTGGTTATTGGAAATCTGATTATCTGCATCGTTGTTCTGTATTTCAGGGGCAATCTGGCGCGGATAGTTGACGCATTAGGGTTTAATCATGACCAAAGATGAGATTTTTAACAGCATTCTTGGAAAAGAGGGCGGCTATGTGGATCACCCTGACGACAAGGGAGGCCCAACAAAGTGGGGCATTACTCAGAATACTGCCCGTGCTCACGGATACCGTGGCGATATGCGAGATCTGACGCGAGAACAGGCTCTGATGATTCTTGAAGGTGATTATTGGTATGGGCCTCGTTTTGACCAGGTGGCGCAATTTTCCCCTGATATTGCGGCTGAGATGTGCGATACGGGCGTCAACATGGGGCCGACTGTGGCTACGAAGATGCTTCAACGTTGGCTGAATGTTTTCAACCGTGGCGGGAAGTTGTATCCAGATATGGATGTGGATGGGCGAATCGGCCCGCGCACCATTGCGGCATTACGTGCTTATCTTGGGAATCGGGGAAAAGACGGCGAACGGGTAATGCTGACGGCCCTGAACTGTACGCAGGGCGACCGTTATCTGGACCTGGCGGAGAAACGCGAAGCAAATGAGTCGTTTGTCTATGGCTGGATGAAAGAGCGAGTGGTGGTATGACTGGTTTGAAAGCCGTTTTGTCATTTATCGGCACCGTTATATTGGTTGCATTCGGTGCGTTTGGTTTTGGTCGTATGAAGGGGCGAGAAAAGGCCGAAGATGAAGCTGAAAAGCAGCGCATTAATGAGAATGCAGCCGCCGTAAAAGCCACTGCGGAGCGGCGTATAGAAGTGACAAAAGAGGTGGGCAATGTACAGCAGAGTGTTAACCATATGGCTGATGACGATGTTGATCGCGAGCTGCGGGAGTCGTGGAAGCGTCCCGGTGGTGGTTGATACCGCCTGTGATTGGGTAAAGCCCATCTACCTGACTGATCACGATATCGATGTTATGGACCGCCAGACAAAGAAAGATATTCTGGCTCATAACAGGGCATGGGAAATCAACTGCCCCAAGTAATATATATTTCTATAATTATATAAATATATAGTTACAACATTCTATGCGCTTTTCTCATGGGCGCACGCATCAACCATGTTTGTCTGATATGCCGCCGCGCCCAAAAATCCTGAATTTATTGGCTGGGATTTTCGTGCGCGGCGCCACACCAGACAAACAGATCAAATATGGCCCCTTAGCTCAGTGGTTAGAGCAGGCGACTCATAATCGCACGGTCATCGGTTCAAATCCGGTAGGGGCCACCAATTCACTCTCACACATAAAGATAAGCGCGGTGGAGTTACTTCCTTCGTGCTCATCTTTATGCGTGCCTGGTGCGCATTTCGGGCGAACGTGGGGCTAAGTTACAGGCAGGGCCTGTTATCCGCAAAGGGGTAAAAGCTGGAGCGGCACGGAACTGTAGCCGTGTTACCAAAACAGCGTTGTCGGGCGATATCCGGCACACAACAGGCAAGGGCATTAATCAGTCTGGTTAGTGCCCTTTTCGTTGCGTCTGCTGTAGAGCTGGCCAGCGTTATGACTGCCGGAGATAAGCGCCGGAGGCACAACTAACATGGAGGCAATTGCATTGTTTAATCTGATTTATGCAGATCCCCCCTGGGAATACAAAGATAAGTGTAAGGATGGGAATCGTGGAGCTGGTTTTAAGTATCCAACGATGAAAGCTGAGGATATTGCTCGTATTCCTGTCTGGCAGCTTGCTAATCCTGAATCGTGTTTGTTGGCCATGTGGTGGGTTCCGACTCAGCCAGAAGAAGCGTTGCTGGTGGTGAAAGCATGGGGATTCAGGCTTATGACCATGAAGGGCTTCACATGGAACAAATGTGGTAGCCGACAACCAGATAAGCTGGTGATGGGGATGGGGCATATGACTCGTGCAAACAGTGAAGATTGCTTGTTTGCGGTAAAAGGCAAATTGCCGACCCGCCTTGATGCGGGGATCATTCAGTCGTTTACATCGCCTCGTCTGGAGCATTCTCGGAAGCCTGATGTGGTTCGTGACAAGCTGGTAAGGCTGTTAGGTGATGTTCCTCGTATTGAGCTGTTTGCTCGCGGTGATTTACCTGATGGTTGGCATGGCTGGGGCAACCAGTGCAATGGAGGTATCCAGTTGCATGATGCTCTCTGGCAAGTGGTATAGAATTATATAATTATAGATTTATATAAAAAGTGCTTTACAGGTGGGAAAAAATTTCCTATGATTATACCCGAAACCGAGCGATACCCGCCCTGGTTAAACCGGAGATAACCCGATGA